>Ga0209517_10005246_pt1 | contig 16594 bp, 12 predicted proteins | sample PeaSoiMetSII2010_FD_187695 | JGI IMG/M metagenome (GOLD analysis project Ga0209517, IMG submission 187695) | Peat soil microbial communities from Weissenstadt, Germany - SII-2010 (SPAdes) (version 2) | ecosystem: Environmental > Terrestrial > Soil > Wetlands > Peat | place: Germany...
CGGTACGTGACTTAAGTTGGCGCTTCGCGCCGAATCTACGGCGTCGATGCGACGCCGTCCTATGATTGCTCGCTGCGCGAGCACTAAATCGCTGCCGGCCGAGTTGAACGCATTACCGTTCGGCCATCTGCGCGTCCATGAGGCGATGCCGTTCCGCTCGGCGCATGAAGTATCCGGCGAGCAGCACGCACGCGCCGACCAGGCAGATGATGAGGCTGGCGAGTGCGTTGATGTCGGGGCTGACGCCGAGTTTGACCTTCGAAAAAATCACCATCGGCAGCGTGCTTGCCCCGGGGCCCGATACAAAGCTGGAAATCACCAGATCGTCGAGCGACAAGGTGAAGCTGAGCAGCCAGCTGGACGCCAGCGCGGGCGCGATGCCGGGCAATGTGGTATCCACGAAGGCACGCACCGGACCGGCGCCGAGATCCATGGCGGCTTCCTCCAACGATCGGTCCGCACTTTGCAAGCGCGACTGCACGGTGATCGTCACATAGGCGGTGCAAAAAGCAATGTGCGCGATCACGATTGTCGTGAAACCGCGATGCGGCCAGCCGAACAGATGCAGCATCGACACGAACAACAACAACTGCGTGATGCCGGTGATGATCTCGGGCATCACCAACGGGGCGTTGACCATGCCCGTGAGCAGCAGACGGCTGCGAAATACTTTGAACCGGACCAGGGATATCGCAGCCAGGGTGCCAAGGATCACTGCGCCGGTGGAGACGACTACGCCGATTTGCAGCGACAACCACGCAGCGTCGAGAATCTGGTCATTATGCAATAGCTGCGTGTACCAGCCGGTGGAGAAACCGCCCCAGACGCTCACGAGGGCTGAAGCATTGAAGGAGTAACCGATAAGCACGAGAATAGGCACGTATAGAACGGCGATGCCGATGCAGAGGATCGAGATCAGCAGCGGTGATACACGCTCGTTCATGAGGCTTCCAACTGCTTGGTGCTGTAGTGCTGGTAGAGGGCAATCGGTCCAACCAGCAGCACCAAGAATGCAATGGCGACGGCGGACGCCACCGGCCAATCGCGGTTGCCGAAAAATTCATCCCATAGCACGCGGCCGATCATCAGATTGTCAGGGCCACCCAACAGCGTGGGGATGACGAATTCGCCGATCGCGGGGATGAACACCAGCATGGAACCGGCGATGATCCCCGGCATGGACAGAGGCAGGGTCACGTCGATGAATGCGCGCCACGGGGGGCTCCCCAAGTCGGCGGCCGCCTCGAGCAGGGAAGGGTCCAGCTTCTCCAAGGTCGCGAACAGCGGCAGCACCATGAACGGCAAATACGAATAGATGATGCCGAGGTACACCGCAAAGGTCGTTCGCATGATCTGTAAGGGGTGATGGATGATGCCCAACCACAGCAGTGCCGAATTGAGCAGCCCGGTCTCGCGGATGATGCCCTCGAGCGCGTAGACGCGCAGCAGGAACGAGGTCCAAAACGGGAGAATGATGATGAGCAGCAAAATACTTTGCGTACTTTTCGAGGTCCGTGCAATGGCGTAGGCCATGGGATAGCCAAGAGCCAAACAGATGAGCGTAGAAAAAAAAGCCGTCTTTATCGAATATAAATAGGAAAGGCCATACACTTGATCGGTGAACAGATACTTGAAGTTGCCGAGGTTCAACGTCATGTGGACATGCCAATCCGGGCTCATGGAAAAGATATCCGTGAACGGAGGCACCCTCACCGCGGTGTCGGCGAAGCTGATGACCAGAGCGAACGCGAACGGAATGAGGAAAAAAACCAGGAGGAACAGCAGCGGCGGCAGAATGATCAGCCATTTACCGTGGCGTTTCAGCCACTCGCCCCTCGAGGGCCCGCGCCAGTCGCCGCGCGGCCGCGTATCAGCCATGAGCGTGAACTTCAATTGAGCCCGCGAAAAAAGACGAACAAGGAGGCGTCCGGCGCGCCCCGAGCGCGCAAGACCCATGGCCGGCAGCGCCAGCGATTGATCGAGGCATGCATATCGGCGCTGCACATCTACGGTCCGTCACGGACCACCGTGGAAAAAGTCGTGGCGATTGCGAAAATGTCACCTGGCATCGTTCGATTCTACTTCGACTCCAAAGCCGCCATGCTCGTCGCATCGTTGCAATTCCTCGCCGCCGAATTCGAGGAACGGCTGTTGGTCCCCGTGGCAAAACTCAAATCAACGCCCGTAGCCGCGCTCGAACTGATCGTCGATCTGTATCTCGACCCGGACATTGCCAGTCCCCGCAAGGTGTCCGTTTGGTATGCATTTTGGGGCGAGGCAAACTCCCGGCAGGAATACTACGACATTTGCGGACAGAAGGACGAGAGCTTCGCAGCATTGGTTCGCGAATTGATCGAGAGTTTGATCATCGAGACCTCGCAGCCGCAGTTGGACCCGGACGGAATCGCCCTCGGCCTCATCGGCGTGCTGGAAATGCTATGGCAGGATTTCGCTTTTCGAACGGAGCGCAATATCGATCGTGCCGCAGCCAAGCGGCGCTGCATGGCCTACCTGCGTTCGATATTCCCCGGCCAGTTTGCCGTATCGGACGGCCACGCGTTGCCGCCCGTGGCCTTACCGGTTGGCGTCGGGCGATTACCGGGATGGGCGTATGCGGATGCGCGCATTCATGCGATGGAGCGCGAGCTGCTGTTTCAGAACGCTTGGGCGGTAGTAGGCCACGAATCGCAGGTCGCGCACGCGGGGGAATTCCTGTGTATCGACAGCGGCGCCGAACGGGTGCTGGTGGTGCGTGACGCCTTGGGGGCCGTGCATGCGTTGCGAAATAGCTGCCCGGAGTCGCCGCACGCGCTGCTCCCCGCCCGCCGCGGTCGCTTGGACGCGGGCATCGAGTGCAAGCTGCACGGGCTACAGTTCCGTTTGAACGGTAAGTGTGCGACGGGGTCGGGGCGGATGGATTTGGGTGTTCTCGATTGGTCATCAGTGGGCGGGCTGATGTTCGCGAAATCAGCCGCCCGCGAGCGGTCGGCCGACGCGCCGGCCCCCGCAGCATGGTTCGACGCGGCACCACCGCAAGGTTTGATGATGCTTGGCCCCGCCATCGAATTGCCTGTAGCCGCCGATTGGAAAGTCGTGGTCGAACAATGGCTCGATTCGACCATGCACGGCGTGGCGCCCTACGGGACGCCCTACGGGACGGCCGATTTCGCGCCGAGCCCTGCGGTGGATTCGATGGTTTGGCATGCCGCGATCTTGAGTGACCCCGGCTGGAGCGGGCGCCGCTATCGGAAGCTGATGGCGTGCACTTCGGAACGCACCTGGCGCCGGCAATTCATCGCGCCGAATCAGTTGCTGGAAACGCGCCCCGATGGCTTGGCGGTGGTGCAGGCCATTCCCGTCGCGCCCGGACGTTGTCTCGTGCGCCGGCTGGACTACAGCGTGCTTGCGCCGGACGCAGGCTCGATGGCGGTGCTGCATCTTGCGCGGCGTTTGGGGCCGTATGCTCGAAGAACGACGCGGGATGTAGCGGAATCCATACAGAAGGGGATGGTCGAATTCGGCTATCAAGTCGCGCCCGGCGCGCCGATTTCGCCGGCCGTCGCTTGGTTTCGCAATCGCCTCGCTGCCCGCATTCCCGCACTGGCGCGCCGCCAGCCACCGACCGATACCTGAAAATTCACTATACTGGCGACCTTCGCGACGATCACTGAATGGGAGAATTTCGTATGACCCTGGCTTCCTTGAGCACCAGCGACTGGCATGCACGCGCCGCAAGCGTGCGTTACGAGACCGGACATTTCATCGACGGCAAGGCGGTGGATTCGGTGGCGAAGGGCCGTTTCACCGTGGTCAATCCTGCCACCGGCGCGCCGCTGTGCGAAGTGAGCGCCGGCACCGCCGCCGATATCGATCTGGCCGTCGCAGCGGCGAAGCGCACCGTGAAATCCCGCGTATGGAGCCGCATGGCGCCTCGCGATCGCATGGCCGTGCTGGCGGCGTATGCCCGGTTGATCGATGCGAATGCCGAGCGCTTCGCGCTGCTCGACACGCTTTGCATGGGCAAGCCGATCTCCGATATGGTGAACATCGATGTGCCTTCTGCGGCGAAGAATTTCGCCTATTTCGGCGAGCTCGTGGACAAAATCGACGGCGCGGTGACCGCCACCGCGCAGGACGCCTTCCATTACATTTTGCGCGAGCCGTTGGGCGTGGTGGGTTGCATCGTGCCGTGGAATTACCCGTTGTTGATGGCGGCCTGGAAAGTCGCGCCGGCGCTGGCGGCGGGCAATTCGGTGGTGTTGAAACCCGCGGAACAGTCGCCCTTGTCGGGGCTGCTGATGGCTCAATTGTTCGTCGAGGCGGGCGGCCCGCCGGGCGTGTTCAACGTCGTGAACGGCTTGGGCGAAACCGCGGGCGCTGCATTGGCGCTGCATAACGATGTCGCCAAGATTGCATTCACCGGTTCAACGGAGATCGGCAAGCAGATGCTGATTTACGCCGGCCAATCCAACATGAAGCGCGTGGCGTTGGAATGCGGCGGCAAGACGCCGCAGATCTTTCTCGCCGACATGCCCGACATGGACACCGCCGTCACGTATGCGATCAATGGCATCTACGGCAACATGGGCGAGGTGTGCAATGCCGGTTCGCGGCTTTTGATCGATCGTCCCATCGCGGAGGAATTCATCGCCCGATTCATCGAAAAGGGCAAATCGGCGTATAAGGCCGGCGACCCGCTCGATCCGACCACCAACTTGGGGCCGTTGGTCACCGCATCGCACCGCGCGCGCGTGATGAATTACATCACCCGCGGCAAGAGCGAAGGTGCGCGCTTGGAATTCGGCGGCAATACACCGGATCTGCCGGGCGCCTACGTCAATCCGACCCTGTTCACCGGCGTGAACAATCGAATGACCATTGCTCAAGAAGAGATCTTCGGACCGGTGGCGGCCGCGATTGAAATCGACGGCATTGCCGAAGCTTTGACGGTGGCGAACGATTCGATCTACGGTTTGGCCGCCTCGGTATGGACGCGCGATCTGTCGGTGGCACACAAAACGGTGCGGGACTTGGAGGCCGGCGTCATCTGGGTGAACTGTTTCGACCACGGCGACATGACGCAGCCGTTTGGCGGCTACAAGCAATCCGGCCAAGGTCGCGACAAATGCCTGGAGAGTTTGATCTCTTACACGCAGACCAAGTCGGCGTGGATCCATTTGGGTTGACCGCTGCATCGCGGCGCCGCGCCTCGCGCCGCGGCGCCGCTTCTCGTCAGGGTGACCGTCAGCCGCGGCGTACCTCGCTGAACTGCTTCGGCGCCGCCGGCAACCGAAACTCCGGTATGCGCTCGCGCAGCAGATCGTGGAATTCGAGCATGCAACCTTCGAGCTGCGACAGCGGGCCGGGTCTATAGCTGCTCGACGCTAGGCCCCGTTGGACGCGCTCGCACAACCATTTATCCTCGTTGTTCACGGAGGCATTGATGCGGTTGCTCAAGAATCGGACAGCGCGCATTTCCCGAGTCGTGCTCGGCAAACCGAATACCGCGCCGCGAATGATGCATTTTCCGGGACCCGCAGGCAGCACTTGGAAAAAGTCCATTTGGTCCGGGTACACGTCGATGCCTAAATTGGGCAAGGCGCTGTAGAACCGCCAAACGCGGCGCTGGTCCTCGGGCAAATGCGCGACTGCCCGCCCGATCAGCGATTGATACAGGCCTTCAGACCAGCGCGGCGATCGCTTCTCGCGCAGCCAGCTCGAGCCCCGAGCAACGCCCGGCACCGTGGCCTGATCCTCGTAGTCCGGAGTGAACATGCGGAATAGGCCAGGGTGGCCGATGGGTACGTGGTAGGACTCCAGGTAGTTATCCATCGCTATCTTCCAGTCGACATTCCACACATCCGACGAGATAGGGCTGAGCGGCACCATTTCCTCGCAGCGATAGGCGGCAAGTTCCTCACCGAGCTTTCCCCACATCAGGGACACGGGCTGGGGGAGGCCAAATTCGGAATCGGGCGCCAGGCAGACGAAGACGAAACCAAAGGCGATATCCGTGCGCACAGACCTGAGTCCATGGTCCGCACGATTCAGACCGGGGAAGCTCTCCTTCACCGGCATGCCGATCAGCGCGCCATCGTGACGATAGGTCCAGCCGTGATAGGGACACGTGATGGTCGCCGGGCAGGTTCCGGCGCCATCGAGTAAACGGGCCCCACGGTGACGGCAGACGTTGTGGAACGCCCGGATGGACCCGTCGCGATCTCGTAGCACGAGCACGCTTTCGGGGCCCAAATCGAACGTCGCGTAATCGCCGGCCTTGGGAATCGAATTGACGTGACAAACGATCTGCCAGCTTGGCATTAAAACGCGTTCGCGTTCGAGCCGGGCGAGCTCAGGATGGCTGTATACCCACGCCGGTAGGGCGCGCGGCAATCCGGCATCGGCAGCATTGGCGGGTGTCGCGGCGGACCAGCTGTGCATAGCGTTTTCTCCGTCCCGATTATATGGCTGTTTAATTTACGCCGGTTTACGGCCGGTTGGCAAGTAACCGGCAGTGCAGCAGGGAAATTGCGACAAAATCCGCGCAATTCGACCGCCCTAAGGGGTGCACAAAGCGCGCCGATGACATTGGAATTATATGGTCATATAAAAAATGTGGACGCCTTGCACGGCGGATGATACGTTTCCACCATCCGCAACCCGCGGGGCCGCCTACAGAAGTCAAAGGGGATGCCATGGCGAGAAATCTCACCAACAGCAATGCACATTTCAAGCGCGCCGTGAAGCGGCTGCCGTTGGGCGTTGCTTCGAATTTCCGCTACTGGGGCGACGATCGGACCATCTATGTGAAACACGGGAAGGGTGCTCGAATCGTCGACCTGGACGACAACGTGTATGTCGACTACCGCATGGGCTATGGGCCGGCGATTTTGGGGTATGCCGACGAACGCGTCGACGCCGCGGCCCGCGAGGGTATGGAAGTGGGCGGTGTCTTCGCCTTGTCGACGGAACGCGAACTGAGGGTGGCCGAGCGCATTTCCAAAATGGTGCCGGCGGCGGAACTCGTGCGCTTCTCGAATTCCGGAACCGAAGCGGTGATGGCGGGTTTGCGCCTCGCGCGTGCCTACACGGGCAAGGACGATTACGTGATTTTGGAGGGCAGCTATCACGGCTTGTTCGATGCCGCGATGTGGTTCACGCCCATGGATAAATGGTCGCAGGTGGGCGATCCGGAAGTTAAACCGTACAGCGAAGGCGTGCCGGTCAGCACGAGGAGCTTCGCGCATTTCGTGCAGGCTAACGACGCCAATCAGCTGGAGGACGTATTCAAGCGCCATGCGCAACGCATCGCGTGTTTGTTGATCGAGCCGATCATGGGCAACTGTCTCGGCATCGCGGCCGAGCCGGAGTATCTGCGCGCCGCGCGCGAGCTATGCGACAAGCACGATGTGGTGTTGCTCATCGACGAAGTCAAAACCGGGTTCCGCGTGGCGCGCGGCGGCGTCCAGGAGCTGTATAACATCACAGCCGATTTGTGCACGTTCGCGAAGGCGCTTGGGAACGGTTATCCCATTTCCGTGCTTGCAGGCCGCGAAGAGATCATGCGCAAGATCGGTCGTGGTGTCGCGCACGGCGGCACCTACACGGCGCACTCCGTGTCTCTGGCCGCCGCCGAGAAGTGTCTCGAGATTCTCGACGAAACGGACGCCCTGGAACGGGTCGCCGCTTACGGCACGAATCTGCGCAATGGCATGCGCGCGATATTGGCAGCGCGGGGAATCGCGCACAGCTTCGTCGGCCATCCATCGATGAGCGGTCTGTATTTCGCCCATGAGCCGCCGCGCAATTATCGCGCGTGGAAGAGCAGCGACTACTCGTTCTATGATGCGATGGCTCAGGTGTTGCACGACGAAGGCATCTTGTGCGAACCCGACTCGCGCGAACCGTGGTTCGTTTCCGCCGCGCACGACGCAGCATGTCTTGCCGATACGCTGAAGGGATTCGAGATTGCGGTGGATGCCACACTGCAGTCGAGCGGCGCGACGCATAAAGTGCCTGCTTGAGCGCCGAACCGGCGGGATCGGCTGCGGTGGGTCATCCTAAGGACCTCGACGCCATCATTGTCGGGGCGGGTCACAACGGGTTGGTGGCGGCGTGCTATCTGGCGCGCGCTGGATTGAAGGTGCTGGTGCTGGAACGCAACCCCTTCATCGGCGGCGCAGCGGTCAGCCGCAAGCTCTACAAGGACTTTACGTACTCGAATTGTTCCTACGTGTGCAGCCTGCTGCGCCCGGAAATCATGCGCACCTTGGAATTGCCCAAATTCGGGCTGCAGATCATTCCGTATGAAGGCGGCTGCACCATGATGCAGGGCGGCGGGCATCTGGCCCTTTACGACAACCACGATGCGTTGCGCCGGGAGATTTCGCGGCATTCCAAGCGCGATGCGGAGGCGTACGACCGGTACTCGAGGGACGTAATGCGTCAGTGCAAGTTCATCAAGCCGCTGCTGATGCGCGAGCCGCCCGATCCCGCCTCGTTCAAACCGCGCGATATCCAGGAACTTCTGTATCTCGGCAAGCGCTTTCATGGCCTGGGCGAGGAGCGCATGTACGACACGCTGCGCTTCTGGACCATGAGCGCCGCCGATTTTCTCGACGAATACTTCGAAAGCGAAATCGTCAAAGCGCATTTTGCGGGCAGTTCCATCATCGGCACGGCGTTGGGGCCGCGCTCGCCGGGGACCGCGTATGTCTTGCTGCATCATTATATGGGCGATATCGACGATACCGTCGGCGCCTGGGGGTTCGCGCGCGGCGGTATGGGCGCGATCAGCAATGCGTTGGGGGCGTCCTTCCTGGCGAGCGGCGGCGCCATTCGCAGCGCCGCTCCGGTGACGCAGATTCTGGTGAAGAGCGGTCGGGCCGCCGGAATCGTATTGGAGGACGGCGAGGAGATTCGCGCACCGCTGGTGATATCGAACCTGGATGTGCGTCGCACGTTTCTGAAGACCATGGACGCGAAGGACTTGCCCGATGAGTTCTTGAAGCAGGTCAAGAATTTCAAGATTCGGGGGTCGTCCGGCAAGCTCAATATTGCGCTCGACGGTTTGCCGCGCTTCCCGGCCATACCGGAAGGCAGCCCAAGCACCCGCGGCGACATGCATGTCACCGACACCATCGAAATGATGGAGCGTGCATACGACGACTGGAAAGAGGGCCGTTGGTCGCGGGCGCCATATATCGATATGTTGATTCCATCGCAGATCGATCCCAGCATGGTGCCGAACGGCAAGCACTACATGTCGGTGTTCGTGCAGTACTGTCCTTATGAACTGGCCGATGGCGAATGGACTGCCGCCAAACGGCAGGCATTCGGCGAAACCGTCATCAACACCATCGCGCGTCACAGTCCCAACTTCAAGGATCTGATTCTGCACGCCGAGATCCGCACGCCCTGGGATATTGAAAACGAAGTCGGACTCACCGAGGGCAACATCTTTCAGGGGGAGTTGACCATGGATCAGTTGTTGTTCAATCGCCCGGTGCCGGGCTACGCGCAATATCGATCACCGGTGCGCGGCGTTTACATGTGCGGGTCCAGCACGCATCCCGGTGGCGGCGTGATGGGTGCGCCGGGCGCCAATGCCGCCCGTGCCGTGCTCAAAGATCTAGGGAAGGCGCACTGACATGGCGCCGCGACGCGCGCCACCGCGCTATGACTGCATCGTAATCGGCGGCGGTCATAACGGCTTGGTCTGCGCCGCCACCTTGGCGCGCGGCGGGCGTTCGGTGCTCGTACTGGAGGCGCAGTCGCACGTCGGCGGAGCGTCCTCGACACGAGAATTCGCGCCGGGATTTCAGGTGTCGGCCTGCGCGCATCTGTTGCATCTCATGCCCGCCGAACTGATCCGTGAACTCAAGTTGGAATCCCATGGCCTCAAATGGTCCGCGCAGAGCATGCCGACCACGGCCTTGCTTGCCGGCGGCTCGCCGTTGGCCGTGAATCGATCCGGTTTGTCGGGTTCGGATGCCGCGGCTTATGCGGTGTATTACGCGCGCATGCGGCGCTTCGCCCAGGCGCTGGCGCCGCTCCTCGGCAAGGTGCCCCCGCGATTGGGCACTGCCGATTGGTCCGATCGTTGGGCACTGCTCGGCTTGGGTTGGCAGATCCGCAGGCTCGGTCGGCGCGACATGCGCGAGTTGCTGCGGATCGGCGGGATGAACGTCTTCGATTTGCTCGAGGAGAACTTCGAGTCCGATATTCTCAAGGGCGCACTGGGGTTCGACGCCGTGCTCGGCACGAATTTCGGTCCGCGTTCTCCGGGAACGGTGCTGACCCTGCTGTACCGTCTGGCTGCCGAATTCGCGGGCGGTCCCACCACTTTGTCGCAACCGGCCGGCGGCTTGGGCGCATTGTGCGATGCTCTGGCGAAGTCGGCGGCCCACGCAGGCGCGGAAATCCGCACCGCTTCGCCGGTGGCGCGCATTCTGGTCGAAGCGGATCGGGCGGTGGGAGTGGAACTCGTGTCCGGCGAACGCATCGCGGCCGCAGCGGTGGCGTCGAGCGCCGACCCCAAGACCACGTTCCTGAAGCTGCTCGGCACGCGGCACCTGGACACCGGCTTCGTGCGCCGCGTGCAGCATTTTCGCGCGAAAGGGCTGGCCGCCAAGCTGCATCTTGCGTTGGACCGCGCGCCGCAATTCGCCGGCGTCGATGCCGCAGCCTCGAGTGGCCGGTTGCTGCTGGCCCCTTCGTTGCACTATCTCGAGCAGGCTTACAATCACGCCAAATACGGGGAGTATTCGTCCGCTCCCGCCCTTGAAGTCACCGTTCCCACGATCAACGACCCTGGGCTGGCGCCGCCCGGCAAGCACGTGCTGTCCGCCATCGTGCAATACGCGCCTTATGCGCTCAAGGCCGGCTGGCAAAGCCAGCGGGAGCGATTCACGGAGCTGTGCATCGATACGTTGGAGAGCGTGGCGCCAGGCCTGCGCGGCAGCGTGCTCAAAGCGGAATTGCTGACGCCGGTGGACATCGAACAAGAACACGGCATCGACGGCGGCCACTGGCATCATGGCGAATTGGCGTTCGATCAATTCTTCATGGTTCGTCCGGTTCCGGGAGCCGCGCAACATCGCACGCCGCTGCCGGGCTTGTACTTGTGCGGAGCCGGCTGCCACCCGGGAGGCGGAGTCATGGGTACGGCGGGCCGCAATGCCGCGCATCAGCTCATGAAACCGGGTGCCGCCCCATGACGTCTGCGAAAACGCTCGCGCCCCACTTCAAGCAACCGCTGCTCGAAACTCCGTTTCACGCCCGGGCCAGGGCCTTGAGTCAAGTCGACAGCTTCGTCGCGTGGGCCGGCTACACGACCGTCGATGTCTTCACGTCGGTCGAGCAGGAATACTTCGCGATTCGCAATGCGACGACGCTCTACGATTTGACGCCGATGGTGAAGTATCGAATCGCCGGCCCGGACGCCGTGCCGTACTTGAACCGCTTGGTGACGCGCGATCTTGCGAAGCTCAAACCCGATCGCGTCGCGTACTGCGTCTGGTGCAACGATGCCGGTCGCCTGATCGATGACGGCACCGTGTTCCGGCTGGGGGAGGCTGAATTCCGCCTCTGTACCGCCGAACGGCAGATCGACTGGTTGCTGGATTCCGCCATCGGTTTCGATGTAAAAATCGCTGAAGTCACCGAGGACATTGCGGCGCTCGCGGTGCAAGGGCCCACTTCCTGTGCCGTCTTGACGGCAGCCGGCCTGGCCGGAATCGACCGGTTGAAACCCTTCGAGATCGGCTATTTCAACGTCGACGGGCGACCACTCACCGCATCGCGTACCGGTTTCACCGGCGACCTCGGCTATGAGTTGTGGATGGCGCCGCAGGACGCGGAAGCGGTATGGGATGCCTTGATGGCGGCGGGGCGCTCGCGGGGTATTCGCGCAATCGGCTCGCAGGCACTCAACATTGCGCGACTCGAGGCGGGGTTTCTGAGTCCGAATGTGGATTTCATATCCGCGGAACATACCATTCGCCCCGGCCGAGATCGCTCGCCGTTGGAATTGGGTCTTGCGTGGCTGGTCGATTTCGACAAGGGACATTTCAACGGCCGTCGCGCGCTCCTGGCAGAACGTCGGCGCGGCCCGCGCCGACAGCTCGTCGGATTGGACATTGCGGGCAACAAGCCCGCCCACAATGCCCTCTTATATGCCGAGGCCAACGGTAAGCGCGAAATCGGCAGCGTCAGTTCGGCGGCGTGGTCGCCGACTTGCAAGCGCAACATTGCCCTTGCTATGGTCGAGGCATCGCACGTCCGGATAGGATCGACGGTCTGGGCGGAAATCTATCTTAACCGTGAACTCGTGTGGGAGCGCCGTATGTCGCGTGCCGTGGTGGTGGAGCGTCCGTTTTTCGCGCCGAGCCGACGCCGCGCAACCCCACCGACCGAGTTTTAGGCTCCTAGCGCGTGGTGTCGACGCAGCAGAAATCGATCGCCGACCGACCCTGGCTCGATCCCGACGCCAGACCGCAGATCGTCATCGAAAGCATCGACAAGACGTTCGGCGCATTCACCGCCGTCGACAGCGTCAACTTGAGAATCTACAAGGGCGAGATGTTTGCCCTGGTCGGTGCCTCCGGGTGCGGTAAAACAACGTTGCTCCGCATGCTTGCTGGGTTCGCCACCCCCACCGGCGGGCGGATCATGATCGATGACGTGGACATGACCACGGTCCCGCCGCATGAGCGCCCGGTCAACATGATGTTCCAGTCTTATGCTTTGTTCCCGCACATGACGGTCGAGCAGAACGTGGGCTACGGCTTGCGCCGCATGTCGCTCGAGGCCCCCGTCAGGAACAAGCGCATCCAAGATGCGCTGGAGATGGTGCAACTGGGGGCCTTGGCAAAGCGTAAACCACATCAACTCTCCGGCGGACAACGGCAGCGCGTCGCGCTGGCGCGTGCGCTCATTCGCCGGCCGAAGGTGCTGTTGCTGGACGAGCCGTTAAGTGCTTTGGATAAGAAATTGCGGGAGCAAACGCAATTCGAGCTCATGAATATTCAGTATCAGGTTGGCATCACGTTTGTTTTCGTTACCCATGACCAAGACGAGGCCATGGCGCTGTCCACGCGCATCGCCGTGATGAACCGGGGCCAGGTCTTGCAGGTGGGCACGCCGTCCGAAATCTATGAATTTCCGCAGAGCCGATTCGTCGCCGATTTCATCGGCACCACCAATCTCTTCGAAGGCACGGTGAGCGGCAGCGAGCGAGGGGCTATCACCGTGCGCAGCGCGGAGGCCGGTTGCGACCTGGTCGTCGATGAGCTTGGACGTTTCGGCAGCGGTCAGCGTGTGTGGGTTGCCTTGCGCCCGGAGAAGATACGCCTGAGCAAGCAGCCGGTCGACGGCAGCGGCATGAATCAGATGAAGGGCGTCGTGTGGGAGTTGGGTTATCTCGGCAATCGCTCCACCTACCGCATCAAGACGGAGACCGGCAAATTGGTTACGGTGTTCGCTCAAAACGACCGCCGCACTTCCGAGTGGTCGATCGATTGGAGCGATGAGGTCTATCTCAGTTGGTCCGCCAACGGCGCCGTCATTTTGCAGCAGTGAGCATCCAATGGACAAAATGCTGACATCCCCGGCGGCCGGCAGCGGCCCTGCGCTGGTGTTCTACGGCCTTCGGTTGTTGCTCGCGGTGTGGCTCAGCGCGGCGGCGGCGTCACCGCGGGTATCGACTGCGGCTCCGCTGCCGCCTCACAAAACCCGGACGGTGGTGCTGATCGTCAGCGACGGGTTGCGTTGGCAGGAGATCTTCACGGGAGCCGAAGAGGATTTGCTCAACGACAAGGCGGGCGGCAGCTGGGTCGGGGCGGAGGATTTGCGCAAACGCTATTGGCGGCAGAGCGCCACGGAGCGACGCGCACTGCTGTTTCCGTTCTTGTGGGGAACCGTCGCAAAGGGCGGGCAGATCTACGGCAACCAAGCCGTGGGCAGCGTGGCGCACGTGACCAACGGCAAGGCGTTTTCGTATCCCGGGTACAACGAAATGAGCACCGGTTATCCCAACGACGCCATCGACAGCAACGAATTCGGACCCAATCCTAATCCGACGGTGTTCGAGTGGTTGAACAAGTACGATGAATTGCGCGGCCGTGTCGCCATCTATGGCACCTGGAACGTGTACGACAATATTTTCAACAAGAGCCGCAGCGGCCTCGTTATGCAAACCGGGTGGACGCTGGCAAGGAAGCAGCACGAGACGGCCCGCGACGCCCTGCTGCGCGAACTGTTCGCGACCACCACCGAGTTCGACGAAGAGGATTGCCCGAATTCGCTGCTCCAGATTCCGCTGGTCGACTATGTGAAATCCGGTAAACCGCGCGTGCTGTTCGTGGGATATGGCGAGACCGACAACTGGGCGCATCAGGGGCGCTACGATCTGGTCCTGGACAGCGCCCACCGCTTCGACCACTTTGTCGCACAGCTTTGGGACACCATGCAGGCCATGCCCGCCTACCGCGGCACCACGACGTTCATCATCACCACGGATCATGGCCGGGGCAGCGGCCTTACCGAGTGGAAGGAGCACGGGGTAGAAGAGAAGGGCTCAGAGAACATTTGGCTCGCCGTGATCGGCCCCGACACCGCCGCCCTCGGGGAACGTTCCAAGGTGGCGCCGGTGACTCAGGCCCAGATCGCGGCCACCCTGGCGGCTTTCGTCGGCAAGGATTATCACGCGGCCGTTCCCCGGGCGGCGGAGCCCATCGCGGCGGTGCTGTCGGCGCAGTAGCCGATGCCGGCGGCCGCGCAGCGTTGCCCGCGCAGCGTCGCTTGCCGCGTTTTTTATATTATACTCGTAACATTACAAAGACCGTTGCGCCTGCGAGGATGTCATGAGGAATGTCAGAACACTTGGCCTTTTGGGAACCGGAGTCATCGGCGGCGGCTGGGCAGCTCGGGCGATGCATTTCGGCATCGACGTCATTGCCGCCGATGTGAAGCCGGAAATGGAGACATGGATACGCGACGCGGTTGCGAATGCCGAGCCGGCGCTGGCGCGATTGACGTTTGCACCGTTGCCCCCCAAAGGCAAGCTGTCGTTCACGACGGATCTGCGCGTCATGGCGCAGCAAGCGGATTTCATTCAGGAGAACATTCCGGAGCAACTGCCGCTGAAACAGCGCATGTTGGCGGAAGTCAGCCGTTTCGCGGGCGCCGATGTCATCATTGCGTCCAGCACGTCGGGACTCACGCCCACCGATCTGCAGCGCGACATGGTGGCGCCCGAGCGTTTCCTGGTGGCGCACCCGTTCAACCCCGTGTACCTCCTGCCGTTGGTCGAATTGGTGGGCGGCGAAAAGACCGCCCCGGCCACCATCGAGGCAGCCGTGCAGTTCTTCACCTACATCGGGATGCACGCGCTCAAGGTGCGGCGGGAAGTGCCGGGCCATTTGACCGACCGCCTGCAGGAGGCCATTTGGCGCGAGATCCTGCATATGGTGAACGAGGGCGTGGCGACCACCGGTGAATTGGACGATTCCATCGTCTACGGTCCCGGCCTGCGCTGGGCCGCGATGGGCACCAATATGATTTATCATCTCGCCGGCGGCGAGTCGGGGATGCGGCACATGCTGGCGCAATTCGGCCCGGCATTGAAATGGCCTTGGACCAAACTCGAAGCGCCTGAATTGACCGAAAGCCTGATCGATAAGATGGTCGAGGGAACTCAGCGCCAAGCGGCGGGCCGTTCGATCCGGGAATTGGAACGGCTGCGCGACGATTACTTGGTGGCAATACAGCAGGTGCTCAGACAGTACGACATCGGCGCCGGTTCGACGCTGCGCGCGCTGGAGGAGCGGCTGTATCGGGACGCCAGTGCTGCCGCGGTTCCGAGTTCGGCGTCTGAGTCGGGCGGGTTGCCGCGATTCGACGCGGTGGTCCGGCCGGAGTGGGCGGATTACAACAATCACATGTCCGATTTTCAGTATGTGCACCTCTTCGGCGATGCAATGGATGCGCTGTACCGGCAGGTCGGAATCGACGACGCGTATCGGAAGTCCGGCTGCATGTTCTACACCGCCGAAAGTCACGTCAAACACCTCAAGGAGGCCAAAGTCGGTGAGCCCGTGCACGTCACCACGCAAATCTTGAGCGTGGATGACAAGCGGCTGCATGTCTTTCACCGGCTGCATCGCGGCCGCGACGGTGCATTGATCGCCACGGGTGAACAGATGCATCTTCACGTCGACACCGCCGCGACGAAGGCGGCGCCGATGAGCGCCGCGCTTCGCGGCAAGCTCGATTCGCTGCGTCGGGCGCATGTTGCGCTGCCCGTGCCGAGCGCAGCCGGCAAGCCGGTGGGCAGCCGAGTGAAGCACTGAGCTCATCATGCCGAAAATCGTCGATCATGCGAAGCGCCGCGAGGAAATTGCGCTGGTGGCTTGCAAAGTCGTTGCGGACCATGGTTTCGAGCAGGCCACGGTGGCGCGCATCGCGCGCGCCGCCGGGTACACCACCGGAATGGTGGCGCATTACTACGACTCGAAACAGGACATCATCCTCGCCGCTTTGCGGCTGATTCTGCTGCGCATCGAACAACGCCTGACTCGTGAGCGCGACAGTG
>Ga0209517_10005247_pt1 | contig 16593 bp, 13 predicted proteins | sample PeaSoiMetSII2010_FD_187695 | JGI IMG/M metagenome (GOLD analysis project Ga0209517, IMG submission 187695) | Peat soil microbial communities from Weissenstadt, Germany - SII-2010 (SPAdes) (version 2) | ecosystem: Environmental > Terrestrial > Soil > Wetlands > Peat | place: Germany...
TACTTGATCGTGGACGACTCCGTGTTTGCCCGCAAGAATCTGGCCCGCATGATCGAAACGTTCGGCGGGCAGGTGGCGGCTGAGGCCGGCGACGGCTTGACTGCCATCAGCGAGTTCGACCGTACGCATCCTGACATCGTGCTCATGGACATCACCATGCCGCAGATGGAAGGCATTGAAGCGGCCGAACGGATAGTCCAACAGCATCCCGAAGCGCGCATCGTCATGGTCTCCTCAGTCGGCTACCAGGAGAACATCGTCGCGGCGCTGCAACGGGGCGCACGCCATTTCGTGCAGAAGCCGGTGAAGCCGGAAGTGCTGTACGAAGTGATCAAGTATGTACTGGGCGACGACGGAGCGGTGGCCGGCGCGGCCGGAGCGGGAGCCTAACGCGATGAAGATGGAACTGATCCAGCCTTTCATCAACGCGGCGGACGCCGTGTTGTCGCAGGGTTTGCAGGGCACCACCAAGGTGGGAACCCTCACCATGGAGGAAGAAGCCTACCACCGCAAAGGGGTGGCGGGCATGATCGCCCTGACGGGCGACATCGAGGGCCGGATCATACTCGATCTCGAACCGCAGACCGCGGTCAAGGTGGCCAGTCACTACGCGGGCGCCGAACTGCCCGAGTCGGACGCGCTGATCAAGGAAACCATCTTCGAGTTGGCCAATCAGGTCGTGGGCAACGCCATCTCGGCGCTCAACGACCAGGGCTTCCATTTCCGCGTACATCCCCCGCTCCTTCTCACCGCGCAGGAGGGCGACAAGACCAGCGAAGACACAGAAGCGTTGATGATCAGCTTCGAGACCTCCCTCGGCCATGTCTTCATGAACGTCGCACTGCGCTACAACAAACGCCGGTTGGCGGACCACGCGGCGGTGGGCGCCTAAAGGCAGTGGTTAGTGACTAGTGGTTAGTGGTTCGTGGCTAGTGACCAGTGGAAGAGCGGCGCTTCAGCGCCGCGATATTCTCGCCAACACCTTGGGCTTCAGCCCAGCTTTCCAACATATAATTTAGCGTACGTCCCGTCTGTCCCCGATCTTCTGATCTTCTTGGTATATATTCATCAAGGGAAATCTACTTGACAATATATTATTATCAAGTATATTATTACGATCATGGCGATGGTCACGGTCAAGCAAAAGGGGTATAAATGTAGTCGCTGTTCCCACGAATGGGTACCCCGAAAAAGCACCGTGGGAGAGCCTAACGTCTGTCCGAAATGCAAGAGTTCCTATTGGAACAAGCCGCGTAAATACAAACTCAAAGCGCGGTGATTTCGATCTTTCAAAAGTTTGGCGGAGAGAAAGGGAGTCGAACCCGCAGACGCTTACACGCCTGCTCGCATTGGAGTTTTGCAGACTCCTAGCTCCCACGAGCGCGATTCCTCTCCGTTCAAAGGGTGCGGGTGAGAAGGACGTGTCCAAACGTTTGACTTCTCGCCCGCACTGCAAATTGTTAATTCTTGGCTTTCCTCCTAACCTCACGCTTAGACCAGCCCTGTGGAGTGCCGCTCAGATACTCCTGTGGAACCGTTATGACCAGCATCTGATCGGCATCCGACCATTGAGCCTCGTAAGATCGAGTTTCGGTCCAGTTATACCGAACGAAATTCAAAAATGTGACGGCGGAGAACCCTGCTCCACTTCGGCCATTCGGCCCGTAAGCTTTAAGGTTGTAGGTCCGGTTGTCCTCTTTTTTAACACCCTGAATCCCCATGCGGTTAGTAGACTTATCCCAGAGAAGGACGACGAATCCGCTATTAGTCTTGCTCAAGAATTGAGCAGCGGAGGTGTTCATGCTGATGCGCCCAAAGTTAGAGATAGTCACTTTAGGTGCGCTGGCACGAACGAAATTACGCGTGAAGACTTCAAACGGCATAGTGGCTCCTCCTGTGACATACATAGGGGCGAAAGAAAATGGAATCTTGAGGCGACGTGCGAGGGTCAAGAATCGTACTCACGAAACCACTATACATGGTTCCTGATCCGCCAGCAATTAGAATTTATGGGACGTTGTTGTGCAGGTTAAGGCGTTTATGTGCAGGGGGCCTGAGGCTACTGATATTTGAGAAAACCTGACAAAACCGGGGGCAGAGAAAACCGTGGACAGACGGGACATACCCCAGTTTTTTCCTAGGGCGGGCGGGCCATCCGGCGAGAACTCCCCAATCTTTTTCCACAGCCTTCCACAGAAATAAATCCCTCCCGTGTGACGAACAACCTTGACCGAGGCAACAGACAGTTCACAATGGAATCGTGCGCAGTCGCCTCAGCAACGACCCGGTAGTGATGGACGGAAGGATCGGTCGCACGGAAGTGACCGCTAACTCCTTACTCCGGAATATTTTGCAGATAAGTCATTTGCCGTCAATATTTTGCGGCCGCCAGAGGAGACCAGAACAGGACAAGTACAGCAGAATCAGTAATTTATCCTCCTCAACAAAAAAAATAGTCAAGGGGATCCAACCGTTGGAGCATCGCGCATCCGAGTTACTCGGCTTCCTGCAGGGCGGGACGCGACTGTTCGAACCAGCGCGCGGTGACGGCTCCGAAGATAAAGCCTCCGACGTGCGCCAGGTACGCCACGCCACCGGTCTGCACCTTCGCCACTGCGCCGGCATGCACGAGTTGAGTCAGAAACCAAAATCCAATCAAAAGCGCCGCCGGGATGAAGGTGACCTTCACAAAGATGAAAATGATCAACAGCGACTTGATGCGGTCGCGAGGGTAGGTCACGATGAACGCGCCCATCACCGCGGCAATGGCCCCACTGGCGCCCAGGTTGGGGACGGTGGAATGAGGATCGGCTGCGACCTGGGCCAGCATTGCCACCAGTCCTCCCAGCAAGTAAAACGCGAGATAGCGGCCCCGGCCCATGGTGTCTTCGATTTCGGGGCCGAAGGCCCACAGGAATACCATGTTGCCGATGATGTGCGACCAGCTGCCATGCATAAACATCGCGGTCAGGATGGTGATCAGCTGGTGACCGGACGTGATTTGCGCGGGAACGGCCGACCATTGGATGACGAATGCGTCACCGCGCGTCAACTCAAGCAGGAAAACGATGATATTCACCACGATGATGAGGGCGGTACACACGGGTGTGCGCACCGGACGACGGGACGCGTCACTTAACGGAATCAAGCCTCCCACGTTCCTTGCTCCTCTTCTCTGCTCTTGCCTCGTCGTTTTTCGCTGGGCACAGCTCTCCCTGCAGGAAGGATTTGCGACGCGCGCCGACCTCTTACCTCTTAAGCCGCTAATGATGTCGGCGGCGACGACGCCGACGACGCGGCCTTGCGCACGGCCAAAGACACCATCACGCGGGTAACGCCGCTGAAGATGAGGCTTACGCCCACCAGGGTACCGATGGCCCAGGCGGAACTCGACGGCCACTGCACGTAGATCATTAACCCCAGGAGCAGCGTCACGATACCGTCGAGAAGCATCCAGCTGGATCGCAGGGTCGAGGGAGCGCGGAAGAACAAAACGATGTTGAAAATTCCCTCAAGCAGAAATAGCGAGGCCAGCAACAAGGTGAGCGACGCCACACCCAGCGCGGGACGCGCTATCAGATACCCGCCGAAACATACGTAGGCAAGCCCGACCAGAAGTCTCCAGATGATGCTGCCCGCTTCGCGAGTATGAAAAGCGACCACGAGGTGGACTACACCAGCGAAAACGATCAGCCAGGCGATGAGCCCATTGACGGCGACGGCAGCGACCATGGGCGATGCCACGGCTAACATGCCCAAGCCGATCAGCAAGACGCCCCAGAGGATTGATAAAGCGGAAGCCCGCCGGACAAGGTTGGAGGAAATCTGCGCCATAAACGCCTCCTCAACGGACGGGGGGAGTGTATCCCACGAGGGTGAGGAGATGCAATTCTCGCGGGCTCCCGGCGAGGATCCACGTCGTCAGCGGGAAGTTGAAGCGCTGCAGAAAAGCAGGTTCCTCCGTCCGCTGTCGCATGGGCTCCGGCTCGATCGGAATAACAAGGAACTCTCACTCTCTAATGACTTTCACTCTACGGACTTTTACTCCCCGATATTTCGCGGTTTAGGTGAGGGCTAGCGGGAGCGGGGCGTCGAAGTCTTCGGCGGGATCGGCGAATCTTCGCAGTTCGGGATACTTCTGCACCAGCGTGGGCGGGGCTGGGACTCGCTTGCCGGTCAGCATCGCTTTCAACTCCAGGGCATTGACTCCGGCCTTGCTTTCGAAATGATTGTTGGTGATCACATAGGTGGTCTGGGCTCTCGCGGCGACGATTTCGATGCGGTCCTTCCAGCCGGCCAGTTCCTTCTCGTTGTAGAGATAGTTGTAGCGGTCGTTGCGGTTATCGGAATCGAACCACTCCTGGTAATTGCGTCCATGCAGGCGCACGTAGGCGATGGGCGCGGTAACGTGTTCGGTGGGCGCGAGTGAGCGGCCCAGCAGGGGCTGATCGATATTGCAGAAGCCGACATTCTGGTGGGTGAAAGCCGCCAACGTTTCAGCATTATTCCAACTGGAGTCGCGCACCTCGACCACACGCGGATATTCGATGAACTGGCGCAGCAGGCGGTCGAGATATTCGCGGTTCAGCGAAGTATTCTTGAACGATAAGGGGAACTGAATGAGAAGGGCGCCCAGGCGTCCGTGGTTGGCGAGGACGTCGAGGCCGTCGCGGGTGCGGACTTCGTCTTCGTCGGTTGGCCGGATGGTCGCGGCGGACGTGGGGCCTATGACGGCAACTGGCGAGTGGGTGAAGGCGCGATACAGCTTGGCGGTGAAGAGGAAACCGGGATTCACGGCCGCGACGCGGCGGCACCAGAGCGTGGCCAGTTCTGGCTTGATCGGCCCGTAAAACGAGGTGTTGATCTCAGTGGTATCGAAAAACCGCGCCAGATATTCCAGGGGATGCAGCTTGCGGTGCTGCATGCCAGGCGGATAAAAAACGCCTTGCCAGTCTTTATAAGACCAGCCGGCCGTACCGAAGCGGATGTTGTTCGGTTGGGTCAGGGGCAAGCGGACTGGTGCGGGGGATCCCATGAGTGGAACCGCAGACGAGAGGCAGGGGCAAGAGTAGCACAGGGAGCGGGGGCAGTCTCAGTTCTCAGTTCTCAGTCATTCTGGGCGCTTCGTCAGCTGCGGCGTTGCCGATGCCGGAGCGCCCTGCGCGGATAGGGCCTGATTGAGCTGGCTGGCCAATTGTTCGGCCTGTTCGTTGGAGATTTCGATGCGGCCCTCGAGCACTACGCTCACACCACCCACGCCGACGTCCTGGAACTTGGCGCTCTGGATTACAGCAGAGTTCTGGACCGCTGGGGGAAGGGTAACCTTGAAATCGGATGCGGCCCGCGCGGCCGAGAGAACCAACTGGGCCACCTGATCGCGCAAGTCCTCGCCCAGCGATCCGGTGCGCAGCGATTCTGCCAACATGCCGGTGGCATCGACGCGCCCGAAGGCGGTTGTCAGCTTTAATGTGTTCGGGTTCTCCACTGAGGCGGTCAGCTTGATCTCAACCGTTCCGTCCCCTTCCGCCAGTTCGTTGGAGGTTTGCTGCGACGACGCTGGCTGCCCCGGGGTTCGCGTGCACATCCAGCGCTCAAAGTGCAACCACACTTTCAGGAGGCTCGCCGGGGTCGCGGGCGTGAGCGTTGCCTGCCGAATGCCGACCCGCTGTCCACAAGTTTCAGACTTGTCGAGTTGGACTCGCAGAATTTCGCTGATGTTCTGTTGCAGGTCGGACAGATCAGCCACCAGTTCGAGTTTGAAGGTGCGTTGGCCGCCCTGGGCCGCGATCTGCGAGAGCACGCCCGAAACAGCGACTGGGATCGGCTGACGCCCGATGCGGACCGTGCTCTTCACCCGCGGAAGAGTGAAGGCCATATCCTGACCACTGGCCAGCGTGATGCTCATTTCCCGGGCGAGCGCGAGTTGCTGGTTGGAAAAATCCGCGAGCGCTTTGTCGAGACTCTCGGCAAGGGACGCCAGTTCGGGGCTGGCTGCTCTGGCGTCCAAACTTTGGTCCAACCTTTGATCCAGCCTTTTCTGTTGCTGATCCAGATCGAAATCTGCTTTGGCCAGCCTCTTGATCACCTCTTTCAATCCCGCTTTCTGGGCGGGCGAGAAGCTCTCCTGGAATTTCCTGGTCTCGCTCCTCAGATTTTCCAGAGCCTGGTCCAGAGTGTCTCGACGGGCCGGCGGCGAACCTGCTTTTTCCTCGCGCAACTGTTGCTGAAGGGCTTGCAGTTCGGCTTGCGCGGCCTCGGAGTTTTTCACCAGCCTCTGAAACTCGGCAATCTGTTGGCTGGTTCCCTGCAGAGCCAGGACCTGGTGGAAATCTTTGAGGCTGTCGGTTTCGTCGACCCCGGTGGGCCGGCTGTATCCGGAAAGGCTGCCAGATCCTGCCGGGCTGCTGCTGCCGCCGCCGTGGCGCTGGGCCGTCGCCGCAATGGGGCACGCGAGCAAGGCAATCGCCAAAATCAGCGCGCGGGTCGTCGCCAACGAAATACCGAAAAAAGAAATCCAGGAAAAAGAACTGCTGCTGCGAAGCATGGCGCAAATCTCCGGACAAATCAGATGTAAGGATTGTAGCGAAACTGCCAGTATGGAAGGAACCCCAGGACCGGGCGTTAATCGGGCCAAAGCTGACAACTCCGAACTGGCAACGCGAATCCAGCTTGGCTCACGCTGGTGAGAAAATCCACAAGTTTTACAGTTCTTTGCAAAGGAGTTTGTGAGCCGGCTTTCAGGGCGGGTGACCTCACTCCAGCGACAGCACGATCCAATACACTCCCGTGGGATAAGTGTCGGTGCGGCCGTAGCAGGCGCCGACGGAAAAAGTGTGCAGGGTGCGGCTGTTGATCGCATGGACTGCCCGGGTGGGCAAGGTTTCAGGATGCAAGCTGGTGTAGGTGAGAACGGTGGAGCGTTCCGCGAGTTGGTTAACGGGAGAGGTTCCGAGTTTGTCGGCATGCGCCATCGAGCAGGCAGCGTCGTCCGCGGTCGGCAGGTCTCGGCGCTGCAGGACAGTCTCGGTGCTTTGGTGGCGAACCTGGTTCACGGCCGCGGCGATTTGCTCTTTCACCTGGGTAGAAGAATAGTTGGGGAGGGCGTGGCCAAAGTCCTGCACAATGTACAACCGGTCTCCGCTGCGCACTACACCCAGCCCGACGACGTTGTAGGCCGGGTTGAGCAGGTTCGCGCGATGAGGAGGGGAGAGCATGAGATGTTGGTGTCCGTGCTCGGCGTCGTAATCGAGCGCCACGTTTTCTCCCTCTTGATCAAGCAGGAGTTGAGTTGTGGACGCAAGTCGAACGGGAAGGGAGGGCTCGCCGTCAAATTGATGGGAAAGCTGCCGCGCTTCGAGCATGGCCAGCGCATGGGTGCGCGCGGCTTGAGAAAGTCCAGCATCGAAAGTCAAGGGAGGCGCGCCCGCCTGCTTTCGCGACCGATTGGCTAACGCCAGCAGCTGTTGTTCGGTTTGAAACTCGTAATCATGAAACGGAATGTCGGGAGCTTTCGCAGATGCGGGCTTCAGCGTGGCTTGCTGGGCCGGTTGGCCGGGGCCTGCGGCAGGGGAAGCAATCAAGCGAGTGGCGAGTTGTACGGTCGCGGCGCCGGTTACGAGCAGGAGGGCCAACGATAGTCTGGGGGCTCTATGCATCCAGTTTGTCCCACTCAGCGAGATTCTGGGAGGGATCGTTATACGCTCAAGCCGTTTCCGGCTCAAGTTCGTTCAGGCACAAACTTTGTGGCTGGTGCTAGGCTAGGGGTTGGGCGCGAGGTCGAGAAGTTACCGGTGACTATTGAACTAGGGATCAGTGGGGGCATTGGCCTGTTGTTTGGGTGCCTGCTGGCATGGCTGGCGCTGCGTTCGCGCACGGCTGCGCTGCAGGCTCGTTTGTCGTTGACGGAAAAGGAATTAGCGGGTGTAAAGGCTGATCTGGCGCGGCTTTTGGCGGATCAGAGGGGCTTGGTGGAGAGCCGCGCCCGGCTGGAATCCGCGCTGGAATCGGAACGAAAGACCAGCAACGAAAAGATCGAATTGCTGACGAAAAGCGGGGCGCGGGCCGCGGCCGACCTGCAAAATGCGTTCAAGGCACTGGCGGCCGACGCGCTTCAGAGCAACAGTACATCGTTTCTGCAGACGGCTGAGCAAACGCTGAAGCGATTTCAGAGCGAGGCCAGAGGCGATCTCGACGCGCGGCAGAAAGCGGTCGCCGATCTGGTCAGCCCGGTGCGGGAGTCGCTCAGTAAGGTGGACGCGCAGATTCAGCAGATGGAAATCGCGCGCGGCGAGGCCTACGGCGATTTGAAGGCGCAGGTTCAATCGCTCATCAGCACGCAAAAAGAACTGCAATCGGAAACCGGGAATTTAGTGCGCGCATTGCGCACTCCGAATGTGCGCGGGCGCTGGGGGGAAATCCAACTGCGGCGCGTGGTTGAGATGGCGGGCATGTTGCCCTACTGCGACTTCGCCGAACAGGAAACCGTGACGGGCGAAAGCGGCCGCCTGCGGCCTGATCTGGTCGTGAAGTTGCCCGGGGGCAAGAACGTCGTGGTGGATGCGAAAACTCCGCTGCAGGCGTTTCTCGAAGCTTTTGAAACTACCGATGAGGAAGCGCGGCGGGCGTGTCTGGCGAATCATGCGCGGCAGGTGCGAGACCACATGAAGACGCTCGCGGGCAAGAATTATTGGGAGCAGTTTGAGGCTACGCCGGAGTTCGTGGTGATGTTTCTGCCGGGAGAAACGTTTTTCAGCGCGGCGCTGGAGCAGGATCCAACGCTCATCGAACAGGGCGTGCTGCAGCGCGTGATTCCGGCTTCGCCCACTACGTTGATCGCGCTGCTCAAGGCCGTGGCCTACGGATGGAACCAGGAGAAGCTGGCGCGCAATGCGCAACAGATCAGCGCTCTCGGCAAGGAACTGCACGAACGCTTGCGGAAGCTCGCGGGCCACATCACGGGAGTCGGCACCAATCTGGACCGCGCCGTGGAAGCTTACAACCAGGCCGTGGGATCGCTGGAGAATCGGGTGCTGGTTTCGGCGCGGAAGTTCACGGAACTGGGTGCATCGGTGGCGGAAGACATTCCGGAACTGGAGCCGATTGAGACGACGGCCCGTGCGCTGTCGTTTGAGTGGGATGATGAGCCAGTTCTGGAGGTTCCCAAGAAGGACGACCGAAAGGCCGGGTAGGCGGTCAGTGTGATTCTTGTCCGCGCGAGATCCCTCGCTTCGCCTGAAAGGCGGCTCCGCTCGGGATGACGCCACCGGAGCATTTACGTCGTCGCGCGCGGGATGACGCCTTGGGGAAAAATCGCAGTCACCAACACCGGGGGCGGCCGTCTGATCGTTAGCGGAGGCGTTCATGCACTATTCCTTGCAACGCATAGCAAATCGTCTTTTCTCTCTCACACTTGTCGTTTGCTTATTCGCGGTGGCTTGCCACGCGCAGGGCATTGCTCCGGTCATTACTGTCGATCACGGGCCGAATGCACCGGAGCAGCTCGCGAAACCTTACGTCATCCTGGTTTCACTCGATGGTTTCCGCTACGACTATGCGAAGCGTTATCACGCCGAGCATCTGCTTGCCCTGGCCGCGGAAGGCGCGAGCGCGCCGGAGGGGATGCTGCCGTCTTATCCTTCGATTACTTTTCCCAACCACTACTCGATCGCCACGGGACTTTACCCGGAGCATCACGGGATCGTGGCCAACAATTTCTATGATCCGGCGCGGAAGGAGACTTACAGTTACCGCGACAGCAAGTCGGTCGGCGACGGGACATGGTACGGCGGCACTCCGCTGTGGGTGCTGGCTGAGCAACAGGGGATGAGGTCTGCGTCTTTTTTCTGGGTTGGTTCTGAGGCGGATATTCAGGGGGTGCGGCCGACCTACTACTTGAAATTCGACGGCAGGTTTCCCAATCCGAAGCGAGTCGAACAGGTTCTGGCGTGGCTGCGGCTGCCCGCGGAACAGCGGCCGCACATGATCACGCTGTACTTCTCGGACACGGACGGCGCCGGGCATCGCTACGGGCCCGACAGTCCGCAGGTCGCCGACGCGGTTCACGAACTCGATGCCGAAATCGGGAAACTGATGGATGGCCTCAAAGAGATTAAGCTGCCCGTGGATTTGATCGTGCTAGCCGACCACGGGATGGTCAAAGTGGACGGGGCACCGGTGCATCTTAGTCAGTACGGTTTTGATCCATCACTGTTTTCGCCAATCGTGGGCCTAGGGCTTTATCCGAAGTCTGACGCCGATGCGCAGAGGGCTTATGAAGCGATGCGGGGAAAGAGTGCCAAGTTTGCGGTCTACCGCCGAGCGGAGGTGCCGGCGTATCTGCACTTTGACAGCAGCCCACGGGAGGGCGATCCGGTGGTTGTGCCGAATGGCCCTTACTTCCTCACCGCCGACGCAGACCCGGACGCTCCGGCGCATCCCGTAGGCGCGCACGGATTCGATGCAACCCGCATGCCGGAAATGAAGGCTCTGTTTGTTGCGGCCGGGCCCGATATTCGGCACGGCGTCGTGCTGCCGCCGTTTGAGAATGTGAATGTGTATCCGCTGGTCGCCAAAATTCTGGGGCTGGACATCAGCAAGCTGAAGACAGGGCCGATCGATGGCACACTCGGCGTGCTGGAAGGAATCGTCCAAACAAAGTAGTGGGAGAGAACCTTCTTGCGGGCCGACGTGGCAGCGGAGGTTCGTCTCTTAAAGAATCCGTTCGTCCGTGCGACCCCTCCAACATCCCGTATACGCTATCGCGGTTCCCTTATTTCCAGGCGGATCTCGAATCCGTCAAACGAAGTAGCCATCCCTAAACCCAAGAAACTCAAGGGAAAGCGGATACTGAATTTCACAGAAACCTCCAAAAAGACATACTTTGCGTTCGAAAATGCATCTATAATTTCGGAAATGGTTTTGTCTATGGGACTTAGCCGTTCCGGAAATGGGGCTTGACGTGGCAGCGAAGTTGCTCATTGAGGGTCAGTGGGATGTCCGTTCCACGCCTCCACAGCCCCCTAAGGGTTCGGAGCCAGCACCGAAGCCCATGAATCGGGAAAGCCAAGCTCGCTTTGTCGCGGTCCTGTTGTTCCTGCTGACAGTGGCTGCGGTGGTCTTTGCCGGCTTCAATTTCCAAGCCGAACGCAAGGTCACAGCACCGGACGACGGTGCCCAATGGACCGAGCAAAATGGACGATTGGTGGCCGATCAGGTTCGGGCGGACGGACCAGCGGCCAAGGCTGGAATCAAGCCCGGGGACCGACTTGTTTCCGTAAATGGCCAGGAGATCTACAACACCGCAGGACTGGAGCGTCAACTCTACCATACGGGCGTCTGGTCAAAAGCCTCGTACTCGCTGATTCGCCAGTCGGTGACGCTTGACTCGAGCGTGATTCTGGAACCTGCCGACCGCTTCCTTTTTGGCGTGCTTCGACTCATCGCCCTGATCTATCTCGGGATTGGCGTGTACGTTTTGTTGCGTCGCTGGACCGCGCCTGGTTCCACGCACTTCTATATTTTCTGTTTGGTGTGCTTCATCGCATTTTCGTTCAAGTACACCACTAAATTGAACGATTTTGATTGGATCATTTACTGGAGCAACATCGTCGCCTGGTTACTCCAGCCTGCCCTGTTTCTGCACTTTGTTTTGACCTTCCCAGAGAAGCGGCAGTTTGTGCGCCAACGTCCCTGGCTGCTCGCCTTGGCGTACCTGCCGGGGACACTGCTGTTGGGAAGACACATTGTGGCGCTGAACCTGGCTCAAGCAACCGGTCTCCTGATCCGGAACATGGACCGTCAGGAAATGGCCTACGGCGCAGTCTTATTCATCGCCGCGGCTGCGGTTCTTTGGGACAGCTACCGTCTCGCCAGTACGACCATCCTGCGCCAACAATTGAAGTGGGTGACGCGCGGAACGATTCTTGCGATCGTACCTTACACCCTGTTCTATGTGGTGCCCACCCTGATGGGTTCGCTGCCTGGCACCCTCATGAAGTTGTCGGTGCTGTCGCTGGGATTGCTGCCGCTCACGTTCGGCTACGCCATCTTCCGCTATCGCCTGATGGACGTTGACCTGATCTTCAAGCGTGGCGTGGTTTACACCTTGGCGGCCGCGGCGGTGGTGGGAATGTATTTTGCGCTGGTCGCGGGAGTGGCGACGCTGGTCCAGATGCGGCAGCCGGGCACGGGACCGGTGGGGTTGATTTTGGCCGTGGTGGTGACCGCGCTGCTGTTCGATCCGGTGCGTAAGTGGATCCAGGACCGGGTCGATCAGTTCTTCTACCGTGCAGTGTATGACTACCGGCGAACGCTGCTGGAATTTGGCCGGGAGCTTGGTTCTGAAACCGATCTGAACGCGCTGCTGTCGTCGGTTCTTGATCGCCTGTCGCGCACCCTGGCGGTCGACCGGATTGCGATCTTCTTGCGCGCCGGCGAGGAGACCGAGCAGTTTGTTGTCTCCAAGTCCATGGGCATGAATCCCGTGGGCAAGCTCGACCTGACCTTCCTGAGCACGCCTCGTCCGGAGCCCGCCGGGCACATGTTCTTCGAGAATACCCACCAGGTTCCGCGGGAAACGTTGGGATCGCAGGATGCGATCGCCCGGCTGGATCTGAACTACTACATCCCTTGCCGCGCGCAGCAGAAAACTGTGGCCGTCCTTGGTTTGGGAAAGACCACCAAGGGGGATTACCTTTCCAGCGAAGACATCGAGTTGCTGGAAACGCTGGGCGGGTATCTCGGCATCGCCATCCAGAACGGGCGCTTGTACGCATCTTTACAGCAGAAGGTGGCGGAGTACGAGCGGCTGAAGGATTTCAACGAGAACATTGTAGAGTCGATCAACGTGGGCATTATGGCGCTCGACATGGAAGACCGCATCGAGAGTTGGAACGCGCAGATGGAAGTGATGTACGCGATGCCGCGCTGGCAGACTCTGACGCAACCGGTGCGCAGCATCTTCCCACCGGAATTCGTCGAAGAGTTCTACCGGGTACGGCAAAACGCCGGCATCAACAACCTGTATAAGTTCCGGCTGCAGACGCCGGCGGGCGAAACGCGGACGGTCAACGTGGCCATTGCGCCGCTGGTGACGCGCAAGTTCCAGGTCATTGGGCGGCTTGTGATCATGGACGACATCACAGAACGCGTGGAGTTGGAAGGCCAGCTTTCGCAGGCTGACAAGCTCTCGTCGATTGGTCTGTTGGCTGCGGGTGTGGCGCATGAAGTGAACACACCTCTGGCCGTGATTTCGTCTTACACCCAGATGCTGGCCAAGCAACTGCAGGGCGATCCGCAGAAGTCGGGGCTGCTGGAGAAGATCACGCGGCAAACTTTCCGCGCGTCAGAAATTGTCAACAACCTGCTGAACTTTTCGCGCACCAGTGGCACCGAGTTTGCCGACGTCGACATCAACAAAGTCATTACCGATACGCTCGCGCTGCTGGAGCATCAGTTCAAGACGGCCAAGATCCAGCTACAGTCCAATCTGACCGCAGGAATTTCTCCGATTCAGGGAAATCCCGGAAGACTGCAGCAGGTCTTCCTGAACCTGTTTCTCAATGCCAAGGACGCGATGCCGGGCGGCGGCAAGCTGAACGTCGCAACGACCAACGGCGACATGGTCAGCGTGCGGGTCTCCGACACCGGGTCGGGGATTGCGCCGGAGCACATTCAGCGCATTTACGATCCGTTCTTCACGACGAAAACGGCGCCGAAAGAGGGGCAAAACCGAGGTACCGGGCTGGGACTCTCGGTCACGTACGGCATTATTCAGGAACACGCGGGCAAGATTCGGGTGGAAAGCGATCCGGGTTCCGGGACGACATTCGCCCTGGATTTTCCGATGAGCAGGAAGGCAGTGCATGTCTGAGGCAGCAGTCATCGCGCGCAGCACCTTGAATGGCGGTACGAACGGTGGTCCGTCGCCGGCCGGTTCGGTGCTCATCATTGACGATGAGGCCGAGATTCGCGAATCTCTGCAGACGCTGCTCGAAATGGAAGGATTCGAAGTCGAGACTGCGGTTTCGGGCGAAGACGGCCTGGTGCAAATGGGGGATCGTCCGTTTGATCTGGTGCTGCTCGACCTGACTTTGCCGGGCCGCAACGGGATGGAGATTCTCTCCGAGATTCGGTCTCACGATTCACGGCTGCCGGTGATCATGATTACTGCCTACGGCACGGTGGAGAACGCCGTGCGCGCCATGCAGTCAGGCGCCGCGAATTTCGTGCAGAAGCCGTGGGACAACGAAAAGCTTCTCGCCGATGTGCGGGCCGCGGTGGGATGGCGCCGGGCCGAAGAAGAAAACGTCCAACTCAAGCGCGCGCTCAAGCAGCGCTACAACTTCGAGAACATCGTGGGCAAGAGCGAGCCCATGCTGAAGATTTTTGATCTGGTCGCGCAGGTGGCGAACAGCCGATCGACCGTGCTGTTGCAGGGCGAAAGCGGCACCGGCAAGGAAGTGATTGCGAAGGCCGTACATCTCAACTCTCCGCGCCGCGACAAGCCGTTCGTTCCGGTCAACACCGGGTCGATGCCCACCGACCTGCTGGAATCGACGCTCTTCGGCCACGTGAAGGGAGCGTTCACCAGCGCCATCGCTTCAAAAAAGGGCCTGTTCGAGGTAGCGGACAAGGGAACCCTGTTCCTCGACGAAATCGCAACCATGGGACTGGAGACGCAGGCCAAGATTCTGCGCGTGCTGCAGGACCGGCGGTTCATGCACCTCGGGGGAATTCAGGAAATTCAGGTAGACGTGCGGATTATTGCCGCCACCAACATTGATCTGCGGCAGATGGTGCGTGAGGGACGGTTCCGCGAAGATCTGTTTTACCGGCTGAACGTGATCACAGTCGAGTTGCCGCCGCTGCGGCAGCGCAAGGAAGACATTCCGCTGCTGGTGGAATTTTTCTTGAAGAAGTACGCCGAAGAAAATGGCCGGCCTGCGCCGCGCATTACGCCGGAAGCACTGCGTCCGCTGATGGCTTACTCCTGGCCGGGCAATGTGCGCGAGTTGGAAAATGTGATCGAACGCGCCGTCGTGCTGTCTTCCGGGCCGGAGATCAGCATGGACTTGCTGCCGGACTCGATGATGGGGCGCGGATCGTCGCTCACGCTGCACGATCCGCCTTCGGACGCGTCGTTATTTGAAATTGTGGAAGACGTGGAGCGGCGCGTCATTACCGACATGCTGGAACGCTGCAACTGGAACCAGACCGAGGCGGCCGAGCGGTTCCACGTGCCGTTGTCGACGCTGAATCAGAAAATCCGGCGGCTGAATATTGAGGTTAAGAAGAAGGGGCGAGGGTAGAGAGCAGTTCTCCGTTCTCGGTCGTAACCTGCAACCCTCCCTAGTTCCTGAAGGACCTGAACGAGCAAAGCCATGTTTTCGAGACACAGTCATTGCGTGCAATGACGATCTTACGACAGTTAGGCGGCGTTCGTTCATTTCAGTTCAGCACTACGCCGCCGACCGCGCAAAGCCAGGACCAGGGGTGGAGTAACTGAGCATTGCCTGCTTCAATTGCGAATCCACTTCGTCGGCGATGACGGTCACGTCCAGGAGCACCTTGCTGAAATCTACCTTGTCGAGATTGTTCTGTAAGGTGTTAAAGATACTGACCTGTAGAATTCTCGACTCTTCTACGACCATCGCCGGGGTGTAGCCTTGTTTACGTCGCAAATCCCCGTGCTGACGTGCGGCGCTGGAGGCATCGCCCTTTGCTGTTCGAGGGAGACGTAAGCGGAAGATCAGGTCAGCGATGAGATTGGGCAGATGGCCGGTGCGGGCCTCAAAGCTCAGCGGGATACGGGTCAACTCTTCCTCGCTCTCCACCAGTTCCATCCAGCCCTGAATCGTGGCATGCAGGTCGTGCTCGAGTATGGAGGCCACGCTCTCCGTAGGCAGCGGACTGCGCGATATGGGATTCTTGAGTTTCTCTCGGATAGCTTCTCGAAGGGCGGCGATTTGGATCGGTTTTACAAGGATTTCGTCAGCCTGTAAGCGAATGGCAGACAAAGCCTCGTCGATCGCCGGGTAGCCGCTGAGCACCAGAGTTACGGCTTGTGGGTGGGTGTGGCGCATGGCACCGACGACGATGAAACCATCACCGGCGCGTGGCATATGCAGGTCGGAAAGCAGTACGTCAAAGTTCTCGGTCGCGATGTAATGGAGTGCGTCGCACACGTTCGCTGCGGCAATTACCTCAAAGCCGTCGCGTTCCAGCGTTGCACGTAACATTTCACGGACAGCTTCGTCGTCCTCGGCCAGCAAGATTCTAGGCATACTTCCACTGCTTTCCCCGCCCTGAGAGACGCCGCACTGTTCACATTATCGGGAACAATAGCCGACCCTCGAGGCGCTGTCTGCTCAAAAGAGCACACTTTGGCGCATGGGCTGCTGACACGATTGATTCCTCCGCCAGTTTCCTGAGGGGCGTACTCGAAGCAAACCGGGGAGCAGGAAATTTATTACTGATGTAAACACGATTTCACTCTTCCTATGAAAAAGGATGTCAAGGAAAAAAGGCATCTCCCCGCCCCTCTGAGAGATGTGGGCGTGGTGACTTACATCCAGCCCCACCTCATTCCTCACC
>Ga0209517_10005248_pt1 | contig 16590 bp, 17 predicted proteins | sample PeaSoiMetSII2010_FD_187695 | JGI IMG/M metagenome (GOLD analysis project Ga0209517, IMG submission 187695) | Peat soil microbial communities from Weissenstadt, Germany - SII-2010 (SPAdes) (version 2) | ecosystem: Environmental > Terrestrial > Soil > Wetlands > Peat | place: Germany...
GCTCGACCGCACGAATCCGAATCTCTTCCAGGGTTTTGTGATCCAACTTCCGGGCATCTTGCGTAGCCATGCCCGAAGTATAGCCGATAGCTTCATTTATGTCTACTTACTTCTGATTTGATTAGTAAGCCCCGCAAGGCTAGAGTCTCATGACCTGATGATGTAAATGCTCCAAGCCAAAAAGACGACGCTCAGAAACGTGAGCGGGACGGCCAATCGAAAGCCAGCCGTACGCATCATGACTTGGTGGATCTGCCTCTTCACATAGGCCTTCTCATCCACTTTGCTCAGATCTCCGAAGTAGATGTTAGTAACGCAGATCAAGCAGATCATCGTGTTGACTATGAAAACGACCCCAAAAGCCTTTAGCGGCCAAGGAACCGAGATCGTAGCGATTGACTGCCCGGTTTTGACCAGAACGTTCAGCAACAGGCTGGCAACTGTAGCGAGAAGAGCCTGCAGCTGGAGAACGGCCCCAAGCTTTCTGTCGACCACATCTAGATAGCCGACGATCAAATCAATACATGCCGACCAGTAATAATCGTCATCATAGGGCTTTTGCTTGCGAAGCTTGATATCAACGCAATGGGTTACATGCCCCAACCATTCGCGCGCGCGAGTTTTCCAGGGAAATCCCAGGAGCAGCCACCAAAAGCAACCTAGTAGAGCCATCAGAAACTCTTTAAGAACATCCCCCCACCACCAGTAATAGGAAAATGACTCATTCTGAACGCTCTTTTCCGTCATGGCGCTCGCCTCTCCGAGTGATTTACGTCCGGTTTTGAGTATACACTAAAAATGGTCTGTGTTATTGCGCCTGGGGTAGCCCACCGTTTACAGTGAATCGACGACCAATCATCTTGCGAACCCCGCAACCGGAAAGGCGCCGCCGACGTTGAGGACGGCGTTCGTTTCGTATCACGCCTGCGATTAGCTGTGGAATGGCATTTTGCCCTTATGATGGAACCGCTAGTTGGTGCGAAATCCCCGTCGAGCCAGCGAGTGGAAAATAGATCCTCCCTGACGGCCTAGCGTTTACCTTTCGCTAAGCTCTCGATCTTTACACGCTGCAGGCAGGTCCCTGCTGCTCCCTCCACTCGCTAGAGGATAAGACACACTGCTCGTAAGCCTCTCATTTTAGGGCCAATATAGTTCTGGTGCAGGCGTATCGCAATCGGTCGCCGGGCTATACTAACCAGGATCGAAGACAGAAGTTCAGCTTTCCCAGCTTCAGGGCCGGATGCGGGTAGCTTCCGGCCTCCCCTCTACCCGAGGGCAGAGAGACAAGGGAGTGGGAAGATCAAATGCCAGCCATAGTTCGAATCCTTCGACAATTGACCGCAGTTGGATCTTTCCCGGACCCATTGCAGGCATGCCGGCGATGGCCAGGTGTGCATTGCCTGCGTGGTATAATGTATATAGAAGTAGAAATAACTCGGAGCCCATTGCCTCTGGCTCACAGGCTCCCTCTCTGGTCGGGGCCATTGCCTCTGGCTCAAAAGCTCCGATCGAACGGGCAGTAATTATGAAGCTGATCAAGAAGCAGCTCTCCGCCAGTTACGTGACGCAAGCAACGGTCTCTGTGGTCCGCCACATCGACGACGTAGCCAACTGTGAGAATTACCGATTAGATTGCTGTCTCACAGCTAGCCCGGAAGGCAAGGTAGAGCTTCCCGCACACGTCAGCTTCCGCAAGACCTCTCGGGAAAGGGTATGGAGTCCATGCCGCGGCCTAGAGAAGCACAGCCAGCTTAGAGAGCGGCACCCGAGTTGTAACGTTGAAGAAGGTCCCCAATCGGTGATGTACCGGGACACCTGTTACGTAAATGACAAGGCGCGGGAACAATGGCGGCGAAGCGACAGCGGATACCTCAGGTGAGTCACTGGGCTCGGAGCTAGCGCTCCGAGCTGATGATGCTTCGGCAAGTGTGAGTAGGTTTACTTCTTCCTGTCAGGGGAGGGTTCTGGCGGACCCTGGTCAGCCCCCTGACGGGGGGAAGTTAATACCGAAGGAAGCACTCACTCGCAGTGTGCGTTTCCTAGGATCGTCACCCTCTGCTATCCCGGTTGCCGGCGCTGGCTGTCTTAAGCGATGAGATTGGGCTGAGCGAGCGCCAAGCGAGCGAAGCCAGTCCACGGATGCCCACGATCAAAACTCAAACATAGCGAAGGCGAGACCGCCCACAGCGGCGAGCCGAGCGGCCCTGTGAAAGATGAATCACCAATCATCACACCCATGCTTGCTGAGTTCGAACGTTAGTAAACAGAGGAGCAGTGTGTCTTCCGATCTCTTCGTCCCACCTCCATCGTTTCCGCCCGCTAACTCTCCCTCGCTCCCTTCTCCCCCGCCTACAGCCGACGAGCCGGGACGCAATCAACAATCCATGCCTGGTCAGGATAGAAATAGGAGAGTAAGTACGAACGACCTGCAAGACGCTCTGAAGCCAGGCACAAGGATTCCGGGTTCCGGAATAGTTGTGGGCTTTAAGGATACATCCAGGAGTGATGGATTCTGGTGGTGTAAATGCTGGTGCGGTAGAGAGTTCGTGGAACACGAATCGAGTATAAGGAATGCTCTGACGCGGGATTGTGGGGGTCCCAAGCATCACCAGGCTTTTAAGCCGCGGCGCTCACGAATGAAAGGCCTTCGCCGCCCTTCCTGAGCAACTTGCCAGCGCAGCGAGCCCCAGCGAGCAGAGCGGTATATCCAACTCATACCTGCTGATTTCTTCATATTGTACGGATGGCGAAGTGCCTGCCACAAACATCACCGATTCATTCCGGCCACCAAGTGACTCCCCTCCTCTTCGAGGAGCGGTTCGGGGGTGGTGGAGCCCCCACCTATTTCTCCAATTGACGCGGGTCGAGCACCTTTCCTTGGTGTAACCCCTCGATTGCAGCCACGTACGCTTTCGCCACGTCGGCTGCGGTAAGACCCGAACCCGGATCCATACCGAACTTGACCAGCGTCTCTTTCACCCATGGCGGGCTCACTGCGTTAATGCGAAGCCTGCGTGGCATCTCGAGCGCGGCGGCGCGCACGAAACCCTCGAGGCCGGCATTCACCAGGGACACGGATGCGCTTCCCGGCATCGGGTGCATCGCTAAGACTCCCGAAGTTAGGGTAATCGAGCCTCCGTCATTGAGATAAGGGGAACATCGAGGGCTCGCAAACCGTGGTAGACCGTGGCGTGCTTAACACTTTCACCCTGACCGGTACGTATACGGTGAATCCGAACGGCACTTGCAGCATTTCATTGGTGCTGTCCAACTCCGGCGGAACGCCTGAGCTTGCGTGTGCGTTGAACTCCCAGGGCCCGCGGGGGCCCACAGGAATGCAGTTTTTGGTAACCAACCCGGGACCAAGTGGGACGGATAACAGTACAAACTACGCAATCACCGGGACGGCGATGAAGCAGAGCCTGCAATAATGGCCGCGGTTGGCTACCGGTTCCTGGTGAGTAGCTTGCGTTTTTGGGGCTCCGAGTTTGGGCCTTTTGGCTTTTGCAGGTCAAGGTACGGACATACCGGGAAAGTCGGGCAGACTTCGCGCCCAACTGGCGAGAGTCCCTCCGCGCGGGACGGCGGTGACGGTTGGACCCGTGTACCCGAAAGGCAAGTTTCCCCAGCCTAACCCGGCCTGATCAGTGACGGCTGCTGTGGCGGGCACACCCAGGGCACCGGCGATTTTCGATAACAGCTTCTGTCCCTGCGGCCCACGCCCCGTCTGGCAATGCATGAACTGGATGCATCCGTACGGCCCGAAGATCCCTCTCAGCCGGCTGAGCATCGGCAGAGTAACGGTCAGCGTGTCGAGGTCGATGTCGGCCCGCTCGTCCCAAGCCCCATCCACATCGCCTTGACCGAACGACACGCCGGCGACTCCGGGCGCGCCGTGGCCGTGAAATCGCAGCAGAAAGACATTCTTCGGGGACGCGGCGAGAATCAGAGCGATGGCTTGCTCGACTCCGTTGCACATTCCCCCGATCACCCACGGATTGCCACCCACACGCTTGATCGGAGTCTCGGTGTCTGCTACGAGCAGCGGGTCGAAAATGTCGACGCAATCCATGATTGGCAGTTTCGCGCCGGCGGAGACTCTTGGCCAAGTTTCCACGCCGACAATGCCATCGGGCTTCAGGCCGCGAGGACGCTGGAAGGCGATGACGGCTTGCTGGGTTTTGGGACCGAAGTCGCCGTCAACCGTCAACCTGGCGCCGCCACGGTTGAGCAACTTTTGCAGCACCCCGACGGCAGGCAAATGGTTCGATTTGAACAGCAAAGGATAGTTGGGCATGTTCCCCCCAAGTAGGTCGCATTTCAAAAGTCACTGGAAATATCGAGTAAGAGCAGGGACGGGCGACATCTCTCCCCGCCCAAGTCAACTTAACTTTCCCCAATAACAACATATCCTACGCGGTCTGAAGAAGCAAAGTAATCAACCCGTGCGTGAAAGGAGGTCCCGTGTTCGTTGAACTAATGCCGCTTCTTGCCGGCCGCATTGTGCTCATCTCGGTGAGTGGAATACTCCAGCAGAGCAAGCCGCCTCTGCTTACGGCAGGAGGGTGCCTAGGACTGATCTGGCACTCCAGTACCATTGCCTCGAAGCGAGACTTGGGACATTTTGAGCCCATGGATGAAAAGGACTCCCCAACGCTATTCGTTCGGTTGGCCTTGCTCGCCGCGCTTTGTGGTGCCGGTTTGATTACGATTTACACCGCGCTCGCCAGAGTCATACTCTGGTTCGGCCTCGCTCCTCAATGACGAGTCTTATCACAGACCGGGCGGCGTGCCGTTCCCAAGGACCAAGTCTGGAATAATCAGAGTCAAACTGTGCGTCTTTCAAACTCTGCAACCGTGGGCCCGGATTTCTTGCGTCCCGGTTCCCTCTCGCAGCAAGCGCGGATTGCAAGAAAGTGTAGCGGTACCACCGCACTTGACGAAGACCGACATTTATGACAAGCATTACGTAACCTGCTGACTGCCTACGCATAATGGCCCGCAGTCATATGGAATCCTCCCCATAAATCCATCCCTGCCTGGCAGAGGTGTCTCTTGACGTGCTGTCCTGCCGGCAACCCTTCGAGGACAAGTCCCGATCAGCTCAATCTTCGGTAGTGGGTCAGTTTCCTGAATGGGCGGTTTTCATTCCAAATCGGAGCTGAACGGTGGGTTGGGGTGTTCGACAGGCACCGGTAAGGCGATCGACGATCGGCGGTTGACCAATGACTTGACTGCGCTACGAGCTTTACGGCCTTCGATCACTTTTCCGGTGAGGCGACAGGAAATTATCATCAAGTGGCAGCAGGCAAAGCTTCCAAATTACTCCGCGCGCAACGCCTGCATAGGGTCGAGTTTGGAGGCGCGCGTGGCAGGCAGCCAGACGGCGAGCAGCGCCACAGCGGAGAGGATAAGCGGCGCAGAGATAAACACCACCGGATCCCAGGGCCTGACGCCGAAGAGGATGGTGGCGATGAGCCGCGTCAGGCCGAAGGCTGCGGCAATGCCCACCGCCACGCCAACCAGAAATAGCCTCACGCCCTGCCAGACTACAAGCTTACGGATGGCGGAGGGATCTGCGCCCAGCGCCATGCGGATGCCCATCTCCTGCGTGCGCTGCTCGACGGCGTAGGCGATCAGGCCATAGATGCCGATGGCGGCGAGAACCAGCGCTACGGCGCCGAAGATGGTAAGCAGCAGCATGTTGAAGCTCTGGCGGGCCGTGGAACGCCCCATCACCTCCTCCATGGTGCGGACATGCGCCACCGGAAGGCCTCCACTCGCGAGGCGCAACTGCTCGGTGAAGGCAGCAAACGCCTTGTGGGGGTCGCCGTGGGTGCGCGCTACCCAGATCATCGCGGAGGTGTCGGAGTAGGCCGCGGCATACCAGTCCACCACCTGTGCCGTAGGAACCATCATCATGGGATCGGGAGGGTGGCCGAGGCCGTTATTGTGGGAGTCGCCCACCAGTCCAATGATGGTCCGCGGCGGCTCGTCGGCCTGCACTCCCATACCTGTGTTGATCTGGATTTGCCGGCCCACGGGGTCCTCGTTGGGCCAGAATCTGTTGGCAAAAGCCTGATTGATGAGCACCACGCCGGGAGCCGCGATCGTATCGGTTTCCCGAAAATCGCGCCCGCGCAGTATGGGGATCTTGAAGACACTAAGATAGCCGGGCGAAAAACTCATCCACCGTCCGACGATCCAACCCCTCACAGGATGCCCGGGGATTTGGAAGGCCAAAGCGTCGTCGACCTGGTTGGGCAGCCAGACCGTCGACGCCGACACTTGCACCCCGGGGATTGCATTGAGCCGATTGCGAGCGTTCCGCGAAAGCTGGGCTATGCCCGCCGTCGTGTGCAGGAGCGAGCCGGTCATGGACATCTCGGCCGTGAGGACGTTTTGGGAGTCGAAGCCCGGAGACACCGCGCGCAGGGAAATAAAGGTGCGGATCAGCAAAGCAGCGCCGATCAGCAGCACCAGGGCCAGGGAGACCTCGCTCGTGACCAGCAGCGAGCGGGTCTTGCCCGCGCGGAACCCTGTGCCGGACCGATTGCTGCCCTCCTTCAATGAAGTGTTCAGGTCGGTGCGCGAGGCGGCGAAGGCGGGGAAGAGCCCGAACACAACAGCCGTGAGCAGCGCAACGGCCAGCGTGAAGGCGAGGACATGCCAATCGATCGCCACGGCGGAGCCGTTTTCACCGAGACGGGGTAGACCCGCGGGGCTGACTGCGAGCAGTGCGCGCACGCCGGCAAACCCCAGAATCAGGCCAAGCGCGGCGCCCGCAACCGCCAACAGCACACTTTCCGCCAGCAACTGGCGGATGATGCGCCCGCGACTTGCGCCCAGCACGGAGCGGATGGCCAACTCCCGTTTGCGTCCGGAGGCGCGCACGAGCAGCAGGTTAGCGACGTTGGCGCAAGCGATCAACAGCACCAAGCCCACCGCTCCCAGGATGACCAGCAGCGACCTGCGCGCATCGCCGATGATCAAGTCGCGCAGCGGCAAAACGGCAAATATCTGCCCCTCGCTGGGGCTGCTTCTGGGGAAGATGCGGTAGTACTCTTCCGTGGCGAGCTTCATTTGCGCGTTGGCGGCCTCGAGTGTGATGCCGGGCTTGAGACGTGCGGCGACCTGAAAGTACTGGTTTCCGTTCGTGCTTTCGGGTTCAAACTGAAAGGGCAACCAGATGTCCGCATCAGGGTCGGAGAAAAACTCCTTTCCGATCACGCCCACGATCGTATAAGGCTCATTGCCCAGCGAGAGCCATTTTCCCACGATGGCCGGATCACCGCCGAAGCGGCGCTGCCAGAATCCGTAGCTCAGCACCACCACCTTGCCGCCGTGCGGCGAGTCCTCGAGTGGCGTAAAGGTGCGGCCCAGCATGGCCTGGGCGCCGAACAGACGGAAGTAGCCCTCGGTAACATGAATGCCGTGGAGTTGTTCGGGCCGGTCGCCTGTAAGGTTGAAGCCGGGGCTGGTAAAATCGTAGGCGGCAACGTCCTGGAATACGTTGGTCTGCCGCTGATAGAGACGAAACACCGGAATCGAGGCAAGGTTGGAAGCAAGAAGGCTGCCGCCACTGGCCGGATGGTGAAAGAACTCGACCATGCGATCGGCATTGGGGTAGGTGAGGGGCTTGAGCAGAACCGTGTTGACTACCGTGAAGATGGCGGTGTTGGCTCCGATACCCAGCGCCAAAGCGGCGAGGGCAGCGATGGTAAATCCGGGGTTCTTGAAGAACATGTGCAGCGAGTGCTTAATCTCATTCCCGAGACTGCCCATTAATCCACTCCATTTTCCACTCAGAACCTCAGAGCCCGACTATAGCATGATGTAGGTTCAACGAGACCCTGTTCTATGCCTGCGGGGTGACCATTGCGGATTCTCGGTTGCAGGGAACCCGGAAATCATCGGTCTGGCCGTAGGGCCAAACCGTACACGGTCATGCAGCCGCGCAGGACGGCAAATGAGCCTCTCTTCGACGATTTCCCGCGATAAACGGCGCAGGGTTTAGTTTTAACGACTCGTTGATAAATCCCCATCCCACCAATGGCTTTCAGGTGATCAACAGCCCCGGGAGGGATTCAGCCTGAAAAGTCGCCCTTGCGCCCAGTGAGTTCTTCGCCGCCTCTTACTCGCCGCACACGATTGGATATTGTCTCTGTACCTTTCGTTGCTTCGCGTGACAATCAGCACATAGCGGTAAGCAGATTCATCAGTCATCGCTCCCACCCGCGTTGCAAATCCCATTAACCAATCTTTTTCCCAATTAACAACACGCGTGGCGCCTGTGCCACGAAAAGGAGGTCCTATGTTCGTCCAACTCATGCCGCTCCTCGCAGGCCGCACTGTGCTCATCACGGTGGCTAAGGTGGATGACAAGACGCTTCGTGTCAACGTCATTCCCACCCAGGCCAAGGCCGACGAGAACCCGGCTTTATCTACCCCGCTCACCTTTACCGGCCCGCCCGAGGAACTCGACGCCGAACTCGGCAAGCATCTGGCCGGCTATGTCCAAACCCACCAGCAGACCGCCAGCACCCTGGCCGAGGCCAAGGCCGCCATGGACGCAGCGGCTAAGGCCGCTCAAGAGGAGGCAAAGCGCAAAGCTGAGGAGCGCAAGAAGGCAATTCAGAAGCCATCCGCAACCGCCACGCCTGCATCTTCAGCTCCTGCTGAGCCTGTGCCTGCTTCAGCATCGACCGGCACACTCGGGTTGTTTCCAACTACAACGCCTGAACCTGCCTCACTTCAAGCGAAAGGAGGTCTCGCACTCTGATGGAGAGCCACGTACTTAATCGCTATTTCGAATTCCATGGCCAGAGGCTTCCAGACCCGGACCCCAGGCTCCCGGTAGAGGACGTCCGAACCCTCTACGCCCAGCAATTCCCGGATATCGCAACGGCAGCCATCACCGGGCCGGAGGCGGTCGGAGACAAGCTGGTCTATCGCTTCACGCGAGCCATCGGCACAAAGGGATAACCAATGAGCCGCAGCAGTCATAGAAAGGAGGTAACGAAGCAGGCGGTCCTGGCGGAACTTGAAAGCCTTCGCCAGGGCCGCCACTCTCGTTACCGGACACTCGTGGGGAGGTTCGCCAGATGCCGACGCCTGCAAACCACAGCCGCATTGTTCGCCGCCGCAGTCGACGCCAACGCTCGCACCCACAACGGCACCCCACTCGACGCCCCACCCGGCTGGCTTCCTCCGGTCAGTTAATGGCACAGGGAACGGGCCTTCTGCTGCCACGACTGGCTGGCGTCCCGCCAATCCATCGCGTGGTTGCCGATGACCGCCTGGCCGTCTTGCTAGCCAAGTCTCTCGTCGAGCTGGACATTGGTGTCCCTGAAGACTGGAAGAAGGCGGAATGCGATCCAACTTCGTTTACCAGGCTTACGCTTGAGCGCTGGATCAACGCGCATGGTGACGTAGCCATCCGGCGCCGGTTCCTGCTGGTTGCCGCCATCAGTGACACTCCCTGCGAATGGGCGGAGCGTGATGAAAGCAAGCCTAGCCAGTTATTCCTCATTGTCGAGCCTTCTGAGGCAAGCTGCGGCTGTGTGACCTTCAGCCCAACGCTGGAGTTGCTGGAAAAGGTTCATCCGCAATTGCCAGCGACGTTCTTCAGCCTCTTCGTCGGAGCCCTTAACAGATGGACCCGGGTTTATGACTTTAGGGATGCCGAAGAGCGAGCCGAGATGCTGCGGGAATGGGCCGCCCAGGAGCCGGACGCTGACCAGTACGAAATCCCAGATGTGCAGGCGTCGATCCCGGCCTGCATGCGCCAGACAGCACTGAATGGAGGCGAGCTTGCCAGCCTCAAAGCCAAGATCGGCGATCCTCTGGCAGCGAAACTGGTCGAAGCTGCCATCAATCTTGATCGCGTATCCGCAGAGGCTAAACGACCCGAGCTTGGCGACGACGTCGGCCAACAGCTCTCGGACTGCAATCCACCCCTGCCTTGCCTACTGGCGGTATTTGCCGAAGCCGACGCAATTGCAGCCTGCTTTGATGAAGAAGCCCAAGGAATGTTGGAGGTCACACCCGAGCCCAATCTCATTATTCCATTCGATTCCACCCACACGGAAAGTGTTCGTGCTGCCTTCCAGGTGTTCGGAGTCGCCTGCGACACCATTGCGGCGGCAAGCCGTTTGATCGACCTGATGCCCGGTAACGACAAGTGGGTGATTTGAGGGTACAGCCATGCAAGCCTATGTCGGCATTGGAGCCAACTGCGAGTTCAAGCTCAGCGAAGCCGTGCTTGTCTATCGAGCCGGAACTGGAGGGGAGTTTGCCAGCCTCCATCGCGTCAAGCAGGCTGACGATGAAGCTCCCTTTCTGGCGCCGGGTGAACCCCTTACTACGGCCTTCGTGCGCGCACTTGCCCAGGGGCTTGGGGCACAGGTGAAACTGGAGATATTCCCAGAGAACATCCTGGCGCGCACGCCCGACCTGCTGGCGTGGTGGTCACGGCCGCAATGCAGAGTGATGTTCTTCGGCGGAACTGATCGGGAAGCACGGAAACTGAACGGTCTCGTCTTCTTTCATCCGGCGCTGATCTTCAAGGTTGCAGGCAGAGACCTCTTTGTGCGGGCAACGGCGATGACCTGTCGGCCGGGGCCTGGGACCACGCTGAAGACAGCGCCCTACTGGAACACGGACAGTCGAGGTCTAGTCTGTGCTGGCAGCATGCGTGTGCCAGAATCTTCTGACACTGCCTCGATATCTGCTTGGCAAGACGGATACTTTCAATCGGAATTCACTCATGCGGCCGGAGCGGTCAGGCTCACCAGTTACCCCGGAGGTTTCATCGGGTTGTGGAGAAGTCTTGCCGGTAAGAAGCGGTTCCCTGTTCGCTGCTTGACCGATGCCGGCGAGACGCTGCAAGAGTTCGTTGCCCGCGGAGATGACCGCTGAGGAGCTGACCATGGAAACTCACCGCATCCACCCGGAGTTGCTTGAGCGGCAGGTCCGCGTGCTCGTGGTAGGTTGTGGAGGGACAGGCAGTGCGGTTGTCGCGGGATTGCCCTACCTCCATCAATCGCTTCTGGCGCGCGGACATCCCGGAGGATTGCATGTCACGGTCATGGACGGCGATACGATCTCCCCCACCAACTGCGTCCGCCAGCCTTTCGCTCGGTCGGAGACCGGCCTCAACAAGGCGATCGTATTGGTCAACCGGCTGAATCTGTTCTGGGGACTGAAGTGGGAGGCGGTCCCGGCTCACCTAAAACCCGGAAGCTACATCTCGCGCAGTTATTCAGGCGACGACCTGCGTGCTCACATTGTGGTGGGCTGTGTCGATACGCGGGCCGCAAGAGTTGCGATTCGTGATGCAGTCGGGAAGTGGAGTACCGTCTCGTACTGGCTCGATCTGGGCAACAATGCAGATAGCGGACAATTCATCCTAGGCGAACCCCTCAATGACCGAAATCGCAGGTCAAAGCTACGACTCCGAACTGCGGGGGAGTTATTTCCTGAGATAGTGGACCCGTCTCTCGACGATGACGGCCAGCCAAGCTGTAGCGCCGCTGCTGCCCTGGAAAGGCAGGAACCATTTATCAACTCAACCCTGGCGCAGCACGCGTTGGCCTTGCTGGCGCGGTTATTCCGGTACGGGACGCTTTGTTACCACGGCGGTTTCATCAACCTCTCGACGGGAATAGGCAGCCGTCTGCCGATTGATGTCTCTTTGTGGAGACGGCTCCGCCGGCGCTGTAAGAGTGAAGAGAGCAGAGCGTAAGACCGGACAGAAAGTCGTTTCCAGTCCCACCTACTGCAATTCCTGACACACTTTTGCTCGCCGATACGCAATCCAGTAGGAGGTGCTTGCATGGCTGAAACTGACAGCCAGTTCAAGGGCATCCGTTGGTTCCTTCGGCTGGCCATTGGCGTTTTGCTCCTCGCGCTCGCACTTGGAAGCGCAATTTATCTCCTTGCTCGCCTTCTCGACTACTTTTGATCCGCAGTACGGGCAACCCAAAGACAAAGCTGATCGCAAAGTCGCCCCTCACCCAACACGTTCTGGTGTTGCTGCCCGGCTGAGATACCCCAGAGATACCCCAGTCCTCGACAGTTATCTCAGACCATGCTACTCTTACCTGCTGGTTAAGCATGAAATGAGACACCTACGGAGGAACCTTTGGATATTCAGGCTATCGTGAAAGAGTTAAAACGTGAACGTGACCGGCTGAGCACAGCAATTGAAGCTTTAGAAGGAACAGACTTACCCCCTACTCCCCGGAAAGCATCCCCAATTGCCAATGTTCCTGCACCACCAGCCAAGAAGCGTCGCCGCCTCACCCCGGAGGGCAGAAAGCGTATTTCGGATATGATGAAGAAGCGGTGGGCCGAGAGAAGAAAGAAGATCTCACGAGGCGGCAAATAAGCCTGCATCACCTTCACGCATCGCTGCCGTACCCGGGGGTGCCCCACAGGGCACCCCTGAATGTGTGAAATGAATGCCAGTTCAAGGCTATTCGTGGATTCCTCTGGCTGGCTGTCGGCTTTTTGTTCCTATCGGCCGCCATTGGAAGCGCAATCTATGTGTTGCTTCCCTTCTCAACTACTTGTGAGCGCCACAGTAAGGAAGTAGTGTTCGGTCCAGTCCCAACTATTGAGTCTCCTAATCAAATACGACATGCCCCTGCTGCGTATGTAGCATGCGTACAGGTTTACCTCCGAGGTAAAAGGGGCTAAACTGCAATCATGGGGTGTTGATCTCTGACGACCTTTTCGACGCGTACCTCAAATGCCAGACCAAAGCGCAGTTGACTTTCGGTCAGGCGAGTACGGGTGTATCTTCGCATGCAATCAGCGACTGGCAACGGCACCTCGCTGAGCGCTACCAGGCGGACTGTCGTAAGCGTCTCCAGTCTGGCAATAGCGCAGACTGCCTCGTTGGCGGCCCGTACCCAGAAGACCTGAGAAGTGCCAAATATCGGCTGATCATTCAACCGTACATAACCGCTGAGGGTCTCGGATCCCACATTCACGCACTCGAACGAGGGCCTGCGCAAACCCAAAAGCGTCACAGTCCCTACGCCCCCATCAGGTTCGTCCCATTTGAGAAGATCTCCAGGCATCACAAGCTCATGCTTGCATTTGACGCCTTCGTCCTCTGGAAGGCTTCCGGCCAGATGCCCACCAAGGGAATAATTATGCACGGTTTGCAGCATACGACTCTTGGGGTCAAACTCGACGTCCGGATTCACGAAGTGGAGTCACTTGTCGGGAAGTTGCGTGCCTTGCTAACGGATGGTACCTCGCCCGACCCCATATTGATCAGGCATTGCTCAGAGTGCATGTTTGAGGCTTATTGCAGGAAGAAAGTGACCGAGAAGGATGATCTCAGCCTTCTGGATGGCCTCGGCACCACAGACCGAGCCAAGCTGAACGCGAAGGGACTATTTACGGTTACTCAACTCGCCTACACATTTCGCCCTCGCCGCCGGCCCAAGCAACAGGCAGCGCGCAGAGAAAGATATCACCATGCTCTCAAAGCGTTGGCAATTCGAGACCGGAAGATTCACGTCGTCGGAAGGCCGGAGTTAGCACTCAATGGAACGCCGGTCTATCTTGATGTCGAGGGTTTGCCGGATCGTGGTTTCTATTACCTCATCGGTCTGCGGGTCCCTGAGGGATCTTCATTTCTTCAGCACAGTTTCTGGGCTGACAAGCCGAGTGACGAGGAGAGGATTTGGCGATCCCTCCTTGGTATCCTGCAGGGCATTGACAATCCAGTCTTGATCCACTATGGAGCCTATGAGACAAGCTTCCTGAAGCGGCTTGCAAGCCGATATTCCACCTCAACCGCAGACAGAACCTATGTCGACGCACTCATTAAGCGGGCTGTCAATCTATTGGCAATCACCTATTCACAGATCTACTTTCCCACGTATTCAAACGGGCTCAAAGAAATTGCCCATTACCTTGGGTTCCAGTGGTCGCATCCTTCCGCGTCGGGTCTCCAATCCGTAATCTGGAGACAGCAATGGGAGGAAACAAGCGATCCTTCAATCAAGCAGACGATCGTCACTTACAACAAGGAAGACTGTGAAGCTCTTGAACTGGTCACGCGCTCCGTCGAACGTGTTGCGGTCTTTGCAGAGCGGCGTGACGAGTCCGGCGCTACTGCAAATGAGGTTTGCGTTCACGCAGAAGACGTACAGAAAGCGACGAAATGGTGTAGGTTTACCAGTTCTATTCCGGCCTTGGAAGCGATAAACGAGGCGGCCCACTGGGATTACCAACGCGACAGGGTTTACATAAGGAATAGCGACACGCGCAGGAGACCCAATCCGTTGCGCCCCCAGTCAAGAACCGTGAGGCCGCATGTCAATAAGGTGGTTGTGTGTTCTGTACCTTCTCGCTGTCCAAGGTGTCGCAGTAAGAATCTAAAGGTGGGTCCCCAACACTCCAAGATCATATATGACCTTTGCCTCGGAAGGGCGAGCATCAAAAGATGGATTGTCAAGTACTTCTTCCATAGGTCTGGGTGCCTTCGTTGCGGCGAACAGATTCATGCGCCGGAGCAGACATGGGGGCGGGGGAAGTACGGCTGGAACCTGATCGCATTCCTGATTTACGAAATTGTGGAGCTTTCCATTCCGCAGCGAGTGGCAACACTTCAGGCAAACCGTTTGTTTGGTCTCACCTTGCCTCGCAGTTCGGTGGCAGAACAAAAGACTATGGTGGCAAGACGATACGAGGAGACCCGGCGAATACTGCTTCGGCGGATCATAGCAGGAACACTCGTCCATGTCGACGAGACGCCGATCGTTACGCAGGGCAAACGAGCTTTTGTCTGGGTGTTTTGCAACTTTGAGGAGGTAGTCTACATCTACAGCGAAAACCGCGAGGCGGGGACAGTACAGACGATCCTAAAGGACTTCAAGGGAGTCTTAGTCTCAGACTTCTACTCTGCCTATGACTCGTTGGACTGCCCACAGCAGAAGTGCCTGATTCACCTCGTGCGCGATCTGAACGACGACATGCTGAAGAATCCGTACGACGATGAAATGCGACAGATAGTGCAACAATTCGCCGAACTACTCAGGCCTATTGTGGATACCGTTGATCAGCGTGGGCTGAAAAAGCACTTCCTAAAGAAGCATATCTTGGAAGTAAAGCGGTTTTACAAATGGCTTTTGACACGGCAGTGGCAAAGCGAGGTGGCCGCGAAGTGCAGACAGCGCTTGGAGAAGAACCAGGAGAAGCTCTTTACCTTTCTCAGCTATGACGGAGTGCCATGGAACAACAATAACGCTGAACACGCGATGAAGGCATTTGCCGCCCTTCGGGACGTTATTGAAGGACCGGCAACACCGGTTGGGATTGAGGAGTATCTCATCCTTCTGAGTGTTGCGGAGACGTGCAGATACAAGAATGTGGATTTCTTGGAATTCCTGCGATCCCGCGAGAAGGATATCAACGCCTTTTCGACAAACCGAGGGCGTACAAAGGTGGCGGAAAGGCATTGAGAGACCGGCAATTTACTGCAACTGACGGAGTTTGGTGCTAGTTAGCCCTTGAGACAGAACACACATGGTTGTTTCCTTCAGAAGGGAGGTTTCATTTGCGCTTCCAGGGAAAGAGTCGACTCGGCTTCTACCCGCTGCCATTGTCCGAAGCCCAGCGGATTCGCGGATTCCTGTTGTTTCCAGACTCGTCGTCTGCGATCGACCCGTGCGTCGGCGATGGCGTGGCGTTCGAGGCGATCACCAGCGGTGCCGACGTGCTTTGCTACGGCATTGAGCTTGATGCCCACCGTGCCGACCAAGCCAGGCAGCGGATTCCCAATATTGTCCAAGGCAACACGCTGGAAGTGCAATGCACTGTAGAGTCCTTCGGTTTCCTATATTTGAACCCTCCCTACGACTGGGCACTAGGGCCGGCTGACAGTCGCCGCACCGAGCCGGCGTTCCTGAGCCACACCTATCGGTGGCTCAAGCCCGGTGGGGTTCTGGTGTTCGTCATACCCGGTGAGAGACTGGCCGAGTGCAGCCAGATTCTCGCCACCCACTTCCGCGATGTAAGGGTTTTCCGCCTTGAGGCGCCGGAGTGTGTCCGCTACAAGCAGGTGGTTCTCTTCGGAGTACGGCGCAACCGGCGCGAAAGAGAACACCTTGCCGACAGCGACATCACTCGGGCGCGGCTTTACTACGCCAGCTTGGCAAGGAATCTCGCCCAAATCCTCGTCCTACCTGCTGAGCCCGACACCCAATACACCGTGCCCGTGAGCGGACCAGCTAAACTGGTCTATCGTGGCCTGCCACTTGATGAAGTCGAGGACTTGCTCCCGCAGTCAGCGGCCTATCGACAGGCAGGACGTATTCTCTTCGCTGAGCCCGTGTCTGCAACCGGCAGACCCCTAACGCCCCTGCATGCGGGTCATGTCGGTCTCCTTGCTTGCTCTGGGCTCCTCAACGGCATCTTCGGCTCAGGGGATCAACGCCATATACTAAGTAGGCCAGAAGTATGTAGACATAAACGAGCTAGATCGCTGCATACTGGGTATCTGGCATAAGAAAGAATTGGCGAACCAACTCGGGCGACTTTTGAAGGCGTCTCAGTCGGCTGCCGACC
>Ga0209517_10005251_pt1 | contig 16576 bp, 13 predicted proteins | sample PeaSoiMetSII2010_FD_187695 | JGI IMG/M metagenome (GOLD analysis project Ga0209517, IMG submission 187695) | Peat soil microbial communities from Weissenstadt, Germany - SII-2010 (SPAdes) (version 2) | ecosystem: Environmental > Terrestrial > Soil > Wetlands > Peat | place: Germany...
TTGGCCCCGGGTTTCCTATGCCGGCTTGGGCCGAAACCATCCGCCCGCGTCAACAAACGCGAAAGCTGGCGGCTTGGATCAATTGGCTTTTCGCTTGTCCCACCACCCAGACCCGCTAGAATGGGGTTCGCTCGATTTGGGGCTTCCGCACCCATTTTGCACTTTGCATTTTGCGTTCTGCATTCAAATGGCTTGCTTTGCCTCTCCTGGATTCCTCATTCTTCATTATGCACTCTGCATTTGAGTGTTGGCTACCGGTCGGAGAAATTGCGGCGCACGCCGGGCGTCGGGGCGGCGGATGGTTGGCGGCGCAAGGTCTTCTCCGATCCTGAGGTAATGTCATCACTGATGATACAATTACGATCCGCCAAGGTGCCAGGTTCGCAAGCGTCTCCGAGGCTGGCTGGGTCTCACATCCGAAACACGTTAGCGAAGGTTCGTTCTGCCTTGTCCAGCGCTGTCCGAATCCGCAGAAGCCGCGGGTTCCACGCCAAGCAGATCTCTCGCCCAAAACTCTTCAATGGTGCGGCCTGTACCTCTTTTATGTCCGCCTGACTGAACTCCACACCCGCGATACTCGGCAAGACTGCCGCCAACCCCCCAGTTTCCATGGCAGTCGCCACCAGCGGAAAAGAGGAACATTCCAATTGGATGTTGAGGCGGAGCCGGTGCTTCCGCGCCAACGCCGCCAGTTCTTGCCTAAAACTTCCCTCGCCCTCCAGCGTTGCCAGCGCAAGGCCATCCAGCATTTTCGCATCCTCCCCTCGGCTACTCGCACCAGTCTTCACTCCAGCCGGCAGAAAGAGCGAGTAGCCCATCGTTCCTAGCGCCGCCGTCCGCAATGCCTGCCCCACCGCATCTTTGCGCAAGACTCCGAAATCAACCAAGCCGTCAGAAAGGCGTCTTACGATCTCGCTAGTTGGAAGATTCAGGAATTTCAACCGAGCGTTCGGCAGGGCCTTTTGCACCTCGACTAGCTTCGGCATGAGCAGCCAACGGATGATACTCTCGCCCGCGCCAATGACAATATCCACGGGCAGTCCCTGGCACTCGCTCTTGAAATCCCACAACGACGCGAAGCATTCCCGCGCCGCCACATTCAACCGTTGGCCCGCCGGCGTCAGCACCACTCCGCGCCCCCTTCGCCGTATCAGCTCCGTTCCAAAAAATTCCTCCAGCTCCTTCACCTGCCGGCTGAACAGGCTTTGCCGCGCCGGATCCCCCTTGGCCGCTTTCGTCACGCCGCCCGCTTCCGCCACGAGGCAAAAGCTCTGCAGCCGGTCCAGTGAAAGCCCCGTTTGTTGTAGCAGTGCGGAAAACATGACTAAAAAGTTATAGCCTTTATGCATTTTACCCTAGAACCAAAACCCGCTTTTGGCAATACTCACTGCAGTCATTTATGACACAAGAGCGATGAGCAAACCGGAAACGGAAGCCGATTCCAGAATCGTCATTGACGAGCAGTTGCGCCAGGCCGGGTGGGACCCCACCGACAAAGCACAAGTGCGGACGGAAGTTACCGTGCGCCTCGGTCGCAAAACCGCCCCGATGAACGACGCCGCGCGCCCTGGCCCCTGGCCGAGCGAGCCCCCTCAGACCGCGTACAGCGAGGACCAGGACTTCTGGCGCACCGACTACCTCCTCCACGACCGCGACGGCCGCCCCCTCGCCACCGTCGAATCGAAACGGAAAGCCATTGACCCCTATACCGCCAAAACCCAAGCCCTCCCCGCCGCGAAAGAGCTCAAAGCCCCCTTCATCTTCCTCTGCAACGGCGAACTCGTTTACTTCTGGGATTACGAAAACGGCGACGCAAGACTCGTCAGCTCGTTCTTCTCCCAACGGGACCTCGAACGCCTCGTCCATCGCCGCAACGAGGTTAAGCCCCTCGCCACCATCGCCATTCCCGAGACCTACCTCCGCCAGGGCGAAGTCCGGCTCGTCCGCCCGTACCAAAAGGACTGCATGTCGGCCCTCGACCACGCGCTCGAACTCGGCAAACGCCGGTTCTTGATCGAGTTGCCCACCGGCACGGGCAAGACCGACATTATTTGCCTTTGGCTCAGTCGCTTCATCCGCTCGGTCCGCGCTGAGCGAGTCCTCTTCCTCGTTGACCGCGAGCAACTCGCCAAGCAGGCCCTCGGCGCCCTCCAGGACCTTTGCCTCGAATACGGCAGCTACTGGCTCAAACCCGGCATGGCCCGTCAGGAGCAGCAAATCACCGTCTGCTTGCTCCAAACCATGATTGGCCGCTACCCGGAATTCACCAGCGGCTACTTCGACGTGGTCATCGCCGACGAATGCCATCGCTCAATTTACGGCGCCTGGCAGTCCTCCCTGAACCATTTCGACGCGATCAATATCGGCCTCACCGCCACTCCCGCACAGTACATCGAGCGCAACACCTACCAGTTCTACCAGTGCCAGAACGGTGAGCCGGATTTCGCCTTCCCCATCGGCGAGGCGTTCAAAGCGGGCTTTCTCACCCGCTACAAGTTCGCCGAGGGCATCACCTGTCTGATCGCCGAAGGCACTGAAGTGGATGGCCAGCAGTTTGACCCGGAAGCTTTCGAGCGGAAGTGGACAAACGAGGACACGAACCGCAAGATGATGGCCGAGTTCGACCGGCTCGCCTGGGAAAACTACAAAGAACTCGCCCCCGGTCAGAAGGTTGGCCCCGGCAAAACCATCGTCTTCGCCATCACCAAGCATCACGCGGCCCGCCTTGCCCGCTATTTGAATGACCTGCATCCCGAGTGCAAAGGCCGTTACGCTGAGGTCATCACCTCCGACGTGCCCAACTCCGTGGCGTTGATGTTGGCCATGCCGACTGCGCGGCGGGAGATAGCAAAAAGGAGTTGCTTGAAGTAAGGCGTATTCATCCAGGCCCAGACGTAGTCCGGGACAACATTGCTCTCATCAACGCGCAGACGGATAAGGTAGGAGGCCGCGACTGCCAGCATCTGGCCGCGCCAAAGGCCGGTCTTCCCGACCAGTTCTTTGGTGTTCGTCCTGTTAAAGAGGAGGTCGCCAGGGCGCAGGAGCTGCCGGTGGGCCTCGGCCTGCTCAATGACGACATTCTTCAGGCTCGCCAGGTCGATGCGCCCTGCTCGGTCAATGTTGTTCATGCGCAGGACGGGCAGCCCGTCACCAGCCGTGTTAGACGGGGCTGACGTGCCGTAGGACGCATCAGCGAGGACGTTGCCGAGGGTGGTTCTTCGCCAGCCGTTTGGGTTGGCGGCAGGGTCTCCGAAGAGTTTGTGGAAAAGCGCCGGGAGGATGCGTTCTGCGAAGGCGTCGGCTTCGGCGCGCTTCTGGGTCAACGCATCGGCCTGATCGAGTATGTCAATTATTCGCCGCTGCTCGCAGAGGACTGGGATTGGCAAAGTAAGAGCGGAGTATTCCGAACCATTTATGTTAGGCTGTCCAGCGACTCGCTTCTTGCTGGACACCCAGCGCTGATAGTCAGAGGAGCGCGTAAAATAGAACACAAAGCGGGGATCAGCGAGTTCGGGTCGGAGCCGGAACCGAATCATGTAGCCCGCGAAAACGCAGGGCCCATGTGACTTTGAATATCGGTAGGACTTGCCAACGGTATTACCGCTCCTGGCGAAAAGCAGGTCGCCGTCATCGAGAAGAAAGTCGGATTCGTTTTCGAGGTCCGCTCCAACTGCACCGTCCGGAATGAGGCGACCACTGCTGTCGATGTCTGTGATGCGCACGTACCTTGGCCGGGTGCCAATGCGGGGAACTGCACTTGCATTAGCACCGTATTGCGGGCCGAGTGCGGCGAGTTGCTTCAGGTTGGCGGTACGCCACGTCATTCCACTATCCCCACTTCCTTGAGCAGTGTTTTCAATCCGGTTGAGATTTCGTGCTCCAATGTCAGGGTTTTGTTGATGAGTTCGGCAGGGTCTTCTTCGGGCGGTTTCTCGCCCACTTGTGGTTTGTAACGACCGGCGGCCAGGTTGAAATCATTCTCGGAGATGGTGCTGGCGGAGACCCACCAGCAAGTCGGTTGCTCGGTTCCGGCGGGCAAGATCTTGCCACCCTCGACACCTGGGGGCTTTTCGAAGCCGGATTTACGATACGATTGCCACTGGCGGAGGAGGTCGGGGATCTGGTTCTCCTGAGGCGTTTCAGGGCGACCGCCGCCAGTGATCTTGTCCGGATCATAGCCGTCGTTGTTGATCTGGTAAAACCAGACGCGCTTGGTTGAGGCCGCAGCATCCGCGGGTTTGCGGAAGATGAGGATACCGGTTTTAACGCCAGCGTAGGGTTTGAAGACGCCGGCGGGGAGGGAGATGACGGCTTGGAGATCGTAATTGTGGACGAGTTGGCGACGCAAGTCCACATGGGCGGTGGTAGAGCCAAAGAGGAGACCTTCGGGCACGATGACGGCGCAACGGCCACCGGGGGCCAGCGCTTCCATCATGACCCCGAGGAAAAGCAGTTCGCTTTTTTTGGACTGGGTGGGCAGGTCCTGGCGCACGGATTCTTTGGGCAGGACTCCGGCGAATGGGGGGTTGGAGAGGATGACCTTGTACTTGCGACGCAGGTCGTCCTCGGTCAGGCCGCCCATTTCGGAGAGGGCGTTGGCGCGTTTGACGTTGGCGTGGCGGATGCCGTGGAGAACAAGGTTCATCATGGAGACGCGCATCATTTGGCGAGAGACTTCGATGCCGTAGATGGCGTTTTCAAGGAGTTTCCAGTCGGGAATTTTTTCGCCAGCGCCTTTCAGGAAGGTCTGGAGGTTCGGGATCTCCTTTTTCGCTTGGGCGATGGTGAGGCCACGCTTCTCCAACCAGTCCTCGCCGTAGATGGGGACTTCACGGGGAGTGGCTGAATATTTGGCGAGGATGTGCTCGACGCTATCGATCAGGAAACCGCCCGTGCCGCTGGCTGGATCAAATATCGTATCGCCGAGATCGGGGTCGAGCATGGCGACCATCGCGAGACGGATTTGGCGCGGGGTGCGGAACTGGTCGAGTAGCGCGCCTTCCATGGTGTTGAGGTAGGTGAGGAGGTACTCGTAAATGTCGCCCTTCACATCCGTGCCGAGTTTCAGGAAATCGATTTTGTCCAGCTCATCGATGGCCTGCTTCAGGACATTCGGGTCTTCTATTTCGAGGCGGGCGTCCTGGAAATAGATGGCAACCTGGGGCTCCTCCTTGACCAGCGAGGCCATGTAGGGGAAAACGTCGTCGCGGATGAAATCGCGGAGGTCGTTGCCACTCTTGAACCGCCAGTTGCTCCAGCGATAACGGGAAGCCTGGCCGGGGTAGAGGCTCTGGCCGTTGCCACCGCCTTTGGAGATCAATCGGCCTTTGAGTTCGCGCCGGGATTCCTCCTCGTCGAGCAACTTGAGGAAGATGAGGTAGGAGATCTGCTCGATGTAGGTGATGGGGTTGTTGACGCCGCCGCCGAAGAGGGCGTTGGTGATGCTGTCGAGTTTGCTGCGAATTTCCTGGTTCATTGCGGGCCTATGCGGCGGTGGTGAAAATGGTCTGGTTCATTTCGGCGATGACGTCTTTCAATCCTTGTTCGCCGAAGAGCTTGATGCCTTTGTCGGCGGCGTCAAAAATGGAGAGGGGCGGCTCGAACAGGTCGTCCTGATCTACACGGCCGCGCACTACGCCGCGGTGTTTCAGGAGCGTGAGGTATTCCGCTTGCAGAGGGGAGAATTGCTTGGCGACCAGCCAGGCGCAGAAGTTCTCGGTGAGTTCGTCTTCGCGGCTCTTTAATTTGAAGCCGCCCAGGGCCGCGCGAATGAAATCAATGAGGTTGCCGCCGGGCCGGCGGTAGGCGCGGCGGAGGTTGTCCTCGTTGAAGTAGAACTTGGGGCTATTGAGCTCGCCAGCGAGCGTGGTTTCTTCGTCGGTGGAGAGGGTCTGGCCGTCGCGGATTTTTTTGAGGATGGGGTTGTCCTTGAGGGTCTGGCGGATGGTCTGCTCCCAGCTGGTCAGGTAGTCCTTCTTGTCAATGCGCTCGCCCTCGGGACCGACTTCGACGTACGTGACAGCTTCAAGCCATTCGTCCTTCAGGCCGAGCTCGATCAGCTCGCGTGGCTGGGGTGGCGGGGGTGTGCCGGGGCCGCCGCCAGCACCGCCGGTCCAGGTGATGTCCGTGCCATCGTCGTTGAAGTACTGGTGGTTGCGGAAGAAGTCGTAGATGACGAACTGCTGCTTGCCGATGTGCGGCGCCGTGCGGGTGCCGCGTCCGCGCATTTGTTGGTAAAGGATGGGACTGAAGATTTTACGGCACATGACCAGGTGCAAGACCTCGCGGCAATCGAAGCCGGTGGTGAGCATGTCCACACTGACTGCCACCATAGGGTACGTCTCCTTCTTGAAATTCTCGATGAGCTTGTCGGCGTTGCGCTCAATGCCTGTTTTGGTTCCAGACCTGCCCCGCCAGCGCGCCTTCGCTCGCCGCCTACACACCCTGGAGGAACTGGCTACCAAGCGTCAGGAGTCAGCCCAGTCTCTCAAAACCCTGTTCTCTGTTCTGCTCCACCGTGCCTTCACCGGTGAATTGACTGCCAAATGGCGCGAAGCCCACATGAAAGAACTCATGGCCGAAATGGAACAACAGGCCCGTCTGCTGAACCTTCCGTCCCCCGAAAGGAACTGAACCCATGCTTACCCAACTCCGCCTCGGCAATTTCAAAGCGTTTGGCCCCACCCAAACGATCCCCATCAAGCCAATCACCCTGATCTTCGGCCCCAACAGCGCCGGCAAATCCAGCATCATCCACAGCCTCCTTTTGGCACATCAGGCCGCCGTAGTGGACGGCGACCTGGACGTCCACTATCCGCGCCTTTCCGGTAGCACCGTGGACCTTGGTGGCTTCGCTGGCTACATACACCGCCACCAAACCGGCACCGCGGTCCAGTGGGCTTGCGAATTCTCGGCGGACCAACTGCGCGGCCCCCTAGCCGAAATCCTTCTCCAGGGGTGCTCTCGCCTCCAACTCTGCCTCCAGATTGGCGCTCCACAGCACGAGCGTTCAGCCCGTGTGACCCGCCTGAACGCGAAGAACGGCAAGACCGAAACCGTTTTCGCCCCATCCGGCGTCTTTGAACTGGCCGGCAAGCCTCGTGTCCAGTCCCTCGAACTCCGGCTCGACGACCGCCCTGTGATGCGACTGTCAGCTCGCCAACCGAACGTCATGAGCATTGACGACGTGGACGTACGGCATCCGCTCATCAACCGCAGATTGCGCTCCTGCTTCACCGGGGACTCAGCCGTCTCGGGACTCGAAAACGTCACCGATGAGGAACTGGAAATCGCGATACGCCAGATGCTCGGCATGATGTCGGCTCTCGTGAAGCGTTTCCTCCCGACCACGGTCGGCAAGAAAGGGCTTGAGTCACTCGACGAACATCTCTTTCGTGCCGATCCGGACGCCATCTTCGAAGGCGTCGCCCCCGAGAACCCCAGACTGTTCCGTTCCATCAATTACGAGTTCTGGCGCTTCGTGGACGGCATGCTGGCCACCGTAGCAAAAACCGTCCAGGAAAAGCTCTGCACCTTTACCTACCTCGGGCCCCTGCGCACCATTCCCCCACGAGACTTCGGCGCCTCCGGAACCCACGACCCGGACTGGTATTCCGGTGGGGCCTTCGCCTGGCAGGTCGTTCGCGAAAACGAAACCGTCCGCGCCAAGCTGAACCAATGGCTCGCCGATAAGGAAAAGCTGAGCGTCCCCTATCAACTCCAGGTGCGGAACCTCCTCGACACCTCCGAGATCTCTGACCCGGTGTCCCGCGCCGCCTACGATTTTGACGTCCGAAGCCGCAGCGGGCTTTTCCGCAACTTTCGCGAAGCCCTGGCGGCCACTACCCTGCCCGAAGCGGAAAAGGAAAAACTCCTGGCGAACCTGCTCAACCAGCACCAGGACCTCGACCCCTCCGCCGAGAGCCCCGCCGACTCGCAAGAACTCGACTGGCTCGCAGACAACGCGCTCGCCGGCATGGTCCCGAAAACCGAACTTGTCCTCCTGGATACTCGCAAGGAAACCCCCGTTACACACCGAGACGTCGGCATCGGCTTAAGCCAGGTTCTGCCCGTCCTGGTCGCCGCGTACGGCAGTAGCAAACAAACAATCGCCGTCGAGCAACCCGAGATTCACGTCCATCCGGCGGTCCAGGCCGAATTGGGCGACGTATTCATCGAAGCCGCACTTAAGGAGGACGGCCAACGCAACACCTTCATTCTGGAAACCCACAGCGAGCACCTGATTCTGCGCATCCTCCGCCGGATCCGCGAAACGACCAGCGGCTCCTACCTTGATGAGGCTCTCGCGGCCGGCGACGAGCGGCGCGTCGAGGACCACGTCAGCGAGCTTGCTGATGAGGCCATCGAAGGAGCCACCGAGCCTGCCATCACTCTCCTCACCAGCCGCTTCCGCGACGTAGAACAGGAAATCATCAAAGTATTCGAGGAGCACCAGGAGCACAGGGACCCCGTTAGCGCAGCAATCAACGCAATCATTTCGCAATACGAGGACAAGGCACGAAAGACCGAGAAGAAGGAAAGACAGGCAGTTCTGGAAACCATGACCCAGATAACAGCCGCATGCCCCCCCGAGTGGAAAGAATTGCCGCCGGAGGCGGTGGAACTCGCTGAATGAACCTCGCCCCCGCCATCGTCGCCCGTGACAACACCCCTTGCGCCGTCCTGCGCCAGCAGGAGGAGTGGGGCATCCAGACCTGTGACTTGGTTTATCCCCCGCGCCGCCTCTGGGCCGGTCAGGACATTCCCCCTTTGGTCGAACTCGGCGTGGACGCCAACCGTGTAAAGCCTCTCCCAACGCCAGCCGACTTGCTCCAGCGACTGCCCGAAGGCGACAATTGGTCCGCTCAGTCCAAACGCAGCGTTGCCCGCCTCTTTGCCAATTACCTAATTTCCGAAGACCCTCAGCGGCGGCTCGACGCCCGTCAGGTCATCACCCTCTCGCACCAGGTCAGCCTCGTCCGCCATATCCTCGACCACGATCACCTCCGCCGTGTCCTCATCGCCGACGAAGTCGGCCTCGGCAAGACCGTCGAAGTCGGCCTACTCATCAAGGAGCTGCTGGATCAAAACCCGGGGCTCCGCGTCCTCTACCTCGCCCCGGCCCGCCTGGTCAATAACGTCGGCTACGAATTCGACCGTCTCGATCTACCCTTTCGCCTCTGGAAGGCCGGCGAGGCCGATGCCCGCCTCTCCGATCCCCGCATCGTCGCCAGCATCCACCGCGCCGTTCACGGCCATAACGCCGAGAAAATCCTGGCCACGCCCGCCTGGGACGTCATTGTCGTTGACGAATGCCACCACCTGTCCGACTGGTCCGCCGGCGGCGGCGACCCGGTCCACAAGTTCCGCCTCGTGCGCGACCTGCTGGCACGCCAGGCCCCGGAGAGCCGCCTTATCCTCATGAGCGGCACCCCACACCAGGGCCACGTCCATCGCTTTGATAATCTCCTGAAGCTGCTCAAGCGTCCCGATGAACTCGACAGCGCGCTCGCTGGCCGGGTCATTTACCGTACCAAGGAAGACGTGAAAGACTGGGGCGGCAACCCCCTCTTTCCTACCCGACAGATCAACGAGCCGCTCGTCCTCGACCTCGGCGACGAATACCGCGCCTGGCTCCAGCACATTCACGACTTCTACAAACCGCCCAGGGCGGAGGGCTCCCAGCATAAGGCCCGGCAGCGCGCCGCCGGTTGGCGGTGCGCCCAGGCTCTCCAATGGGCTGCTTCCAGCCCCAACGCTGGCCTCGGCTACCTCGTTCGCCAGGCCGTTCGCGCATCTTGGAATCTCAAGGATGGCGTGCTCGCTGATGCGCTCGCCGCTCTCCGCCCATACCGTGCCGGGTCAACGACTGAACCCGTCGAGGTCCTCCTCGCTCGCATCCGCCGCGAAGTCAAAGAACAGGCCGACGATGCTGACATTGACGACATCGAGGAAGATGACGCCGCTGTCGCCCTGCAGAACAACCTCGAGAAAAACGCCCTGAATGGCCTCATGGTGGAGGCGCTCAAGGTCCTCACCCATTTTGGCAACCGCAAATGGGACTTCCTCAAATCCTCGATCCTCGATAAAGCCGACGGCGAGAAAGCCGTCCTCTTTGCCCAGCCCATTGAAACCGTCTGTGCTCTATCCCGCTACCTCGAACAGTGTAGCGGTCAGAAGCCCGCCATTATCATTGGCGGCCAGTCCGATGCTGAGCGCCAGAACCAGCAAGACCTATTCTGGCGCAAAGACGGTCCTCGCTTCCTCGTCTCCTCCCGCGCCGGTGGCGAGGGCATCAACCTCCAGGTTGCCCGCCGCCTAGTACATATAGACGTTCCCTGGAATCCCATGGAACTGGAGCAGCGCGTTGGCCGCGTTCACCGCTTCGGCTCCCGCAAAACGGTCATCGTGGATACCGTCGTTGTGCGCGATAGTCGCGAGGCCGACGCCTACCGAGTAGCCAGGGAAAAACTCCGTCTCGTCGCCTCAAGTCTGGTCGGTCCGGAACGCTTCGAGACCATATTCTCCCGTGTAATGTGCCTGGTCTCCCCGGAGGAGTTGCAAGCGGTGCTGATTGAGGAAGCCGTCTCCCCCCTCAGGCCCGAGGACCAGGAACGCATCGCCCACATGGTCGAAGCAGGCTTTAACGCCTGGCGCGAGTTTCACGAACGGTTCTCGCAGCGCCGCCGCGAAATCCGCTCGCAGGACCCCGGACTCGCCACTTGGTCAGACGTCAGCCACTTCCTCACTGACTACGCCCCCGCCCAACCCGTGGACGGCTTTACCGCCAGTCGCTTTCTCCTCGCCGACGGCCAGGTCCAGTCCCAAGACGATCAAATTCAAGTCCTGCACCTGGAAGGCCAGAATTATTTCCTTGGTGACCACGACGGCGCTGTTATCTCCAGCCCGGAAGGCAAAGACGTTGCCCAACTCGGCCTCAACGTCCCGGCAGTCACCGACACCATCCGCAAACACGCGCTCCCAGCCACCCCATCCGGCGCCGCTCACCTTCGCTGGCCGCGGGACATCCAATTCCCCGAGTGGCTCCCGGCGGAGGGCGCCGGCATCCTGGTTTTCCTGCGCCAAACCCTCCGCTCCGACCAGCGCATCGGCTGGTCCGAACAGGGCAGCAGCCTTCACTGCTATACGGTCAGCCCCGACGGGACGGCCACCGCCCTCCAGCCAGATCAGAAAGCGCCCCTCTTTCGCGCCATTTTCAAATCCGTGGTCCGCACCAAGCCCGACGAACGCACCGCGCTCCTGACCGCCCTGGCCGAGGCGGAGGCCCGTCTCACCCAGGAATTGCGTCGGCCCGACGAGTCCGAAATCCGGCAAGGCATCCGCTACGCCGTCACCCCCCTCTTTGCCGCCACCATCACCACCTAATAAACTATGAGCACCACTTTCGACAGCACCAAGCGCTCCCTGCAGGAATTCTTGCGCGACGTCCAAACAGGCAAACTCAAGCTGCCAGATTTCCAGCGCGGCTGGGTGTGGGACGACAGCCACATTCTCGGCCTCCTCGCCAGCGTTGCTCAATCCTTTCCCATCGGAGCAGTCATGCTGCTTCAGGCCGGGAATAATGACGTCAAATTCAAAGAACGGCTCGTCGAGGGGGTCGAAAACCCAACTCCATCTCCTACCGAGAACCTGATCCTGGATGGACAGCAGCGCCTCACCTCACTTTACCAGTCACTCTTCAGCAAGAAAGCCGTTGCAACCCGTGACGGCCGCGGCCAGCCCACATCCCGCTGGTACTACATTGACATGAAGAAGGCCCTCGCGAACGGTGCCGACATGGAGGAAGCCATCTTCAGCACTCCGGAAACCCGCGTCTTCCTCGACTTCCGAGGCAACCCGATACCAGGGCGCGATTTCTCGAGCCAACAAAATGAGTACGAATCCGGCGTGTTCCCGCTTGCGGAAGTATTCTCCTCCTCCCGCTGGCGTTCCGCCTTCAACCTTTTCCATAACCACGCCCCCGAGTTCACGCAGTTGTGGGATCGGTTCGAGGAACAGGTCCTCGAAGTCTTCAAGCAATATCAGATCCCCCAAATCGTCCTGCTCAAACAGACACCCAAGGTCGCCGTGTGCCAGGTCTTCGAAAAGGTCAACACAGGAGGGGTTTCGCTAACCGTCTTTGAACTGCTCACAGCCACCTTTGCTGTGGACAATTTCCTTCTCCGAGACGACTGGGCTGCCCGCGAACGGAGGCTAAAGGAGTACAAGGTTCTCAGGTCCCTCGAAAACACCGATTTTCTCCAAGCCCTCACGCTCCTTATTACCCAGTCGCGCAGGCAGGCTGCACAGCTGCGCGGCGACACGGCAGATTCTCTCCCCGCCATAAGCTGCAAAAGAAAAGACGTCCTCCGCGTAACAACCGCGGATTACAAGACTTGGGCTGATCAGGTCGAAAAAGGCCTTATCCAGGCTGCCAAGTTCCTCATTTCCCAAAAGATCTACACCCATCGCGACCTCCCATACCGCACCCAGTTGATCCCCCTCGCCTCGATTTTTGCCACCCTCGGCACGAAGGCCGAAAGCGAAGGCGTCCGGAAGAAGATCGAGCGCTGGTTCTGGTGCGGTGTGTTTGGCGAACTCTACGGGGGCGCGGTGGAAACTCGCAGCGCCAAAGACCTCCCCGAAGTCTGCGCTTGGATAAACGGTGGCCAGGATCCAGATACCGTCACCGACGCCAATTTTGCCGCCAACCGTCTCTTTTCACTTCGCACCCGCAACAGCGCGGCCTACAAAGGCGTCCATGCCCTCGTCCTGAAACAGAGCATCGACTTCTGCTCCGGTGCCCAGATTGACCTCGCCTCCTATTTCGACGAAAAACTCGACATCCACCACATCTTCCCGCGCGACTGGTGTGGAAAGAACAACGTCCCGGCCTACAAACAGGATTGCATCATCAACAAAACGGCCATCTCAGCCCGAACCAATCGCAGCATCGGTGGCCGCCCGCCTGGCGACTACCTGTTAACTCTGCGGAAACAGGGTCAATACGACGAGGTACGCCAAGCCCAAATCCTTGCTACCCACCACGTTGACTTTCCGCGCCTTGCGGCCAACGACTTCCCCGGGTTTCTCGCCGCACGCGAGGAAGCTCTACTGAAATTGATCGAATCCGCCACCGGCAAGACGATCACGCGAACAGCACCTCCCGCAGCCGCTGACATTCTCGCTGCCCAGGATGTGGCTGACGATAACGACAGCGATACCTAAACCAACCCAACGACTCCCGGCCACCCGAACTCAAAACAACCACCCCGACCACTACATGAGGGACGAAGCCATATCCGAATCAACTTTCCTGCGGGAATTCACCAGAGAACTCCACAACCGCAACGCCGCCCTCTTCGCGGGCGCCGACCTCTCGATGGCGTCTGGCTACGTGGACTGGAAGGGCCTCCTCAAGGACCTCATCACTGACCTTGGCCTCGATCCAAACACCGAAGATGATCTCGTAACCCTTGCCCAGTACCACTGCAGCCAGGCAGGCGGCAACAAGGCCCGCCTCACCCAAATCATTTTCGACCAATTCTCCCGTACCCGCACACCCACCCGCAATCACGCCATCCTGGCCCGCCTCCCGATTTACACCTACTGGACCACCAACTATGACAAGTTGATCGAACAGGCCCTGGTTGACGCCAAGAAAGTCCCCGACGTCAAATATACCCTCCGACAACTGGCCGTAACGCGGCTCGACCGGGACGTGGTCGTCTACAAAATGCACGGTGACGTTGACCACGCCGCTGAGGCTGTAATCTGCAAAGACGATTACGAAGCCTATCCGCTCAAAATGAGCGCATTCGTCTCCGCGCTCCGCGGCGACCTCATTGAGAAGACTTTTCTCTTTCTCGGCTTCAGTTTCACTGACCCGAACATTGACTACATCCTTAGCCGCGTACGCGTCCAGTACGAGCAGCACGCCCGACACCACTACTGCATTCAGAAGAAGGTCTCGAAGAACCCAGGCGAAAGCGACGCCTCATTCAAACACCGTGAGCTGAAGCAACTCTATTTCACCCGCGATCTGAAGCGCTTCGGCATCCAAACCGTTCTCGTCAACGACTACCCCGACATCACCCGGCTGCTCGAAACCCTGGCCGCTCAATACAAACGCGCCTCGATCTTCATCTCCGGGGCCGCCGATACATACGGGACCTGGCCCGACCCAGAGAAATTCCTCCACACCCTCAGCTATCAGCTCGCCGCGAACAAGAACCGCATCATCACCGGCTTTGGCCTCGGCGTAGGCAGCGCAGTCATCAACGGCACCCTCGCGCACCTCAGCGAAGAAGGTAAAACCATCTCCGACGAGGTACTTGTCATGCGCCCATTCCCGCAGGTTGCCACAGGGGCCAAACCCCTCGCTGAGCAGTGGAAGGAATACCGCAAGGCGATGATCGACTACGCTGGCATTGCCATCTTCGTCTTCGGCAACAAGCGAGATGCCGCCGGGAACATCGTCCTGTCCAACGGCATGAGGCAGGAGTTCGATCTCTCAGTCCAGGCCGGCCTCCATCCGCTCCCCATTGGCGCCACCGGTTTTATGGCCGAAGAGCTTTGGAAGGAAGTATCCGGCAACTTTGCGCGCTTCTATCCCAATGCCGACGTAGACTTTCGCCAGGCTTTCGCCAAACTCGGCGACCCATCCACAGCTCAAGACGAGATCCTTCCAGCCCTGCAGCGACTGGTCCAACACCTCCAGAAACCCTGAGCCATGGCAAAACGCGTTTACTTCGCATTCGACTACGAAGACGTTAGCGACTTTCGCGCGAACGTCGTCCGCAACCACAACTTTGTTGGTGGCGTGCAGAAAGCCGGGTATTTCGACTCCTCGATTTGGGAAGAGGCAAAGAAGAAGACAGACCTTGCCCTCAAACGAATGATAAACGCCGAGCTCGAAAACACCTCGGTGACAGCGGTCCTAATTGGTTCCGGCACATGGGCGCGCCGCTGGGTACGTTACGAAATCATGCAAAGCATCGCCCGCGGCAACGTGCTCATTGGCATTCACATCAACAGCATTCCAGACAAAAACCGCGCGACGAAGGCGCTTGGCCCAGACCCCTTCGTCAACCTCGGCTTGCAACTCAGCGCCGATGGCAGGCAGGCGAAGCCAACAGAATGGAACGGTCAAAGCTGGCAGTGGTATTCTGACCTGGAGCCATTCGCCATACCCCAGAAGCCCGAGACGGAAAGAAACAAGCATCTGAATCTCTCGCAGTGGTACCCCACTTACGATTGGGTTGCCGGAAGCGGGTACGAGAATTTTTACGATTGGATCCTGTAAGTTGCCCCGGGCCAAAACATGTTCATCACAAAAGCCCAACTCAGTTCGTACGGAACCGGTTTTTCCGTAGCCAACGAGTACGTTGCACCCCTCCAGGCAAGAGGTACGGCTCTCAATTCCCTCGACGCTGACGTCACTTTGTTCCTCAGCCACAGCCACAAGGACAAAGAGCTCATCAAGCCGGCTGTTGCCTTTCTGCGAAGCCACGGCGTCAAAGTCTACGTCGATTGGATGGATGAAGGGATGCCCGACACGGTATCGGGCGAGACCGCCAAAAAGCTCAAGGACCGCATAAAGCAGCAGAAGAAATTCCTGGTCCTGGTCACTGAAAACTCGAAGGACTCCCGCTGGGTACCATGGGAACTCGGTTATGCCGACCCCACCAAAGGCATGGATCACATTGCCGCTTTCCCGGTGAGCCAGAATTCCGATTTTACTCACAACGAATACCTGAATATCTACCCGAAGGTCATCGTTCTCGACGGCGCCTGGAAGGTTTATCAGGCTGATCCCCCGGGCATCGTGGATCTACCAACCTGGCTCCGGCGGTAGGCAGCCGCAACGACAGCTCCGTTATGCCACGTCGCGTCTTTTTCAGCTTCCACCACCAGAAGGATAGCTGGCGCGTCAGTAAGGTCCGCAATAGCTGGGTAGCCCAAAAGGGTTCCACAAATTCCTTCCTGGACGCTGCCGACTGGGAGGCGGTCAAACGCAGAGGAGAAACCGTCGTCAAGGCTTGGATCGACCGTCAAATGCTCGGCACAGGTGTTACCGTTGTCCTCATCGGCAGCCTCACAGCAACCCGGCCATACGTCCAATACGAAATCCGCCAAAGCATCCGGCACCGTAAGGGACTTCTCGGCATATACATCCACCACATCAAAGATCGGAACGGCCGGACCTGCCGTAAGGGGCACAACCCCTTGGACGATTTCACCGTGACCCGCGATCACCCCTGGTTCGGCTGGCTCGGCGTCAGATCCAAGCAACGGCTGTCCGACCTCTTCGAAACCTTCGATTGGGAAGAAGATGACGGCCGCGCCAACATGTCGGCTTGGATCGGGGAGGCGGCCCGCAGGGCGAACCGATAACAGTAGCACACCACTATGGAACCGCTCAGCTCATTTACCACCTTGGTCAGCCTGCGGGCGCACGACGGAATTCTTCCGGTAACCTAGTCAGGCCGCTAGTTTGAGGCAGTCGTTGCGGGCGGCGTGAGCGTTGAGCCGCTCCTTCCAGAACTGGTCGAGTCGGCGGCTGGAATGGATACAA
>Ga0209517_10005252_pt1 | contig 16575 bp, 10 predicted proteins | sample PeaSoiMetSII2010_FD_187695 | JGI IMG/M metagenome (GOLD analysis project Ga0209517, IMG submission 187695) | Peat soil microbial communities from Weissenstadt, Germany - SII-2010 (SPAdes) (version 2) | ecosystem: Environmental > Terrestrial > Soil > Wetlands > Peat | place: Germany...
CGCTTCATCTCGATTCTTCACTGGCCCTCCCTGACCGCAGCACACACCATCTCCAACTCCTCCGCTGCTCCCTGCATTTTCCCTTGATTCATCTCCGGCCCGACAACCCATACTCTATTCCAAACTCGCCCCCGCGTCTGCAAAATTTTCCTCCGTCCCCGTTCACCACCTCTCAGAAGCCCAGAGTTAAATCGATCCAATTATATGCAATCCCCAAGATTGTGGGAGTCAAGCAAATTAGGGTAGTGGGCCAGTTCCCCGACTTTGTTAAACTGTTTGTTTGAACTCACAACTGAGAACCTCACCATGACGATCATCACCATCCAACACGCAGGCCAATTCGATACCCAGGAAGTCACCATCCGCGGCTGGCTGTACAACCTCCGCGAATCCGGCAAACTTCTCTTCCCCATCTTTCGCGACGGCACCGGCGTCATTCAGGGCGTCTGCTCCCTGAAAGAGAATCCCGAAGCCTTCGAGGCCCTCAAAGGTCTCACTCAGGAATCCAGCGTCATCGTCACCGGCAAAATCCGCGCCGAGCAGCGCGCCCCCGGCGGCTTCGAAATCGGCGTCAGCAAAATCCAAATCGTCCAGAAAGTTCCAGAGTCCACGCCCTTCCCCATCCAGTTGAAAGAGCACGGCGTGGATTTCCTCCTCGATCAGCGCCATCTCTGGATCCGCACCCCGCGCCAGGCCGCCATCCTCCGCATCCGCGCTGAGGCAGTCCGCTCCGCTCGCGAATTCATGGACTCGCAAGGCTACACCCTCACCGACGCTCCCATGTTCACCCCCGCCGCTTGCGAAGGCACCAGCACCCTCTTTGAAGTGAACTACATCGATGACCAGAAGGCCTATCTCACGCAAAGCGGGCAACTCTACATCGAAGCCACCGCTATGGCTCTCGGCAAGGTCTACACCTTCGGTCCCACTTTTCGCGCCGAAAAATCCAAAACTCGCCGCCACCTCACCGAATTCTGGATGCTCGAGCCCGAAGCCGCCTACGCCGAACTCCCCGATATGATGGACCTCGGCGAAGGCCTCGTCAGCGCCATCGTGCAAGGCGTCGTCAAGAACAAGTCCCGCGAACTCGAAACCCTCAAACGCGACATCAAAAAACTCGAAAACATCAAGCCGCCCTTCCCTCGAATCACCTACGAAGAGGCCGTCGGCGTCCTCCAGAAGCGCGGTAACCCCGCAAAGTTCGGCGACGATTTCGGTGGCGACGAAGAGACTATCATCTCCAGCGAGTACGACCGCCCCGTCATGGTCCACCACTACCCCACCGCCATCAAAGCTTTCTACATGCAGCCCGACGCCGTTCGCCCCGATTTGGCTCTCTCTTTTGACATGCTCGCCCCCGAAGGCTATGGCGAAATTATCGGCGGCAGCCAGCGCATCCACGACTACGACCTCCTGGTTAAGCGACTGAAAGAAAACAACTTGCCGATAGAGTCCTTCCAGTGGTACCTGGACCTTCGCCGCTACGGCAGCGTCCCCCACGCCGGTTTTGGCCTCGGCCTCGAGCGCACCGTCGCATGGATCACCGGCACCGAGCACATCCGCGAAGTCATCCCCTTCCCCCGGATGATTTACAGGGTATATCCTTAATATCGGGTAGATTCGGCACTTTCCGTAGTTCCGGCATCTCGTCTAGTCCAATTTCCTTGCTGATCGTCCGGGTGCTCTGGCACTCGGCGAGAGTCTCTTCGCTCTCGCCACCCGCCACTCATCACTCGCCACTTTCGGCGAATAGAGAATCGTCATGTCCCAAAAGATCCGCATCATCGGCGTTCCCATGGACCTCGGCGCCAGCCGCCGCGGCGTGGATATGGGGCCCTCCGCCCTGCGCGCTGCCGGATTGCAAGCACGCATCAAGCACCTCGGTCTTCACGTTGAAGACATCGGCAACATCATCGTGAAGCAGCCCGAAGAACTGCCGGTCGGCGAGAAACGCTCCAAGTATGTCGAGGAAATCGCTGACACCTGTAAGGAACTGGGCCACGCCGTGCAAAAGTCTCTTGAAGAAGGCTACATGCCCCTGGTACTCGGCGGAGACCACTCCATCGCCGCCGGTTCTACCAGCGGCGTCGCAGCCCACTTCCGCAAAGAGAAAAAGCAGATCGGCTGTATCTGGCTCGATGCCCATAGCGACATGAACACTCCGGAGAGTTCGCCATCCGGCAATGTCCACGGCATGCCTCTGGCCGGCATCCTCGGCTTCGGCGTTCCCGAACTCCACGACCTCTTCGGCTACAAACCCAAGATTGAGCCGCAAAATGTGGTGCTAGTCGGCGTGCGCGATCTGGACTCCCACGAAAAAAAGTTCATCAAAAAGCTCGGCGTCCGGACTTTCACCATGCGTGACATTGACGAACGCGGCATGCGCGAAGTCATGGCCGATGCTCTCAAATACGCCATGGACGATACCGAAGGTGTCACCGTCAGCCTCGATATGGACTTCCTCGACCCCAGCGATGCTCCCGGCGTCGGCACACCTGTCCGCGGCGGCGTCACCTACCGCGAAGCCCACCTCGCCATGGAAATGATCGCGGACAGTGAAGCCATGGTCTCCATGGAAATCGTCGAAATCAATCCCATCATCGACGAGCACAACCGCACCGCCCTCCTCGGCGTCGAATTGGTCCTCTCCGGCCTAGGCAAAAAAATCCTCTAACCCCGCCATTTCTCTTGGCCTTGTAGGGGCGCAGCACGCTGCGCCCCATGTCCGCAAGTTCACATGATCTTGTCTGCGCATTCGTCTTTCTCGTTCTCTCCTTCGGGGCGCTAGCCGAATCTGTCATCCCGACCGGAGCGGCCCGATTTTTTCCTCCGCGCCGAATTGTGGCGCGTCGGGCCGCGGAGTGGAGGGATCTCTCTTCAGCTTCAGCTTCAGCTTCGCCCCCTCCCCAACTCCCCCGCCTTTTCCTGTGTTACACTCTCCCCTGCAAATCGCACGCTTTACTTCTGACTACCGAGTTACCGGCCAACCGATGCGCGGAATCATTTCGTTCCATGGAGGAAATATGTCCTTCCGGAGAAGTCCCCTGTCCGTTCGCTGCTTATCCTGCGCCCTGCTGATATTCACTTTCCTTGTCGGCGTTTCCCTCGCGAACGCACAATCCACCAACTCAGCTTTGCTCCTGCGCAAACCTACCGTCAGCCGCGCGCAGATCGCTTTCAGTTACGGCGGCGATCTCTGGATTGTGGATCGTAATGGCGGCGAAGCGCGCCGCCTAACCAGCGATGTGGGCATCGAGTCCGATCCTTACTTTTCACCCGATGGCTCGCTCATCGCATTCACGGCCGAATACGATGGCAATGAAGATGTCTACGTCATGCCCGCCTCTGGAGGCATGCCCAAGCGACTCACCTCGCACCCCTACAACGATCAGGTCGTCGGCTGGACTCGTGATGGCAAGCGCATTCTCTTTCGCTCCTCGCGCATCAGCCCAGGTTTTTTCAATCGCATCTTCTCCGTTGGCATCGAAGGCGGCTTCCCCGATGAACTTCCTCTCCCCATGGCGGAGGAATTGTCTTACTCTCCCGACGGCTCTCACGCCGCCTATGTTCCCTTTACCAACTTCCGGGAGAATTGGGATTTCCAGCGCGGCTTGAAGCATTATCGTGGCGGCACCGCTTCGCCCATCTGGATCGCCAATCTCGCCGATTCCTCCATCGAGAAACTCCCGCGTAAAGATTCCAACGACTCCACTCCTATGTGGATCGACAATCACATCTACTTCCTCTCGGACCGCAACGGCCCTGTCAATCTCTTCGTGTACGACACTTCTTCCAGGCAAGTCTCCGAAGCGATGCCCAGCAACGGCCTGGACATCAAGTCTGCTTCCGCGGGCCCCGATGCCATCGTCTACGAACAGTTCGGCTCACTCCATCTCTTCGATATCGCCACCGGCAAACAACACGCCGTTGATATTCACGTCACCGGAGACTTCCCGGCCGTCCGCCGTCATTTCGTCAAAGCCGCCGAGCAGATTCAGAACGCCAACATCTCGCCCACAGGCGCGCGGGCCGTCTTTGAAGCTCACGGTGAAATCCTCACCGTCCCCATCGAACACGGCGACATCCGCAATCTCACCAACTCTCCGGCAGTCGAGGACCGCGACCCCGCGTGGTCCCCGGATGGCAAGTGGATCGCCTACTTCTCCGACGAATCCGGCGAATATGCTCTGCACTTGCGCTCTCAGGATGGCCTCGGTGAGGTCCGCAAGATTCCTCTCGGCAATCCACCCACCTTTTACTACTCCCCGACATGGTCGCCCGACAGCAAGAAAATCGCCTATAGCGACAAGCGCCTCAACCTCTGGTACATCAACATTGATGGCGGCTCTCCCGTTCTGATTGACACCAACACCTACGACGGTGCCAATTTCAATCAAGTCTGGTCTCCCGACAGCCGCTGGGTGGCCTATACCCGTCAACTGGATTCAGGCGTCCACGCCGCTTTCATCTACGGTCTGGAGGACAAGACTCCCCATCAGGTCACCGATGGCATGAGCGACGCTGCGTTCGTCGCCTTCGACGTCAACGGCAAATATCTTTACTTCACCGCCAGCACCGATATCGGTCCCACCATGGCCAGTAGCATGGGCGCCTTCAAGGTTCCTGTCACCCGCGCTGGCTACGTCGTTGTTCTCCGCAAGGATTTGAAATCGCCTCTCGCTCCGCAAAGCGACGAGGAAAAAGTCACCTCGTCCACTTCCTCTTCCGCCAAATCGGATGCCCCGCCTAAAGATAAACCCGTCGCCGATCTGGTTGATTGCAAACCGGAGGGGGCGCCAGGCGCCGCGGAACCTCCGAAGGAATCCGCCGCGAAAGACGCCGACAAAGACGAGGATAAAGAGAAGGGTAAGGGCAAAGATAAAGACAAGGATGCCAAGGACAAAAAAGACGAGGACAAATCCAAGGAACCTACTCCGGTCAAGATCGATTTCGACAACATCGATCAGCGCATCCTTGCCCTCCCCTTCCCCGTCCGCAATTACGGCGGCATGCTCGCCGGAAAAACTCACACGCTCTATCTTCTTGAAGGACCGCTAGTGGCTGACGGTTCCGGCAACACCGGCCAAATCGTTCACAAATTCGATGTCTGCACCGGTAAAACCGACAAACTTCTCGACGATATCGGCAACTTTTTCATCTCCTCCAACAACGAAAAAGCTCTCTACGAACAATTGCCTCCGGGCAGCCCTGCTGGTGGCGGCAATGGAGGGCCTCCCCACGGCGCTTGGTTTATCAAGCCCGTTGACGCCCTCGGCAAGCCTGGCGAACCTGGCAAGCCCGACGGTGCACTGAATCTCGAAACCATGGAAATTGCCGTGGACCCCCGCGCCGAGTGGAATCAGATGTTCCACGAAACTCTCCGCATCGAGCGCGATTTCTTCTACGACCCCAACATGCACGGCGCCGACCTGAAAGCCCTCGCCGCCGCCTATCAGCCTTTCGTGGATAACGTCATGACCCGCGTCGATCTCAACTACATCTTGGGCGACATGCTCGGCGAAATCACCGCACAGCACGTTTACATTTCCGGCGGGGATCGCCCTGAAGTGAAACACGTCAGCGGCGGCTTGCTTGGTGCTGACTACAGAATCGAGAATGGCCGCTATCGCTTCGCCCACATTCTTCACGGCGAAAACTGGAATCCCGGTCTGCACGCCCCACTAACCGAGCCCGGCGTCGACGTCCACGAAGGCGATTATCTCCTTGCCGTTGAAGGCCGCGACCTCCTTGGCTCCGACGAAATCTTCAGTTTCTTCCAGGAAACTGCAGGCAAGTCCGTGCAACTCAAAGTCGCCTCCGATCCCTCCGGAAAAGATGCCCGCGTTGTTACCGTCGTTCCCATTCCCAGCGAACGCGCTCTCCGCTTGCGCGCGTGGATGGACGAAAACCGCCGCAAGGTCGACCATCTCAGCAACGGCCGTCTCGCTTACGTTTATCTCCCGGACACCGCCGTGGGCGGCTATACCAATTTCAATCGCTACTATTTCCCGCAGTGGAATAAGCAGGGCGCCGTGATTGACGAGCGCTTCAACGGCGGCGGTTGGCTCGCCGATTACATCGTCGATTGGCTCAAGCGTCCGCTTCTCGCCGCCGCCATGACTCGCGAAGGCAAAGACTTCTACCTTCCGCAAACCATCTTTGGACCCAAAGTCATGCTCATCAATCAATACGCGGGTTCCGGCGGCGATGCTTTGCCCTGGATGTTCAAGCGCCTCGGAACTGGTCCGCTTATTGGCACGCGCACCTGGGGAGGCTTGATCGGCATTGGTGGTTATCCGCCGCTAATGGATGGTGGCGGTGTGACCGCGCCGCGTTTTGGCCTCTTCAATCCGGACACCGGGGAATTTGATATCGAAAATCGCGGCGTCGACCCGGACATTGAAGTTGAATTCGATCCTGCCGCCTGGCGTCAGGGCCACGATCCCCAACTCGAAAAGGCCGTCGCCGTCGCCCTGCAGGATCTCAAGGACCATCCGGTGCCGTCCGTCAAGCGCCCCAAGTACCCGGTCTACCATTGGTCCGCCATGCGTTCCGCGGCCAGCCAACAAAACCAATAGCGCCGCCTCTGCCACAATCGCTCCTGACTGTGCTCTTGAGTTCAGCCTTGCCGTTGTAGGGGCGCAGCACGCTGCGCCCCATGCCCGCAAAACCTCCAATTCTTGGCGAGTGCTTTCTTGGAGTGCTGCGGCTCGCCGCCGCTTTTACTGTCGTAACCTCGCAGCACAACTCTCCCCACTTGTAGCTCACTCCTTCAGGGGTGAGGCCTTCCACAGCCTCGTCTAGACTCTCCCTGTCAGCCCTACCTCCTCCTCAAACCGTCCGCAGTCGCGTTGCACGCTGAAACGCACGCTTCTCGATCCCATCCTTCTTTCTGTGACGAAAGTCACAGCAACTTCACACCTCAAGCGTAATCCTTAAAAGGTAGCGAGGAATCCTTCGACGTCGACATGGCACCTTCCTCCAAACTGAATTTGGAGGACTCGCATCTGCCTCTAGCTATGGTAGATGGCCCTCGCGTAATTAGAACAGGGCCCCTCGGTGTATACAGGCCCGTATCGGCAGTCTAAGATAATTAGGATTCACGGGGGCATCTGTGGGCGTGCGATTCGGCCAAGTCTACATTAGAGCTATCTTTCGCTCGCTTTTGCACCACCGTGCAGCCGATCTCATCGGCCTCGTTCTAGCTTCAGTTCTCTGCGTCCTAGTGCCACTCGGCATCCCGGCAGGCCTAAACGCCAGAAGTCACGCCCACAACACGCCGCGATCGGCCGCGCTCGCCGCCATCACGGTTGACTATCCCGCCGACCAGACCCTGTTTCCCCCAGACATTGCGCCGCCCACCTTCCTCTGGCGCGATGCAGATCCCGCCGCCGTCGCCTGGCACATCGACGTCTCTTTCGCCGACCACGCCTCCAGCCTTCAGCTCAAGTCCAGCGGCGACCGCGTGCGCATCGGCGAAATTGATGAACGCTGTGCCCAAGCCGGCGCTGTTCCTCCAACGCTGACTCCGGAGGAAGCTGCGAGTCACACCTGGAAGCCGGATTCCGAAACCTGGGCAGCCATCCTGAAACACTCCGTCAAGCGCCCCGCCACTCTCACCATTACAGGCTTTCGCGATGACGCGATGACTCAGCCTTCCTCACAGGGACACATCACTCTTCAAACCTCCAAAGACCCTGTCGGCGCACCAATTTTTTTCCGTGACGTACCGCTCATCTCCGTCCCCCTTGGCGAAAAGGGCGTGATCATGCCCATCCCCACCGCCGCCATCCCCTTCATCGCCTGGCGCCTTCGCTATGTTGGCGAAACCAAAAGCCGCCTGATGATGGAGGGCTTGCCCACCTGCATTAACTGCCACTCCTTCTCGAAGGACGGAACGGCCCTGGGCATCGACGTCGATGGCCCCGGCAACGACAAGGGCCTTTACGGCATCGTCCCCGTCAAGCAGCAAACTTCCATCCGCAATGAAAACGTTCTTCGCTGGAGTTCCTTCGCCGAGGAGAAGGCCAGCAAGCGCTTTGGTTTCATGTCCCAGATTTCTCCTGACGGCCAGTACGTCATCACCTCCATCGAAAATCCTGGCTCGCACATCAAGGACTTCGACTCACGCTTCTACAACGGTTTCTATCGTGACTATGGTTTCGGCCAGGTCTTCTTCCCCACAAAAGGCATCTTGGCTTGGTACAGCAAGGCTTCCGGTAAGTTGAAGCCTCTGCCCGGCGCAGACGATCCCGCTTTCGTTCAGGCCTCCGCTTTCTGGAGTCCCGACGGCAAATATCTGGTCTTCTCCCGCGCCACTGCGAAGGAGCCTTATCACGATGGCCAGAACGTCGCGCAAGTCGCCAACTCGTCCGACGAAACTCAAATCCAGTACGACCTCTATCGCATCCCGTTCAACGACGGTAAAGGCGGAACACCGGAGCGCATTGAAGGCGCTTCCCAGAACGGCATGAGCAACAACTTCCCCAAGGTTTCACCCGACGGCCGCTGGGTCGTCTTCGTCCAGAATCGCAACGGCCTGCTGATGCGCCCGGACAGCAATCTTTACATCGTGCCTTTCAATGGCGGCAAAGCGCGCAAGCTCGACTGCAACTTGCCCCGCATGAATTCCTGGCATACCTTTTCTCCCAACGGTCGTTGGCTCGCCTTCTCCTCGAAAGGCCGCACGCTCTACACTCAGCTTTTCCTCACCCACATTGACGAAGACGGCAAGGATTCGCCCGCCATCCTCATCGAGAATGCTACGGCCGCCAATCGCGGCGTGAACATCCCCGAGTTCGTCAATATTCCTCCCGGCGGCTTGCTCAAGATGGATGCGCCCGCCACGGAGTTCTACCGCCTCACCGATGTGGCAGGCGAACTGGCCCGCAAAGGCGATTACCCCGCGGCCGCCACGGAATGGAACAAAGCCGTTGAACTCGATCCCGCTGACGGCAAGGCTCGCTATCATCTCGCCTTCGCGCTCGACAAACAGGGCCAACTCGAACAAGCCATCGCGCAATATCGCAAGGCCGTCGAACTGGACGCATCAAATGCCGCTGCGTATTCCAGTCTCTCTGTCGCCCTCGCGCGTGCCGGCAATCTTCCAGACTCCATCGCCGCGGCGCAGCAGGCTCTCGCGCTCAACCCCAAAGACGTGCTCACCGAAGGCAATCTTGCCGCCAGCTTGCTGGAGACGGGGCAAACCGACGAAGCCGTCGAGCACATTCACAAAGCCTTGGAACTCGATCCTGACTTTGCCGATGCGCACAACATGCTGGGGATTGTCCTCGCGCGGGCGGGAAAGTTCGATGAAGCCATCGCTCATCTGCAGAAAGCCGTTTCGCTTACGCCGGATTCGGTCGAATACCGCTTCAACTTCGGTCGCGTGTACGCAGCAGAACACAGTTTTCCCGAAGCGATTCCGCAATTTGAAAAGGCTGTTGAACTTTCAGGTGGGAATGAACCGCAGAGTCTGGAAATGCTCGCGGCGATGTATTCCGAAGTGGGCCGTTTCTCGGAAGCCGCTCGAGTGGCGCGCCGTGCCCTGGCAACCCCCGCCGCTCAAAATGACGCCAACCTCTCTGGAGAACTTCGCGCCAGAATCGCCTACTACGAATCGCAACCCGACGGAGCCGCCCCGAATCCCTGATTCACGCCGTTGGTTTTTCTTTTAGAGGCGCAGCAAGCTGCGCCCCATGTCCGCAAGATCTCTAATTCTAATTACCGTTCCCTACTTCAAGCCCGCACAATCCCTGACCCGAACCACCAAACCTCTTCCCGTCTTCCGAAATTTACAGAGGCTGGTCCGTGTTGCTGGCCGGATTGCCGTAGGCGTAGAAGATCACGTCGCTCTGATCCAGGTAAAAGTACCGCACGCCGCTCGAGCTCGATGCTGGATTCGCATTCACTGTGAACGATTCAACGTATCCGCTTCCATCCACGGGGCCGGGAGTATAGATAAAGTTGTATCCGCTCTTCTGTCCGTTCGCTAGATTCTGATCAATCAAGCCGGCCGCGGCCGGGCTCGGCGTATCCGAAGGCCCCAGGTTAGAGAGCGCCGCCGGATAGCCCATGTTGTAAGAAGCCGTGTAGGTCACCAAAGCCTGGTCCAGCGTCCGCACTGCGCCCACCGCCGCCGCTTCATTCGCCGCGGCGCGCGCGCTCAACAGTTGCGGCACCGCCAGGGCAGCGATAATCAGGATGATGGCCACCACGATGAGAAGTTCGATTAACGAGAAGCCCTTTTGCTGTTTGCGCATTTCCGAATTCTCCTGTCCGCGTTCCCTATTTGCTTCCAAGTTCGGTGGAGCATCTCTCCGACTCGCATACAGTGTGGCGGTTGGGGCGAAAAAACCCTATGGAGCATCTGTTTCAATTTGGGGACTACCCCTGTCCTACGCCAAAGTCCCGTTTTTCCCGTACTCGAGTTATAGTACCCTTGCCCACCAAGCCACTGTCCTTCCCACATTGGAATTACCTAATGCCCTTATATTCTTCAACTTAGAACGTGGCCAGCGCCCTCTTCTCGCCTGTCCTTCCCACCGATTCCCCCTACCATGATCATCTGTGTACCTGTCCCTCGCGCTCGGGGAGCGAGTTCTCAGTTTTTAGTTTTCAGTTGGCGTCTGCCCCATCCTTTTGATGCTGTCGGCCGCTACTCCCCGTAGGGGCCCGATATATCGTGCCCCAGAATCACCCAATTCCCTCCTGCCGCTGTTCCTCCTCTTGCCTTGCCGTAAACGCTGCGCAGGAGTAGTATCCGTTGCACCCCTCAATCTTTCGTGGAGTCCCTGTACACAGGAACAAGGAATCGAAACGGTTGCCCTCCTTCGTGAATTACGTCGAGGGTGTACTGACCCCAGGAGGATCAGATGTGGAATGACAAGAAGGCCGAAACCAAGAACCCGGAACCTGCGCGTCCCGCGGAGCCAACTCCCGATCCATCGATGGGCTGGCTCGGAGCAAGCCTGCGCGTGAAAGGCGACATCACCGGGACCGAAGATCTCTTGATCGACGGCACGGTGGATGGCAGCGTCCGCATCGAAGGCCGCAAGTTGACCGTCGGCAAAGCCGCCAAGATCAACGCGGACATTGATGCCAAGGACGTCTTGGTCTACGGCTACGTCAAGGGAAACGTCCACGCCAAGGGACGCGTCGAGATCAAGAGGGACGGCTACATCGTGGGTAATCTCACCACCGCGCAAATCATGATCGAGGATGGCGCCGACTTCAAAGGCACCATTGAGATTGATCGCGGCACGCCAAAAGAAGCCGACAAGACCGCTCCGCCGCGTGCAGCCGCAGCCGCCGCTGGCTCTGGCACGAAAAGCATCTGACGATTTTCTGGGGTTATCTTTTCCTCTCCGCGCGGGTGCCCCATTCTCGTTTTCTGAGGCACGTTATTTGCGCCCCGGACGCGGTTGCGCGGGTGGGTCCAGGGTTCTCTTCGCTGTCATCCCGATCCCGCAACGCGGAAAAGGGATCTCTCTTCCCTTTCGTCAGGGCACGACTTCAGTCGTGCCGTTACCGACATCTCCAAACCTCTTTCTTTACCCGGTGATTTCAACCGGCGCGGGTGAGCTTTTTCTGCTCGCCACTCGCCACTCATCACTCGCCACTATTCTTGCAACCGGCGCGTGTGAGCTTTTCCGACTCGTCACTCGCCACCAGCCACTCGCCACTACTCTTGTAACCCGCCCGCCACCGCCTAACGCGGCTTTGCAGTAAACCCCGCATAGGTCAGGTAGATGCCGAGAAGTAGTGTGATTCCGGCGTTAAGATAGAATCGTGGTTGGTAGTGCTCCCCGAGAACCAATCCCTGCGCCGCCGCTGACGGCAGGAACAGAATGAACAGGCCCTTGATCAGCGATAGCCAACCGATCAGGGTGACGACCACAGGCAGTACGCCCCCGTGCCACACATTGTGGCCCAGCAGCATCGCCAGGCCAACCGCCAGCGCCATGATCCCGGCAACGTACAGCACCGGCGCGTTTTGCACCATCGCCTGGAACGTCTCGATCGTCGCGGTTTTGTGCGCGAACATAGCCAGCCCAAGGAAAATGCAGTAGAGCCCAAGCAACTTGCTCAGAAATATCGTACGTGGCAGCATGATCTCCTCCGTAGCAACGAACCTGGATTTTCCGTTTTGACTCCCGACCGTGCCCCCAATCTATCTCTCGCCGCCGCAACATACAATGCTCCGGACAATCTTCCAGTCGTGGTGGCACAGGCATTCCTGCCTGTGCTCCTGGGTTCGCCTATGTAGTGGCCGGTCTTCAGACCGGTTCTTGGGTTTGGTCGTTGTTCTGTGCAAGGTGCATATGTCGGTGCGCCGACATATTTGATTATTCCCCTGTAAAAAGCGCGTTCTCGCAGCGCCCGCTCCCAATTCACATCTCCCGTAGGGGCACGATATATCGTGCCCCAGTGTGTGTAGGGCCCGTCCTTCTGAGGCGGGCCGCACTTGGGGGTGCTTGCGCCAGTTGTGAGCCATTTGCAATATGTCGGCGCGCCGACAATATTATTATACATATAGTTTAATATATAGTACCTACGACGGGAGAAAAGAAAGGGGTTAGGGGAGAGGGAGAATGAGGAAAAGGAGGTGAATGAAGCAGAGGAGGCAAATGAAAACGCACCCCCACGCCCCTGTTTTTGCGTAAGTAGGGGAAACAAAGAGGTTACGGACGGATTTCCTGGAAGTAGGGGAAACAAAGGAGTTAGCGGAAGTTGGAATGCGGGTGAGGGAGTGGGGCGGGTGGGAATGGCACAAGAGCAGCGTCCCCGCAGCATAACAATTCAAGATAGCACATTATTTACCGTTTGTCTACTATTATTTATAGGGTACTAGTTTCGAAACTGGTGCTGGGTGTCGGCCAGCTGCAAATCGGTCACCACTTGCTCTGAATCTCGGCCGCAACTTGGGCCGGAGACAGATACTTCCCGTGACTCGACTCAGACGTTCGCCCCCCATAAAGGACTTGGTAGCTTACGAAATCTCCGTCGACAGTCGAAAAAATAATGCTGCATTTTGGGTCGGACAATGATTTATCTTCTACGTTAGCGTCTAGGATATCTAGCAGCGCTTGCCGGGTCTCGGGGGTGATCTTGTTGTCGAAGATAACTTTCATTCCGTGTGGTCTGACGGCAGTAGAAGTTGTTTTTGTGGCCGGTTTCTCGGCGGGTTTCGGCGTGGGGTCTTGTCGAGTGGGCTGTGAGTCTTGTTTCGGCGGTTCTGGTGATTGAGGGATTTTAGCGAAAGTATAGATGACACTCTGGTGTCTTGCCAGCAGATACTTTTGCCGGGAGCATCCGGAGACACTTCCCTGAGTTTCCATTTGCTCCACCTTTCCATCTTTGTCCACTGAGGGGACGAGCGCTTCAATCTTTATTACACAGCTTTTGATCTCGAAACCCCCAGCATCCAAAAGAGAGACCGCGAAACCGCCCTTTCGAGCTTCGTCGGTATCGGACTTCTCAGAAAAGCCTTGTTCGTACGTTTTATCCAGAGGCTCAAGCACAAATCGGTATAGCAGTCCATCTTCGCGCTGCCACTCCGTTGACAGTTTATATCGGACGCCGATGGCCGCTAAACTGACCGTTTCCCAATTCTTGGCCGGGGTGGCACGATTCGAGTAATAGTCGTAACCGTAAAAGATCCCGGCGACTGCCGCCGCGAAAGCGATGGCAAATATCACTGCTTTGATGGAAAACTGAAAGGCTCTTCTAAGATAGCCCAGGAAATTGCTCAAGGTTAGTCCCCCCACGCCCGCTTTTACGGCCGTATTTCACGGACTATTAGTTCTATACGGGTAGTAGTCTTTCTGGACCAGACGAGCGGTAGCTGTTCAAGTCCCGTAAGTGTCAAGGCCGATGGGTTCGAAGTCTTGAGGACTTGTAAAAGCTTTCGACAGGACTTCTTATCTCCCGTGTAGTAACTTGCAATTGCGAATCCCCAGAAAAGATCGATCTGCTGAGTGGGTTTAAGGTCACTCCATTTGTCCTTAACCAAATCATAGGCTGTTCCGAATTCGCGGAGGGCCAAACCGAATTGATCTGCGTCGAGCGCCGCCCAGCCTAAATTAGAATGTGCGGTATGCTCCTTCGGAGTCAGGGCTGCAGATTTTGTACAACTGTCAACTGCTTCGGCGCTTTTTCCGATGCCATAATAATAAAGACAAGCAGCTGCCATCTGCTCGCTTCCTCCCGCGACGACTTCTGAAAGATGAGAATAATGTCGACCGGCTGCGGTCTCATCATGTAGCATCAGCGCGATAAACATTCCCTGGTTCAGTAAGCGTGGATTGTCTGGATAAGTCGTAAGCGCTCCCTCAGTTTCGTCTCGTGCGAGCCCAAGCTGAAACCTCTGAATGTAGAGGTACGACAGAAGAAAGCTCTCAGCAGGGTCCGGGAAGTAGTCTTTCTTCGCGCTCGTGAGCACAGAGATGGCTTCTTCTTCTTTGTTCTGCGTAACGAGGGTAATCGCACTCTGAATTTTGACCCAATACGAATCGCTCTTGATGTTCGATAGCTTTTCTTGAACATCTTTCCACGAAAGGCCGCTCTGGGATCGGCCCCAATAAAGGTTCCCCGCGATTACCTCTAGAGCATCTGTGGCTGTCGCATCCTTTTCTAATGCCTTGAGAGCTTGCGCTTCCGCCACTGCGTATTTGCCTTGAGCGTAAAGGAATTCAGACAGAATGCTTAAGTTCGCGCCTGACGAGTCAGCATTCACTGCAAGTTCCTGGTAGTGCACAGCCTCGTCGTATTGCCCGGCGAAAAAAAGTCCGACTGCGTAAATAGTCTTTGCATCGTTATCAGCCGGGTTGCCATCGACCGCCAGCTTCAGGTGGCTCAGCGCCGGTTGAAGTTGGCCTTCATATAGGTCGATCTCGCCAGCCATTTTGTTCAGTGTTGGATCTTGTGGCGATTTTTCGATGAGTGGTTTCAAGCGGTTCCGGGCATTGGTGTAGTCCTTTGCGTTGATCAGCTTATTTATTGAGTCGATCTCAGGTGTGCCACCTGTGAAGGGTTCGGACTTTACTGTTGGCGACAAGGAGGTTATCGGGAGGACCAGCGTTGACGCCGACCGCATGATTCTGGACACATCCCCGATGCCAACGGAAAAATAGATACCGGGCGAATCGTTCAACAATGAGGTGGTCACTCCTACGACGCGGCCGTCTCTGTTGAACAGCGGGCCCCCACTTGAGCCGGGGGCGATAGCTGCTGTCGTCTGAAGCAAGAACTGGTCCTCTATGCTTCTGAACCCGCTAACAATTCCGTTCGTAATGCTAAGGTCCAGACCGCGAGGCGCGCCAATTGCATAGACGTCGTCGCCTTGTTTTAGGGCGAGTTCGTCACCGAGTTTCAGCGGCGCGCGGATCCCTGTGTTGACAGCAATGATTGTAATGTCACGAGTCGGATTGTCTGCAAGGAACCCCTCGACCCGCACAGTGTCCCCATCCGCAAAAAGTACTACAGCATTCGAGGAGTCGGCCAGAACATGGTGGTTGGTGACCACGCGGTTTGCTGCAAGAATGAACCCGGACCCTTGTCCGAGTGGTTTGTCATCCTTATCGAGCGGCACCACGACGACGACTCCGGAGTGACAGCGCTCGTAGATGGAGCTCGCCACGCTTTGCGTTTTTGTCTGGCCGTTCAAACATACGGCAAAAAGGAAAATCACAATCATCGTGGCGAGAGGTCGTTTGGTCAGGTTGACGAGCAGAGGTGTGGGGGGAGCGGGGCCGATCCGGCGTGGGCGGTACCGAAGATATCGTCGCCCACAGGTCATGAGCGGAACTCTCATTGCAATAGCTCAAAGTTGAACGTGACAACGCAAGCTAATAATGATTCAGTTTAACTCACTATTTGTCATTCGTATGTGATTGGTATCACTTCCTTTCCCAAGGGGTAAATACGTGGGCCCTTGAAAGCTAGGTCATGGAACGCCTTAGGGCCACGCATGGCTGGGGGCCAGCGTGGCGTTCCGCAATGGGGTGAACGCGCCTTGTCTAATGGGCGTCAGGTGGACATCCAGGCCGGTTGAAATCACCGGGAGTGGAATGAGTTTGAGGAGCTTTTGTTTTTGGAGGCGGTTTACGGCAGGACTCAAGTCATGCCCTGACGGGAGAGTGAAGAGAGATCCCTCCACTGCGCGGCCCGACGCGCCACAATTCGGCGCGAAAGAGAAAATCGGGCCGCTCCGGTCGGGATGACAGCAAGGGGGGGCGGGCCACGTAGGAAAAGGAAAAACCTAAGAACCGATCTAAAGATCGGCCACTACATGGGCAGAAAAATGCGTGTGTTCGAACACATTTCCACAGATTTGGTACCTTGAATTTATATAGTAGTTACTTGCCGGAGCGAATATATTGCGCTAGGTTTTTAGGATGAGCAACCAACGAAACGATCCGAGTTATGAGCTATGCCAATTTCAATTTGCGAACGGGAAACACTGCGCGATGCCCGCGCACCCGAGATTCCACGGACTATGCCTGAATCACGGCAGCCTCAACCGTCGCGGGTATGAGCGCGAAGACGATTTGATCACCTTCATGGCTATTCCTT
>Ga0209517_10005253_pt1 | contig 16573 bp, 12 predicted proteins | sample PeaSoiMetSII2010_FD_187695 | JGI IMG/M metagenome (GOLD analysis project Ga0209517, IMG submission 187695) | Peat soil microbial communities from Weissenstadt, Germany - SII-2010 (SPAdes) (version 2) | ecosystem: Environmental > Terrestrial > Soil > Wetlands > Peat | place: Germany...
GAGATCTCGGCGGCAAGGCCCGCCGGCGTTCGTCCGCGCGCGCCGACCGCGCCGATCAGCGGCATGGTGATGGCGCCGCCGGCATCGATGGCATAGGTGTTGGTAAGGCCTTCCTGACCGTAGACCACGACGCGCAATTTGTCGCCGGCATCCAGCCGGTAGGCAGTGTCATGGGCCACCGGCATCGGCGCGGCCGCATAGACGGCAGGTGCTGCGGCGTAAGCGTTTCGCGGCGAGGCGGCCAAGCTTGCGCGCAGCGCGCTGATGGCGCCGCCGGAATCCGCCACGGCTGGTGCGGGCGCCGAGCGATAGGGTTGGCTGTAGGCCATGTAGTCGAGGTCGCTTCGCGGCGCGCTCGCAACCGGCGCAGCCGTCTGCATGCAGCCCGACAAAACGAGCGCGGCGATAGCTGCAATGATCGGAAGTCGAAGCGCGTGCGCAACCCGCACCGGAGCCATCCCCTATAGCGAGACAGCCCAAGTCTTGCACCCGTTATGGTTAACAAATCGTTTTTTTGCCGGAAGCCGTGAGCGGCGAAAACTCCCTCGCCCCGCACTTGGCGGGGAAGACGTGAAAAAGAAACCAATCAGGCCGTGACGCCCGCGCCTATGGGACAAGACACGCCGGTTCCGCCAAGCCCACAATAGCCGGCCGGATTCTTGGCCAGATATTGCTGATGATAGTCTTCGGCGAAATAGAATTCGCCAGCAGGAGCGAGTTCGGTGGTGATGGTGGGAAGACCCTTTGCCGCCAGCGCCTTCTGATAGGCGGTCTTCGACGCTTCGGCAGCTTTGCGCTGGGCTTCGCTGAACGTATAGACCGCGGAACGATATTGGGTGCCGACGTCGTTGCCTTGCCGCATGCCCTGGGTCGGGTTGTGGCTTTCCCAGAATGTCTTCAGGAGCTGCTCGTAGGAAATCCTTTTCGGATCGAACACCACCAGCACCACCTCGGTATGGCCGGTGCGGCCTGAGCAGACTTCCTCATAGGTAGGGTTTTTGGTGTGGCCGCCAGCGTAGCCTACCGCGGTCGTGTAGACGGCGTCGCCGAGTTCCCAGAATTTCCGCTCCGCGCCCCAGAAGCAGCCGACCCCGAAAACGGCCTGCTCCAGGCCCGCAGGATAAGGCGGTTGCAACGGATGGCCATTCACGAAATGCCGGGTGGCGGTCGGAATTGGATTGGCGCGGCCGGGCAGCGCCTCGGCGGCGCTCGGCAGCGTGGTGGTCTTGCGCATGAACAACATGGGTTACCTCCCTGCGGGACGCATTCCGCGCCAACGGCAACAAGCGTGGGCTCTAATATAGGCCTTTACGCGAATTACGGCAGCCCCGTTACGAAAAGAGCGTCGGGCGAGAAAGCAGCGCGACGGCGCCTCGAGGTCAATTCCTGGAGTAGCCGATCAACGGCTTGCGCGGCCGGAACAGCAACATCAACAGAATTCCCAATACGCCCATCACGGCGAAAACCGGCTGGTCCAGCAGTACCCGGATGACGTGGTTCCAAAGCCAAGGCGACATGCCCTCCGCCCAGGTCCGGAACGCCTGCTGGCTGGACTGGTGCACGTCGTTCCAGAACTGACCGAACCGGGTGAAACGCAGGGTGTTGTCGGCGACAAAGCGCGCGCCATCATAGACCATGAAAATAAATCCGCCGGCCAGCAGCAGCAGTCCCACAAGGCGGAAAAAACCACGGATCATGCTTTACCCATATCTGTTGTTATCTGTTGTACCCCGACGGCGCCGTCAGCCATTAATGGCGCGGCGTGGGAAATTCAACCTCATCAGCACCTTACCAGCTTCTCGCGGCCGGGTCTTCCGGCCCGAGGCAGGCCGGAAGGCGTTGACGCTGCATGGCCTGCGCTCTATAAGACCCGCAGTGGCGGCGGGCGCAATCCCGCCGCCGCTGTTCTTTGAGCATCGCCGCCATGTGAGCATGTGCCGTGTGAGCATATGCGCCAAGAGTGGTATTCTCGATAGAGCACCCGAAAACTTATCAGTGTCGATCAGGCGAACGTCGGCATGCTCAGGCCCGCCCGCGATCGGTCACTGTCGAAGGACATTTGAGAACATGGCCAATACTACCTCCGCCAAAAAGGCGACGCGCAAGATTGCCCGCCGCACCATCATCAACAAGTCGCGCCGGACCCAGATGCGCAGCTCGGTGCGATCCGTCGAAGAGGCCATCAAGCGTGGCGACCGCGACGCGGCACTGAAGGCGATGTCACACGCGGAACCGGAACTCATGAAGGCAGCGCAGCGCAACATCATTCACAAGAACAATGCCAGCCGAAAGGTTTCGCGGCTGACGCATCAGATTGCGAAGTTGGCGAAATAAGCTGATCGAAAAGAAAATCCGTCAAAAAGCCCGGCTGTGCCGGGTTTTTTGTTTGTTGCGCGCAATTTTCCAGTCGGCGGATTTCTTTTTCGTCGGATTTTCAAGGTGACTGCGGAAGGCGGACTTGGCAAGCTGGCGGTGGCGGCAAAAAAGTCGACGATCAGCTTCTGATCGGCGGTGCTTTAAAGAGACAATCGCGATTGCGCGCCGGAATCGAACACCGCCGCAGGGTTACCCTATTGCGACGAGCAAAAAAAAACGCGTTTGCGTAGTCACTTATCGGCATAGCGGCAGTGAGTTGTTTGAAAATTCGCTTCGGCCTTGTCGAAAGATAAACAATTTATGAATTTATTTTGGGCATTCGCGAGAAATATGACAGGGCCCCGGCGTTTCGAATCTGTGCACAGATTCAAAACCTTGCGGCTTTGCCAGAAGATTGGGGCTGACTTGCTAAGCGCCAAGTTGTTTTTCGCGGCACTCGGATACGAATCATTTTCGTTGCGGGAAACAAGGCTTGATGTATCTCTTAGAACGTTCGCGGCGCCCACGGCTCTTGAGACCAGCGCGGATTAAGGTTCGGGGCGGACGTGCAAATCGGCGGCGGTGTGCGCGTTGGCGATGCTTTCCAAGCGATTGTCGAATTGAAACTCGTAGCGATATGAGTAACGGAGTTCTGTGTCGAAATTTCTCAGGCGAGGCGCTCGCGGCTCGTTTGCGTTGAACAAGAGAAATACGAAACGGGCTCACCGACGACAGCGAAGCACGGGAACAGGTAGAGAGTAGGTGGGCGGAACGAATGGCGTAGCGGCTGGACGAATTTTAGCTTCAGGCGTCGCCGATCGAATTTGGATAAATATGGAATGACGACTTGCCGTGGTTGATCACGGCAGGAGGGGGAGGTCGTATGTCTTACGAAATCATCGTGGTTTTAAATCGCAAGCTATTTTCAAACGATAGTGTATTGGATCCTCCGGAGACCGCATGCACGCGGCCTCCCGCGCGAGCTCCGGACAGACCGTCGAGTACGCGCTAGCCTCGCGAACGCTTCCCCATACAGCCAATGACTTGCCCGACGGTTTTTCGCCGAACGGCTGGCCTGTGGCTGAAGCAGGAAGCCTCGCTTGGGGCCGGCTCCGTGCGGGACACACGCACGGCAGTTTCACCGTCAACAAAACTCCTTCAGAAAAGTCCCAAGGCAATGACAAATACGGAACAGGATCGTTGGTCACGTGTGAAAGGCAGGTTGCGGTCGAGCGTTGGAGAGGATGTCTACACGAGCTGGTTTGCACGCATGGATCTGGAAGGCGTCCAGGATGAAAGCGTCCGTCTTTCCGTTCCCACGCGGTTTCTCAAGAGCTGGATCCAGGCGCATTACGCCGAGCGCGTTCTTTCCTGCTGGCAGGCCGAGATGCCCGAAGTGCATCGGATCGACCTTACCGTGCGCACGGCCATGCGATCCATGGCGCCGGCCAAGGAGACTGCCGCGCCGCTCGATGCGCGTCGCCCCGAACGGCCGGATGGCCGGCCTGCGCCGGAGCTGCGCGCGACTGCCATTGCGCCGGTCTCGGCAAGCCATGACGCGCTCGGCGGTTCCCCGCTCGACCCGCGCCTGACCTTCGGAAGTTTCGTCATCGGGCGCTCCAACACGCTGGCCCACGCCGCGGCACGCCAGGTTGCGGAGGGTCGGCGCGGCGATCCCGTGATGTTCAATCCGCTCTATATCCATGCCGGCGTGGGATTGGGCAAAACCCATCTGTTGCAGGCGGTGACCTGGGCGGGCAATTCCGGCAGTGAACGCAAGGTGCTGTATCTCACGGCCGAGAAATTCATGTACGGCTTCGTTGCGGCGCTGAAGACGCAGACGGCGCTTGCGTTCAAGGAGGCGTTGCGCGGCATCGACGTGCTCGTCATCGACGACCTGCAATTCCTGCAGGGAAAATCGACCCAGGCTGAATTCTGTCACACCTTGAACGCGCTGATCGATGCCGGCCGCCAGGTGGTGATCGCGGCCGACCGCCCGCCCTCCGACCTCGAGAGCCTTGACGACCGCGTGCGCTCGCGGCTTGCCGGTGGCCTTGTCGTTGAGATGGGATCGCTCGGCGAGGAATTGCGGCTTGGCATCCTCAAGTCGCGTGTCGCCGTGGCCCGCGCGCATCACGCGAGCTTCGACGTGCCGGAACAGGTGCTGGAATATCTCGCGCGCGCCATCACCCATAATGGCCGCGACCTCGAGGGTGCCATCAATCGCCTGCTGGCGCACTCAAAGCTCAACGCCCAGCCGGTGACGCTGGAAATGGCCGAGCGCGAGGTGCGCGACCTGATCCGTCCGCAGGAGCCGAAGCGGATCAAGATCGAGGACATTCAACGGGTGGTGGCCAGGCAATACAATGTGAGCCGCTCCGACCTGTTGTCGTCGCGCCGCACCGCCAATGTCGTTCGCCCGCGTCAGGTGGCGATGTATCTGGCCAAGACCCTGACCTTGCGCTCGCTGCCCGAAATCGGACGGCGGTTCGGCGGGCGCGACCACACCACCGTCCTGCACGCCGTGCGCAAGATCGAAGCCCTGGTTGCCAGGGATGTCGCGCTCTCCGAAGAGGTCGAATCCTTAAAGCGCCAGTTGCAAAGCGAGTAATCGCTCGAGCCCTCCCGTTCCCTCCGCTGCGCGGAAGGGCCGGGGAGGGGGAAAACCGCGAGCGCCGGACTTGCGGTCGAGCGCCAAAACGTGGGGAACGGTGAGAGGCATCTCTTGCGCTTGCGGGCCATCCGCGCCACCTTGGGGTCCCCCCAAAGGCTTGATCAAATCCAGCTTTGATCGGGCCTTCGGGTTCAGACGCCGCGGCGCGCCTTCGGGGCCGCCCGGCTTTTCCATCTTAGGATCAGGCGGGTATTGCAATGAAGGTTACCGTCGAACGCGCGCAACTCCTGAAATCGCTGGGCCACGTCCACCGGGTGGTCGAGCGCCGCAACACCATTCCGATCCTCGGCAACGTGCTGGTCCGGGCCGAAAATGCCCGGTTGTCGCTGAAGGCCACCGACCTCGATCTGGAGGTCACGGAAACGCTTGCGGCTGAAACAGCGACCGCCGGTTCGACGACGGTGCCGGCGCACATGTTTTACGACATCGTGCGCAAGCTGCCCGAGGGCGCGCAAATCGTGCTGGAGGGTGACGGCGACCGCTCTGTCCTGGCGATCCGGGCCGGCCGTTCACGCTTCACGCTGCAGACCTTGCCGGAAAACGATTTTCCCGATCTTGCCGCCGGCGACATGACGCATTCGTTCACGCTTGCGGCTGCCGACATGAAGCGGTTGATCGACCGCACGCAATTTGCGATCTCGACCGAGGAAACCCGTTACTATCTCAACGGAATCTATCTGCACTCCGCCGGCAGCGCCAAGGCTGCAACCTTGCGCGCAGTGGCAACCGACGGGCATCGTCTGGCCCAGATCGATTTGCCCTTGCCCAAGGGTGCCGCCGGCATGCCCGGCGTGATCGTGCCGCGCAAGACCGTTGGCGAAGTGCAGCGCCTGATCGAGGACAACGAGGCCGAAGTCAAGATCGAATTGTCGCAGGGCAAGATCCGTTTCACCATCGGCAACGTGGTGCTGACCTCGAAACTGATCGACGGAACTTTTCCGGACTATGGCCGCGTCATCCCGCAAAACAACGACAAGGAACTCGTGGTCGACAAGAAGGACTTCGAAGCCGCGGTCGACCGCGTCTCCACGATCTCGAGCGAGCGCGGCCGCGCGGTGAAACTGGCGCTCTCGGCGGGCAAGCTGGTGCTGTCGGTCACCAACCCTGACTCGGGCAGCGCGACCGAGGAGCTCGAAGTCGAATACGCCTCCGATCCGCTCGATATCGGATTCAACTCGCGCTATCTGCTCGACATCGCAGCCCAGATCGAGGGCGAGGTAGCGGTCTTGAAGTTGGCCGATCCCGGCTCGCCGACGCTGGTACAGGACAAGGATTCCAAGGGCGCGCTCTACGTGCTGATGCCGATGCGGGTGTAGGTGATTTCGCGGTGCGTGGACAGTTCCTCTCCCCTTGTCGGAGAGGGAGGGAAGACCGACATCCATCCACTCATGACAGCCTCCCGCATTCACCGCCTTTCCCTCACGCACTTCCGCAACTATCGCGCGGCAAGCCTTCAGACGCGGGGCGATATGGTCGTGCTGGTGGGTCCGAACGGCGCCGGAAAGACCAACTGTATCGAGGCGATCTCGTATCTCACGCCCGGACGCGGCTTGCGCCGCGCCACTCTTGAGGATGTGGCCGACAATCAGGGCGATGGCTCGTGGGCGGTTTCCGCCGAGGTCGAAGGCGCGCTTGGGCTTGCCACGCTCGGCACCGGCATCGATGCCCCCAGCGCGGAGACTTCCGCGACCAGCCGGCGCTGCCGCATCGATCGCGAGCCGGTGACTTCGGCGGCAGCGTTCGGCGATCACTTGCGCATGGTGTGGCTAACGCCGTCGATGGACGGGCTGTTTTTGGGTCCGGCGTCGGAACGGCGGCGTTTTTTCGACCGCCTGGTGCTGGCGATCGACAGCGAGCATTCGGCGCGGGTGTCGGCGCTCGATCGCTCCTTGCGTTCGCGCAACCGGCTCTTGGAGGTGCGCAACTACGACGACCATTGGTGCGACGCGATCGAACGCGAAACCGCGGAACTTGCCGTGGCGGTTGCAGCGATGCGCGGCCAGACCGTGACGAAACTCGCAGCCATGCTGCGCGCCCGAGGTGAAACATCGCTGTTTCCCTCCGCGCAGATCATGCTCGACGGCTGGATGGAGAACGCGCTGCTGTCGGAGTCCGCGACCGCCATAGAGGATCGCTACCGGGAGATCCTGCGCAACAGCCGCACGCGCGACGCCATCGCCGGGCGCACGCTTGACGGCCCGCACCTTACCGATTTGCAGGTGATCTACGCGCCGAAAAACATGCCGGCCCGCGACGCCTCGACCGGTGAGCAGAAGGCGCTTCTGATCGGCCTCGTACTCGCGCATGCCAGCCTCGTCGCGGAAATGACAGGCATCACGCCGCTGCTGCTGCTCGACGAGGTGGTGGCCCATCTCGATCCCGGAAGGCGCGCCGCGCTGTTCGATGAACTCTCAAGACTTGGCGCGCAGGTCTGGATGACCGGCGCTGATCCCGCGGCATTTGCCGGCATTGGCGCATCCGGCGAGATTTTCGGCGTCGAATCCGGCCAGTTCTCCCGCAGCGCCTGATGCGCGGGGAAGCGGGTGTTTTGAACCAAAAACCATTCCCGCGCGACTAGATCATCGCTCCCGCGCGAAAGGCGTCGGCGAGTATTGGAGATTCACCTGCCAGCAATTCCCAACGCCCGGGTGAACGGTAGATAGAAGGCCGCCACTGGGTCTGAGCCGATCAACACCACGTTGAGTGCGAAAGACCCAATGCCGACCACCGCGGCCACGAGCAGAAGGCCCAGCCGGATTCGCGCTGCCAGCATCAGGACCAATGGCCAGAACAGATAGAACTGTTCCTCAATGCCAAGCGACCAAAGATGCAGCAGTGGCTTCTTGCCCGATTCAATGTCGAAATAACCGGAATGCAGCATCAGCGCGATGTTGGAAAAGAACGCCGCGCTGGCGAAGACGTCGGCGCTCAATTGTGCGTAGGCCGAAGGCAGCATCCACAGCCAGCCGAGCGCCAGCACCGCCAAAAGCACCGTGATCAGGGCCGGAAAGATCCGCCTGATCCGCCGGCCATAGAAGGCGAGCAGGCCGAAGCGGCCCTGATCCAGCTCACGCGCGATGATGCCGGTGATCAGGAAACCGGAAATCACGAAAAAAATATCGACGCCGATAAAGCCGCCCGGCATGGCCTCCGGGAAGGCGTGAAACAACACGACCAGCATCACCGCGCGGAGGCCGTCAATATCCGGCCGATATCGATCTGAAGGCTGGGACAAGTCGGGCCAATCCAAGGGTCGTGCCAAATACGCATCAAGAGAACTCCACGCAAGGCAGGCATCAGGGTTCTTTAGCAGTTCTCCGCCGGTCTGCCATTTCACTCGAAATTCCTTGCGCCAGCCGGCGCGAGAGGTCGAAAGAAGGAGGCTTGCGACCCGTCTTCGGGGCGCAAAAATGGCCAGCCGAATCGCGCTTTTTCCGGGCGGTCAAACCGGCTTCTGCCGGCCTTGAAAGACCGCCAAAAAGTTCTATTTATTCAGAAGCTTGGCGAGCAAGACTTTGCGCTAGGCGTCCCACGTCTTTCATGGCAGAAATAAACCAATCAGCGCCTGATTTTGCGCCGCTGATTCGAAGACATTCTCGAAGGCCTCACATGACAGAACCCGCCCGGCAATCGATCGCCGACACTGAGCGTTCCATTCCTGTCGAATACGGTGCTGAATCGATCAAGGTTCTGAAGGGGCTCGATGCCGTCCGCAAGCGGCCCGGCATGTATATCGGCGACACCGACGACGGAAGTGGCCTGCATCACATGGTCTACGAGGTCGTCGACAACGCCATCGACGAGGCGCTCGCCGGCTATGCGACCGCGGTGGAAGTCGTTCTCAACGCCGATGGCTCAGTGACGGTGCGCGACGACGGCCGCGGCATTCCCGTCGACATCCACAAGGGCGAAGGCATTTCCGCGGCCGAGGTCATCATGACCCAGCTGCACGCGGGAGGAAAGTTCGACCAGAATTCGTACAAAGTGTCCGGCGGATTGCATGGCGTCGGCGTTTCCGTGGTCAACGCGCTCTCGAGCAAATTGCAATTGCGGGTCTGGCGCGACGGCAAGGAGCACTTCATCGAATTCGCCCATGGCGACGCGGTGGCGCCGCTGAAGGTGGTCGGCGATGCCCATGGCAAGCGCGGCACCGAAGTGACCTTCCTCGCCTCCAAGGAGACCTTCACCAACGTCGAATACGACTTCGCGACCCTTGAACATCGTCTGCGCGAGCTCGCGTTTCTGAATTCCGGCGTCAATATCGTCTTGTCGGACATGCGCCACGCGGTCGAGAAACGCGAGGAAATGCACTACGAAGGCGGCGTCGAGGAATTCGTGAAGTACCTCGATCGCAACAAGAAGGCGATGGTCCCCGCGCCGATCATGATCGATGCCCAAATGAACGGGATCCGCGTCGAGGCGGCGCTGTGGTGGAACGACAGCTACCACGAGAACGTGCTGTGCTTCACCAACAACATTCCGCAGCGCGACGGCGGCACCCATCTGGCGGGTTTTCGCGGCGCGCTGACGCGTCAGGTCAACGGCTACGCCGACGCCATGGCCAAGCGCGAAAAAATCGCGCTGACCGGCGACGACTGCCGCGAGGGCTTGACCGCAGTGCTCTCGGTGAAGGTGCCGGATCCAAAGTTTTCTTCCCAAACCAAAGACAAGCTGGTGTCTTCGGAAGTGCGCCCGGTGGTCGAGAATGTCATCAACGAGGCGCTCGCCGCCTGGTTCGAGGAACATCCGGCGGAAGCCAAGATCATCGTCGGCAAGGTGGTGGAAGCCGCCGCCGCCCGCGAGGCCGCGCGCAAGGCGCGCGAGCTGACGCGGCGCAAGGGCGCGCTCGACATGGCATCCATGCCCGGCAAACTCGCCGAATGCCAGGAGCGCGATCCCTCCAAATCCGAACTGTTCATCGTCGAGGGCGACAGTGCCGGCGGCAGTGCCAAGATGGGGCGCAACCGTGCGTTCCAGGCCGTGCTGCCGCTGCGCGGCAAGATTCTCAATGTCGAGCGGGCGCGCTTCGACAAGATGCTCGGCTCCGAGCAGATTGGCACGCTGATCACGGCACTCGGCACCGGCATCGGCCGCGACGATTTCGACCTGTCAAAGCTGCGCTATCACAAGATCATTCTGATGACCGACGCCGACGTCGACGGCGCGCATATTCGCACCCTGCTGTTGACGTTCTTCTTCCGTCAGATGCCGTCGTTGATCGAGGGCGGTTACCTCTATATCGCGCAGCCGCCGCTCTACAAGGTTACGCGCGGCAAATCCGAACAGTACCTGAAAGACGAACGCGCGCTCGAAGATTATCTCATCAACACCGGTCTGGAAGATTGCGTCTTCAAGCTGGCGTCGGGCGAGGACCGCGGCGGCCGCGACCTGCACTCCTTGGTGGAGGACGCCCGGGTCATCCGCAACGTGCTGCACAATCTGCACAGCCGCTATAACCGCAAGGTGATCGAGCAGGCGGCGATCGCCGGCGTGCTCAACCCGGGCATTATCGGCAATGCCGAGACCGCCAACGCCGCTGCAGGCTACATCGCGCGCAGGCTCGATGCGCTGGCCGACGAGGTCGAGCGCGGATGGACCGGCCGCTTCACCGAAGGTGAAGGCTTCATCTTCGAGCGCACCGTGCGCGGCGTCAAGGACGTCGCCATTATCGATGACGCGCTGCTGGGCTCCGCCGACGCGCGCAAGCTCGACGAATACGCCGCGAACTTGCAGGAGGCCTATCCGCGTCCCGGCCTGTTGCGCCGCAAGGATGCCGAAACCGTGATTCACGGCCCGGTCGGCCTGTTCGAGGCGGTGACCGATGCGGGGCGCGAGGGCGTCAAGCTGCAGCGCTACAAAGGCCTCGGCGAGATGAACCCGGATCAGCTCTGGGAAACGACGCTCGACACCAATGAGCGCTCGCTGTTGCAGGTGAAGATCAAGGAGGTCGACGAGGCCGACGACATCTTCACCAAGCTGATGGGGGATGTCGTCGAACCGCGCCGCGAATTCATCCAGGACAATTCGCTGAGCGCGAATGTGGACGTGTAAGGCACGGATCGCGCGTGCCGCCCATTCAATACATCGTTGAGGGCAGTCACCGGCTGAAAGGCACCATCGAGCCGTCGGGCAACAAGAATGCCGCGTTGCCGATCATCGCCGCGGCGCTTTTGACCGAACATCCGGTGATGCTCAATAATGTCCCGCGGATTCGCGATACCGAAACCCTGGTCGAGCTGATCCGCTCGGTGGGCGCCGAGGCCGAGTGGCGGTCGCGCAACACGCTTGCCATCCACGCCAGCAATATTCGCGCCGCCGATCTCGATCCCGAGCTTTGCGGGCGGATCCGCGCCTCGATCCTGCTGGCGGGACCGCTGCTGGCGCGCTGCGGCGAGGTGACGTTGCCGCCGCCGGGCGGCGACGTGATCGGCCGGCGGCGTCTCGATACCCACATTCTCGCGTTCGAGCAGTTGGGCGCTACGGTTGCGGCATCCGACCGGCTCGAGTTTCGCAGTCCCCGCCTCAAGGGCGCGGACGTATTCCTCGACGAGCCCAGCGTGACCGCCACCGAGAATGCGCTGATGGCCGCGGTGGCCGCCCACGGCACCACCCATTTGCGCAACGTCGCCTCCGAGCCGCATGTGCAGGATCTTGCGCATTTCCTGGTTGCGCTGGGGGCGCGGATCGAAGGCATCGGCACCAACACCATGGCCGTGCACGGCCCGGCGACGCTCGGGAAGGTGAGCTATTCGATTGGGCCCGATCACATCGAGGTGGGCTCGTTGATCGGACTTGCCGCGGTGACGCGTTCACCGCTGCGTATTGCACGCGCCGGCCTTGCACATCTGCGCTCGATCCGGATGGGCTTTGAGCGGCTCGGTATCGTCTGCGAGGTGGAAGGCGACGACCTCATCGTGCCCGCCGGCCAAACCCTCAAGATCCAGGATGATTTTGGCGGCCACGTCCCGAAACTGGAAGACCAGCCATGGCCGGCCTTTCCCGCCGATCTGATGTCGATCGCCATCGTTACAGCAACCCAATGCGACGGCGTGATCCTGATGTTCGAGAAGATGTTCGAATCCCGCATGTTCTTCGTCGACAAGCTGATCGCGATGGGCGGGCGTATCGTGCTGTGCGATCCGCACCGGGCGATCGTGGCAGGACCGAGTCGGCTCAAGGGCGCGCTGATGACCTCGCCCGACATTCGCGCCGGAATGGCGATGCTATTGGCGGCGGTATGTGCCGAGGGCGTCAGCACCATCAACAATGCCGATCAGATCGAGCGCGGTTATGAACGCATCGACGAGCGGCTCAGCGCGCTCGGCGCAAGCATCACCCGCGTACCGGCGCGAACAGGCGAGGCGTGATTTCCTTTTTCCGTCGTCACTGATAGAACAAAAAATCCGCTTCCCATCATTTTGACCAGCGACGATGCCAATCTGCGGCGATGACATTCCTTGATGAAATCGAGCGAGGGCCGATCGCCGCGCCTGACGGTGTGGAAGTGTCTGCCAATCATGTCGCCGTCGAGCTGACCGAAACGCTCAGGCTGGCGATACCCATTGCGCTGACACAACTCGGCCAGATCGCAATGATGACGACCGATCTTGCCTTGATCGGACGCCTCGGCGACGTCGCCGTGGCGGCGGCAGCGTTGGCGCATACGATCTTCTTTTTCGGCTTCACCTTCGGCATGGGGTTGGTATCGGCCGTAGCGCCACTGGCCGCGCAGGCGTCCGGCGCCCGCAATCCGCGGCTGGTCAGACGCGCGCTTCGCGTGGGGCTGTGGGCCGCGCTGCTGATGTCGCTGCCGATGATGGCGCTTCCATTGTACGGTGGGCAAATCCTGCTGGTGTTGGGTCAGGCTCCGGCCACCGCACATCTCGCGCAACGGTATCTATCGGGTCTCTCTTGGTGCGCTGCGCCGGCCCTGGGGTTTCTGGCGATCCGCGGTTTCATGGGCGCGGTCAATCGTCCGGAGCCGGGTTTGTGGATCACGCTTGCCGCAATCCCGGCCAATGCCGTGCTGGTCTATCTCCTGATCCACGGTGAATTTGGAATGCCGCGGCTTGAGCTGTTGGGCGCTGGCCTCGCCACCGCGACAATCAATTTCGCCATGTTTCTCGCAGGCCTCTGGTTTGTCACCCGCCGTCGGCCTTTCAGGAAATATCAGGTGCTGGGTCGTATCTGGCGCATCGACTGGGTCTTGATGCGGCGCCTGATTGTCATCGGTGCTCCGATCTCCCTGGCATTCCTGCTGGAGTATAGCCTGTTCGGCGCCGCGGGGCTCTTGATGGGCCTGATCGGCACCACGGCGCTGGCAGCACACCAGATCGCACTCCAGATTGCAGCTATCCTGTTCATGGTGCCCTTCGGTATCGGATTGGCAGCGACGGTGCGCGTTGGGCACGCCGTCGGACGCGGCAATGCGATGGCGGTAAAACGTGCGGGGCTGGTCGCGACGGGCCTCGGCATTGTCTTCATGTCCGCCATGACGCTCGCCGTGATTCTCGGGCGGTTCGCGATCGCGGGATTCTTCTTTGGCGAAGTCGCCGAGAGCGCCGTCGTCATCGAACTCACTGCCGCGCTCTTGATGGTCGGCGCAACCTTCTTTATCGCCGACGGCATCCAGACCGTTGTGGCTGGAGCGCTGCGCGGCATGAGTGACACGAGAGTGCCACTATTGCTTGCCGCGATCAGCTACTGGCTGATCGGGTTCACTGCCGCCTGCGGGCTCGCCTTCTGGGCTGAACTTGGTGCGATCGGCGTCTGGATCGGGCTGTCCTGCGGGACGGCGGTTTACGCGCTGCTTCTCATCTTGCGGTTTCGCCGGCTTGCCGACCATCTGGCCTTCGCAAGGCTCATGCGCCCTGGCGCAGGTTGACGGCGCGTCATCGTGGCCGTACCAAATCCGCTGTGTGAGGACGAACGCGCAAGAAAATCCGGGACAACGCCATGGCCGATGAAACCGCAAAGCTTGCCGCCTATGTCGCCGATCTCAGGTTCGAGCATATCCCGGCCGAGGTCCGCGAGCGCGCCAAGGTCCTGACGCTGGATTTTCTGGGCAGCGCGATCCGGGCGCGGCGTGACGCGGAATCGACGCCGTCGCTCTTGAAAATGCTCGAGGCTCTCGCGCTTGACGGGCGCGGCGAATCCACGGTGTTCGGCGATGCCAGGACCTGGACACCGGCGGTCGCAGCCTTGCTCAACGGCGCGCTCGGCCATTCCCTCGACTTCGACGATACACATGCGGATTCCTCGCTCCATGCAAGCGCGCCGGTGGTTCCGGCGGCGTTCGCGGTCGGCGAAATGATCGGCGCCTCGGGGCGCGAGGTGCTGACGGCGATTGTCGCCGGCTACGAGGTGTGCTGCCGGCTCGGCAATGCGCTCGATCCGACCTCGCATTACGCCCGCGGTTTCCACCCGACCGCGACCGCCGGCACCTATGGCGCGGCAGCCGCGGCGGCGAAACTTTTCGGTCTGTCAAAAGAACAGATCGTCGCGGCGTTCGGCGTGTCGGGCAGCCAGGCGGCGGGCTCATTGCAGTTTCTGGTCAACGGCGCCTGGAACAAGCGCTACCAGGTTGGCGCCGCCACGATGAACGGCGTGATCGCCGCGACCTTGGCGCGCAATGATTTCGTCGGCGCGATCCAGTCGATCGAGGGCAAGCATGGCCTCCTCGTCGGCTATAGCGACAACGCCCATCCGGACAAAGCAGTCGCCGGTCTCGGCAAGATCTACGAGACGATGAAGATCGGCGTAAAGCCCTATCCGAGCTGCCGCTACACCCACGCCGCGCTCGATGCGCTGATTGCGATGCGGCGCGAGCACAATCTGACGCCGGACCAGATCAGGCGGGTCGAGATCGGGCTGCATCGCAATGGCATCACGCTCACCGGCGATGCCGCCACCAAGCGGCATCCGACCTCCATCGTCGGCGGACAGTTCTCGATGTTCTTCACCGGTGCCGTCGCGCTCGATCAGGGCCGCTTCGGCTGGGACGATTACGACAGGCTTGGCGACGCCGCGGTCGATGCGCTGGCGGACAAGTTCGACGTCGTGCAGGACGATCGTCTCGAAACCGGCCGCAACCATCCCTTCGGTGCGCGCGTCAGCATCACCACCGACGACGGCGTCCATGAGCGGGTGAATCCCGATCCCTCCGGTGAGCCGAACTCATTCCCGGACGCCCAGGCCATGGCGCAGAAATTCCTGACGCTGGCGCGCCCGGTGCTCGATGGCCGCGCCGATCAGCTCGCCGACGCCATTCTCTCGCTGGAACGGTTTGACCGTGTCGAGAAGGCAACCCAGCTGGGACGCCAGTAAGACACGAATTTACGGCCTGGGCCGCGCCGTCCAGGCCCCGCGCTGCGTCACCCACAAATCCGTGACATGGTCGAACAGCTCGACCTGGCGCTCGATGGTCGCTCCGAGGCGTTGGGCCACTTTTTGTGACGCGGCGTTCTCCGGGCGGATGCAATGAACGATCTTGTCGATCTCGAAACACGCGAAGGCCCAATCGATGGAGGCGCTTGCGGCCTCGACCGCGTAGCCCTTGCCGCGAAAGCCCTTGGCGATACCCCAGCCGACTTCAAAGCCCGGCCAACCCACAGGGAACCACGGTCCAACTCGCCCGACATAGCGGCCTGTCTGCTTTTCCTCGACCACAAACAGGCCGAAACCGTGCAACGCCCAATGCCCGGCCATGATGGCTGCGTTCCTCCAGCCGACGAATGCGTCGGTGACGGCCTTTCCATCGGACGTAATGAATCGCGCCGTAGCGGGGTCGCCCAGCATTTCCGTGTTCGGGGCCACGTCAGCGTCTCGCCACCGCCGCAATATGAGCCGCTCGGTCTCGATGACCGGATCCATCGGCGGAGGTAGTGTGACGCCTGGTTTGGTGGGTGGGATCATCGGTGCCATCCTCGGAGTCTTAAGCAGATATTGCGCTGCTTATCGCCGTCGTTACGCGGAACGCAAGCGACAATGTGATCGGCCGTCTTCGCCGCCTTCCGAATCACTGCTTGTCATTCCTGTCGATTTTTGAAACCCTGATGCCTTGACGTATGTCCGGCCGGTGCAACGAGCCGGGCCAACAAGTCAAGAAGCATACAGGGAGCAACGATCATGGAACGTCGGGACGTCCTAAAGACCATGGCTATCGCAGGAATGGCGGCAGGTGCCGGCAGTGCTGCGGCAATGGCGCAGACCTCGCCTCAGACTTTTGTGCTGGTTCACGGCGCCTGGCACGGTGGCTGGTGCTGGAGCCGGGTAGCGGACAGGCTGCGCGCGGCGGGCCATCAGGTATTCACGCCGACGCAAACCGGTCTCGGCGAGCACAAGCATCTCTTGTCGAAAGACATCACGCTCGACACCTTCACCAAGGACATCGCCAACGTCATCGAGGCCGAGGAGCTTACCAAGGTCGTGCTGGTCGGGCATTCCTTCGGCGGGCTTGCGATCAGCGGCGTCGCCGACGCGATGCCCGAGCGGATTCGTCATCTGGTCTATCTGGATTCGTTGATGGTGGAGGGCGGCAAGAGC
>Ga0209517_10005256_pt1 | contig 16563 bp, 13 predicted proteins | sample PeaSoiMetSII2010_FD_187695 | JGI IMG/M metagenome (GOLD analysis project Ga0209517, IMG submission 187695) | Peat soil microbial communities from Weissenstadt, Germany - SII-2010 (SPAdes) (version 2) | ecosystem: Environmental > Terrestrial > Soil > Wetlands > Peat | place: Germany...
CCTCGATGCTGGTCCCCTCCGGCATCTGCACTTCGACCAGCACCTCGGGCCGATCGGAACTCGGGAAGAACTGACGCTTGACCAAACCCATTCCGAGTCCCGCCAACAGGAACACCGCGACGACCATGCCAGCGACGTTGAACCTGTGGTCCACGGCCCAGGCAATAAGCCCACGCAGATGCTGGTAGCGCGGTGTTGAATAAATGCCGGTGTGGCCACCCGGAACAGGCGCGATCTCCGGGAGCAGCTTGACACCGAGATACGGCGTGAAGATGACGGCCACCAGCCAGGACACGATCAGGGCAAAGCCCACGATCCAAAAGATGTTGCCAGCGTACTCTCCGGCAGTGGAGTGCGCGAAACCCACGGGGGTGAACCCGATAATCGTGACCAGTGTCCCCGAGAGCATCGGCGCTGCGGTGTGACTCCAAGCGTAGGCGGCAGCTTTTGCCCGTTCGAAGCCCTCTTCGAGCTTCACTACCATCATTTCGATGGCGATGATCGCATCATCGACCAGCAGTCCGAGCGCGATCACGAGCGCGCCCAGCGTAATCCGATCGAATACGCGGCCGGTGAGGAGCATGAGGACGAACACGGTCGCGAGGGTCAACGGCACGGCTGCGGCCACCACGATGCCCACGCGCCAGCCGAGACTGATCAGGCTCACGATCATAATGACGGCCAGGGCGACAAAGAATTTGAGCATGAACTCGCCAACGGCCTCCCGGATGTTCACCGCCTGGTCGACAACCTTCGTGAACCGCACACCCACCGGCAGCGCGCGCGCAATCTGCTTCTCTTCCGCATTCAGCGCTCGGCCAAGATCCAATCCATTCCAACCATCCTGCATCACGACGCCAAGTACCAGCGCGGCCTCGCCATCATGACGGATCAGGAATGTCGCCGGGTCTTCGTAACCCCGTTCGACTTCTGCGATGTCCGCCAGTCTGAGCGTACGACCGCCGGCGGCAATCGGGGTGTCGCGGATCTTCTGCAAATCATCGTAGGCGCCATCGAGGCGCATGAACACCTGCGGCCCATTCGTGTCGATCGAGCCGGCGGGCGTTACGATGTTTTGACGTTGGAGCGCGCCAAAGATGTCTCTCGCAGTGACACCGAGGTTCGCCAGCCTGGCATAGGAGAACTCGACGAAGATGCGCTCAGGGCGCTCGCCCTGGATGTTGACTTTCTTGACGCCCGGTACGTGAAGCAGGCGCTGCCTTAGAGTCTCGGCTTGGCGGGTGAGATCTCGGGGCGCCATGCCATGAGCCTCGAGCGCGTATACGGCGAAGATGACGTCAGAGTACTCGTCGTTTACAAACGGACCTTGCGCACCGAGGGGAAGTTTGGGTGCTTCATCGCCGAGTTTCTTGCGCGCCTGATAGAACTCCTCGGCGACCGCGGAGGCCGGCGTCTTGTCGCTGAGCGAGACCATCATCACGGCGATACCAGGGCGCGTAAAGGTCTCTACTCGGTCATACCAACGCAGCTCCTGCATGCGCTTCTCGAGCGGCTCGGCCACGAGATCCTGCATCTCCTGAGCCGTCGCTCCGGGCCACACGGTGGTGACGGTCAGAGTCTTGATCGTGAACGATGGATCCTCGGCGCGACCGAGGCGCAGGAACGCGTACGTGCCCGCGAGAATGATGGCGACGATCAGAAACAGGGTGATCGATCGCTCGCGGACGGCCAGCGCGGAGAGGTTGAACCGGCTCATGTTGGGTTATCTCGAGCGACGCGCGCCTCGACCACCTGGACGTGCTGTCCCTCGTGTAAGAAGTGCCCGCCGACGGCGATGATCGGATCTGCGATGTGAATCCCGCCGCTTACGATGGCGCGCTCACCGTCGAATCGGATGAACCTGACCGATCGGTAAGACACCGATGAGGATTGGCGGTCGAGCAGCCACACACCCGGGCCTCCCCCCTCATCATCGATCGCCCCAAGCGGAACCGATAGGGCACCAGCCTGCTCCGAGGCGCTCAGATACACCGTTACGGTCGCACCGAGCGGCGCTCTGGCAGCTAGCCCGTCCAACACATAGCGGGCCTCGAACGTCCGGGTCAGCGGATCGGCGGCATCCGACAACTGCCGAAGGCGCGCCGGGTATCGCGTGGCCGAATCGCCATTGGCTCCATAGAGAATTGCGTAAGCCATTGAGCCAAGCGCTGGACGCAAGGTCTCGGGCAGGTTGACCGTCGCCTCGCGAGCTCCGGCGCGTGCCATGCGGACCACGATCTGGCCGGCGGCAACAAACTGCCCGGGCTCTGCCAGGGTCTCCACCACGGTGCCGTCGGCATCCGCCACGAGCGTTGCATACGCGCCTTCATCCTGAGCAACCTTGAGCTGTGCTTCGGCGGCGGACAGCAGCGCTCGCGCGCTGTCTGCGGCAGCCTTGACCTGGTCATAAGCCGATTGTGAGACTGCGCCCGATGACACCAGGCCGCCGTAGCGCACTTCATCGGCGGCGGTCTGTTGCAGCCGGGCCCGCGCCGCATCCACGTTACCGACCTGAGCTGTGATGGCATGCGTGTAGTCCGTTCGGTCCAGTCGCATGAGGGGCTGGCCCTCATGCACCGCCTGGCCACTATCGACCAGGCGCTCGATAACTTTGCCCGAGACCCGAAAGCCCAGATTGCTTTGGATGCGAGCCGACACGACGCCACTGAACGCTCTCTCATCCACCCCGGCGGGCTGCACCAGGGCGAATTCTGCAAGTTGCGGAACCGTTCTCGGGTCTTGCGCGGAGTGTGAGGATGTGCAGGCCGTGAGACTCATCGTCCCCGCCCAAAGACCAGCGGCAAGGATGAAGGACCTAACTCGAAACATTGTCATGCTCCCGGAAAAGAATTGGGGATAAGCGCTTCCACGGCATGTCACCATCCGCCGCCCAGCGCTCGGAATGTGCCTACTGCCGCTCTGGCCGAATCGGCACGTGTTCGCGCGAGCTCGTCCTGGACCGTGAGCAGCTGGCGATCGGCATCGAGAACATCGGTCAGGCCGATCACACCGCCCTGATAGGCTTCTTGCGATGCGTCTCGTGCTCGCCTCAGGGCCGCGACCTCAGTGAGCAGCTCCTGCTGGTGAGCCTCGAATTGCACTAGCGATGTGAATGCATTCTCGACGTCTTCGGCGGCACGCAGCACCGCCTGCTGGTATCGGGCGAGCGCTTCTGCATAGGCGCCCTTCGCCTGCGCCACCTCGGCGCTGACCTTGCCGAAATCGAACAGGCGCCAGCGCAGTCCGGCGACGCCCTGGGGCTGGAAGGTCGCGGCCTTGAAGAGATCGCTCGGGCGAGAGCTTTCGTAGCCGAGCACGCCAGCGAGCGAGATGTTTGGATAGTACCCAGCCAGCGCCTGGCCGATGCGGGCATTGGACGCCGCGAGTTGTCGCTCAGCGGCGATGACATCCGGCCGTCGGCGCAGCACATCGAGCGGCCTGTCGTTCGTTGATACGCCGGGCGCGGATGGAATGTCGCTCGGAGTCTGCAGCTCCGGGGCGGAAGTCCCCGGCTGGAGACCCAACAGCACGTCCAGTCGGTTCATTTGCGCCTCGAGGTCAATACCTAGCGGCTGCAGTGATGCGCGAGCCTGCGACAAAAGAGCCTCGGCTTGGGCAACCTCTCGCACGGCGGCCAACCCGCGACCGAATCTCTGGCGGACAAGTTCGAGCAGACGCTCATCGGTAGCGACCTGCTGCTCGGCAACTGCGATACGGGCTTGATCTCCGCGGATGCGCAAGTAGGCATCCGCAGCATCCGCCGTGATGGAAATCCGTGTGCCGACCTGTCCAGCGATGGCGGCGTCCGCTTCGGCCGAGGCGGCCTCTCTACCGCGACGCAGACTACCGAACAGATCCAACTCCCAAACCGCACCGAGACCTGCGTCGTAGATCGATTGATTGCGGTTGTATCCGGGCAAATGGCCGGCGATCTGGCCCACCGCGCTTTCCAGGGATTGGTGGATCTGGGTCGCCTGACCGTTCACATCGAACGTTGGCAGGAGTTGAGCGCTGGCTTCTCCGGCCGCGGCTCGAGCCTGCTGGACTCGCGCCAGTGCCGCCGCAAGGTCGAGGTTCTGGTCACGCGCCCGCAGCACGATGCGCGAGAGCATCGGGTCATTGAAGCCATCCCACCAGGTTTCCAAGGCCGGCGTGGGATCGCTCGGCGGGCGAGCCTGTAGCGAGGCGGCACTGTGGAACTGCTCGAGCGTCGTTGCGGGCTTTCGGTAAGACGGGCCGACCGCGCAACCTGACACGCAGAGCTGCCAGAAGAGGCTGACCGATGCGAGGGCGACCAGGAGCGGCCGCATCACGATAGCTCTACCCGAGACAAACCACATGTGTGCCCCTTTTTGTACCAACGCAAGCAGCTATTGGCTCGCCGTACCGACGCCGAGCCTCCGGTGCTCAGCGCGTCGGTCGTGCTGCGAGTCACAAAGCGTCGCTCGCATGATGCTGGCCCAGCAGAACCTGTCGCATTGCCTCCTGGTTGTCGCTGTAGGCGACTGGGCGCTGCTTCCCCGTTTCGCGTGAAGCTTCTGCAACCTCAGAGTGACTGGTCGTTTCATGCACTGTGCCCAGCAACACCTGTCTGACAAATTCCTGTGTATCGTTGGTCGGGCTCGAGTTGCCCTCGATTGGTCCGGTCTGGGGGGCGGAGTGAGCGGTGGTGGTCCCTGTGAGCACTTCCTTCATCAGCTGTTGAATGTCCCGAGTGGAATCGGCTGCCGTGGCGGCACCTATATGAAGGACGAGTGCGGCCGACGCGAGGGCCAGCGGGCTTTTGAAGAGTTTGGCAATGTGCAGTGACATGATTGATCTCCTAGTTAATGTATATGTATATACATGTAATATCGAAGTTAAATCTTCTATGGGCTGTCAGGCATGAAGGGATTCAGCTCGAGGAGAGGCTGCTGGCAGCGGCGTACGATGCATCTTTCAGTGCGATGGCTTGCGCCCGCCCCAGGCGCTTCTCGAAAGCGCTCTGAGCGGCCTCCCAGCGGGGCTTCAGCTTCCTCACCAGCGCTTTCCCCTGACCGCTGAGCGCCCAGTGGCGCTGCCGGCGGTCATCTCCGACGGTATCGCTTGCAAGGCCAGCTTTCTTGATCAGCGCCAAGGTCCGCGTAGCTGTGGTCTGGTCAACGCCAAGAGCCTGCGCCAGCTCCGTTGTGGTCAGATTTGGGGCCGAGTCGAGAAGCTGCAACGCCGTAAATTGCGTGGCAGGGAGGCCAGTGCCGGCGAGCATATCTTCGTAGAGCACAGTGATAGCTCGAGCGGCTTGCCGAACGGTTGCGCAGTAACACGGGAGAGACATCAATTTCATGGGCGCATACTACATGCATATACATGGACTGTCAACTCCTGCATGCATCCGCGGTGCATGACAAAAGTCTTGGAAAAAGCCATGCGCCGCATGCCGACCAGAAGTGGCCGATGCGGTTGAGCTTCGACTCTCAAACCGTTGGCTCCGGCCAATCGAAGATCAGGCAGGTCGTTGTCGCATGGGCATACAGTTTGGCGTCCGGGCCCATAATGCGACCCTCGGCGGTCGCGACCTGCCGACCAAATGGATGAGACTCCCCTCGGCGCGCACGAGTGGGACGGCGTCCGTCAGGGAACGGACCAGGTTTACCTTGAGTTCGAGCGTGGTGTAGCTCTTGGTGGCGGGCAGCATCGAATGCACCGCGCACGCCATGGCCGAGTCCAGCAGCGCGGCAAACCAACCACCGTGAACAGTTCCCAGCGGATTGTAATAGCGGAAGTCTGGCTTCCCCTGAAATATTGCGAGGCCGTGATCGATACGGATCGGCAAAACCCCCAGCGTGTCGCCGATGGGAGGAGGCGGTAGCTCACCGGCGAAAATCGCCCGCAGCATTTGAAGACCGCTTTGGCCATCCAACTGCTCGGCGTGCACGTACCCGGGCCATTCCGCGAGCCGCTCACGCACCTCGCTCTCCTCCGTCCGCCAGCGCTCGAGTGTCTGTCCGGGGTTCATTGTGTCGGTCTCCGTCAGCCGTCGTATGGCGGGCACGGGCGTGATCGCGGCGCTACTTACGGTCCAGTTGGGCGCGACTTATCGAGTTCAGCAAGTTGCCCACGCACCGCCTCGAGGATTTCTTCGGACAGCGACGCATCGCTCACCGTCCGCGCCAGCACGACGGCACCCACCATGGCGGCGCAGCCTGCCAGGGCTTGCCTGCGTCTACCCTTGGCCGACCGGCCCGGCACCACTTCCCCCAGAATTCCGATAAATCGTCTGGCTGCTTGCGTGAACACGGCGCGTAAGGTCGGGCCCTGTCGCGAGGCCTCAATGCTCAACGCGGCTAGTACACATCCTGCACCCGGGTCGTCGCGGTGTTGTGGAGAGAGATAAGACGAGGCGATCGCCGATAGCCGCCTTTCAGGTACCCGCTCGAACAGCACCTGCCACCTATGCTCCGATTCCTCGCGTGCCCGCTCGCACGCTTCCACCATCAGCTGTTCCTTCGAACCAAACTGCGCATAAAACCCACCATGCGTGAGGCCCGCGCTCTGCATCAACTCAGCAACGCCTGTCGCCTCGAAGCCCTGTTGCCGAAATAGCCTTGCCGCCGTTGCCACAACCCGTTCGCGGTTGAGCTTCGCTTGCTCACGCGTGACCTTCATTGGATGCCTCTCGAACAAGTCGGTTTGACTTCATAAAGGATACTCATCATATTACCAAACATTATAGGCATAATATAAGCACTGCGATGCTGATTTAGTGGAGACACAATGACTGGACATCGCGATTCATGGGTACTCGTGACCGGCGCATCTAGCGGGTTTGGTGAAGAATTCGCGCGCCAGTACGCCAAGCTGGGCCATTCGCTCGTCCTTGTGGCCCGCCGACTGGAGCGACTTCAAAATCTTGCCGATTCACTGCGGCGGGAGTACCACGTCAATGTCGCGGTGGAGCAGGTCGATCTTTCAAACGTCGCGGCAGCCGTCCAACTGCATGAGCGCCTCCGAGAGCGAGCTATTGCGGTCGATATTCTGATCAACAATGCGGGACATGGATTACAGGGGCCCTTCCTGGATCATCAGATGGATGCCGCGTTGGCCATGGTGCAGCTGGATATTGCGAGCCTGACAGCGGTCACTCACGTCTTCGCGCAAGACATGCGCAGGCGCGGTCGCGGAAAGATCCTGCTCGTCGCCAGCGTGCTGGCCTACTACGGCGTGCCAAAATTTGCGGTCTACGCAGCTTCCAAGGCATACGTGTTGCGTCTCGGCGAAGCCCTTCATCGCGAATTTAAGCGCGACGGCGTCACTGTTACTGTGCTGTGCCCGGGCATGTCGGACACCGGATTTGCACGGGCGGCGCAACAGAACCTCACTCCGGCATTGAAGCGAGTGATGATGCAGCCGGCGCCCGTGGTGCGCGCCGGCATCCGCGCTTTACAGTCCGGTCGCGTCAGCGTTGTGCCAGGCCTTGCTAACAAGGCCGTGATCATGCTTGCCCGGACAACGCCACGCTGGCTGAACCAGGCGATCTTTTCGCGCGTCATGAACGGATGAGAGCACGGCCGCTGGCGGCTGGGCGCAAACCACTTCAATCGATGGCTTCAGTGGCCAGCGTCGGATCTTGGCCGGTGTAGTGGGTCCTGCAAATACCGTCTCACAGTCACTCGCGACAGGCCGGTCACGCGCGCAATCACTCGAATGTTCCAGCCCTGATGCCTCATCTTGCAAACTGGAAGAAGAAGGGCTACCGAATCGAGATCGCCTTTTCTTCGGGGGCCTTCGGGCGCCCCTTCGTTTGTTTCCTCAATGCGCTGAAGTGCGCTACAGTTCGCTCGTGCGCATATCGATGGGTCCTGGGTTCGAGTGGCTTTCCTAGCCACGGGCAATGGGGATCACTGCGGGGATCACGTCAAGTGTCCCCCAGAGTTAGGCCACGGGAATGCCTGGAGTTTCCAGGGCTTTTTCGATGGTACCCCTGGCCACCATCAAATCCTGGGTCTATTCCGGAATACAGTGTTACTTGGCCTCAATGGGTCGTCGAAACACTAGAGTCCAGAATATACGCTGGCGTCTTCCAGTCTAGGGTCTCCCGAGGTCGGGTATTTAACTTCCTAGCCACAACATCCAGTTGAGCTTGGCTAATAGCCGAGAGATCCATTCCCTTCGGGTAGTACTGTCGCAGTAGCCCGTTGGTGTTCTCGTTGCTTCCGCGTTGCCATGGGCAATAGGGATCGCAGAAATAGACCTTTACGTCCGTTGCGACAGTGAATTTGGCATGATCGGTGAGCTCCGAGCCTCGATCCCAGGTCAATGATTTTCGAAGCGTGGTAGGAAGCTTGCGAACTGCTTTGATGAGGGCATCCACCACAGTCTCTGTTCGCTTCTCGGAGAGTTTGATCAGGATGACGAACCGCGATCGTCGTTCGACCAACGTTGCGATGAAGGTCCCGCGAGAGCCTTCCACTAGATCGCCCTCCCAGTGCCCTGGGACCGCTCGATCTTCCACCTCCGCCGGCCTCTGGCGGATTGAGACGGCATCGAGGATCCTATCGCCGTCCCGGCCATCGATTGCATGACGCGGTCGGCGGATCCGTCGCTTCGAGCGCAAGTGGCCAACTAGCTCTTTCTTCAGGGCGCCGCGAGCCTGGACGAAAAGGCTGCGGTAGATCGTCTCGTGTGACACCCACATCTCCGGGTTCCCGGGATACTGATCTTTGAGCCAACCTGCGATCTGCTGTGGAGACCAGTCCTGCTTCAGTTTAACCGCTACGATCCGTTGCAAATCCCGGTTCATGGCGAGCAGGCAGGCCTTGGGCCGACGAGCTGACTCCCAGGCTGCCCAGTCGGCCTGAGCAGCCCGGTACTGCCCCCGTCCCCCATGCCGAGCCACTTCCTGACTTATCGTGGAAACGGCTCGGTTAAGGCCCCTGGCGATGGCGCGGAATGTGTCACCTGCGGCAATGCCGCGCGAAATCTCTTCGCGCTCACCAAAGCTAAGGACCCTAAGGGAACGGCTACGTTGAGCTGGCGCAATACCGCCAACAGCTTCAAGCACGCGATAAAGGTTGGTGGTTCGCTGGCCCAGCGCTCGCCCGATCCCGAGGACTGTTTCCCCAGCTTTGTAACGGCGCCAGAGTTCTTTGCGTTGAGCGTCTGTAACTGTCGAGGGACGTCCTGTCATGCCAAACACCTCCTAAGCTAAGATTAGCTAAAGGTGTTTCGCTGATCCCTTGAGACCGCCTTACCCATGTGCCCGAAAGCACATCCTTAGTTTCCTACCACTTGCAATCGGGCTGTGCCGCAGAAATCCGGTGGTTGTGCCGTATTTGTGCCGTGACTTTCCGTGTTGCTGGCGTAGATCGCCAGATGCTCCGCGGCCAGGTGCGCATAGCGCCGCACCATCTTCTCGGTCTCCCATCCCGCGAGTTCCTGTAATGCGAAGAGCGGTGTTCCACCCTGCACATGCCAGCTCGCCCAGGTATGGCGCAGATCGTGCCAGCGAAAGTCCTCGATACCGACGCGCTTGAGCGCCTTGTACCAAGCCGCCGTACTTACCTGCTTGATGCGCTGACCTTCGTAGGTAAACACCTGCACCGGATGTTTGCCTCTTTGCTCCCGCACCACCTGCAGCGCTGTGTCGTTGAGCGGCACGGCGATGGCCTTTCTGGCCTTCGCCTGGTCCGGATGAATCCAGGCGAGCTTGCGTGACAGGTCGACCTGCTCCCAGGTCAGCCCAGTCACGTTCGCGGCGCGTAGTCCGGTTGCCAGCGTGAAGGTTGCCATATCGCGCAGATGGGGCGGCAGCTCGCGCAGCAGCGTTCGCGCCTGGTGCCGATTCAAGAATCGGATGCGCCGTGCCGGCTCTTTGAGGAGCCGCACCGCCGGCACACGATCGAGCCATTCCCAGTCGCGAGCACATTTGCGCAGGATCGCCCGAATTAGAGCGAGCGTTCGGTTCACAGTCCCGTTGCTGCATCCATCCGCCCGTTTTGCTTCGGTGATCGCATCGATCAATACCCGATTGATACTCTCGAGTTCTCGATTGGCCAGATGGCGATCGAGCCAACGCAGCTTTTCCTTATCGTCGTCGAGCGAGGCCTTGTGGGCCTGCTCTCGAAGCCAACGAACCGCTGCGTCCTGCCAGACGCGCCTTGGCCTACACCCCAGCTTCTGTAACCGCCAGACTTCGCTTTTCAGCTTGTCGTGCAGCTCTTGTGCCTGGGCCTTGTTGCCGGTCTCAGCAGATCGTCGTACTCGCTCACCACTGGGGGTGGCGATGCCGATCCACCAGATCGATCCACGCTTTCGAAGTGACATACAGCCTCCTGTGAGGTCACCTGCAGCGCTTGCCGTCTCACAGGATACAGCGAGCGCACGAACTCGACGAGGTCGATCTCCAGAAAATCCAGCGCCGACCCGTTTTTGCCGCGGGGATCAGGCCGCGCTTGGCACGCGTGCGCACCTCTTCCGGGTGCATGTGAAGAAAGGCGGCGGCTTCATCGAGAGCGAGAGTCCTCAATGGGGGAGGACTCGGGCCGAGCCGGATTGCCGGCGCGGTGTCAGCGGGCATAAACGACCTTGTGTGGTTCCGGTCGTTTAGGGTCGAGTTGTCACGAATAGCGCGATCATGCGCCAACATCGCGAGTCAGTTCCAGCCTTGGTTTATCTCAAGATTCAGCGAATCCCTCAGCAAGCATTTCGCTCGCGAAGCACCTGACGAAGGGCTGCCTGCAGCGCCACCACCCCGCCCTGTTCGCTTCTATAGCGACTTAGACAATCCGAAGAAGAAGCCGCGTCGCGGACCAAACTGTGGCGCACCGACTCCGACACCGGTGCCGTTGCGGATCTGGTACTCCGAGTCGAAGACGTTAATGACGTCGAATCGTGCTGTCAGGGTTCCGGCGCCGGTGATATGAAACACGTGGTTGATGCCCAGATTAACCTGCGTGTAGTACGGCAGATGAGCGCCGTTCGGGATGGTGCTACCGTCGGGCAGCACCAAGGACGCCCGCAGGCCGGAGCCGAACAGCACATCGGTACTGAATCGCGTGTCCCGCCACAAGTAGGACACCCCGGCGGAAGCCGTAAACTTCTGCTCGTGGTCAAGGTCGATGTAGTGATCCGCCACGTAGGCCAGATCGTCCGGCGAAAAGTTGAATTGCGCCGAATTGAAGACCTTGCCCAGATCGCTCTGGGTGGAGAGATTGCCATAGGCCGAGAAGTCCTGGACGCTGTAGTTGACGGTCAGATCGATGCCGTACTGCTGGCCATAGAGGTAGTTGAACGGCGTGAGAATGATCGGCGCGCCAAATTGGCCCTCATCAATGAGGTTGTGTGACTGCTTGTAGTAAGCATCCAGACCGACGGTCAATCCTTTGAAGATCGTCTGCTGCACGCCCGCGTCGTAGTTATTAGCCCGTTCCGCCTCTGGCGGCGTGGCCAGAGTCACCGCAGGCGCCTGCGTGGTGTTGAGGAACTTCGCAATGTCGCGGCTGCCCACCAATTCGAACGGCGGCGGCGACAGATAGCGGGAGTAGCCAGCGTGCACGGTAGTATCGGGTAAGGCCTGCCACACGACGTTCAGACGTGGACTCAACTGGCTCGCGGCCGTGAAGGCGGTGAAGTGATCGAATCTGGCGCCGTAGTTAACGGTCAGCGTCGGGAAGACTTTCCATTCGTCCTGAAGATATACGCTCTGGATCCATTCGGTCTGGTCGCTGTTGTCGACGATTGCAAGCGGCACGTCGCTGGTTTGATTGCCGTTGGTGTCGAGCGGCAGCACTTGCGATGTGGTCAGACTGGTCGATGCATCGCGCTGCAAGTAGAAGCCTGCCCGGATCGTGTGCGCCTCATCGAGCTTGTAGGCGCCATCCGTCTGCCACGCGTACGCGACATTCTGCTTGTAGGCGTGCTGCGAAATGCCGGTAAACAACAAGTCCCCAATCGAATCGGGCGTGAACGTGAGGCTCGAGTAGCGGGAGATGAACGCCGTTTGCCAGTCCAGCGCGCCGGCCGAATGCTGCCAGCTCGCGACGCCGAAAGTGGTCAGTTCGCGCTGATTCTCGTTGAGATCCTGGCTCGGATAGGCGCTCTGACCGTTCACATCCAGGACCCCGTTGGGTCCCAGACCATTGATGCCGGGCAGGCCAGTCGGTTGCACGCCCACCAGGTTCGGGATCTGAAACTTGCCCGAGGAGGTACCGAGCATGAAGGACACACGATCGTTGGGATCCAGGATGTCCTCGACATAGCCGAAGCCGTGGTATTGCGTCGTGTGATCGTGAACGGGGTTGGAGCTGCCGTCCGGGGATTCGATTCCGAGGTCGTTGCGCAGAAAGCCGCCGGAAGCGAAGTAAGTGATGCTACCCGAGGAGCCGCCATACGCAAAACTAGGCTCGAACGTGCCGTGGCTGCCGCCGTAGAGTGAGACCGATCCCCCGGGCTCCAGGGCGCCGCTTTTGGTCGTCAGATCGATAATGATGCCGGTCCGCAGCCCATATTCCGCGGGCAGTGATCCTTCGATCAACTTCATCGACGATATCACGCGCGGATCCAGCGTCTGCCCGAATACGCTTAAGCCTTCGGGCAAGATGATGCCGTTCAAGCGATATTGCGCACCGTTGTGTTCGCCGCGGGCATGGAACTGCCCGAAGGAATCTTGGGCGACCTCCGGCGACTGCAAGATCAGTTGGTTCAGGAGCGTATTGTCGCCACCTGGTGTGGCCGCAATGGCCGCCGCGTCGATCGTATAGGTCGAGGCGCCGGTCTGAGTTTCTATTCCGGCGCGCGCTTCATTCAAACGTTCGGCGGTGACGGTGATCTCTTGCAGACTTCCGGACGCGGAGGAGGCTGTCGGCGAATCAGCCGTGGTGGAAGTGTCGGCCCGCACTGGGCGCCCTTCAATAGCGAATACGACGAATGCCAGCGCCATGGGTGCTGCAACACGCTTGAATCTCAACATTGGAGAATCCCCTCATCACGTGGGCATGTCATGCCGCCGATAGGGACGGCACGAAAACTTCAGACGCCTAGTGAGTCGAGGGAGGTGCGCGGGATCGGAATGCGGGAGTCGGAGAGCGGGTAATCAGCGACGCGACAGCGACGTTGGGGGCGGCGACAACACCTTGCGGCGCAATCGCGAACAGATGGCTGGGACTACCGGCTGTCGCCAGCAACGGGGCAAATGAGAGGCAGTCGGAGCACAGTTTCCCGTGCGAGTCGAGCTGATCGGTCGGGACGGAGCCTGCGTGAAGGTGGGAGTAAGCGTGAGCCTGAGCACCAAATTGCGCGGTGAGCAGCGCCATCGCCAACATCAGTGCGACGCGCAAATTGGAAGTCTTTCTCAACCTTTTCAAAGACCGGTACTCACTGCTTAGACGCCGATACTAACTAGCCCTTGGCATAGCGGTCAAATCTACACGCGCCCAGCTGCCCAATTTGAGATCGCGGGATGCAAATGCGCTGGTCAATAACAGGGAATCGATAATGGGGCGGCTGGGATGACCCACATGCGACATCGCAGTCGATTCCTGCTATTAGGCGCTCGTGCGCCTACCGACCTTGGGTTGAAAACGGCCAGAGCCTTCTGGGTTGCTGTAATAGCATAGGGGGTATGCTATATCATTAGATACCAGGCATTTATGGCACACACGATTCGTGAGAAAACCAAGCTGCTGCATCGGGTACGCCGCATCCGGGGCCAGGTAGAAGCCATCGAGCGGGCCCTCGAGGAGGAGAAGGGCTGTAGCAACGTACTTCAACTGATTGTCGGGGCCCGTGGGGCTTTCAACGCTCTGATGGCCGAAGTTCTCGAAGATCATATTCAGATGCACGTCGCTGATCCCGCTTTGGCCAAAGGTCAGCGCAGCGAAGGCGCGGCAGAACTCATCGAGGCTGTCCGTACTTACCTCAAGTAGGGCAGGAGTTTTCAATGACCGGCAGAGAAATTTCGAAACCTCATTCGTTGGACGCTGGAGCGCCGGCACCCGCAGTGAAGTCCAGCGCCGAAGCCCATGAGCACGAACACGCGCACGATGATCATGAGCATGCAAACCCCTTCGAGTTAGCTGAGATGTTGCGCATCGCTTTAGTCATCGCAGTCTCCGCGGCGGTGTGGTTCAGGGTTTGGGAGCCCATCCCGAAGTTGAGCCTGATCGGCCTCGTTGGGCTTCTGATCGGCGCCTGGCCGATATTGCAGGAGGCTCTGCAGAACATTCTCGCCCGTCGAATGACCATGGAGCTCTCCATGGCCATCGCCATTGGAGCGGCTGCGGCGATCGGTCAGTTCTTCACGGCGCTTGTCATCATATTATTTGTTCTAGTTGCCGAAGTCTTGGAGGGATTCACGGTAGGACGCGGCCGCCGGGCGATCCGCGATCTGCTCGAGTTCCTGCCGGATGAAGTCAGCGTCCGGCGCGCCGGATCGATTCACAGCGTCTCGGCGGCCGATCTGTCCGTGGGTGATGCCATTTTGGTCGCTCCAGGGGCACGCGTACCGGTAGACGGCGTCGTGCTCTCGGGACATTCGTTTGTCGATGAAGCGCGCATCACTGGGGAATCGATGCCGGTGGAAAAGACGGCCGGAACACGCGTCTTCGCGGGTTCAATCAATCAGTCAGGGGCACTGGAATTGCGCGCCGAGCGCATTGGTCGCGATACGAGCTACGGCAAGATCATCGAAGCGGTCGAGCGCGCCGAGCGATCTCGCGCCCCGGTCCAGCGATTGGCCGATCGCCTGGCCGGATATCTGGTCTACTTTGCACTCGGCGCGGCGGTGCTCACGTTCCTGTTCACCCGAAACATTGTTTCCACGATCTCGGTGATCATCGTGGCCGGCGCCTGTGGAATTGCAGCCGGCACACCGCTCGCCATTCTGGGCGGCATCGGCCGCGCCGCTCGACTCGGTGCCATCATCAAGGGTGGCGTCCATCTGGAAACGCTCGGTCACATCGATACGGTCGTACTCGACAAGACGGGCACCCTGACGTTCGGGCGACCGGAAGTGCAGTCGCTCAATGCCACCCCGGGCACCTCCAGCGAAGAGCTTCTGGCCGCCGCCGCCGCCGCCGAACTGCGCTCAGAGCATCCCCTTGGCAAGGCAATTGTCGGCTCTGCCCGTAAGCGAGGCCGCCCGATCGTCGAACCGACGAGCTTCGCCTACACGCCGGGCCGCGGCATAGTCACCCAAGTCGGCGGGACCACAATCCGAGTAGGCAACCAGACCTGGATGGCCGACAACGGCATCAGCGTATCCACTCTGTCCGCTCACGGGGCCGACACCGGATCTGAGATCTTCGTGGCACGCGAGCAGCATCTGCTCGGATCCATTACCGTGGCCGATACGATTCGTCCAGAGGCCAAACGCGCGATCGATGCCTTACACGGCATGCACATCCAGACGGTGCTGCTCACCGGCGACGTGCGCCGCGTCGCAGCGGCTGTCGGATCGGCCCTGGGTATCCAGACCATCGAGGCGGAACTCCTTCCAGAGGACAAGTTGGCCCGCGTCCAGCAACTGGTCGGACAGAAGCGGATTGTCGCCATGGTGGGCGACGGCATCAATGACGCCCCGGCGCTCACCGCAGCTAATGTAGGCATTGCAATGGGTTCCGGCACCGACGTCGCGCAGGAGAGCGCGGACATCGTGCTGCTCGGCAATGATCTCGAGCGCTTCGCCGAGACCGTGGCGCTCGCTCGCCGGACGCGCACTACCATTTGGCAGAACTTCGTCGGGACCATCGCGGTGGACGCTCTTGGCATTGGCTTAGCCGCCTTCGGATACCTCAATCCATTGCTTGCGGCGGGCATTCATGTGGTCTCTGAGCTGGCGTTTATTCTCAATTCCGCACGTCTGTTGCCACGGCCGGCGTCACGGGCCGCAACGGCGCCCGCATTCGATCCGGAACTGGCAAGAGCCTAAACTTTCGGAGCTTTGCCCTCGCGCTCTTCGCCTGCCAGCTATAGGTGCTGGTCGCCTCCTTGTTCTCGCGGGCACGCGCACGCAGAACATTGACCGCACCCTGCCCCATTAACGCGTTCGACCGCTTAACCAGGGAGATCGCAATCGCATCGAGGAAAGTAGGAATACCGACAACCGACATTAAGTGTGGTGTTTCGCTGCATTTTGAGTGGAATGCAGGATAGCCTGGCGGCTGCTCTTTGGTACAACGTTGCTCACGATGAGCGACGGTACACAATTGAAAACCTGGGTCACGCGCGAAACGAAGCAGCGTTTCTCCGCGGTTGCGCGATATCAGGAGCTGTCGGAATCGGCGCTGCTCAAGCGTCTGGTAGATCTCATGCTGCGCTCGACGGATGCGGCCTCATACGATGCGAGCACCAGTGCGGATCCCGAAACCACTCGCTCAACCCGCCTGACCGTGCGGCTGCGCCCTGATGACGAGGCCCTGCTTCGGGCGCGCGCTGCGGCGCGCGCGATGGCGCCGGCGACCTATCTCTCCGTACTTACGCGTGCACACCTGCGATCGTTGGCTCCATTGCCTAAGGAGGAGCTGCAGGCGCTCAAACGCTCTGTATCTGAGCTTGGAAGCATCGGTCGCAACCTGAACCAAATTGCGC
>Ga0209517_10005259_pt1 | contig 16561 bp, 10 predicted proteins | sample PeaSoiMetSII2010_FD_187695 | JGI IMG/M metagenome (GOLD analysis project Ga0209517, IMG submission 187695) | Peat soil microbial communities from Weissenstadt, Germany - SII-2010 (SPAdes) (version 2) | ecosystem: Environmental > Terrestrial > Soil > Wetlands > Peat | place: Germany...
TTCGGCTTGATGCGCCTGATGTCGTCGTTCCTGTTCAAGGTGAGCGCGGTTGACCCGATCACCTACGCCGGAGCGGCGCTCGGACTTATCGCCACGGCGGCGCTCGCGAGCTACTTGCCCTCCCGGCGCGCGGCCGCAGTGGACCCCGTAGAAGCTCTGCGCGCGGAGTGAAGCTGCTGCCCCGTATTCTGCTGCCTGTCCGACTTCGCGCCACCACGTCCACGTCTTCATGATCGAAATTCCATCACCCTTCTCGATTTCGGAACTTTCACGGGGGGGGTGGTGTCGATAGGTTGTGAATACGCGTACCCGAGGTAGATCATGTTCAAGAAAATCTTGCACGCGCTGCGAAGCCTGATGCGGACTCCGGGGGTTGTGGCAACGGCGGTGGTCACTCTGGCGCTCGGTATTGGCGCGAACACGGCCATGTTCAGCGTGCTGAATGCGGTGCTGCTTCGGCCGCTGCCCTATAAGGATTCTGGCCGTCTGGTATCCTTGTGGGCGCAGATTCCCAGCATGAATATTTACGGGGCCTTCGTTGAATACAACACGTTCGTGGAGTACTGGCGCTCCCAGGCCAAGTCCTTCGAATCCATGTGGTCGTACACGCCGGCGAACGTGAACCTGACCTCCACACGGGAGCCGGAGCGTCTGTTTCTGTGCCGGGTGAACGCCGGCTTCCTCAAGATGATCGGGTCAAAGCCGGAGTACGGGCGTGAATTTTCGCCGGATGAGGACCAGCCGGGCGCGACGCGAGTCGCGATGCTGAGCCACAGGCTCTGGGTGCGCAGCTTCGGCGGAGACCGGGCAGTTCTGGGCAGGCCCATCGTCATGGACCAGAACACCTACACGGTCGTGGGCGTGGTCCCGGCAGGTTTTGACTTCTACGGCCCGGAGATGGACGTCTATACACCCATCGCGGCCAGCGCGGCGCGCGTGCGTGGAATGCCCTCGGTGGGCGTCCACGCGCGTCTTAAGCCGGGCGTCTCGCTCGCCGCCGCGCAGGCGGAGATCGACGGATTGTGCCGCCGCTGGGTTCAGAACACGCACTACCCCAGCGATTGGGGGGGAAGGGTATGGACGCTGCACGACCATGCGGTAAGGGAAGTGCGTACCAGCCTCCTGGTTTTAGCCGCTTGTGTCGGCCTGGTGCTGCTGATCGCCTGCGCGAATGTGGCGAACCTGCTGCTGGCGCGTTCCTCCCACCGGCAACGCGAGATCGCCATTCGCAGCGCCTTGGGTGCAAGCCCGGCGCGCATTCTTCGGCAACTGCTGGGTGAGTACGCCTTGCTGGCCTTTGGGGGCGCCGGGTTGGGGTTGTTTGCCGCCTGGGGCGTGGTGCGCGCGCTGGTGGCCATCCCGGGTTACCTGCCCTTTCAGGAAACCGTGTCTCTGGATGCGCGCGTGCTGTGTTTCACGCTGGGCATGGCCTTCTTGACGACCCTGCTGTTTGGAATGGCTCCTGCCACCGCGGCCGTGCGGATCAACATGACGGAGACCTTGCAGGAAGGCGGGCGCAGCGGCGATGGAACGCGTCGCGGCGCCCTCCGCTCCTCATTGGTGGTCCTGGAAGTGGCCCTGGCCTTGATCCTCGCCATCGGTGCGACGCTTACCGTGCGCAGCCTGATTCGCCTCCAAGCCGTGAATCCGGGGTTCAATCCCGACGGAGTGCTGACGGCTTCCCTGACCCTGCCGGAAGCGGCCTATGCCAAACCCGGCCAGATCATCAACTTCTACAAATCGTTGCTTACGCGGCTCAATGCCATGCCCGGCATCAAGTCTGCGGGCATGGCTACTGACCTGCCATTCAGCAACTCGAAGAGCGGTGACTCCATTATGGTTGAGGGAGCCCCGCCGCCCGCTGACGGCCATAAGCCGATCGTGATGTTCAGGCGAAGCGACCCGAAATACTTCCAGACACTTCAGGTTCCCTTGCTCAAAGGCCGCTTCTTCGACGAGCGCGATCCCGCCGGCTCGCCGGTCGCGATCATTAACGACTCCATGGCGCGGCGGTGCTGGCCCGGCGAAGACCCTGTCGGCAAACGATTCGGCACTGACGGGAAAACTTGGATTACCGTGGTCGGCGTGATTGCTGACCTGCACGAAACTTCGCTCGATGACAAGCCTGACATGGAAGCGTATTTTCCGCACGCCGAAATCCCGGACGCAGCCATGGCAGTGGTGATTCGTACCAGCATGGATCCGCTCCGTCTCGCTCCCAGCCTGCGCAGCGCCGTGCACGAGTTAGACAAGGAGTTGCCGGTTTCCGAGATCGGCACGCTGGCCGGCAGCATCGCGCATTCGACGCGCGAGCGGCGCTTCACGGCGGCGCTGGTGGCGGGGTTCGCCGCGCTCGCCCTGGCGCTTGCGGCGGTCGGCATTTACGGGCTGGTTTCGTATACCGTGGCCGGCCGCACGCGCGAGATCGGGGTGCGCATGGCGCTGGGCGCCGGCCGCAGCGCAATTCTGGCCATGGTACTCAAGCGCGCGCTGCTGCTGGCCGGCGCCGGCGTGGCAATCGGGGTGGCGGGAGGCCTGGCGCTTACGCGCCTCCTGCGCTCGATGCTGTTTGGAGTGAGCCCTACGGATCCGGCCGTCTTTGCAGGTGTGTCCCTGTTCCTGCTGGCGGTCGCAGCGTTGGCCGGATATTTGCCCGCCCGCCGCGCGGCGCGCGTCGATCCCTTGATCGCCCTGCGTCACGAATAGGCCCTGGTGTGGTGCAGGTGTGTATGTGGAGTTCTGTCGCCCACCGCCTCATGTCTTGGGGCGGTGGGCGACGCAGCGCGTCTACCCCTTCCATCAATGCTTCAACAGGCTTTTGAACTTTCTCCGTGAAATCTCCGTATAGAAAGAGCAGAAGGACAGCTTTCCTACACGGAGATTTGCGATGACGAGGCTATCACAAGACGCACGCTACGCCGTACGCACCTTGATCAAGACCCCCGGCTTCACACTGGCCATCATCATTTCCATTGCTCTGGGGATTGCCGCCAACACCACGGTGTTCAGCATCGCGGAGGGCCTGCTCTTTGGCGCGCTGCCGGTCCGCAACTCAGGGCGTTTGGTATCTTTCCCCGAGGGCGCAGAGACCTTTTCGTATCCGGATTACGTCGACTACCGTGACCAGACAGCGGAGGTTTTTGAGGGAGGGGTGTGTGCGTACCTCGCTTTGGTTCCCGCCAGCATCGGTGGAACGGGTGAACCTGAGCGGGTCTGGGGACAGCTTGTCAGCGGGAAGTACTTCTCCGTCGTCGGTGTCACGCCCGCGCTGGGCCGCGGCATTCTGCCCGATGAAGACGCCGTGGTTGGCCGCGACCCGGTTGTGGTGATCAGCGACAGTCTCTGGCGGCGCCGTTTTGGGGCAGACCCCGGCATCATCAGCCGCGCCGTCTTACTCAACGGGCAGCACTACACGGTGGTGGGCGTAGCGCCGCGCGGCTTCAAAGGCACGGACAACGGCATCGTGGCGGAGTTCTGGGCGCCGCTGGCCATGGCCGAACAACTCGTGCCTGACATTACCCAGGACCATCCCCGCACCCAACGCAACGATTCGTGGCTGTCGATGATCGCCCGGCTTAAGCCCGGGGTTACGGTCGCTCAGGCTGCGACCGCCATGAATGTGGTCAAGAAACGAATTAACGCGACGTATCACAGGACCGGGCAGTACTACGAGCGCCCGGTAACTGTCGCCCGCGCGGGCGGGCTGATTGGCGGGTCCGAGACCCAGGCGGGTGGCTTAGTCGCGGTGCTAATGGTGGTGGTAGGGTTTGTGTTGCTGGTGGCCTGTGCCAACGTCGCCAACTTGCTGCTGGCCCGCGCCACGGGCCGCCAGCGCGAGATCGCCATCCGCCAGGCCGTAGGAGCGGGACGCTGGCGGCTGGTCCGTCAGATGCTGACGGAGAGCATTCTCCTGGCGCTATCCGGCGCCGCCGTGGGCGTGGGGCTGGCGGCCATCGCGGTGCGCGCGATTTCCCGGATTGAGGTTCCGTTGCCGGTTCCCATAGTTTTTCGCTTCGGCGTGGACCTGCGCGTTCTGGCCTGCACGGCGTTGCTTTCCATCTTCACCGGCATCCTCTTTGGGTTGGCGCCCGCCTTGCGCGCCACCCGTCCGGACCTGGTGGTGGCCCTCACGAACGACTCGCCGGTGTTCGGCCGAGTGCGCGGACTCGGGATGCGGAACGTCCTAGTGACGGTACAGGTGGCGCTCTCGCTGGTGCTTCTGGCGGGCGCGGGCTTGTTTCTCCGCAGCCTTCAGAATGCGAGCTCCATCGACATCGGCATGAAGCCTAGCAACATTTTGCTGCTGGCCGTCGATCCCAAACTCCACAACTACTCGCCTGAGAAGACCCGGCAGTTTCTCTCCCAGCTACGCCTTCGTGTGTCGGCACTGCCGGGAGTCCGCTCCGTCAGCTTCGTGGATAGCCTGCCGCTCAGCATCGGGGGAACCAATGATGGCTTTCATGACCCCGGCAAGAAAACCAAGGATGGCGACGAGGTCAATGCCAATGTCTACCGCGTAGGCTCGGGGTTTTTCGAGAGCCTGGGAATACCGCTCCTGCGCGGCCGCGATTTCAATCGCCAGACCGACGACGAGCATGTGGCCATCATCAACCAAACCATGGCGCGGCATATGTTCGGAGACGAGGACCCCTTGGGCCGCCAGATCGTACAAGCCGACGTCCAGTTCACCGTCATCGGCATCGCTCGAGACTCGAAGTCCCGCAAGCTGGACGAGGAGCCGACGAACTGCGCTTACCTCTTTCTGGAGGGGGCGCCGCAGAAGGTGATGAGTTTCTACGGAATCTCGATGGCCATCAAGACTTCCGTCAGCCCGCGCTCACTGCTTCGCCCGGTTCGACAGCAGGTGGCCGACCTCGATCCTACGATGGCGGTTTTCAATGCCGAGACGATGCAGGAGCACGTTGACACGTCCCTGCTCGTGCCACGCGTCTGCGCCGCGCTGTTGGCGGTTTTCGGCGTTGTCGGCCTGACTCTTGCCAGCGTGGGGCTTTACGGAGTCATGAGCTACTCCGTTCGCCGCCGCCGGCGCGAGATCGGCATCCGTGTGGCGTTGGGCGCCAAGCCCGCTAGCGTGCTGGCCTTGGTGCTTCGCCAAAGCCTGATCGTGACCGCCGTGGGGCTGGCGATCGGATTGGCCCTGGCTCTGGCCCTGGGCCGTTTCGCAACCAGTCTGCTTTACGGACTAAGCGGCACGGACCATGCCACGCTGATCGCCGTTTCTGTGGTACTGTTCCTGGCGGCATTTGCCGCAAGCGTCTTCCCCGCCTACCGCGCCGCGCACGTCGCGCCTGCCGCAGTGCTGCACTATGAATGATTAAGGAGAGGCCTGACATGGAGACAATGCTGAAAGATCTCCGCTTTGCTGCTCGCTCTCTTTTGAAGGCTCCTGCCTTAACCCTGGTGATCACCGTCTCGATCAGCCTGGGTATCGCTGCCAACGCCACAGTCTTCAGTGTCGCCAACGGATTGCTCTGGAGCGTTCTGCCAGTGAGGGATCCCGGGCGCACGGTGGTGTTTTCGGAGAGCGAGTCGTTCTCCTATCCGGACTACTTGGACTTCAGCAACCAAAGCGGCGATATCTTTGAAGGCGGGGTTATCGCGCACTTTCCATTGATTCCCGCCAGCCTAGGCGGTACGGGCGAGCCCGAGCGCGTTTGGGGACAGGCGGTCAGCGGGAACTATTTCTCGATACTGGGCGTGCAAATGTCACTGGGCCGGCCCATCCTCGCGGAAGAAGATCAGGTGCTGGGCCGCGACCAGGTAGTGGTGCTCAGCCACGATCTCTGGCGCCGTCGGTTCGGCGCTGACCGCGCGATCATCGGGCGCGGAGTGGTGCTAAACGGCCAGCGGTTTACGGTGGTCGGAGTCGCGCCCGCCGCGTTCCATGGCATCGACCTCGGAATGATCTCGGAGTTCTGGGTCCCACTGGCTATGGCGGAGCGGATCATGCCCGATCTGGCCGTGGACTTGAATGTTCGGACGAACCGCGACAATGGTTGGTTGATACTGAACGCGCGTTTGAAACCCGGAGTCAGTCGCGGGAAAGCTGTCACGGCACTGAACGTCATTAAGAAACGCATCGACGATACCTACCGAAAACAGGAGAAGCACCACCAAACGATAACCCTGCAAGCGGCGGGCGGGTTGGAGGCGGGTTCCGCGACTCCAGCGGTTGGCCTCATGGCCGTACTGACGATTGTTGTGGCACTTGTCCTGCTTGTTGCCTGCGCCAACGTGGCGAACCTGCTGCTGGCTCGAGCGGCCGGGCGGCAGAAGGAAATCGCCATCCGGCTTGCCTTGGGCGCCGGACGGCGGCAATTGGTGCGCCAGTTACTCACGGAAAGCCTTCTGCTTGCTCTGGCCGGCGCCGTGCCCGGCTTCCTGCTCGCTGCCGCGGCAGCGCGCGCCATCTCGAATTTCCAGCTTCCGCTGCCTTTCCCTATAGTGTTCAATTTCAATGTTGATCTGCGCGTCGCCGCGTTTACCATGGTTCTGTCCCTGGTAACGGCTCTGCTTTCCGGGCTGGCGCCGGCGCTGCGTGCTACCCGGCCTGACCTGGTAGGCGCCCTCAAAGAAGAGTCGGTAGTTTTCGGCCGCGGCGGGCGGTTCAGACTGCGCAATGTCCTTGTGGTGACGCAGGTGGCGCTGTCGCTGGTGTTGCTGTCGACTGCGGGCCTGTTCCTGCGCAGCCTCGGCCATGCTTCCGCCATCGACATCGGTTTCAAGCCTGAGAACATCCTGATGATGACGGTGGACCCAAAACTTCACAATTACTCTCGCGAAAGGACCGTGCAGTTTCTGTCGCAGCTTCGGGAGCGCGTATCGGCGCTGCCGGGAGCGCGCTCGGTGAGTTATGTGGACACGGTTCCGCTGAGCATCGGCGGCTCGTCGTACGACTTCAACGCCGACGCAGCGAACGGCCAGCCCCAGCAAAGTGCCAATGCCAATGTCTACAGCGTCGGCAGCGGGTATTTCGAGACAATGGGAATTCCGATGCTGCGCGGCCGGGATTTCGAGAGGCAGAACGGCGACGAACACAGTGTGATCATCAATGAGACGATGGCCGCTCGTCTGTTCCCCAAGCAGGATCCGATCGGCGGCATCATACGGGCGGATAAGAAGGTGTACACGGTGATCGGCGTGGCGCGAAACTCCAAATCACGAACCTTAGGGGAAGCGCCCGTCAATGCGGCCTATCTTTCTCTCGAAGCCGCTCCGGAAAAGGTATTCAGTTTCTTCGGCATTTCCATCATCGTGAGGACATGGGCGAACCCGGCCCAGGCGGCTCGACCGGTGCGCGACCAAATCGCCGCACTCGATCCCACGATGGCAGTCTTCAACACTGAGACCATGCAGGAGCATGTGGGTAGAGCACTGCTTCTGCCGAGAATCTCCGCTCTGTTGCTGGGTATCTTCGGTACGGTCGGCCTGACACTGGCGGCTATCGGTCTCTATGGTGTGATGAGCTACTCGGTGCGCCGCCGAACGCGCGAGATTGGCATCCGGATGGCACTAGGAGCACGGCCCGGCGCGGTGCTGAAGATGGTTCTGGCACAGGGCCTCGCCTTGACCGGCCTGGGGCTGGCGATTGGACTCGGGATTGCCATCGGCTTGGGGCGATTCACCGCGAGCCTTTTGTACGGCGTTAGCGGCACCGACCTGCCGACCTTCGTCGCCGTCCACACTGTTTTGCTGGCGGTGGCGCTGCTCGCCACCGTGGTCCCAGCGTTCCGGGCCGCACACGTCCAGCCGACCACTGCTCTGCGGCACGAGTAGCGAGCATTCACTGGAGGCGCTTGAGCTCCACGTCCTTGCCCTCGAGATGCAGGACCATTACTTGGGCGGGGCTTTCGTCGGCGGGCTTGAAGGTACACTCGTCGCTGGAACTGGCGGAGTAGAAGTCGTTGGGGCTTTCAGCCAGAAGCTCTTGTTTGGGTTCGTCGTTCTCCTGGACGAACAAGCGGCCATTCTCAACCGTCACCGAAAGAACCACGTCCGGCGGCAGCGCGTATCGGCCCACAACCCTGTTCAGTTGGGCTCGAGTGAGCGTGGCCTTCTTGTGCTCCTTCAGCTTGGGCAGTGGAGGAAGCAAGTTATAAGGCGTGTAGTTCGCCCAATCGAAGGGGAACGAGGTTGGGCCCAGGATAGCATCCATCAGCGGCTTGAAGATTCCTTCCCCGTTGGAGCTGTTGGTCATGATCAGAATGCCGCTGCGGTTCTGGAAAAAGAGCGCCATATGCCTCCATCCCTCGTCATGACCTTCTTTGAACCATGCCTTCCCGTAGGGAGAGGAGTAAAGGCCCCAGCCTATGCCGTAGCGGAGGCGGATGCCGTCGTTGGCGCTCGTTGTCTCACTGGCCAGCGACGGAAACTGATGCGTCGAGTGGATGCTGATTTGCGCGCTCTGCATCTCCCCGAAAGTTCGGGTGTTCAGTATCTTTCCACGCATCAGCGCACTCAGGAAGACGGCATAATCCCGAAGCGTCGTCTGCATGGATCCTGCGGCAACCGGGCTGGAGCGCTTCTCCGGCCCCAGCGAGCGCCCGTACTCGTCATACCCATTAGCAAAATTGCTCTCGAACCGCGGTTCCCACACCATGCTGGTGCGGGTCATGCCCACCGGCCGGAAGAGCTGCTCCTCCATCAACACCTCGAGTGATTTCGCGGTCATCGTTTCAACGACTAATTGCGCAAGGTCGATCCCCTCTCCCGAGTACGCATACCGCGTGCCGGGTTCGAAGTGAATCTTGAGCTTCCGGTCGTCCTCAAAGGCGCGCCAGTTGGGGAAGCCGCTCGTGTGGCTCAGCAGGATGCGCAGGGTGAGTTTCTTATACCGATCGTCTCCCCTCAGGTCCGCATATCCCGGGTACTCGGGAAGCGGTTTCGGGAGGTATTGATAGATCGGCTTATCGAGGTCGAGCACTCCTGCTTGCACTAAGCGCAGAACCACGGTCGCAAACGCCGCTTTGCTCAGGGACGCCGACGTCATCACGGAGTCCGTCGTCAGTGGCAAATCCTTTTCGGAATCGCGCAGCCCGTACGCTTTGAGGTACGCGATTTTGCCCCCGTAGAAGATGGCAATCCCACATCCGGTTACATGGGCAGCCCGCATCAACTGTGTGGCCGTAGCGTCGATCCGGGAAGGGGCAATCCGGCTGCCGCCGGGCTGCTTCACGGAAGGCTGCTGTGCGAGAGCGATAGAGGTCCCAAGCAGCGTTGTCAATGTCAGGGATAAAACCGGCTGACGCATTCTCCCCCCTTGGGCAGACTCGTTCCAATTCGCCTTTCCCTCAAAGCGATCTACGAGTTCGCCCGAGGGTTGGTTCCAGTCAGCTCACGCTGGTCCCTGGAGCGGCTCCGAACGGATTATAATGCTTCCCGATAAAGTTCATGTAGGGCGGGTGTGGCACGCGGCAGTCCATGAGCCGTGAACTGACCGTCATTAGGAGCACTGGTGGGGGGGCCTGGGGTCCAAAGTGGGTCCGAGACAAGACCCTGATTGGGAGTGCGGGGTCGGGAGACCGCTAGAGGAGATGCTATGACCAACAGACCGGAGAAGCGCCAGGATCACATGATGGAGTACTTAGGGGCTTATACAAGGGACAACGTTGCAAGTCTCCAAGAGCAATCGAGGAGAGGGATGATCGAGATTTTTTACATAGAGCATAAAAAGTGGCGGCGAAAGGTTGAGATTCCGCATAAGGTGAAAGGTATTCTTTTCGGCTGCGTCCAGCGGGGCAAGAAGCGCTCTGCCGAACAATTCTTTGCTATAAGGGCAAAGTATGGCAAGTACGAAGTTCTTGTCCCGACACCGCTCCCTATGATTTTCAAGCGGCACACTGACGGCAAAGGTATCTTTGCACCACCCCGTTTCGGGGATAGGTCGGCTGAGAACCTGATTGACGATCTAGCCAAAATCAACCCAGAAGAACGGCGCAAGCTGAAACGGATTTGGAAAGCCTATCTCGGGGCGCGAGATGCTGGTGACTGAATTACGGTGTGTGTGAAAGCGCCTGCCAAGCCCCTTTCCCGCGAACCGCGATTTGGCGATGCCCTGCGCCACCGGAAAGGTCAACGCAGATGACAAGGCCAGTGCGCACTCCATGTACTCCCTCCGCATTCGCCTTGGTTCCAATTTGGCACGACTCGATCGGCTAGACTTTCAAGGTATTGCGATTGTCGTCACCTGTGATCTTGCCTGAGGCGTGCTACAATACGCACAATTCATAAGTGTGATTCCTGCTGTCAGGAGTCGTATATGTGCCGCCGAAAGGTTCTTTGGGTATCGTGCTTTCTCACGCTGTTTGTCGGCGCTGGCTATATCCTCCTGGGTGGGCAAGTCACCCATCAACCTCGGGGAGCCGAGACTGTCGCGGGGCTGGCCGGAAAGTCTCTGGTGTCGTATGCCAAGTTGCCTTTGAGCTTTGAGGCCAACCAAGGCCAGACGGACCAGAGCGTGAAGTTCCTCTCGCACGGTCGGGGCTATGGTTTGTTCCTGACCGGCGATGAGGCGGTGCTCACCCTCAAAAGCCCGTCGTCCGATGACCGTGCCCCATTACCCTTGCGAAGCGAAATTTCTGATGTGTTGCCGCCGACCCCGAACTCCGAGCCGCGAACGCCGGACGCCGTACTGCGAATGAAACTGGTGGGCGCGAATGCCAACGCTGCGGTTACCGGCGGCGATGAACTCGCCGGCAAGGTCAACTACTTCATTGGCAACGACCCCAAGCAGTGGCGCACAAACGTGCCGACCTACGCCAAGGTGAGGTGCCGGAACGTCTATCCCGGCATCGACTTGGTTTATTACGGCACCCAGGGCGGGCAATTGGAATATGACTTTGTGGTTGCGCCAGGCGCGAACCCAAGGTCCATCTTGCTCGCCGTCGATGATGCGGGAGGAGCAAGCAGTAAGCAGAAGGCAGCAGGTAGCGGCCAACCAGAAATCGATTCGGACGGCGACCTCGTGGTGCACATCGATGGTGAGCGTGAGGTCCGTTTCCACAAGCCGTTTGTCTACCAGCCCGGCACAGGCTCGTCACGGGCCAATGGTCACTCGTCGCTGGTTCAGGCCCACTACATCCTCACAGCCTCTAACCAAGTCCGCTTTGCCGTCGGCCCCCATGACCATACTCAGCCACTGGTCATTGACCCCGTGCTCGTTTATTCCACCTATCTGGGTGGAAGCATCTATGACTACGGCAACGGAATCGCCGTGGATTCCTCCGGCAATGCCTATGTAACCGGCTCCACCCGATCGACCGACTTCCCCACTGCCAACCCGCTGCAGGCGACGAACAAAGCAGGCCCCAATTACCCCACAGCGTTCGTGGCCAAGCTGAACCCTGCTGGCTCGGCCCTGGTCTATTCCACGTACCTGGGTGGCAGCGGCGAAGATTGGGGCAACGGCATCGCCGTGGATTCCTCCGGCAATGCCTATGTAACCGGCTACACCCGATCGACCGACTTCCCCACTGCCAACCCCTTCCAGTCAAGCCTGGCAAGCTTTTACGGCAACGCGTTCGTGGCCAAATTCAACCCGGCGGGCTCAGCCCTGGTGTATTCCACATACCTGGGCGGGAGCGGTGGCGACGGGGGCAACGGCATCGCCGTGGATTCCTCCGGCAATGCCTATGTAACCGGCTACACCCGATCGACCGACTTCCCCACGGCCAACCCGCTGCAAGCGACGAACAAAGCAGGCCCCGATAACGACACAGCGTTCGTGGCCATGCTGAACCCGGCGGGCTCGGCCCTGGTCTATTCCACCTATCTGGGTGGAAGCTCCGCTAACGACGGCAGCGGAATCGCCGTCGATTCCTTCGGCAATGCCTATGTAACCGGCTACACCCAATCGACCGACTTCCCCACGGCCAACCCGCTGCAAGCGACGAACAAGGCAGGCCCGAATAACCCCACAGCGTTCGTGTCCAAGCTGAACCCTGCTGGCTCGGCCCTGGTCTACTCGACGTACCTGGGCGGCAGTGATAATGACGCTGCCAGCAGCATCGCCGTGGATTCCTCCGGCAACGCGTACATGACTGGGTACACATATTCGACCGACTTCCCTGTAGTCAACCCGCTGCAGGCAACGAAAAAATCAGGCCCCAATAACGGCACAGCGTTCGTGTCCAAGCTGAACCCTGCTGGCTCGGCCCTGGTCTACTCGACGTACCTGGGCGGCAGCGGCGAGGATGGCGGTGCAGGCATCGCCGCGGACTCCTCCGGCAACGCCTACGTAACCGGGAGCACCTGGTCGACCGACTTCCCTGTAGTCAACCCGCTGCAGGCAACGAAAAAATCAGGCCCCGATAACGGCACAGCGTTCGTGTCCAAGCTGAACCCGGCAGGCTCGGCCCTGGTCTATTCCACGTACCTGGGCGGCAGCAACTATGACCAAGGCGCAGGCATCGCCGTGGATTCCTCCGGCAACGCCTACGTGACCGGGAACACGGGGTCGACTAACTTCCCCACGGCCAACCCACTCCAGACGAGATTAGCAGGTTATACGAACTCGTTCCTGGTCAAGATTTCGGCTTCACCCGCGCCAGGGATAACTTTCTCTTCCCCTACCCTCACATTCGGAAGCCAAGCCGTGGGCACAACAAGCTCTGCCCAAAGCGTGACGCTCACCAACAGCGGCCTCGGTCCACTAACGATCACCGGCATTGCCATTAGCGGCGACTTCGCCTTCGCCACCATGGGCACTTCCTGCCCCTATACCGGGGGCACAGTAGCTTCCAGCGCGACTTGCACAATCGACGTTACATTCACGCCGACGGCGACCGGTCCGCTCACTGGCTCGGTGACCATCACTGACAACAACAACGGGGTGCCGGGCAGCACGCAGACCATCGGCCTGACGGGGACGGGAACAGCGCCGGTGGCGGGCGTCTCGCCCGGCGGCCTGACCTTTAGCGGCCAGACGGTGGGCACAACTAGCGCTGCTCAGCCGGTGACCCTCAGCAACACCGGCAGCGCTGCGCTCACCATCAGCAGCATCGGCATCAGCGGGAATTTCGCTCAGACCAACAATTGCGGCAGCAGCGTGGCCGCTGGCGGCTCCTGCGCCATCAACGTCACCTTCACGCCAACCGCAGGTGGGACGCGCACCGGCACCCTGACCGTGACCGACAACAGCAACGGGGCGGCGGGCAGCACGCAGACGGTGAACCTAAACGGCACAGGAGAGGATTTTACACTGGGCCTTGCCTCCGGCGCGTCATCATCGCAAACTGCCTCGCCAGGGCAGATGGCGAGCTATACGTTAAGTGTGGGCGGTGAAGGGGGATTCAACCAGGCAGTGACCTTCACCTGTGCAGGAGCCCCCTCGGAGTCGACCTGCACAGCTTCGCCGAACCCGGCAACGGTAGGCAGTTCTGCAACCAGTGTCACCGTCACCGTCACCACCACCGCCTCATCGGCAAATGTGCCGCGAACCTTTCCTCCCCTCCAACAGCGCTTGCCCAGGCCCCAGGTCATGCTGATGCTTGCCGCGCTTTTGGCCGCTGTCGCGTGGCTAATCCGGGAGTGGAGAGAAGAGGGAGCAAGTCGGGGGCGGGCAGCCCTTGTGCCGCTCGCAGCGGGATTGTTGCTGGCCCTCGTGATGACCACCTGCGGCGGCGGTGGAGGTGGAGGTGGTGGCTCCAGCAACCCCGGAACACCCGCAGGCAGTTATACTTTGACGGTGACGGGCACATTCGGTTCGGGTTCCACCGCCCTGAGCCACAGCATTACCCTCACGCTGAATGTGTCTTAGCGAGCGATGCCACCGTCAGCGCAGTTCGATCCGTGAAATATTGACCGCGAGAGACACTTGAGTAGAGGGGTACCGTCTGCCTTCGATTGTAACAGAGCCGGGTCGCTTTCCTTCTCCTTCTCCTTAATCTGCTCCCTGGGAGAGTTCCATAAACTGGCGGAGTTGTGACGCAACGAGTTTTTGCAGGATTTTCCCCGCGCGTGGTAGTGGGCTAAATCTGTGTTGCTGAGGTGGTAGTGGTGCAGTTTGGATTTTAGTCCTAAAGGTGCGAAGGTGCGTAGCTGGCCATCCCAGGGGCATAGAATAATTTGGTCAGAGCGGTGCTCATTGGACGATGCAATCGCTCACGAAGGGGCAAGAGCGCCGATAACCCAAGGAAACATGGTACATGCTGTGGAGCGCAACGCAAGAGTTTGCCCCAAATGCCACCGAGTACTTGGTTATAAAGACAAGGAATGTTCACGATGCCATGTTGCGACCCGGCCCTTCGAGGTCGAGAGGCCGAGGATAAGGATGAGCGACAAAACTTTGAGGCGGTTGTTCTCATCGCCACCGCCAGCGCCCTACACACCGCCTGCCGTTGCTCTGAATGACAGGTGGATAACGACCCTATCAGGCGGACGGTTCGAGTCGAAGCGCTCACGGCATTAAGATTGGGTATAGTTTAGCGGAGCTTTCGACGACACGGCAACACAGGGTTAGTCCACTACTCCGCGCGTCTTTTACTAGACGATAAAGTATGTTGCCGTCCGGGAACCGGAGCCGGGCAGCCAGGCCAGGTTAAACCTTCCCCCTGGCATTTCCCCACTAGGTGTGATAAAGGACGTTATCACACGTATAGGAGGTAGGAATGGTATCGCTACACTCAGAGGAATTTGAAACGCTGATTCACCGGTCGGCGGGCCTGCGAGCGCAAGAGAGGTTTCAGGAGGCGATTGAACTAGTGGAAGGGAGTCTCCCTGAGCTCGACGAGGATTGCCTTGTGAATGCGTACCTTGAGCTAATTTACGCCGGGAGGGACGGCGGGCAGCTTCAAGTGGCGAAGAAGTACGCGAGGCTCTTAGCTACAATCGACCCCAACATTCCTGCGGTCAGGCAGGTGCTGGCGGAGAATCTATGAATGGCGTTATCCCGTTCAAAGAACCTCGGACGCTCGCGGGACTGGCTGCGGAGCCCCCCGCCGTGTTTCTGCCGAATGAGAAAGCAGCGCGGCGGTTCTTCGAGTTCTTCACCGCCAATATCCGCAACCAGAACACGCGGCGGGCCTATTACGAGGCGGCCTGCCGGTTTTCGGAGTGGTGCGAGGGCAAAGGGCTGCTTGACCTGTCGGACGTGAAGCCGCCGCACGTCGCCGCGTATGTTGAAATCTGCCCCATCACCCCTGTCCTACACGGATTCTGAGGACTTCTCATGTCATGTTCAAAGCCGCGCCGGTCGTGCGTCAAACTCATTCTTATGCTTTCGTGGTTGTTCCAGTCCGCGTTGATCTGCTCAACTGCCACCGTGGCCCAGCCTGCCGGTCCCCGGTTCAAGGTCATCGCCATTGCAGAAGCGGGCGGAATTCACAAGCCCTTCGTGGATGCCGCAAAACTGTGGCTGGACAAGCTGGCGGCCGCAGAGAACTTCTCCGTGGATTACATCCAGGACACGAATCGAATCGACGAGCAGTTTCTCTCGCAATACCAGGTGTTCATCCAACTGAACTATCCACCTTACGGCTGGACTCCCAGGGCCGAGGCAGCGTTCATCAAGTATATTGACGCGGGCGGCGGATGGATCGGATTCCATCATGCCACCTTGCTCGGCGAATTTGACGGATTTCCGATGTGGCCTTGGTTTTCGCAATTCATGGGCGGAATTCGCTTCACCGACTACATCGCCAAGTTCGCCACGGCGAAGGTTTATGTCGAGGATCCTCGACATCCGGTCATGAACGGCGTGCCCGAATCGTTTATCGTGGAAAATGAGGAATGGTACACCTACGACAAGTCCCCACGCCCCAACGTGCACGTGCTGGCCCGTGTGGACGAATCCACCTACACGCCGGATACGCACATCAAGATGGGTGATCACCCCGTCGTTTGGACCAACCTCCACCACCGGAGCCGGAACATTTACATCTTCATGGGGCACCATCCGGAGCTATTCCAGAACTCTGCTTTCACCACCATTTTCCGCAATGCCATCTTTTGGGCGGCCCGCCAATGAAAAGCTAATCTCTCGTTTTCTTCATAACGTTCGTGGCCTTGTCGCGTGGCGTTGCGGCCTCAGCACAGCCACCGCACTTTCGCGCGCTGGCTTTTTATTCGACGGCGGAAGAACCGGACCACGTGCGGTTCGCCGAGGGCGCCTGCATGGGTTTTCATGTCGCGGGTTACAATGACAAGGATACGGGCTGGCCGTGGTTCGTTGATTTTCTGGGTGGCGCCGGCAAATCAATTGAGGGAGATTCCTCGCCTGCCCAAAACCCAGGCTCACATCGTCGAAAGCACGTCATTTATCGCGTTCATGCCCCTGCCCCCAGAGGTGCTTAAGACGCGAAGCCCACTGCGCGTCCCACTCGGTGCTTTCTTCCCAGGAATCTCGCCGCACCCAGATTTTGCGGAGCTTTTGCCAATAATGATCCCTGGTTTCGGAAGCCGCCTTCGGACCGGCCGCCTGCAGATACCTCTTGCCCGCATCAAACTCGCTGGGAGGCTCGATGGGCAGTTCGCTGCCGAAGGGGTATTTTCCCTGCAAATCTGCTACTGCTACCTGCCAATAGGCTCGGGCGACCTCTTGTTC
>Ga0209517_10005262_pt1 | contig 16556 bp, 13 predicted proteins | sample PeaSoiMetSII2010_FD_187695 | JGI IMG/M metagenome (GOLD analysis project Ga0209517, IMG submission 187695) | Peat soil microbial communities from Weissenstadt, Germany - SII-2010 (SPAdes) (version 2) | ecosystem: Environmental > Terrestrial > Soil > Wetlands > Peat | place: Germany...
AGGCGGCCATCATGATGTTTTCGGTCCCGGTCACCGTTACCTGGTCGAAAGTGATATTGGCGCCCCGCAGTTTTGCGGTGCGTCCCATAACGTAGCCGTGCTCCAGTTCGATATCTACACCCATCTGTTCGAGCGCTTTGAGGTGCAGATTTATGGGCCGCGCCCCTATGGCGCATCCTCCCGGAAGAGAAATGCGCGCTCGTCGATAGCGGGCCAGCATTGGTCCCAGGACGAGAACGGACGCTCGCATAGTCTTGACCAGGTCGTATGGGGCCTCCAGCGTATGAATGTCCGAGGTATCCACCTCGAGGATGTCACCGTGCGTGGAGATGGCCCCCATATGTGCGAGCAGGGACTGCATAGTTCTTATATCGCGCAGGCGAGGGGCATTGCTGAAACTGTGCCTTCCGTTTGCAATGAGAGTCGCGGCCATAAGAGGCAACGCGCAATTTTTTGCCCCGCTTATCTGCACTTCACCTTTCAGGGGGACCCCACCTTCGATAACCAGCTTATCCATTAATTAAACCCCTTTACCGCGTACATGCAGGACCCGCTTTACGCCTGAGTAGTCCCGGATGAATTCGAAACTTTCGGCTAAGTCCGGGGAAATCCCTTCCTCAAGGATTGCCGCCTGCCCAAGTCCGATTTCAATTAGCAAAGACCCCCCTGGTTTCAAAGGGGCGTCAAACCCCTGGAGAATCTTTCGAATCAGGGCCAGGCCCTGCTTCCCTCCACCTCTTAGAGCGGAGCGGGGTTCATAATTGGCTATTTCGGGCGCGAGGTCAAGAAGTTCCGCATCGGATACATAAGGGGGATTGGAGACGATCAGGTCGAACGAATGCCGGCCTCCAATCGCCTCGAAAAGGTCCATGGCAATGAAGCAGATCCGGTCGGCCACTCCATTTCGTAGCGCGTTTTTCCGGGCGATTTCAATGGCGGGCCATGATTTATCCGCTGCAATGACCCTTATGCCGCTTCGCTCGTGGGCAAGCGCTACCGCTATCGCTCCCGATCCGGTGCCCAGGTCGAGAACAAAAGAAGGCTTGTCTCCTGCGATCTCCAGCGCCTTTTCCACCAGCATTTCCGTCTCGGGGCGCGGGATAAGCACTGCCGGGGTAACCTCAAAATCCAGGGACCAGAACTCCTGCTTTCCAGTGATGTATTGAGCCGGCTCGTAAGCGGCCCTGCGACGAACCAAACCCCGGAACCGGGTCAGTTCTTCACTGGAAAGCGGTTTGTCGTAATTGAGGTAGAGCTGGACGCGTTCCAACCCCAAGAGATGAGCCAGCAGAACCTCTGTATCGGCCCTCGGCTGGTCGAACCCTTTGTCCCTGAAGTATTCCACTGTCCACTGCAGGACCTTGAGGATTGTCCATTGCTCTTCCATGCTTTAACCTTGCAAAGCGAGAAGCCGGGAATCGATATCGGAGAGCATGAGCATATTTCCACGCTCTGGAAACTTTTCCGGCAAGAATTTCTTCGCGGCCTTCTTTATCTCGGTGTCCGAACTTGGATCGCGAGTGCTTGTCTCTGCCCGGGACGCCACGAATTTCTTTCTCTCTTAAGCCTCTTGCAAAACTCCATTTTAAGGGGCTTCCAGCCCGCACAAGTAGATCCCGGACATTTTGCAAAAGGCTCTCTTTTTATTTACATTTCCTCGTGACGCTTCGTGTATCCTTAGTGCTCTTCGTGACCTGGTTTATTGACCCCCGCTCACCGAAACAATGCCTCTTTTTCGCTTTGCGTAACTTCGTCCGCCATGAACACCGGGGCTGGTTGTTCCGCACATATCCTGTCTCTGCCCAACTTTTTAGCTTCGTACAGCAGATGGTCGGCCCTGTTTAGAAACGCTCCGGCAGTAGACTCATCACTGAAGGGGAAAACTGCTACACCGAAACTGGCGGTAACCCTCAAGAGCTGCCCGTTGAAATCAAGCTGGCTGCGGCGAGTGGCTTCCTGCAAACGTTCCGCTATTCTTATCGACTGTCTGAGGGAGGCGCCAGGCAAAATAAGGGCAAATTCTTCCCCACCGTAGCGGCATGGAAGGTCAATGACACGAACGCCTTCCCTAAGGATTTTACCAAAATTTGAAAGGACAGCATTGCCGCATTCATGTCCATAGACAGTGTTCACATTTTTGAAATGATCCAGGTCGATCATGACCAGGCCGGTAGGGAGCTTTGTTCGCCGGGTCCTTTCCATTTCCATTTCGAGAGATTTTTGCAAGTATCGGAAATTATAAAGACCAGTGAGTGCATCGACAAATGAGAGTTCCTCGAGTTTGCTGCACTGCTCGCGCAGAGACGCAATTTCTCCCTTCAGTGGACACTGATCCATATTCCCGCACTCGTTTGCCTCGTGCGCCTTTTCCGGGTTGAGTTTACTCAAAGCCGCCCTCCCAAGGCCAGATGTCGATTCTCATTATGCATCTCCATGGAATTCAACAAGCTCTTCTGCGCCGCCGGCCCATTTTTGTTTGAGACTCTCACAGTCTGAAAAGGGAAGACCGGGAAATCAACGCAGAACCTGATCCACTTATTCGGGTGTGCTTGTGCCAGACGGTTGCCGTTAATGTCTTCGAAGGAATCCAGAACATGAGAAACACTGGAACCGTCCGGGTTGAGAAATTCCAGCGTGTCACCGGGCACAAGCCTGAACCTGGGCTCGAAGAATATCTTTTCTTCTCCCGCAAGGTCTTCCGAAAGTGAGTCGCTATCGGGCCAGGCGCGTACCAGACCCGCCAGTGTATGAGTCTGTATGTAAGAAATCAGCGTTTCCACATTGGGTTTTTGTGTTTGGCCGTCTTCGAACAGATTGCCTTTTGTGTAGGGGCGGTGACTTACCCTTCGCAGGTCCTCAGTCCACTTCGAATCGACTCCATAAGCCGCAGGCCGCTCCATGCAGCGGTCGATCGCCTGCCGGTAGGCCCTGGTGACTGTCGATACGTAGAGTGGTCCCTTCATACGCCCCTCGATTTTGAACGAGTCTATTCCGATGCCCGCCAGCGCGCCGATCTCATCTAACAGACAGAGGTCCTTGGAATTGAAGATGTACGTGCCGCGAGGGTCTTGCTCGACCGGAAAAATCTCTCCGGGCCGTTTTTCCTCAACCAACCCCCATGACCACCGGCACGGCTGAGTGCAAAACCCGCTGTTAGCGCTACGGTTCAAACTTCTTTGCCGGCGTGGGGGATACTTTTCTCCCCCCTTTTCTAGAGCATGTCCCGGACCGCGATCCGGGAGGGGGCCGGGGTGATTCTTCTCTCCCCCCTTTTCTAAAGGGGGGCGGGGGGGATTTTCTTCTCCCCCCGTAAGAAAGGCGCTCATCAGGCAGCGGCCGGAATACGACATACACATTGCACCGTGGACGAATATTTCTACTTCGGCCGCAGATTTTTTCGAGATCTCGGCCATTTCTTGAAAACTCAACTCACGGGCCAGATTTATACGCCGCACTCCCTGCTCCTGCCAAAATTCCACGCTCAATGAATTGGTCGTGTTTGCCTGTGTGCTAAGATGAATAGGAATTTGCGGCGCGTATTTACGGGCAAGCAGCAATACGCCAGGGTCCGAGATAATAAGAGCATCGACTTTTAATTCCTGGAGATATTCCAGGTAGGAGGGGATTTTCTCAAGATCCTGACGGCGAGCAAAAATATTGACGGTCACATAAATCTTTTTGTCAAGCTTATGAGCAATAAGGCTTGCCGCCGCGAGTTGCTCAGTGTCAAGATTATGAGCAAAACCACGAAGTCCGAAATCCTTTCCGGACGCATAGACCGCGTCGGCGCCATACAAAAGGGCAATCCTCAGCTTGTCCAGGCTGCCGCCCGGCGAAAGCAATTCGGGCTTTGGGGTTCTCGTTCGCGGCGCTCGATCCATTATTGCGCAATCTTTCAGAGGTTTAGGGTGCGGCTTTTTCCGCCTTCGCATTCTAAACTAATCGTGATTATTTGACAAATTCTGCGTCGCCATATACTTATCCTCAAAAAAATAAAGAGGGAGAAACCAATAGAGGATAAAAGCAATTCTCATTCCATTTCCCCGGATCGTGAGCGCAATCGGATCGCCTGGCTCAGTCTCAAGCTGATTCCAGGCCTTGGGAACAAGTCCATCTTGCGTCTTGTGAAGGTCTTCGGATCTGCCGAAAAAGTCCTTGCCGCTGGGCTCAAGGACTTATGTGAAACCGGCCTTACTCGGGATAAGCCGATCCACGCCCTGGCAGCAAAACAATTTCTAAAGGACCCGGAAAAGGAGTGGACCTACCTCCAAAGCAAGAGCTTCCGGATGGTCTGTATCGGTGATGACGACTATCCCGCAAATCTGGCCGAAATTCCCGATCCCCCGGCGGTTTTATTCGTGTCGGGCGCACTCTTGCCCCGTGACCTGGTCTCCATGGCCGTGGTCGGCTCGCGCTACGCCTCCCCGGCCGGAATTATATTTGCTGAAAAATTGAGCTCGGACCTTGCCTTGAACGGCATCACGGTTGTGAGCGGCCTCGCGGTGGGTATAGACTCCGCCGCGCACCGTGGAGCACTAAAAGCTCAAGGGAGGACATTGGCCGTCCTGGGATGCGGACTCGATGTGAATTATCCGTCCATAAACGCTGATCTTAGGCAGGAAATAGCCCGGACCGGGGCACTTCTAACAGAATTTATTCCAGGCGCACCTCCCTCTTCCGGAAATTTCCCGTCGAGAAACCGCATAATCAGCGGCCTCTCGCTTGGTGTTGTTGTAGTCGAAGCAGCCGAGAGAAGCGGTTCTCTTATAACCGCGCGTTTGGCACTGGAACAGGGCCGGGAAGTCTTCGCCGTCCCCGGCATGGCCCGAAGTGTGCGCAGCAAAGGCACTCACACTCTTATCAGGCAGGGAGCCAAGCTGGTTGAAGATGTCGAAGACGTACTGGAAGAAATTCGGCCACTTATTCGTCCGGTACAGTCCGCAAAAAGCGGGAAGCAAGAAGCGGGGAGCGAGGAGCAGTCCGGCCGGTCCCCTGCCGTCTCTTCTCCCCCCTTTTCTAAAGCCTGTCCCGGACCCCGATCCGGGAGGGGGCAGGGGGAACTCTTTTCTCCCCCCTTTCCTAAAGGGGGGCAGGGGGGATTTGAAAAGACGCAATACACCCCGGAGGAAACAATTCTGTTGAGAATTCTGGATAAGGTTCCGAAACAAATAGATGAAATAGCCTCTGAGCTTAAAATGCCGGTTCAGAAGGCCGCCGCGATTCTGCTCGCCCTGGAACTCAAGGGCCTCGCCGTCCAGTTGCCGGGAAAGTATTTTATCTCTGCATATAATTAATTAAGTTGAGGGATTGGAAAGAACGGTGAAATTGGGAGATTTGGTTTTTAATTCCTCAATTCCTAAATTCCTGAATTCCTAAATTCTTAAAGGGCTTGTGTCTCAGTCCGGTACTCGTCCGCGTCCGTTCGTGCGCTTGACGGAGGTTCGGCGCCTGTGAACAGGTATAATGGACGTCTTGACATTTCCGCGGGATACCTGTACATTATTCGTGCACATGTCACAGGAGGTTACCCGAATGGCAATCCAAACTACTTATACAACCGCAAGGGCTACTTTAGCGAAGCTCCTGAATGAAGTGACTGAAAATCAGGAGGTTGTTATCATAACTCGCCGCGGATCGGAAGATGTGGCGATGATTGCAGCAGCGGAGCTTTCCAGTCTGACAGAAACTGCACATCTTCTCCGCTCGCCGAAAAATGCCGAGCGCCTGCTTAAAGCGCTGAACCGGGCGCTTGCCGGGACTGAGAAGCCTCAAACAGTTGAGGAATTGCGTCAAGAGGTTGGTCTTGACGAAGAGGCGTGACGCGATATTTCAACCGGAGTTCCGTGAGGATTTACGGTATTGGGTGGAAACGGATCGCCGTACCGCTTTGCGGGTATTCGATCTCATCGAGGCTATTCTCAGGAATCCTTTTCCGGGTATCGGAAAACCGGAACCTTTGAAATACCTTGCACCGGGCACCTGGTCGCGCCGCCTTACCCAAGAACATCGCTTGGTCTATCTCGTCAGGGATGACCGAATAGACTTTTTGCAAGCACGCTTTCATTATTGATCGTTTGCCCCGGCCTGGATCTTTTCCGTCTTCAGACACATCCAGAACCGCCGTCCCGAAACCACTACGGCCGGTTCTCCTAATGAGGAAACAATCTCGTCCTTCCCGTTCATTAATGAACGTGCCGAATCAACTCTGCTCCGAGTCGGCGAGAAGGATGGCCACCGTGATATTGTCGTGTCCCCCCCGAGCATTAGCCTCTTCGACCAGCACCTGACAGATCGAATTTGAAGTTACGTCTTGACCGAGTTTTTCTTTCATTTCGCCTATCTTTGCGGCAAGGCCTGCGGCCTGTTGGAAATAATTCCAAAGACCGTCTGAACAGAGAAGCAGAATTTCGTTAGGGGCGATTTCTGTAGAGATGACATGGACTTCGACCTCACCATCCTTCATGCCGAGAACCTGCGTTACGCTGTGTGCCCGCCGGTCGGAGTTCGCCTCTTCACGGGTGAAAAGTCCGGCTTTGACCACTTGCTCGACCCAGGAGTCGTCGACGGTGAGAAGTTTTTCGGCGGTTTCGGTCACCAGGTATGCCCGGGAGTCGCCTACCCAGCCGATGGTGACGATTTTCCCGCTGACCTTAGCCGCCACTACCGTACATTCGGGCTCGTCGAGGTCCGGATTATCGCCACTTGGGAGCGCCATTACGGTTTCATGAGCTGAAGCGATAGCCGCTTTCATGACCTCCATCGCTTCTTCGGGGGCACAGGCAGCCAAGAGCATTTCCTTGACGATCCTGGCTGTCGCAGCGGAGGCCCCTGCAGGGTGAAAAGATGTAGAAACGCCGTCAGCCACAACCAGGACTACATCCTCATTTTCTCCTTTTGCGACTGTTCCGCAATCCTCGTTATGGGCATGTTTTCTTCCTATGTCGCTTACCATTGCAAGCCGATCGCCGATCTCTTCGACTATCCGGTGGGGGTTGCTCACTCCGTTTTCGTACGCTGCCACTACACACCGGACACCGCAGTTCTCGCAGAATCCTTCGGTATCCGGCTTGCTTTCCCTGGGAAGGCAGTTACACAGGGACGTTGTATGGTGTGTTGCACAAAGCGCCGGGTTGGCAGTCCCCTGGAGCGTATTCCCGGAACCAAGTGGCGAGCCACAGGCTTCACAGAACTTCGATTCAGCGGCAGAGGTATTGTCACCGCACGCAGGGCACGTCATTGCGAAGTCTCCTTACAGTAATGTTCGCGGACGGATCGCATTGGCCATGTCGATCCAACCGATCTTCTCAAGGTGGCTTTCCGCGAAATGAGCGGCCTTGCGAAATTCTTCCTCGGCCCCCTTTCGCAGGGCGAATGGGTGCATCTGGTGACCGAGGAGCTGCGCATTGCGGTCTTCTTTGACCCTGCCGCCGGCAATGAGCGAAACGGTGCTTGCGAGAAGCCTGCCCGCCAGATGGTGAACGACCCCTCCTTCGGCGGATATAGATTCAATCGTTTCCGCCGCTTTTTCGAGGAGTGATTCATTCAGGCCCTTTTCATCGTGCAAAAGGAGCTTGGCAAGAGCTATTCGGGCCTGATTAAAAAGGCTGTGCTGGGCCGGGACCGCAGTGAGCGCCTCCATTGCGCCGTTTATGTCCATTTTCTTATTGAGGCACCGGGCCAGTCCAAAGCAGGCTGTGGTCTGATTTGGATCGACCTTGGCAACCCGCTTGTAATAGCGGGCCGCTTCCTCGTAATCGCCGGCAATCTCCGCTGCGTAGGCTATCGCAAGTTTGGGGGCTATTTCACCAGGCATTTCGAAATAGACCTTGCCGAACTCAATGCGCGCTCCCCGGCCATCGTTTCGGGCGATGAGCGATTTCCCCCGATACCACGATACCCGCCAGTCGAACTGGTCCTCAGCATGCAACTGGTCGAGGAGCTTGTCGGCGTCGCTGAATTTTTTCACGCCAAGATACGCGTTGGCAAGCCGCAGGCGTGCCTCCGGAGATTTTTCGCCGAACTTGTCCGCCACATATTCGAGGGCCGCCACCCTTTTTTCCGGGTTGCTCACCGCAGCCATGCGCAGGAGTTCGTTTGCTGCCGGGTCTCTGACGTCCATTTTCAGCGTCGGGAGAAGCCGAACATCGACCTGTTCTGCTCCGGCGACATCGTCGGCATCAAACAGGTTGTCCGAGGTGAACGTCTGGCTTTCGGCAGGCTTGGGCTCCGTTTTGAGGGCGACAATCTCCCTGAGAACCCCATAAAGCTGGTCGGCCATTTCATCGGCCGATTGGAACCTTTGGTCCGGGTCCTGATGGGTGGCCCGCAGGAGGAACCGGTAGAGCGACTCATTTTCCGCCAGGACCGGCTGTTCTGCCGGTGTCGGAAGAGAACTCTCATACTCCTTCATGTACTTGAAGTCCATGATGAGCACCGCAAGCGAGCGCCCGAGTGTGTAGAGGTCGGACACCTCCACGGGGTCGTCGCTTGCTTCCGGCGCCATGTAACCTCGCGTTCCGTAGATGTCCCCGCTCGGGTCGCCGATCTTTCTCACACCCCCCATGTCGATGAGCTTTACGTCCTCTCCCTCGACCATAAAATTTTCCGGCTTGAAATCGCAATAGACAAAACCGTTGGCATGAAGATAGGAAAACGCCGGCAGAATTCCGAGGATGTAGGAGACCGCCTCCTCGACCGGCAGCACCCCTTTTTCCTTGAGGATGCTCCCTACGGCCTTCCCTCCGACGTACTCCATTACGATATATCCTTCGTTACCGTTGTTGACGAAATCGTAGATCCCCACGATTTTCGGATGCTTCACCGCTGCGAGGAACTGCCGTTCGGCGACAGCGGCTGCGGCTGCGGCCTCGTCCTTGGTATTGAGGAGCCCCTTCATGACCACCCAGCGGTTGAGAACCTTGTCCCAACCGAGGTAAATCCAGCCGAGCCCGCCGAAGGCGACCGGCCCCTTGATTTCGAACTTGCCGTTGACGATGTCACCCGTCTTGAGGGATGGCTCGAAGTTGTATTCCTGGCCGCACTGGCCGCAGAAACCTTTGGTGCGTGTGACTTTGGTATCGCAGTGGGGACAGTGGCGTTTGCGCTCGGGCACCTCGGCCTTTTCCATGAGCAGAGTCAGGGGGTCCTGGCTGGGGAGCGGCGGCAGTGACACGAGCCCGCCGCCGAGGGCTGTGCGCCGTGACGACGACCCTTTAGTCGAACGGCTGGTGTGTTTTCTGGTCCCGCTCGTATGCCCGGCGCCGCTCATTGCGGTCCCGGTGCTGCCGGTGGCAAACGTGCCGGAGTCGTCCGAACCGGTGTTCCCAATGGCGGGAAGAATGCTTGCCCCAGCCGGCGGCATGCCGCATTCATCACAGTAACCATCGACTATAGTTCCAATACACTCGTTCCTTTTACATTTTTCCACGCTTTGCTCCGCTCTCTAACGGTTTGTCAGCCTGTACAGGTTATATTGCGTATTGAGCGCCGATTCGTAAGCTTCTACCGCGCGGCGGCCCGATTTCAGATCAAAAGGGATTGTGTGGAGGATATGCTCCGCTTCCAGGGCAAGTCCAAGGATCGTGTCACCAAGCGGCACCCCCTTCGCCTTGAGCGCTTCTGCTTTAACGCAGAGTGCTTTGAAGCTCCCCTTAAGTTCGGCCCTTTCGTCGAGTGCCGCCCGGTTTTTGGTGTAGCCTTCCCGTTCAGCTGTAAGCCGGATTTCGCTTTCGGCCTGCCATTTCGCCATTCCAACCTTCACCGCGCTGTGGTGACCGGCAGCCGCGTTTCCTTCAAGCGAATCGAGCCATGCCGAGAGGGAGGCGATCGCCTCTTCGCTTATTGGCGCAACCAACCCTTCCGGTTGCCTGATCTTCACCCTGGCTTCTTCGATTGCTGCTGCCGAGCGGGCCGACAAATCCCTCAGTTCGCTCACCATGGCTCGTGCACGTTCAATTGCCTGCCGGGTTGCATTATGCTCCTCTTCGATTGCCTGGAGAAGGAGGCGCTCTTTGCCGAGATCGCTTTCCAGCCTGTCTATTTCCGCCGCACAACCGAGCGGGTCGCTGTCGAGACTTGAGAGGACCTTTTCAATATCGCCGGGGAGCCGGCTCGCAGCCCCGAGGGTCTTGGCCCAGTTGACGAGCGTGGCCGCCTGTTGTCTTATAGCGGTCAGGCGAGGTTTGGTATGAGCCAGTACTGCCGATATCTCGTTAATGCAATTACGCGCCTCGCAAAACTGCTGCTCCATCGCCTGCAGCAGTTCATCGGGAGTGACCCGTTCCACTTTGCCAGCGGCCGAGAGAAGTCCACGAGAGGTGATTGGGATATGCTCTGCGGGCAACTCGATGGAGTTCCCTTCGAGCAACTCTTGCACCTCCACTTCCGTATTGTGGAATAGACCGTTTTTTCCGTTCAGCTCAGTTGCCTGCTCGACTATGCGGGCAAGGAGCATATAGCTGTCCCAAAGTCCATCCAGGGTCTTGATCGCCTTGGCAACCTTTTCCCTGGTAAGCCCCAGGTATCCGTTGGCGGGGTCTTTGAACCGCACCCGTACTGTTTTCACCACCTCGGTTTCGCCATACTCCATAAGGTTGCGACTGATGGTGGTGACGCTGGTTCGCAGATTATCGAGTTTTACACAATCCGACACGGTGGCGCGCCCCTTGAAGGTTAGAACCGGTATTCGTCGAGCCTCGGTTTCATCCCGAGGATGCAGGCGAGAACGACTGCAAGCAGGGTTATGCCGAGCACGTACGGAAAGATGTCGAGAAGCTCGAAGGCACGATCGACGCCGTCACGGAAAGCCGATTGATTGATCTCCAATGTCTTGCCGAGTGCTTGGTCGAACTGGTCGAATGCCCAGTTTGATTGCCCCGGAGCCGTTCCCAGGTCCAGTTTGACCGCTTCCTGATATCGCCCCTGCCTGAGCAGTCCCGTAATCTGGTAATCAATATTGCGGTACTCGATCCAGGTTCGCAGCGTTTCCATCGCTGCCTCCCCCTCTCCGGCGAAGGTGACGTTGGCAAGCTCATCGCCCAGCAGTCCTTTAATCCTCTTCCCGGCTGCTGCCGCTGCCAGCGCTTCCTTAGGCTCGACCGCGACCAACTCCGCCGCTTTCGCCTTGAAGCTGTCGAATGCTTTTTGCTGTTCAGCCGGACGGCCGTTGTAGATGAGATAGAGGGATTCATCAGCGTTGGCGTCATAGGCGATGGCCCTGGCCTTCGATAGAGCGTGGATGGAATCGAAGCAGTCCTGCTTGATGGACACCAGTGCCGACTCGGCCGATTTCAGGGTATAAACGCAATAGATTGCGAACACGAACGCTATGGCCGTAGCTGCTGCCATTGCGGGATTGAGTATCCGGCGCGTCTTCTTATAGAGATATATCTGCGTGGCTGCCAGAACTGCCAGTGTAATAAGGATAAAAATGAGGAAGGGCAGTGCTGCGGGCAAAGCATTTTCCCTATGCGCATCGTAGGAAGCCGTGAGGTGTAAGAAGTTGGCCTGATCCAGCGAAACTGCCGCCGGAAGGATCTCTGCGCGCATCAGTTTGTTCGATGCAAGAATTGTCGCTATGGCGCTGTCCCCCGATTGGACCCAGACCCGGCCGAGTACCCGCTCGTATTCGCCGAGCCTGATCATCAGCATCAGGATAGGCTTTGATTCCTCATCGCCGTAAGTGATGTTCTGAGCGGCGGTGAGCAGGTCGGCATGCACCAGTTCCATGTCCTGGCGGAATTTGTTGAGAGACGGTCCATTTTCGCCCTCACCGGTGACCACTGCGTTCATGGCGTTGGCGTGGGCATCGGCCAGGGTTGCCCGAATACGCTCGGCGGCAACTATCGACGGAACAGCGTCCTTGCCCACGGTCTGAATCGCCTGGCGCGTACCTCGATAAGCGACGAAAGCGCATAACGCCATGATGAGAGCGCCAACGATGCAGCAGGCCAGCGCGGCAGTCATCTTGCCCGGGGTGAAGGCAAGGTAGCTTTTCACGCTTTTTATTGCGGCCCCGGTTTCCATATATGCACTCTCCTTTTAAGAAACCCATTACGTGACTAGCGCTGCGTTATGCGCAGCCTGGTCCACATGCCGATCACAAATTCATCGCCTGCCTTGACCGGGGTAATAATACCGGGTTCGAGGTCTGCTCCGTTCAGTTTTGTACCGTTTGCCGAGCCAAGTTCGAGGGCTGCATAGCCGCCGTCACTTTGCCGGATCAGCTTCAGATGCCGGCGCGATGCGCCAGAGTCTTCGATCTCGATTTCCGGATACACCCCTTTGGTATCCGAGCGGCGTCCTACCAGATTCTCATCGAGGTCAAGTGGAAAGGTTCGCTTCGGCGCATCTTTGGGACATTTGGCGGCCATTTCCGGATCAGTTACGAGGGTGGAGTCTATGATGATTTCGACATTCAATCTCTGAGCTGCCGCGAATGTGGAGGACGCAGCCGTTGCCGGAATCGTGATCGAGGTAACTGGAGGCGCAGGCGGCGAGGCATCCTGCACCGGCTCGGCCGATGCGGGCGTTATTCCCGGCGTGGTGACCACATAAGAGGACTTACTCTGGAAATCGTAGCGGCAGACCTCGCAATAACGGTTGCTGGCGTTACGGGGCGAGCCGCAGTCCGGGCAGATATCGTTACCGGTTGGCGTGGTTGCCGTACTGTCTCCTGCCTGTGCTGCCGCCAGCGACGATTGACCGATCAGTGCTCCGCATTCGGAGCAGTAATCCGCGTCGGTCGATTGATGACCCTTCGGGCATGTGTACATGGTTTTTCCTTTCCTGACCCCTTAGGCACTCGCCGGGCGCCGGCGAACAGTGCGGGTGCCACCCATGTCGAGTTCCATTTCGTCACCCTTGCTTGCTCCGGAACGAAGGCGCACAGTCCCTTCGGCGGCGTCAACAACATCGACAACCTTTTTGAGGCGCTGGGTCACTTCGTCGTTCCCGGTTTCAATGGCAATCCTGGCGGCCTTGCCGAGCAGAACGGTTGCCTGGTCCACGTCGCCACGCGCCTTAGCCTCGAGCCCTTCTTTGATCGAGTTCGCCAACTCTTCCTGCCCGGTGTAATGGGCAACCTGCGCATTGATGCGAGTGGTCAGCGATCCATCCGAAGACCATGTGGCGACAATCCGCTGCCCGTCGGCCGCAACCTCGCTGCCGTTGTCCAGGTAAACCACTTTCGGCCGGCAAACCATCATCTCCTCCCCTTCGGCCTGAGGAGTGAGTTCGAAACCGATGTGGTAATCGCGGCTTTCTTCGCCCCATGCGCCAAGCGGCACATCGATCGTCTTATCGTCAACCCGAGTGCAAAGCCCTTTCAGGTCGGCAATCTCAGGGGACATCTGCTTGATGGTGACGGCCTCAACAGTTTTAGGCATCCAGAGACGGAGCTTCACGCCTCCAATACCCTTAGCCATCCCCTGTGCCAGAGCTTCGCGGAATTTTTCCTTGAGTTTCTCGGAGTCGGGGACAGCATCGGCGGTCCCCAAAAGCCGACCTGCAATCTTTCGCAGATCGCGCGGGTCCCAGTCGGTACCCACTCCCCAGCAGTTTGCCTGCAGTTTTCCCTCAGCGGAGGATAGGGCTATTTCGAGTGACTTGCTGTCATTGACATCGTTCTCACCGTCTGTAACAAAATAAACAAGGACGATAGATGCATCGGCTTTTTCCGCCTCTTTGAGGGCGGCTATGAGGGCATTTGACATTTTAGTTCCACCGTCAGCCCGCAGTTTTTGAACCGCATCATGTGCCGCCGATTTTGCAGCGCTGGTCGCCTTAGTCGCCGGCACAATAGTACGAGCGCTGCCGGCGAAATTAATTACCGAAAAGAGACACTCTTCGTCGAGACAGTCAATGCCTACCCGGATCGCATGCTTCATCTGCTGGAGTCTGTCTCCATCCATCGATCCGGAACTGTCGCCAATGAAAATGGCCAACATCTTTCCCTTCCGCTGGACGACGGCCGAACCATCGCCTGTTGCACTGACCGTAATAACAGCATCTACCCGCTTGGCCCCAACTGCGAGGTGCGGGTTGAAATATGATTCAGCCGTAAATTTCATGGGTTACCCTTTCGTAGTTCAATTATACCGATTGCATGGCCAATTCCTTGGCATTAGCCCGCAGACCATCCAGGAGTTTCGTCTTGATTTCGCCCAACTGTTGTTCGGCTGCCTGGCGTTTTTGCTTATTCTCCTCATCGAGCCTGATACCTTTGGCTATAGTCTCCAAGAGCTTGTCCGCTGTTTGGGCCAGGAGCGCCACATCTTCGGCGCCGCTTCCCTGGCTTTGTTTTGCCTTGGTATAGGCCTCGTCGAGCATGTCGCCTCCGATCACGCCGATCTGACGGGTGATTTCACGTCTGGCGTCGGTCTCTTTCGAGGCGACTGTGATCTGGTTCAGGGAGGCTACCCTCAAAATGGCGCTCTTGAGCCGAGGCAGATCGAACAGGATAGTGTCCATTATGTTTCTTGCCTCGATCCTTGCCGCTTCCTGTGTTAACCGAATCTGCGGCACTGACATGAGGGCGTCGGTAAAACCGATGTGCATCCGGAGCAACCTTGCCTCGAATGCCTTGATCTGCTCTGCATCATCTCTGAGTTTCATGAAGGCCACCTGGTCGGTGGACTGCGCAAGTTCTGCCTGACTGGCGGCGAATTTCGCCTTGGCACGCACGAGCACCGCCTGACCGGCTGCAAGGTAGAACTCCATATCCTTAAGGTTCTCTATGGTTTTGTCCACCAGTTGATCGAGTTTTGTATTGGTGGCCGCCAGCTTGCCCATTTCCCTCTGTGCTCTGTCCTGAATCTCGTGCAGGTATTTTACGACTTCGGCGTGGTTCAATTGAAAGCTGCGAAGCGCAGAGACGTATTTACCAACAATAGGCAGCTTGCCGAACGAATTGGCGACCCAGTCACCCCCTTCGACTTCTTTTTTCACATCGCCGAGATTCATCCCTTTGATATGCCTGGCAAGTTCGAGGGTTATGGCGCCGGCTTCGCCAACTTCGGATGTGCGGATTCCCTTGAGAAGATCATCCAGAAAGGCATTCATTTGCATCTGTTTCTCAGCGCCAAAGCTTGTAACAGCAGCGCTGTCGAGTTCGCCCACGCTCGCAACGATCTGATTGATCCTCGTTCTTTGCGCCTCATCGAATTTGGCCAGATTTATCTTCTGGCTCTCCGTCATGGAGTTTGCCAGTTCCGGCATTACTATCAGGCCCTTCTCCGATGCCACGGTGTGGTCGTTCATTTGTTCTCCTTGTGTTGCGGTGTCCAATAACGCACTTTCTCAAAGAATGAACAAGCCGATGCGGCGCGGGCCGCGCTACAGAAACTGGCGTTGAACCTTGCCGCTCGGTCCGTGACCTGTGATTATCCTGGGAGCTTCGGACGCAAGGATGATACTGGTCTTGTTACCTGGTCTTGTTACAATGTTTCAATTTGCGAGATTTCAATATTTCAACACATGCTCGAATTGACACTTATCGCAGATATCGAGATGTAAAAAAAGAAAAAAGGGGTGAGACTCCGTAGGACCATCTACTGTTATCTTCGATCTCACCTTGTGGCGGGCGGCCCGCGAATTTGAACTACTTGCCGGGAAAGTATTTTATCGTGAATTGAGGGATTGGCGGATTGAGAAATTGAGGGGTTGGCCGTCAAAGACAAAAACTTGGACAGGATTAACAGGATTAAAAGAAAAGATAAAAGACCAAAGAGACTAATTCCTGAATTCCTGAATTCCTCAATCCTAACCCGGACAAGCCGGAACCAAAAAGATTCACCGCCGAGAACGCCGAGAAAATAAATCTGCCAGACGAACATAAGTTACCGTTTTCTCCGCGGTCTCTGCCACCTCTCAAGATCGACCGCGGCCTCTCGTGCAAACCACCGGATTTTAGTAGTTGTCGATCGGCCAGTCTAAACACCTCCTCATAGCCGGGCCGTCGTATACGCAGCGCTTTGGGTTTTTCTTCTTTATTCATTGTTTCAAAACCTCTGCGCCCTCTGCGTCCGCTCAAGATCGACCGTGGCCCCTCGTGCAAACCACCTGATTTTAGGGGTCGTCGATCGGTGAGGCCTTTGTTTTAGGACAACAGCCGCAAACACCAGGAGCACTATCCTTTTCCGGCAAAAGGCCATGAAACCGGTGATGACGGCAACATGAACCGCACTTCCAATAAAGTAATCCGTGGTCCAGTTATTCATCTTTTTTTATTATTTTCCTCAAGAACGGACCCCTGGATACAATGTCCATCTGCAGAAAATATTTAACCAGTCGCTCTAGTGAATCGGCTACGATGAAATTTACTAAAATAAAAGATACTTCCTATCTGTATTGTACTCGATCTTCCGGAACGCGGCATACGAACGTTTTGAACTTTGGAGCCGCCTGAAATTTCAATCTTCAGGAGAGATATAGAAAGTTTTTTAAATAACTGCACTCTCTTTGCGGACGTTTATTTTACCAAGAGGTGAATGATAAAGATTGCTCCCAATGCATAATACGCTTTTAGCTGTTAAGCTGACGGTTTAGAACGTCGAAAA
>Ga0209517_10005264_pt1 | contig 16553 bp, 8 predicted proteins | sample PeaSoiMetSII2010_FD_187695 | JGI IMG/M metagenome (GOLD analysis project Ga0209517, IMG submission 187695) | Peat soil microbial communities from Weissenstadt, Germany - SII-2010 (SPAdes) (version 2) | ecosystem: Environmental > Terrestrial > Soil > Wetlands > Peat | place: Germany: Weissenstadt...
CGGCAAGCACATACTGAGGCGTCACCAACATGGCGTTGGGGTTGATCTCCATCTCAGCCGTGGCCTTTTCGAATGAACGAAAGTGTCCTGCGCGGTCCAACCCCATGATCCCGCTACCGTACGTCCCCACCATCCATTCATCGCCCACGGGAACAACCGCGGTGATCCAGTTCTGCTTGAGTCCGGACGCGCCCGCCGTGTAATTCACGCGCACTGCTCCTCTCCCGATTACGGAGAGCCCCCCCAGCGTTCCCACCAGCAGGTCGTCACCCGAAACTCCTAAAGCATACACATGGTTGTTTACTAGTCCATGAAACGCATACATGCTGCGCGCGCCATTGGCGTCGAGGAAGGTCAGGCCCGCTGGGGTTGCTATCGCCAAGCCTTCCCCATAGGGCACGACGTCCGTGACGTGGTCCGCGATGAGCCCGTCAGCACGCGTCAAAACCTGCTCCTGGCTCCCGGAGGCTCCCATGCGCACCAGGCCGTTCGCCGTGGCCACCGCAACCGTCCCCGATTTTGCATCCGGCCAAATCCTGTTCACGCAGAAGACGTGTTCGTTCTCCACGTGCAAGGCACGCCTGGAATCGCCCGGCAGGAGATCGAGCCCGCGATTAAAATAGCCCACCCACAGTTGCCCGTTCATGTCTGCTGCGAGCGCGGAAATATTTCGATCGCTCAGAACGGCGGGGCGGGGTTTCAGGACCTCTTTCCAGCCAAATCCATGCTCCGGGAGTTCGTACACGCTATTCCGCGTCAGGACATAAACGCCACTATCTGCCTCGACGAACTGCTGTACTTCCGCGAGTTCCGTGGAGCCCTGACCATTGAAGCCCGGCCGCCGTTTGGTCAGGGGAACACGCACGACGCCTTGATCTTCCGTGCCGACGAGCAACTCCTCGCCGCTCACGAAGAGCGAGGTGACCAGCAATCCTTGGCCCAACACACGCGAGAATCGCCCCCGCTCGAACTCGGCCACACCCAATGGTGTCCCGACGTAGCTTTTGTCACCCGCGAGGGCGATAGCCTGCACTTGCGGATCGGGCAATCCTTGCTCTTCGCCAAATGATTCACTCGTGCCGGCATGCCAGTGCGAAACGCCTTGGTTCAGCGTGCCAATCCATAAGTCCACTTCATTCCCGGCGAGCGCCTGGACGTAGAGATTGTTCAGGGTTGGATGCAGCTCGCGAATCTGTTTCCCGTCGTAGAGAAGTACGCCGTGCTTCTTTGTGCCGATCAGAAGATGTCCTGCAGCAACAGGCAGGATAGCGGTAACCGCTCGCACTTCGGCATCGGCCGGATAGATCTGACGGAAGCTTTTTCCGTCGAAGAGCAGGATTCCCTCGCTCGCTGTAGCCATCACGAGTTGCGGCTCAGCAGAATCTCCTAAAATCCCCACTGCCAGGGCGACCAGCGGGGAAGACGGCAATTCTCTTCCAGCCACAAATTGCCGCAGGAGGGTGCCGCCAAGATCGTATTCGGATAGGCCGGAAGGCCCCGCTATATAAAGATGATTCTGAAAGCGCGCTGCCTGTAGGAAAACGTCGGGCGCGCTGACGACCTCAAAATTCACGTTACTCGCAGGCAGGAAGGGCCGCACCAGAAAGCGAATCTCTTGCTGGGAGCGTACTTCTTGCGCGGACTGATGCAAGGCTCGCGTTGCCCGCCACGCGGCAAAAACGCCCGCTAGGACAATCGCAGCGAGGGCCGCCCCGATGATCGCCCAGAATGGCAGATGCCGACTTCGACCCATGGTCCCTCTTCGAGAACCCACAACTATAATCCGAGTGGATTCGGACGAGTACCTTGCAGGAAAGACGCCACTGCGATTTCACAAGAAAATGCTTCGTTTTCAGCGCACTGCCACCCGCTTGGATTGTGTCGGCTGATAGACAATGTGTCTCAAAGACTACATCCCCAGCGTGATTCTGCATAGATTTAAGTCGTTGTTTCGCCAAGTTGTGATGCCGGAGGTGAACTGGGAATGATGAGGCGATTTCGTCACAAGGAGACCGTGTAGCGCGAGTGGCTACAGGACGCCTGCCCGCACTCTTCCCCTCACCGTCGCGCTGGCTCCGCTACAAAATGGTGCAACGCACTCTCGATGTCCGGGAAAAACTGGAAAATCTTGTCCAACCGCGTCAGTTGGAACAATTCGAGCATCACGGGCTGTGAGCCGCATATACCCAGAACACCACCGTCGCCTAGCCGTTTTCGGATCGCCACCAGTGCGCCGAGCCCTGTGCTATCTATAAAAGTGACCTGGCTGATTTCCAGGAGCACCACGCGGACGCCCGCCAAAAGCTGTCCCATAACCTGGCGCTTGAATTCCGCTGCTACGTCGACGTCCAAGTGGTCGTCCCGGTGCAAAACAACAAGAGATGCAAGCCTGGGTGGCTGCTCTTCGCGGGAAAAACGGCATCTCAGCTGTCAACGAGGCCGTCAGCCTGTTACCCTGGTTGGTCTCGGCGTCCGGCCTTTTTGTTGCATCCATCGGCGCTGCAATTCTGCGGCGCCCTTGAGCGCAAGAGTGAGTGAAAGCTGGAAAATCTTTCCAGAAAGTTGATTCACTCCTCGCGCAGTAGGATCGAGGGAACAACCGACAGTGCGCGTCGCGCCGGAATCCACGTAGCCAACAGCCCCAGCAAGGACATCGCCAGGACAACACCGGCCAATACCAACGGATCGCGGGGAGTTGCCTGATACACGATAGAAGCCAGCACCCGGCTCGCCAGAATTCCCAAGAGCAATCCTGCTGCGGAACCAAAAGCCAGCAATCTCAATGGCCGTCCCAACGCTGCTTTTAACACTTCTTTGCGCTGTGCGCCGAGAGCGACGCGGATTCCCAACTCCCGCAGCCGCTTGCTGACCGAGTACGCAGCCATCCCGAAGATTCCGGTGACAGCCAGCATCGCGCCCATCACGCCCAGCACGCCAAGTGAAACCGTGGCGACGTGCGAGGCAAACAAAGCCGCGTCCATTTCCTTGGTCCATGTTTGGGTATCAAAAGGCAGGCCGGCATCTAGATCCCGCAGGGTACTCCTGATGGCCGCCGCCAGTTGCAGCGGATCCCGGTCGGAACGCACCACCAGCGTTGTCCAGTTGGAGGGAGACTGCAGAAATGGGAGAAACATCGCCGGCCTCGGATCTTCGGCCAGGTTCAGGTATTTTCCGTCTTCGACGATACCCACGACCTGTACGCGCGTTCCATCCCACATCTTGTAGTAGCTGCCCATCGCGCTTGTCACGGAACCGAAGATTTTGCGCGCAAACTCCCGATTCACTACCCCTACGCGCGGGGCGTTTATGTCGTCATGCCATGAGAGAGCCCTGCCCGCCAACAAAGCTGTGCCGGCCGCATGGAAGTATTCGGGAGATATTCTGTAATGGATGGCTGAAGCGGCGGCATTGGATGGGCTCAGATCCGTGGTTTTGTCGGTAAAGACATTCGAGGAATCCAAGGCCGCAGTCAATGGCGGGTAATTCACCAATCCCACGGACTCTACGCCAGGAACTCTCTCCAGAGCGCCGATCATGCGCCTTTGCATTATGGGCACGCCGTCGCCGCTGTAACCGGCCATGCTCAGAACGGTATTTACCAACATGGCGTTCCGCGGTTCAAAGCCGAAATTGCCGTGCAGCGAGCGCTCCAGTCCACGCACGCCGACCAACGAAGAGGTGACCAGCAATGCGCAGATCGCGATTTGCAAGCCTAGCAACAGATCTCGGGCGGTAATCCGCCTCCCGACCCGTCCCGTTGAACCCGACTTGACGACCGTATATGGATTGGTCCTGAGCACCTCGCGCACGGGTACAAGGCTGAAGAGAATCCCGCTAACCACCGCCAACACCAAAGCGACTGCATAGACATTTACGTCCGGATTCACAGGCACATGGATAGAGGGAAACTGGGGAACTGGCCGCCACGCGCTAAACTCGCGCAGCAGCACTACGCTGCCCAGGAGTCCGGCAGCGCCTCCGGCGAGCGAAATCAGCACGGCTTCGGTCAAGATCTGCCGCAGAATGCGTCCGCGGCTCGATCCAAGCGCCAGCCGCAGGGCAACTTCCCGGGAACGGTCGGCGGCGCGTGCGGCAAACAGGCTGCCCAGGTTGGCGCATGCGGCCAGCAGAATCAATCCCGCAAGCATCATCAATCCCGCAAGGAAAGCTCGCGCAGGACGATTAAAAACACTGCCGAGAAGACCTGGACGCGCCAATGTGAACGTCATTTTGCCGTCTTCTTTGGGGTAGTTCTTCTCCAGATAGGAGCCAACGGCGTTCAGATCGGCGACAGCCTGTGCCGGAGTGACCCCCGCCTTCACATGTCCCAACACCATCAAAATGCCGCGCTTTCCGCGCTCGTTCAGGATGCTCGCTCCCTCCACCTGCTCCTGGTTAGCCATTGGCGCCCAGAAATCGGGAGAGTAGAACAACAAGGTCCCCTGGAACTCAGGTGGCGCTACACCGAGGATGGTAAATGGATGCTTGTTCAGTCTTACAACACGGCCTACCACGCCACGATCGTCCTGAAAACTGCTGTGCCAATAAGAGTAGGTGAGCACGATGTATGGAGCGCTGTTCGGGCCATGTTCATCGGAGCCGTGGAAGAAGCGGCCAAGATACGGCTGAATCCTCAGCACGTCGAAGTAGTTCCCGCTCGCTTCATAGCCCCAGACCTTTGCTGGGTTTTCGCCCCTATCCAGCCCTACCGCAACGGGGTTAAAAGCTGCCAGACCGTCAAAGCTGCGGTTGCGCTCACGCAGGTCGAGATAGTCGGGGTACGACTGCCATGAGGACCCATCGGTTCCGCGCTCGATGGAGTAGAGGCTCTTCGCCTGGGGTACATTCTGCGGGTTCAGTATCAATGCATTCATCACAGCAAACACCACGGCATTGGCGCCGATTGCCAATGCCAACGTCAAAACGACGACGATTGTGAATCCCGGAGACTTGCGCAACTGACGTACGGCGAATCGCAGATCCTGCTGCAGGGTCGTCATGGTCGGCCTCTAGGTGACGTTGTGGCTACAGGGAAAGAAACGCAATTCGAGAGCCAAAGTGTCGTGAACGCAACTTTATGAGAACAAAGCGGCTTGCGGAATCTCCCAACTGTGTGGGAACCGAAGCGTGCGTCCGCTTTCACCGGAGGGTGTCCGTGAACGAACAAAGACGCTGGCGATAGCGCCACCTGCTAACCTGCTCAGAAAAACCGCGGCTCGATGCGCTGGATCGGCGAGTGGCAGCGGCTTGATCATCACCGTACGATGTTGTCTTAACTACAAGGCAGCCTGACGCGCACACGGCAACCTTTCTTTCCCTCCCGGTTGGAAAGTTCAATGGAGCCTCCATGCGCTTCGGCGATCTGACGAGAGAGCGCCAAACCTATGCCGCTCCCCGCTGGCTTGGTCGTGTAGAACGGGATGAACGCGTTGCTGGGGTTCAGCAGGCCGGGTCCGTTGTCGTCAATCGTTAAGGCAACCGCCTGGTCTTCGAGCACCCAGTGCAATGTCACCTGCGGCTCCCGACGCTCCTCGACGTCCACGGAGGTGCTGGAACGGCCGTCGCCCAAGCTCGGATCAAGCGCAGCATCAACCGCGTTACGCACGAGATTAATCAGCATCTGTTCGATCTGGTCGGGATCCACCTTCAACGCCACATCCGGACCACGGGAAATCGCTACCCCTAGTCGGGTCTCGAGAAAAGCAACCCGCTCTACGATCGGCAGCAGTGCGACTTTCTTGGTAAAAGGAGGTGGCATCTGCGCCAGTTGCCGATAAGCTTGGAGAAACCGATTGAGCGACGCGGTGCGCGCTTCGATGATGGTCAGCCCCCGTTCAAAGTCTCGACGGTGGTCGGGGTTGAGTTCAGTCTCCGCTAAGCGGCTGCGTAGGCTTCCCGCGATCGACTTGATTGGAGCCAGCGAGTTATTGAGTTCGTGCCCAAGGACACGGATCAAGCGTTGCCACGCGCTGCGCTCCTCTTCCCTCAACGCCCGGCTAACGTCCGACAAGACAACCAGTGTGTGCGGCACGCCTTTTTCCCGAAACTTGCTTTGCCGCGCCAACCAGCGGGCGGTCGAACTGCTGGAGGGCAAGGCCACCAGTATCTCGCTCGTTCCACTGAGGCAATCGGCCAGTCCGATTTCTTCGGCCGTACGTCCGAGGAGGCGAACCGCAGCTTGCTGCAGGAGTTTTTCGCCCGCGGGATTCACGAGTCGAAGCACCCGCTCTGGATCAAATGCAAACAACGGAGCATCGATTTCTTCCACGACACGTCGCAGCAGGGCAGTTGCTTCGATGGCGTGGATTCGCTGGTCCGTGAGCAGATCGGCCAAGGCATTGACTTCCAACGAAAGCTCCCCCAACGCGTCGCCGGCAGTGGCTCCTCGGGCTCGGAAGGAATAGTCTTCTTCGCGTAAGGCCGCAACTACGTTCGCCAGTGTCTGCAAAGGGTGAATAATTTGCTCGTGTAATACCAGGACCAGCAGCCACCACACGAATAACTCCACGAGCACGAGCGCCAACTTCGACTCTGTGGACCAAGCCTGTCGCCAGATCAGAATGCCGCTGACGACAATTCCGGGTAAGGCGACGAAAAGTGAGTAGAGTCTGATGCGATGCTCGTAATGGAGGCGAACGCGCTTGCGAGGATTTTTCCGCGTTTTGGCCTGGCCGCTCGTCTGCGGACTAGAGGCCATACTTCTCCATGCGCCGATAGAGCGCGCCCCGGCTCAGCCCCAAGGCTTCGGCGGCTTGGCTTATGTTCCCCTGATATCGATGCAGCGCCTTTCGGATTAGAAGCGCCTCCACCCCTTCGAGGCTGAGCTCTTCGAGGTTTTGGGCTTGCGGCCGTTGCAGGTTGAGACCCAGGTCGGCGGGTTGAATCTCTGGTCCGCGGCACATCAGGACCGCACGTTCCAGTGTGTGTTCGAGTTCTCGAACGTTGCCGGGCCACGAATATTGCGCCATGACTTGCAGGGCGGAAGTGTCGAACCCTTCGATCTCGCGACGATAGCGGGACGCATAGCGCCGCAAAAAATGGACTGCGAGCGTCGGGATATCTTCGTGCCGTTCTCGAAGCGGCGGCACATGAATCTCCACGGTGTTAAGCCGAAACAGGAGGTCTTCCCGGAACTCGCCCGACGAGCATGCAGCCTTAAGATCGATATTGGTGGCCGAGATCAGCCGCACGTCGATTTTTCGCGGGCGCGAGGATCCCAGCCTCTCGATTTCGCCGGATTCGAGAACACGCAACAATTTCGCTTGTTGCCGGATGGGCACATTTCCGATTTCGTCCAGAAAGATTGTGCCTCCATCGGCCAGTTCGAAGCGCCCAATACGATCGGCGCGTGCATCGGTAAAGGCGCCCCTTACGTGGCCGAAGAGTTCGCTTTCAAATAGTCCCTCCGCCAATGCGCCCGTATTGACCGCAACCATCGACCTGGAAGCGCGCAAAGAAAGAGCGTGGAGCGTTTGCGCTACTACCTCTTTGCCACTGCCGTGTTCACCGGTAATAAGGACGTTTGCGTCGGAAGGGCCGACCCGCGCAATCGCGTCCAACACAGGTTGCATGGACGGCGCCGCGGCGATGAACTCCGGACGGCCTTGAACTTGCAGTAGTCGATTCTCCGCCGCTAACCGTTCGGCGCGTTGTAGGGCGCGATGCAATTCGACTTGTGTCCGCAGAATCGCAAGCAGGCGCTCGTTCTCCCAGGGCTTTTGGACGAAGTCTCGCGCTCCGCGGCGCATGGCTTCCACCGCCAGCTCGACGTTGCCCCATGCGGTCATGACAATCACCGGAAGGGTGCTATCGAGCGCGACAATTTCCGACAGAAGATCCAATCCTTCCTGACCCGAAGTAGTGTCGCGCGTGTAGTTGAGATCGATGAGCAGCGCCTCGTAAGAATCCGTTGCCAACGCCTCCCTGACCTCGACGGGAGACTTGGCCCTCTCCACTTGATAACCCTGGGGATGAAGCAGCAGTTGGAGAGCTTCAAGGATGTGCGGCTGATCGTCTGCCGCTAGAATCCGCGGCGCGCGGTCCTCGTGTGGATGGGAAGGCGCCCGGGAACGGAGTTCTTGCGACTTGGCAGAGGGTGGCATGCGTTATGGAGAGGAGGCGGCAACCGACCCGCTGACCGCATCCTGAATGAGCACTCCATTATGTTCCAAAGTAGCCCCTGTAGCGCGATCAAGTTCGACTCTTGCCTTCTGGGAGGTCGTCATGGCTGTAACCAAGTCGAGTTCAGCCACCGCTAGATCGCGCTGCGCTGTCATGGTCTGGTAGCTCGATCCCGCTCCCAGTTCCTGTTCTTTCTTCGTGATCTCGAACGTACGTTCTGCCAGATCCCTGGCTTTGCGGGCTGATTCCACTCTGGCACGAGATTGTTCCAGCGCATACTGTGCGTTGCGTACTTCGATCCGAATCTGCTTTTTCAATTGCTCCTTGCGCAGGCTGGCTTGCCGGTACTCCAACTCGGAACGGTATTGGTCGGCCTTGGCGACGCGGTTGCGAAATGGAATGTTCAAGTTGAGTCCGACAAAATAGTCGGGCGATGAATTGTTGAAAGCCCCTTCCCAAGCGCCCGGGAGGTTGGTAGGGACACTGGAGATGGCGGAGTTCCCGGGGGGCACCAATCCTGCGAGACCGCTGCCGCCGTAGAAGCCTACCAGCGAAAGCGTTGGCAGGAGTGCGTTCCGCGCGGCCCTGCGGCTGATTTGCCGATTGGCCAGGTCAACGTCGGTCTCGAGGAGCTCCGGACGATTCTGCAGTGCTTCCGCAATCAGCTCGAGAATTGGCTCGCTCCTGTCGGCTTCCGTATTCACGCTCTGCGTGCGGTCGGTCGGCTCAACGGGCATCTCTTCCAGGGTGGGATCATCCAAACTCTTGGTGAGCGCATTCTTCATCAGCGATTCCTGAAGTTGCAGATTGGTGCGGGCAACCGTCAAATCCTGGTCGCGTTTGGACACTTCCGCTTCGGCCTTCATCACATCCATCTCCGGAATGCTTTCCAGCTGCAATTGCTTCCTGGCGTTTTCCAGAGTCTGATTCGCAAATGCAAGGGACTGCTCATTCACGCGCGCCTGCTCGTAGGCGCCGACCAAGTCCCAATAAATGTTCTCGATCTGCGTGACTGTGGCAATCACCTGGTCCTTGAATGCTATGTCAGAGATCTTCTTGTTGTTTTTCGCGATTCGCAAGTAGCGCAGGTTCGCACCGAAACCAAATCCCGCAAGCAGCTGCTGTTGGAAAGTAAAGCGGTAGTAACTACTCAAGGACGGCGACAGGAAGATGTCGGGACTATTGGTCGTCTGGCGATTGTTATTAAACTCAAAAGAAACTGAAGTCCCGCTGGAAAAGGCTTGCGTATAGAGAGCGTTCACTTGCGTCGTATTGAGTTGCACGGAAGGGACGCCGTAGATTTGCGTACTCGAAAGCGGCATCGTCAGGTGCTCTGTCCCCATGCTCACACTTACGGAGGGATCGTACGATGCCACGGGGGTCCCAGCGCCTAAGGTGGATTGCACCAGCCCTGACGCTCCCGCGCCGGCGCCGCCCGCTCCACTCGTCGTGCCACCCGCGCCCGCTCCTGGCGCGCCCGCACCAAATCCTCCGATTCCTCCTCCGGGAGTTCCTTGCACTACGCCCGTGTTGACGCCACGAAAAATTCCGCCCGCCTTAGTGCGGAGCAAATCCGTATCGGCAATCGGCGAGTTGTAGCGCGCAATGGCCAGATCCAGATTGTTCTCCAGCGCGAGGTCAATGGCATCTTTCAGCGACAGATAGAGTTTGCCGTCACGAATCAGTCGATCGAGACGCGGAGAATTCGCAAGCGCCGGCTCCGCCACATCCTCGCCCCGGTACGGACTGAGTGGATTGTGCGATTGGGGCATCTCCAATGTGACCGGAGGTCGCACTTGCGCTTGAGCCACAGCCGCCGTAGGCAACAGCAATGCTGCCATCAGCGAGATGCTAAAGTACCGTTCACGGAGACCGGCCCTCATTGATTCACCGCCGCGTCACTTGGCTCCGCCGCCCGATTTGCCGTATCGCCGACCAGCCAACCGTCATGCAACTCGATGGTGCGGGTTCCATAAGCAGCGTTCGTTTCAGAGTGCGTGACTTGCACGATTGTTGTTCCCTGTTGATTCAATTCCCGGAAGAGTTCCATGATCTTCTTGGCTTGGCTGGAATGCAGATTGCCGGTCGGCTCGTCGGCGAGCAACAATGCAGGCCTGTGAATGACCGCGCGGGCCACGCCCACAAGTTGCTGCTGTCCGCCGGAAAGCTGGCTCGGGAATAAATCCTTTTTTGCGACGATCTGAAAACGATCGAGTGTGTCGGCCACAAGGCTCTGCCGCTGGCTGCGCGGGATGTCTTTGTAGGAAAGCGGCAGGTCGATGTTTTCCATTACCGTGAGATCGTCGAGCAGGTGGTAACTTTGGAAGACCACGCCGATGTTGCGCTTGGCAAGTTTCGCGCGCTCCTTCCGCTTCATGGCATGAACCGCTTCCTCGCCAAACCGGAACTCGCCCTGCCAGCCATCGTCGAGCATGGCCAGAACGTTGAGCAGCGACGATTTCCCCGCCCCTGACGGCCCCATGATAGTGATGAATTCGCCCTGCTTGATTTGCAGGTTGATGCGCCGCAGCACCCAAGTCTGTCCGGCGCCATTTTTGTAGCTGCGTTCGACATTTCTTAGTTGGATCACGCGATCCTCGTTTCGTAAATTTTCGTACTCACTCGCACCGCAGCGCTTCCATGGGATCGACGCGGGTGGCACGCCACGCTGGGATAAGGCATGCCGCACAAATGACGCACAGCAAGATTGCAACGACGGACAAGAACACAGCCGGATCGAGAGGCCCGATGCCGTACAACATGGAGCGGATGAGTAACGCCGCAGCAACGCTGCCAAGTATGCCGAGTGCGAGCCCAAACATGGAGGGGCGGAGGCCATCCAGCAGGACTAGCTTGAGCACGCTTCCTCGCTGCGCCCCAAGCGCGATGCGGATGCCGAACTCGGTCGTGCGCTGAGAAACGAGGTAGGAAAGAACTCCAAAAAGGCCCACAGCTGCCAAGACCAGCGATACGACTGCAAATGCAGACACCAACGTCGCGTTGAAACTGGCATCAACCGTGGATTTGCCAATAAGTTCATCCATGGTCAGGATGTCGGAGACGGGCAAGTCAGGATCGAGCTGTTGAACGAGTCGTTGAATCGGCAAGGCAAACTGAGTCACGTCCTGGTTGGAGCGAACAGCAAGAGTCGCACCACCCTCAGTGCCCGCGTAAAGTGGGAAGTACATGAGGGGTTCTGGGGGTTCGGAAATCAGGTTGCGCGTGTCACTTACTACGCCGACGATTTCGTAGGACTTGTGACCAAGGGTAAGGAGGTGCTTGCCAATCGGGTCCTCATCAGTGAGATATAGGCGAGCAAATGAACCAGTGACTACGACTTTCATGGCACGATCCAGCCGTTGGTCCTGACTGAAAGTCTGACCTTGCAGAAAAGGAATTCCGAGAGCCGAAAAATAGCCTGGATCGACCCAACGAACGAGGGCGTACTGAAGCTGGCCACGGGGAAGCGGAGGATGCTCGGCAATCGCAAAACCGTTGTCTTCGGACTTGTCTTGTCCTGGAAGAGCGGTTGCCAGTCCAGCGGCCTGGATGCCGGGCAGACTGCGTACATGTTCAAGCAGCGTTTCAAAAAAACTGACGCGTTGATCCGGCCTAGAATACAGCGTATCGGGAAGACCGAAACCCATGGTGAGGACGTTGTTTGTGATGCAGCCGAGATTCGACGAGCGCATCCGCTCGTAGCTCTTCAAGAGCAGACCCGCCGTGATGAGTAGGACCATGGTAAGTCCTATTTCGAGCGAGAGGAGCAATTTGCGAAGGTTTGCCCGGGCTGGGCCCCCACTGTGAGAGCGAGCAGACTCCCGCAGAGACGAGAGAGTCTTGTCACCTGTGGTGGAGAGCGAGGAGATCAAGCCCGCAAAGGCAGCACAGAAGAAAATCAAACCGACGTTGAAGGCAAGGACGACACCATCGATGTGAATAGCCTCAACGCGGCTCATGTCTCGCCGCGTGCTCACGAACCAGGGAATCACTGCATCCGCCAGCAGCAAGCCCACGGCACCTCCAGCCGCCGACAGGATAAAACTCCCCACTAGCTGCTCGGCGAGCACACGCAAACGGCTGCCCCCCATCGCCGTGCGGATGGCCAGCTCCTTCCGCCGGGCCGCCGCGCGTGCCACCATAAGATTGGCAACGTTGAGGCAAGCAATCAGGAAAACACAGCCTGTGCCGGCCAGCAACACGTAGAGGGGAGTCTTGATGTCGCCGACAACGTCATCCAGCAGGGGGCGGATGTGTGCGGCCTTGCTTATGAACGGATTGTCGCGGTTCTGATCGTGCAGGCGACGCACAATCAGGGACAGATCGGATGCCGCCAGCGATTCCGTCGCTCCAGGTTGCAAACGGCCGACTTCCAGGAACATGTGCGAATCGAGCGTCTGCCACTGTTGAGGAGGGTCTTCGTGATAAATCGCAGTCCACAATTGCACGGCCTGTTCTGGATAGGCAAACCACGACGGCATGATGCCAATTACCGTGTAGGGCTTCGCGTCGAGGCGTATTGTCTGATTCAGAATGGAAGGATCGCCTCCGAAGCGCCGTTTCCACAAACTCCAGCTAAGCACGACGGTCGCATTCGCAGATGTTTGATCATCTATCGCAGTGAAGTTCCGCCCGAGGGCTGGTTCTACGCCAAGGGTGGGGAACAGATTCCATGAGCACTCCGCACCTCTGACTTTCTCCGGAAGCTGTCCACCCGTGGCCGACAAGTTGTGCTCTGGCCCATTCCGGAGGATCGCCAAATCAGAGAAGCTACGGCTCTGCTTCCTCCACTCGGTAAATACGCCGCCCGCGCCATCGTTATACGGAAACTTGTCATCAGAGCTGTGTTCATACACCCGTACAAGCCGGGCCGGCTCCCTAAACGGCAGCGGCTTCAGAAGGACCGATCGCACCACCGTGAACAGCGCCACATTCGCGCCGATACCGATTGTGATGACGAGGATTGAGATGATGGCGAACCCTGGCGTTCGCGCCAGTGTGCGAATTCCGATTCTCAGACTCTGGAAAAACGTTTCAAGGAACGGGAATCCACGATGGTCTTGGACGGGTTCTTTCGTTTGCGCGAGGCCGCCGATTTTGAGGAGGGCGTCGCGACTGGCTTCTTCGGGGCTCATGCCGGAGCGCAGGTTGTCGCTGATGTGCACTTCGAGGTGGCTGGCTAGCTCGTCTTGCGGTTCGCGATTGAGTTGTTTTCTGTGAAACAAGTTGCGCAGGTAAAGAAGAAAAGCGCGTAGTGTTCTCATGGGCCTGGCTCACTCGTACCTTAGGGCAATCATGGGATCGACGCGGGTGGCGCGGCGGGCGGGAATGTAGCAAGCGGCTAGCGTGACGAGGATCAGCAGGACGGCCACGCCGACGAATGTCAATGGATCAGTGACGGTGACACCGAAGAGCAAACTCGAGAGCAAGCGGGTGAGTACGAGGGCTGCCACCGCACCGCCGCAGACCCCAATAGCAACTAGCCTTGCCCCATGGCCGAGCACAAGGCGCGAAACATCGCCCGGCTGAGCACCGAGAGCAATGCGGACACCGATTTCATGCGTGCGTTCACTTACCAGACAGGAGGTGACACCATAAATTCCAATCGCGGCCAAGACGAGGGCCAGAAAGGCAAAGACTCCCAAAAGGAGAAAAGCGAGGCGTTGCGCCGAGACGATGCCCGAGATAATTTCGTCCATGGATCTGACTTCGAAAACAGGCTGGTTCTTGTCAACCGACCAAATGGCATTCTTGATCGCAGGCAAGATGGAACCGGGCGGCAAGGTGGTGCGCACCACCAGACTCATAATCTGGTCGGGGCTTTGCATAGAAGGAAAGTAGATGGTGGGGCGCGGCTGCTGATCGAAGCCAGTATCGCGAACCCCGCCCACAACGCCGACGATTTCGCGCGCGGGCCGCGAGGCATCCGGTATTTGCAGGTGCCTGCCAATGGGATCCTGGTTGGGGAAGAAGCGGCGCGCCAACGACTCGTCAATCATTACGACGCGAGGTCGATCGAGGTTGTCCTGCTCCGTGAAGGTGCGGCCTGCAATCAGGGGGATGCCCATGGTGGCAAAATAATTGGGAGTGACGTCTCTGTAATCCGCAGCGAGATGCTGGTCTGGCCGCAGAGACGTATCTTCCTTGACGACGAAATACCCCATGTCCATGTCATCCTGGCTGAGCGGGACAATTTCCGCCAAGGCGGCCGACTGAATTCCCGGAACGGCCCCAACACTGGTGAGGAATCGTTGGAAGGTGGCGGCCTGCTGGCGAGGCTCCCGATATTGGGAGTCTTTCGCATCCGCCGGCAGTTTAATGCGTAGCGTCAGTAGATGATCGGGATGAAAGCCGGGGTTCGCTTCCAGTAGGTGCCAAAAACTTTTGATCATCAGGCCGGCGCCAATCACCAGCACAAACGCCAAGGCCGATTCGATAATGACAAGCGTGGCGCGGGTACGATGGGCGCGCGCGCCAGTGAGGAAGCCCCTCCCGCCCTCTTTCAGCGATTCATTGACGTTACCGCGCAGGCTTTGAAGGGCAGGAAGGAGGCCGAACATAATTCCTGTCAACAACGAGACGATTATCGTGAAAGCAAAAGCGGCGCTACTCATGTGAATTGCCGGCAATATGACCTTGTCGGCTGCGTTCGGAACGGGAATGCGAGTGGGGACAAAGATTCTCAGCAGGTTAGTGGACCACAGCGCCAGGAGCGAACCTGCAGCGCCGCCGAAAAGGGAGAGCAAGGTGCTCTCAGCGAGGAGCTGGCGGATGAGCCTCGGGCGTCCGGCTCCCAACGCCATGCGAATGGCCATTTCCCGCTGGCGGCCAACGGAGCGCGCGAGCATGAGGTTGGCGACGTTGGCGCAAGAAATGAGCAGCACAAAGCCCACGGCACCCAGCAGGACGAGCAGCGCGGGCCGGAGATACTCCACGCGCACGTTTACGAGCGGCACCAAAACTACGCCAAAGCCTTTGCGTGACGGACGCACGCTTGCGATGCGCTGCGCGATGACGTCCATCTCCCCCGCAGCCTGCTGGAGAGTGGTGCCGGGCTTGAGACTGCCGAAAACGCCAAGGTCGGAATCTGCGCGCTTCAGCCAATCGGTATCAAAGGGCACGACCACATCCGTGGGAAAAAGAGCGGCGAACTCCGCGGGCAAGACTCCGATAATCGTGTATGCCTCGCCGTTCAACGTCATGCCGCGCCCGACCACGGATGGATCGGCGTTGAATTGGCGCCGCCAGTAGGCGCAGCTCAGGATTATGAAGTTGTGGCGGCCACTCGCTTCTTCCAGGCGAAAGGTGCGGCCCAAGACGGGCGTGATGCCAAAAAAGTCGCCGAAATTCGTGGTTACTCGCAATCCCGCCACCTGTTCGGGCGCGCCGAGTCCGGTCACGGTTCCTGTGCCGTGCTCAAACAAAAACAGATCGTCGAAAGATTTGCTCTGCTCCTTCCAATCCAAGTAGTCCTGTCCCATGGGGCCAATGCGACTCCAACCGTGTTCGAGGTTGTTCACCCAGATGACGACCATGCGATCGGAATGTTTCATCGGTAAGGGCTGAAGGAGAGTTGCATGGACGACGTTGAAGATGGCGGTGTTGGCTCCGATGCCGAGGGCAAGGGTGAGGATGGCGACGGCGGTGAAGGCGGGGGATTTGCGGAGCATACGCAGGCCGAAGCGCAGGTCTTGCAGGAGGGTTTCGAGGAACGCTAGGCCGCGAAGGTCGCGGACGGATTCTTTGGTTTGTTCAAGGCGGCCATGTCTGATGAGGGCGTCGCGACGGGCTTCTTCAGGGGTCATGCCGGAGCAGAGGTTGTCCGCGTTGTGCAGTTCGAGGTGGCTGGCTAGCTCGTTGTTTGGGTCGCGGTCGAGTTTGTCTCTGTATAAGAGGTTACGGAGGCGAAGAAAGAAAGCTCGTAGCGTCTTCATGGGCAGGACTCACTCGCACTGCAGCGCTTCCATGGGATCAACTTTTGCCGCCCGGCGTGCGGGAGGCAGGCAGCCCGGAAAAGCCACCAGCAGCGGGTTTCATGGCGGAGTTTATGAGGTAGTCCGCTCATGCGCTCGTTTCCAGCAAAAGTTTCTTAAGCTCTTCCTCGGCCACCACCTTGCCGTCGAACAGGTGCACCTCGCGCTGCGCGTGCTTGGCGAACCGCGGATCGTGCGTCACCATACAGATCGTCGCGCCTTCGCGATGCAGGTTCTGCAGGAGTTCCATGACCGCTTCGCCATTGTGCGAATCGAGGTTCCCGGTAGGCTCGTCGGCGAGCAGGATGGACGGCTTCCCACCCAGCGCTCGCGCCACCGCGACACGCTGCTGCTGACCTCCCGATAGTTGCGATGGAAAATGCCGGACGCGATGCGCCATGCCCACCCGCTCCAGAGCTTCCACCACCCGCGACCTGCGATCCGCCGCCGGCATCCGCT
>Ga0209517_10005265_pt1 | contig 16548 bp, 10 predicted proteins | sample PeaSoiMetSII2010_FD_187695 | JGI IMG/M metagenome (GOLD analysis project Ga0209517, IMG submission 187695) | Peat soil microbial communities from Weissenstadt, Germany - SII-2010 (SPAdes) (version 2) | ecosystem: Environmental > Terrestrial > Soil > Wetlands > Peat | place: Germany...
AAGCCCGATCTCAGCAAGCTGGCTGACGAAGCCCAGGCCTGGCTCAGCGATCTGGTCCGGATCAATTCCGTAAATCCACCGGGCAATGAGGCCGTGGTCGCAAAATATATTTCCGCCATTTTTCAAAAAGAAGGCATCTCCAACGAAGTCATCGAAATGGCCCCAGGGCGAAGCATCGTGGTCGCGCGTTTACAGGCCGGCCCGCTCGCCGACCCGACCAATGCCCTGCTCCTCGTAGCGCACCAGGATACTGTCGGCGTGGATGCCAAAAAATGGACCGTGGATCCCTTCGCGGCAAATATCCGTGACGGCTACATGTACGGCCGCGGTTCGATCGACGACAAGGCCATGCTCGCCGCCAACATCGCCACGATGGTTCAGCTCAAGCGCTCGGGCGCGCGGCTCGCTCGCGACGTCATTTTTCTCGCCACCGATGACGAAGAACAAGGCGGCTCGGCCAGCATCAAGGTGACCATCCAGAAATATTGGGACAAGATCGCCTGCGCCTATGCGCTCAACGAGGGCGGCCGCGTGATGATGAAGGACGCCAAAGTGCAATACGTCGGCGTCCAGGCCAGCGAAAAGGTGGCCTACAACGTCACGGTAACTGCGACAGGGTCCTCGGGACACGGCTCCCTGCCCAAGCCGGACAACGCGGTCGTCCATTTGTCAGCCGCCGTCGAAAAATTGGGAACGTATCAAGTTCCGGCGCAACCCAGCACAATCACGCTGCGCTATTTCGAGCAACTCGCAAAGGTCGAGGACGATGAAATCGCCAAATGGATGCGCGCGCTCGAGCAGCCGGGGCGCGCCGACCTCGCAGTCCGGCATCTCTCCGATGAAAGCCCGATGTGGAACTCGATGCTGCGCGATACGATTGCGCCCACGATGTTGCAGGCCGGGGTCCGCGTCAACGTGGTTCCCTCGGAAGCGACCGCCAATCTGAACATCAGAATGCTTCCCGGCCATTCCATCGAGGAGTTGATGGGCCAATTCGCCAAGATCGTCAATGACCCGCAAATCAAGTTTCAGCTCGCGCCCGATTCCGGAGAAAATGCCCCTCCCTCCGACTTGACGACACCTTTGTATCAGACCATCGAGCGCCTCACGCCGCAGGAATTTCCGGGCGCGATCACGGTCCCTCTTCTTGGCACCGGGGCCACCGATTCCGCGAGCCTGCGCCTCCATAAGGTGCAGGCGTATGGCCTAGAGCCATTTCCAATGATCGAAAGCGATAGTTCACGCGTGCACGGCGACGATGAGCGGATTCCGGTCGATAGCTTCCATAAGGGGGTCGTCTTCCTATATCATGTGGTGAGCGACTTCGCCTCCACGAAGTAGGCCGAAGAAGTTTTCAAACCCCCTTCCAGGCAGAATGGGTTCGGACAAAAACGATGAATTTTCGTAGCGCTAAAATTGTATGCACTCTTGGACCGGCCAGTAACTCGTCCGAAATGATCGTGCGGCTGATGCGCGCCGGGATGGACGTGGCGCGCCTCAACTTCTCGCACGGGACTCACGAAGATCATGCCCGGACGATCAAGCGGTTGCGGGAAGCTTCCGCGCGCCTTTCCACGCCGATCGGGATTCTCGCCGATCTTCAGGGCCCGAAAATCCGCACGGGCACGCTCAAGGACAAGAAGCCCGTGCAATTGGTCACGGGGCAGCGCTTTACGATTTCAATTCGTTCGATCGATGGGACGAGCGAGGGCGTGAGCACCACCTACAAGCGCATGGCACGCGACGTGTCGCGCGGCGACCGCATCCTGCTGGGCGACGGCCTGATCGAACTGCATGTGCTTTCGACCACATCGACCCTTGTGCTGTGCAAGGTCGTCAACGGCGGACTCCTCGGCGAGCACAAAGGCATCAATTTGCCTGGCGTAAAATTGCGGATCCCCGCGGTCACGCCAAAGGATCACGAGGATCTGGTGTTCGCCTTGGAGCAAGGCGCAAATTTCGTCGCGGTGAGTTTCGTCCGCAGCGCGAAGGACGTGCTGCAGGCCAAGAAAGCCATTTCACGCGAAAAGCAAGACGTGCCCGTAATCGCCAAACTGGAAAAGCCCGAGGCGATTGAACATCTGGACGAGATTCTCCATGTGTCTGACGCGGTGATGGTGGCCCGCGGCGACCTGGGCGTGGAGATGAGCCCGGAAAAAGTTCCCGTGGTGCAAAAACAAATTATCGCCAGGGCCTGCGAAGCGCGCCGCCCGGTGATCACCGCGACGCAAATGCTCGAATCCATGACGCAAAATCCGCGTCCCACGCGCGCCGAAGCTTCCGACGTGGCCAACGCCGTGTTCGACGGCAGCGACGCGTTGATGCTTTCCGCCGAGACAGCCTCGGGCGCCTATCCGCTGGAAGCCGTGCAGATGATGGATCGCATCATCCGGGAAGCGGAAGCCAACAACTCGCACGTCCTTCGCCCAAGCCCGGCGCAATTCAACATCGCGGAGACCGCCTCCGAACTGATTTGTCACGCTTCCGAAGAGTTGCACATGAAGGTGATTGCCGTTTTCACTGAAACCGGATCCACGGCGCGCCTGGTTTCCAAACATCGCCCGCGCCGCCCGATTATCGCCTTCTCGACGATCCAGGAAACGCGCCGCCGTCTCTCGCTCAATTGGGGCGTCGTGCCGCGCACCATCGGCAAAGTGCAGGATATCGAGGAACTTGTCCAGGCCGCGGAAAAGCGCCTGCTCGAAGAGCATCTCGTCCAGCCGGGGGACGTGGTTGGAATCGTGGCAGGGACTCCGCTCTTCGTGGGCGGCACAACCAACTTCATGAAATTTCACGTGATTGGGAGTGACGAAGGGCAAATCCGAAGGGGTGGAAAGTAGCACAGACTTCAGTCTGTGGGGTTCCGTTCCGGTGCCCGGGCCGCGCGCGCCAGCCAAGATCAGGTGGAAATCCACAGACTGAAGTCTGTGCTACCAAATTCTAATTCACCCAGCGATCGTCGGAATCGCGCGGCGGCTCGTTCTTGTGATCGCGCATATAGACTTCAAATTTGCGCCGCGTGCGCCGGCGTTTCCAGTCGAGGTAATTGTTCCGAAAACGATAGAGAAATAATCCCCGCCGAAGATAGAGATAACCCACCAAAGCCCCGCCGAGATGCGTGACGTGGCTGACGCTGTCCCCGCCGGCGTCCAGGGAGAGAAAAAACTCAATAACGATCGATCCCGCCACGAGCAGCTTCATCGGAATCGAGATGGGAAAAGGAAACAGCCAAACCTGGCGGTCGGGAAACAGGATGCCCGCGGCGATCAAGACGCCGTAAATTGCCCCGGAAGCGCCGATCGTCGGAATTGCAAAAGAAAAACTAGTCCCGTGCGGATCGAGGATTACTTTGATGAGGACGTTGATAAAACCCGCGCCGATCCCGGTGAGAAAATAATATTCATAAAAGCGCCGCTTCCCCCAGGTCCTCTCCAGATCCATTCCGAAGAAATACAGAAACAGCATGTTCATGACGAGATGCCAGATCGTCGCATGCAGGAACAGGTAGGTCACGAATTGCCAGACATACAATCGCCGCGTGACGTACCAGGGAACCAATCCGAAAAGGTGTTGGAACTCCGCCGTGTATTCGGGCGGAAAAATCAGCTTGATGGTCGTTTGAAGAAAAAAAACGCAGGTGCACGCGATGATGATATTGCGAACAGCGGGCGTCAGCATCCCTCCCCAATTGATGCGAGGACCATACGAGCCCGGATATCGTGACCGCGAACCCATTGTTGTGAGTGTAAGCGCGGCGAGACCGGTAGTCAAAGCTGGGAGGGGGTATATGGCCGTACCCCCCCCTGAAATTCGCCCACCTGTGGTCATGCAACTGAGAAAACCTGACTCAGGCTCAGGGCATGCGGTCGCAATCCGCCCCATACGGATCAGGCTAATCGACGCTCCTCTTGACGGTTAATTCTAAAGCCACAGCAATGCTTTTTTAGTGGCCCAAGAATTTTACGAACGATTATCTTAAACAGCAGCTACTAAGTTACGGACAGCCTTTTTTGCAGCGTCGTATCAGGTGCAGCAGAGATGAGATGAGCAAGCTCCGCACAGCTTTCTTGATAGCTTTAATGAGCACTCTTTTTTTGTCAGGACCACTATGTGTGTCCGCTCAGGTGAGCGATACTCAGAATGGTTGGAATCTGGTCACCCGGGGTGAGGTGAAGGTCGACGACATACCTACCATTTCAGGGTCTACAATTTTCACAGGCCAGACGGTGCAAACAGGGCAGGATGGAGCGGCAACGATCAGTGTGCCAGGGCGCGGCACAATATTCCTTGCTCCCGGCACGGCCCTCCGAATTGTCGCCGACGGCGATCAGTTTGCCGTCTTGATGGCAGGGGCGGTCGGTGTCAATTCACTTATTGGTGGCGGTCTTGCGATCCGAGTTCGTACTTACGCGGTGATCCCGGAAAAAACTTCGGCAACCACGTACGAAGTAGATCAGGATCTATCTGGTTCAGGCTCGGTATTTTGTTTGACCGGTTCGCTCCAGGTAGTCTATGGCTCTGCGGGCGGGCTTTTGACAGTTCGTGCGGGCGATTCGGCGATCGTGCCGGTTGACAAGCCCCCTCACATGAGCGGCCCAGTACCTGCGGCGAGACGGAAGTCAGAGTTCTTCTTGATCGCAGCAGTCGGCGCGGCAACAGGTGTGGTATTTTTCCGCGCAGTCGTTAGCCCATCAAGCCCATAATAACACGTTCAGCTTAAACTGGGCGTTTCAGGCATTTTGGACAACAGTCAGTTCTGCGGCCGTCTGACAAAGAGGATTTCACATCCCGATCCTTCTCGTACGCTACGGATTTTCGCAAGCCTGTCTGCCCACTCGCTCGCTTCGAGTTCTTCCCCAAGTGCATGTAAGCTTTGAATTAAGACATCCAGCGCCCCAGCTAATCGGTATTCCGAGCCGGGGTTTTTAGTGACGATTTGAGCTGCGTGTTTGGACAGGTCTGTGGCTTGTTTGTATTCCCTTTGGTCATACGCAATTCGCGCCAACGTAATCAGGGCAGCGGCAGTTTCCACGCTATCCGGCGCCGCTCTCTCACCAATTCCTTCGGCCCTCTCAGAATAAAGCTTGGCGAGGTCGCTTCTTCCTTCCTCGAAGTAAAGGTTCGCCATACCGCCGAGAATACCGGCTTTTTCGGGAAACTCGAACTGAGGAACATTTTCGACTATTGCATAAGCCTGTTGGTACAAACGCTCCGCGTCTTTGTGGTCGTGCATTTGGACATAGATGTCCGCCTGGTTCGCTAACAACTTCGCTTTAACTCGGCGGGTCATTTCCGACTCCGGCAACGCAAGGCTCCAGAGTTTTGAAGAATGCTCAGCATATTGCTCTGCATCAGCAAAAAGGCCGTACGAAGCGTACAGAACAGCTAGCGTATTAAACTCTATCGCCAAGTCAGGCGTTCGTGAACCTGCCAACCTCCGATGAATTAAGAGGGCCCAATCATCGAAAAGCTCAGCGCTCTGACAGTGGCCCAGAGTCTGTTGCAATACCGCAAAGTCCCCCATCGTCATTGCGGACTCCAATCCGTTCGGCTCGCCCGCTTTCGTTTCTAAAGCGATCGCACGTTCGTACTGCTCTGTCGCTTCTTTGTATTTCTCTTGCCGGGTCAAAACAACGCCGTCCGCGTTCAGCAGGCGCAAATCCTCCGGCTGAAGGGCGAGGGCCTGGTCCAGGAGTTTTTGGGAATCGGGATAGCGTCCCGCGACATACGCGGACCAAGCGGCCGGTAGTAGCTCTTCGACGGCTTGGCGCTGCGTCTCGGGAACGATTTCCTCGTAACACCTTCCAGCTGTCATGGATTGGCCCAGCACCAGCAGCGCAAGACATTTCTTATAAAATGGCTCCGATTGGGAATCCGCCCAGTGTGCGATTTGTGCAGCCAGGGCAGTCTTCGAAACACCGAGCCGAACTGCTAGTTCCGTCAATATGTATTCAGCGTCGAATGGATTTTTCCTTATGGCATCAGCAGCTTGGGAAATTTGTAAAGCTGATAGTTGCGTTGATTCGCCTGCCAGCTGCTGGATCACATTCTTGAGCGCGATGTAGGAATCGTGGTTTGGGCCGCTTGGTTTGACAATCGTTACATGATTCTCGTTTATAGCAACGGGGTCAGTACAGTTCCGAGTTGCGCTCAATCGGTCAACAACGATAATCCCCTTGTACTCTTTTTTCTCGTACGCACAATATCTGTGGATCGCAAACTTTGCTGCATTCCAATCGTCTTCCAGACTCTGTAATTGTTGATTTTGATCACCTGGACTTAGCGTTCGCAGAATCGGATTATCGCTAAACAGATTCGCGAGTCTTGCCACTTGAGCACCAGTTTGTGGTGTGGCGAAGAAATAAATGAACGGAACCTGTTTTGCGTACTTGCGGTGGATCAACAGCAGCCGTTGCACGATGATTCCACCCAGGCTGTGACACACAAAGATTACCCTGCGATGTTTTGAAAAGACGTCGTCACCGATTAGTCGGTTATTCAGATTATTGACGATATCGTCTAGCGTCATCGAACTGCCGAAAAGGCGGGCGGGGTACTCTGCTACATAAATGTCGAAATTTTGGAAGACAGCGTCTTGTACAAGCAATTCCGGCCAATAGACGCTCGGAGAGTATCTCCAGGTACTGTCGCTGTCTCCTAGAAATCCATGAACAAAGACAATGACGGAATCCTTGTAGCGATCCCCAGGCTCCGACGGTCGCAAATAGCGAGACGCCGTATTACCCCGCTGGAGAGGTGCAGAAATCGTTTTTGGTCCCCCGTCCACTTGCCCCAAAACAACGGAAGCTGGGATCAGGCTTAGACCCAAGCAGCACAAGAGAACGGTAAAATAGCGGCGCATGACTGACTTATCTGAGTTCAATAGCCTCGTATCCATGTTACTATTTTAGACGGTACGGAGAGATAAATAAAAATGAGAAACTCCGAACTTGTACCAGTGCCCGAAATGCCCCTTTGGATTGCCTATACGATTTTTCACGAATCGACTAGAAGGCACCGGCCAATTGCGCGAGCTTTTCCCGATGCCGTGGATGCGGTATGCGTTTGCCCGCTCGAATGTCAGTCGCGTATGGCTTCGAAACCCCGATTGCGGCCGTAATCGCTGGCACAGTCAATCTTGCTAGGCGCGGCTGAATCTTCTCTCGGTACGCCTCCTCTGTAAGGCAGTCTGGTAGGGTAGTCGAGTCCCAGGCCCATCTTCCCAACGCCCGCGCGATTGCATACCTGCGGCGGAGGGTATACATTATCGATCGGCCGGAGGGTGAAAATATAAATCCCGGCCCAATCGAAAATTCCGATTCATTTTTTTTCGCCATGCATCGCCTGTGCCCACAGGCGAATTCAGCCTTCATTAATTTGAATTGGAGAGCTTCCATTCAAGGAGGACACCTACGATGCGAAACACGCGCCAAAACTCCTTGTTCCTACTGATGACGATGTTCCTGCTCTGTCCCGCGCTCTTCGCGGATCAAGTCTCTCTGAAAAATGGAGACCGCCTGACCGGCACGATCATCAAGTCGGACGCCAAAACGCTCGTCCTCAAAACAGAAGCAGCGGGTGAAGTGACCTTCCAGTGGGCTGCGATTGACTCCATCACTTCCACGCAACCGCTGCACGTCGGACTCGCGGGTGGACAAATGGTTGTGGGGCCGGTCGCCACGAAGGACGGACAATTCCAGGTCACTACGACAACCGCTGGAGTCGTGACGGCCGCGAAGGATTCGGTTCAGGTGATACGGTCCGACTCGGAGGAAGCCGCCTACGACGCTGCGATGGAACGATTGCAGCACCCGCACCTCGGCGACTTTTGGAGCGGGACGCTCGATACCGGCCTCAGTGTCACGCGAGGCAATTCGGCCACCCTTTCCTACACTCTCGCGGGAAGGGCCGTGCGCCAGACGGATCGCGACAAAATCACGGTTTATACCAGCGCGGTGTACGGGAAGACCGAAACCACCACGCCCAGCCAGGTGATTGCGCACCAGATCACGGGCGGGGTTCGCGCTGATATCAATTTCCGCCCGAGATGGTTTGCGTTTGCCGCGACGGATTTTAACTCCAACGCGCTCCAGAATTTGAATCTCCAAAATGTGATCGACGGCGGCATTGGAGGCCACGTGATCAAGACGAAGAACGCGCAGTTCGACGTCTTCGCCGGGGCGGGTTACAACCAGGAATTTTTCGGGGCATACACCTTGCCGAACCCCACGCCTCCGCCGGCAACTACTCTCTTCCCGGCCGTCACGCAACGAAATGCGGAAGCCAATGTGGGCGAGACGTTCAGCGCGAAGCTCGGCAGCCGCTCGACCTTCAACGAAACATTCAATTATTTTCCGAACCTCAGCGGGCCCAGCGGCTATCGGTATACGTTCAATACCGTTCTCTCAACCGCGATCAGCAGATGGCTCGGCTGGCAATTCAGTCTGAATGATAATTTTCTGAGCAATCCGCCGACGGGAATCAAAGGAAATGACCTGCTTCTTTCCACCGGTTTGCGGCTGACGTTCGGCACCCCGAAATAGACGCGCTCATATTGATGAAGCTCGCGATTCCGTGACGGTCCTCCTGGGAACGCCAATCTCCCGATTGGCGTTCCCAGACCGCATCACGGCGTGACGGTAAACGGGATGGAGGCTTCCGTCGTTTCCCAATCCAGCGCCAGCGTGCCCTTGTTTCCGCCGTCGGAGCGCAAATCGACCTTAAATGTTTCGACAGGAGCGGAGAGGGTTTTCAAATTCATCTTCGTGCGGCCGAAATCGGTCGAAGAATCGTAATCCTTATGGAACTGCCCGGTCTGCTTGTTGATGATCAGCATCCATTCGTTCGCGTTCGGAAGCGTCCAGATGCTGTAGCTCCCGGCGGGAAGTTTCAGCGTGCCCATCTGCAAGTTTCCTTCCGACGTAATCTTGGTCGCCCAATTCGCGCCGGTGCACCAGACTTCGCCAAACGGAACGAGGCCGCCCATAATTTTCCTTCCATGCATCGAAGGCGCGTAGTACTCGATCGTGATCTTCTTGCCCGCAATCGTGGCCGCGACATTCGCCGGAGGGCTCGTATATTGCGAGCGGCCAAACTGGCCATAGGACGTCAAAGCAAAAACACCAACGAGGATGAGGACAATTCCAGATCCTCCAAACAAGAGAACTCGCTTCCTTTTCTGCATCATCATCGCCGCTTCTCCTACTGTCCGCCATTCTTGGCCATGGCGCCCTGCCCGGCCAGATAGAAATATCCGACCTTGTTGTTCGAGGGCGTCGCGTACCACATGCGGCCCTGCGCATCGAGGAAATATTCCCTCGAAGTAATCTCGGCATGCGGGAACGGATACTCGGTTACCTTCCCGGTCGTGGTGTTCAACCGGCCCACTTCGTCCAGATATTCCGACGAATACCAGACGTCGTGGTCCCGGTCCAGGTTCATCGCGTACGGACTCGCGTTCGGTCCCGGCAAAGCGTAATTTTTGAAAGTTTCCGTCTTGGGATCAAACCGGCCAATCTGTCCCGCGCCGGATTGGCTGAACCACACAATCCCGTTCGAATCGATTTGAATCCTGCGTGAGTACACGGTGTTGCTTCCCGGCGGATTCCAGGTCTTTACTTCCAGAGTCTTCCCGTCAATCTTCCCGATCTTCCCAACTGCATTGTATTCCGAGAACCAGCAGTTGCCGTCTTTATCCACTTCGACGCCATAAGTCGGCTCGCTGAAGTCCGTGAACTTCCCCGTCGTGGGATCGAGGCGGCTGATTCGCGTTCCACTCGACCAGGCAATTCCGTCCGGCCCGACTCGCACGGTATGCTTGCTGCCGCCCGCGACAAGGCCTTCCTTGCCGGGAGTGTAGGCGTCCGCATATTCGGTCAGCTTCTCCGTTTTCGGATCGAATTTCCCGATCTTGTTGATCCCAAATTCTCCCAGCCACACGTTGCCGTCGGGCCCTGGATATGCGGAATGGATTCCAACGGCATTTGGATTGGGCACATCGTATTCTTTTACATTCCCCGTTTCCGGGTCGAGCTTGCCGATCTTGTTCGCGCCGCCATAATAAGGCATCCAGACGTTGCCCTGCTTGTCCGGCGCGGCGCTCCACGGCATCCGGTTCGGCCCAGGCAAATCGTACTCGACGTAGACGATGTTCATCGCGTCGTCGTCAAATGTCCGCACCAGGTTCTTGTATTCCGGCAAATCCGCGGGAGACTTCGGCAACTCGGAGTCTGGGCCAAATGCAGCGGCAATGAAGGACGACACCCTGTCGGCTTGCTCATCATTGACCATGCTGCCCAGCAGGTAATGCATTCTGGTTCGCATGTAATCCACGCGGTCCTTCGTGCCTTCAAGATCGCGGCTCACGGAAGCCATGCGCGTTTGAAAGCCGTGGCAGATTTGGCAGGGCGCATCGCGGAAATTGGACGTGGGACCGAAGACCATCTCCTTGCCGCGAATGTTCGGTATCAACTTTTCGCCTTGATAAAGCGATAGATCGCGCCAGCGCACTGCCCCCGGCTTCAGCGCCCAATCCATCGACGTTGATTGGCTCGCCGTCAGCATGACGCCCGTGCGCGGATCGGCCTGATACCCAACGGCGCGAATCCGCAGCACATATTCTCCGGCCGGCAAATCCTCGACTCGATAACCGCCGTCCTTGTGAGACAGCACGTTGACGGTAATCTTGGTCTTGGTGTTCTGCGCCTGAACGAATGCCCCCTTGAATGGCGCGCCGTCCGGCCCTTTCACCGTCCCGGCAATGGTCGCCCCATGCGCGAATGCGGCAACGAAAATCGTCGCGCTCATCAATGCCAGTATTTTTAATATTCGTCGCATGGCAGCTCCTAATCGGTGAACCGTACGCGTTTAAATCATTTATTAAATAAAATCGAGGTTCGGCCCGCAACCCTCGCAACCTTGAATCCCTGAATCGTACTCCAGAATTACCCGTCCCGGCCAGCCTTGTTCACCAACATTCATGAGGCCCTGGCATCTCATCGAGGAATGATCGGGCCAATCCGAATTCCTCACCAAGGATTCGTAATTGACGGCAAGTCAGTCAATGAGCGGGCGCGTGGGGTTTCCTGTGCCAGTGCATTGGCAAAAAATGTATCCCGCCATTACCATGAGGTGGAATGATCCGGGTAATGGCGGTCTGTATTTCACCGGCGGGAAATGAAAATGCGTACCCACCTGGCAGAATCGAACGCTCTGCAAGTTCTAAAATCATGAGCCGAAATCCCAAAACCATTGGCCTGATCTCGGACACGCATGGATTGCTGCGGCCGCAGGCCCTGCGCGCACTCGAAGGTTCGGACCTGATCATTCATGCCGGCGACGTGGGCGATCCGGAAATACTCGAAACGCTGAAGACTCTCGCGCCGGTTTTTGCCGTGCGCGGAAATGTGGATACGAACCCATGGGCGCTGGCCCTGCCCGAAACCGAAGTCATCGAGACGGACCTGGTAACGATTTACGTTCTCCACGACGTTCACGCGCTCGATCTCGATCCCGTCGCCGCGGGCCTTCACATCATCGTGAGCGGACATTCGCACAAGCCTTCCCGCACGGAACACGGCGGCGTCCTGTTTCTCAATCCGGGAAGCGCAGGCCCGCGCCGTTTCGATTTGCCGGTGACCATCGCCCGCCTCGATGTAAGTCAAAAGCCATGGAACTTCACAGTCATCGACCTGGTTAACGCCTCCTCCAAATAATTTCGGCAACTCGAACATTACAGGTACAGCGGAACAGGTGCTCCGAATCTGATCGTGCGTCCAGTAGCGCCCGTCGATTAATCCCCGTACTCTCCCCAAACCAGTCTCACCGCAGTTTGAAACGCCCGGCGCAATTGACGTCTCGGGGGGAGTGCTGCCAGCAGGCTGGGAAGCGACAGGGGAGAAACCGTGAAGCGTTCCGCACTAGTGGTGTTAGCTGCACTGGCGGTGTTGCTCGGCGGGTGCGCCCAGGCAATTCTACCGGGCGACCCGGGAGCAGGGAGTGGACCGGGGCTGACAGCGTTGACTGTGACACCGTCGGGCGCGACCATCCCCGGTGTCGCGCAGCAACAGTTCGCCGCGAAAACAGGTGACGGGTCGAAGCCGGCGGTGAACTGGTCGATCAACGGAATTGCGGGCGGAAATGCGACATTGGGGACCATTGACGCCAACGGAATGTACACCGCGCCGGAGTTTCCGCCGGCGCCCAATACCATCACCATCAGCGCGGTCGAAACGTCGAACACCAGCAGACTCGGGAACGCCAGCGCCACTCTGAATAATCCAGTGCCGCAATTGACTAGCCTGGCGCCACTGAGCGTCCCTCCAGGAACTTTCACGATAACGCTGAACGGGTTGCATTTCGCACAGAGTGCGGTCGCATACATGGGCGCCACCGCGCTCACGACGACTTATGTTTCATCGACACAACTGACGGCAACGGGCACAGCAACGAGCGCGCAAGAGGGGACACAGACGATCACGGTACATAACCCAGCCCCCGGGGCGAGTGTTTCCGCTGGCTTGAACTTAGTGGTGTTGGGCGGAGTCGCTGTGATGGTGGCGCCGGCAACGGCCATGGTGCGCACCGGCAATCAACAAGTTTTTACTGTCATGGTGACCGGAGCCTTGAACTCGAGCGTCACTTGGACGGTAAACGGCGTGGCCGGCGGCAACTCCACGATCGGCACCATCACGGCAACTGGCACTTACACCGCGCCTCTCACTTTGCCGACCCCGAACACGGTCACGGTGACCGCGACCAGCGTGGAGGATCCCACGCGGTCGAGTAGCGCGACGGTTACGCTCGAAAATGCGATACCGGTGATCAGCAGCATTACACCCACGACATTCACGGCGAGCACGCAATTTGAAATGACCGTAAACGGAACCGGATTCACCCCCGGTTCCATCGTGAACTTCGGCGCCGTGCCGCTCAGCACGACTTTCATTGCACCGACGCAACTGATCGCCGTGGGCACACCCACGCTGGCGCAAGTAGGCACGGTGCCGGTCACAGTGGTCAATCCCGATCCAGGCGGCTCGACTTCCGCGCCGTTCAACGTGCAGGTGGTCGGCCCGAACTCAAATATCACCGTGACGGTTTCTCCGAAAACCGCCACGCTTGGGGCCGGAAACGTGCAGCAATTCCAGGCGACGGTGACGGGATCGATCGATTTGAGTGTGACGTGGTCGGTGAATGGAGTGAGCTTCGGAAACACCGCGGTAGGCACGATGGATGATTCGGGCAATTACACCGCGCCGAACAATATTCTGGGCCTCGGAAGCGTTACCGTAACGGCGGCTAGCAACGCGAATCCCGCGAAATCGGACAGCGCCGTCGTGACGCTGATCAATCCGGTGCCAACACTCACGTCAATCACTCCTTCGACTCTGGGACTCGGGTCCTTTCAGATCACGCTGAATGGGACGGGATTTGTGAGCACGTCCTCGGCGACGTTTGGCGGGCAGCCGATGCAGGTGACCTACGTGACTCCGACGATGATCACCGCGATCGGCAACGCGCCGGCGGTTGGCACGGTTGCCGTGCAGGTGACCAACCCCGCCCCGGGCGGCGGAACCTCCAACGGACTGAATGTGACGGTGACGACCGCGGGTACGCCCGTGAGTTCGGCGGCGGCGGTCCGTTTCCTGGAGGAGTCTTCGTTCGGGCCGGACTTGGAATATCTGAATCAAGTGCATGAGACCGGCTTTGATACGTACCTGCAGAACCAGTTCTCTTCGACGGTCACACCCTATCCGGACCCGCGGCCAAATGACAGTGTCAACAATGTGCAGCAGACGTTTTTCCTGAATGCCATTGCCGGTGGGGACCAGTTGCGCGCTCGCACGTCGTTCGCACTGAACGAACTTTGGGTGGTAAGCGCAAACACGGTGAACGACCCGCTGGGGTACACGAATTATCTGCGCGCACTCAGCAAGGATGCGCTGGGAAATTACCTGAATGTGATGACGGATGTGACGTTGACTCCGGCGATGGGAAATTTCCTGAACATGGTGAACAACGACGCGCCGCCGCCCGGTGAGCACGCCAACGAAAATTACGCGCGTGAATTCATGCAGTTGTTCTGCCTGGGATTGAACCAGTTAAATCCGGACGGAACGCCGGTGCTGGACAGCAGCGGAAATCCGATCCCGACATATACGCAGAACGACGTCATGGACCTGGGCCGCGCGTTCACCGGATGGACGTTTCCGCCGACGCCGGGCAAGCCGGCGCAGAATCACAATCCGGAATTCTACGGCGGCCCGATGGTGGCGGTGGAAAGTTTGCACGATTCCGGACAAAAAACGATTCTGGGGCAAACGATTCCGGCGGGCGGCAGCGCGGAGCAGGATTTGGCGGCGGCCGTGGGAATCATTTTCAATCATCCGAACGTGGGGCCGTTCGTGGCCAAGCAGATGATCGAGCACCTGGTCACCAGCAATCCCAGCCCGGCGTACGTGCAGCGCGTGGCCACGGCTTTCAACACCGGGACGTTTAACAGCTACGGGTCAGGGAAACGCGGCGACATGCAGGCGATGGTCGCGGCGATCCTGCTGGATCCGGAAGCGCGGCGTGGCGACAACCCGGCGACGGTTGTTGTGACAGACGGCAAGCTGCGTGAGCCAGTGGTGCTGATCGCAAGCATTGCGCGGGCATTCCACGCCAAGACCGACGCGGGAGGGTTGGCGAACTGGAGCTCCAACATGTCGCAAGACCTTTTTAACCCGGCGACCGTGTTCAATTTCTTCCCGCCTGCCAATCCGATTGCGGGCACCACGCTGAATGGACCCGAGTTCGCGATCTTCGACACGAACACGAGCCTGGCGCGCATGAACTTCATTAACGCAGCGGTGTATCAGGCCCTCGGACAGAACACGACGTTGAATTTCAGTCCCGTGATTACCGCCGGCACTTCGGACCAGATGGTGGCATGGCTTGACACACTGTTCCTGCACGGAAGCACGCCGACTCAAATGAAACAAACGATTCTCACTGCCGTCGGGGCCGTCGATCCCACAAACACGACGGCCCAGGCGCAGGCGGCGATTTATCTTTACCTTTCGTCGTCCATGTACGAGGTGCAGCACTAAGGCAGAGGAGCGAGAGATGACACGGCATACACGAAGAGACATGTTGCGATTGGCGTGCTGCTCGGCGGCAGGCGCGAGCCTGGTGAGCGGACTGAGCAAACTCGGGCTGGTGAGCGCGCTGGCGCAAGGCACGACGGATTACAAAGCGCTGGTGTGCATTTTCATGTTTGGCGGAAATGACAGCAATAACATGCTGGTGCCGACCGACTCGCGGTACACCCAGTATTTGCAAGCCCGCAGTGTGTTGGCGCTGCCACAAAGCCAGTTGCTGCCGCTGCAAATGAATGGGCAATCGATCTACGGCCTGCACCCGAACATGCCGGAGATGCAAGGGTACTTCAACAGTCAAAAATCACTGGCGATTATTGCGAACGTGGGAACGCTGGTGCAGCCCACGACGCAAGCGACCTACCGTGCGTTTCAGAATTTGCCGGAAAATCTTTTCTCGCACTCCGACCAGCAGGACCAGTGGCAGAGCGCGCAACTCGCCGGAATACCGGTATCCGGCTGGGCCGGCAAGGTCGCCGACAATGTCCAGACGCTCAACGCCGCCGCGCAGTTTCCGCCGATTCTCTCGATCTCCGGCAGTCCCGTCTTCTGCACCGGCATCAGCACGAGGCCATTCTCGATGGACCCTGGCCAGCCGCCAGGTCTGGATGGATTCGATCCGTCGGCCGCATCCCAAGCCCGGTATGCCGCGACTCAGCAATTGCTGACCTTCGACAGCGGCTTGTCGATGGTCCAGGCGGCGAACTCGGTTACGGGACAAGCGGTGAAGTTCGCGCAGGTTCTCTCGGATGCGCTGAAGAATATCCCGCCGTTGCAGACACTATTCCCGGGCTCTTATCTGGGACAACAATTGCAGCAGGTGGCCCAAGTGATTTCCGCGCGAAGCGCCCTGGGAGTACAACGCCAGATCTTCTTCTGCGCTGTGGGCGGATTCGACACGCACGCGGACCAACTGCCGCAGCAGGTGCAGTTGCTCTCGGATGTCAGCAAAAGCATGTCGTCGTTCTATCAAGCCACACAGGAACTGGGAGTAGCCAATCAAGTGACCACATTTTCGCTTTCGGAGTTCAGCCGCACGCTGGAGCCGGGCTCCAGCGGCGGCTCGGACCACGCTTGGGGAGCCCACCAGTTGATTCTGGGAGGCGCGGTGAAAGGCAATGCGATCTATGGAACGTTCCCGACACTGGCGCTGGGCGGGCCGAACGACGCCGACCAGAATGGCCGGTGGATCCCCACGACAGCGCTGGACCAGTATGCGGCGACGCTGGCGACGTGGTTTGGAGTCAGTGCGGCGAACCTGCCGTCCATCTTCCCGAACCTCGTGAATTTTTCGACCGGCAATCTGGGGTTCCTGGGCTAGCCGTGGACGAGTTTGCACGATAGCAAACAGCAGTGCCTGAACAACAAGAAGAGGCGCCCGACTTATGAGAACGATGTTCAAAATTTG
>Ga0209517_10005267_pt1 | contig 16548 bp, 14 predicted proteins | sample PeaSoiMetSII2010_FD_187695 | JGI IMG/M metagenome (GOLD analysis project Ga0209517, IMG submission 187695) | Peat soil microbial communities from Weissenstadt, Germany - SII-2010 (SPAdes) (version 2) | ecosystem: Environmental > Terrestrial > Soil > Wetlands > Peat | place: Germany...
CTGTTGCCCGATTCCGTCCTCAAAATCCGCGACCAGGCCGACGCGCGAAAGCTCCATCAGGCTCGCAAACTTCTCGAAGAATTCTTTGCCCGCGAGGGCAAGGAAAGAGCTCGTATGCCATGAGTGCCATGCCTCTTTCCGGAATCTTTTCGCTCTTGACGCCGTTGCTTTGGGTAGCCGCGATGTTCCTTTTGCTACAGGCTGTGCGGAGTGTGTTGCAGAACCGATGTTCAAGTAAGCGGCGGGATGTGGAAACGATCAAATGGTTCCGACCTCGGCCAAGTTTGATCCAGAGATGGAGCATGAAGATGGACAGAATCCGATTCAGACTGCCGAGATTTTCGCGGCGTCAGATGCCGGAGATCGCGCCGAAACCAGAGCCTTCAGTGCCCCCGAATACTCCCGCCGATCCGCTGAGGAAGCCTCCCCAGCCGATGCTCCTGCTCTTTGGTTCGACCATCGGTGCGCCCGACCCCAAACCCAAAGAGGCGTTCGCCTGGGAGAAAACGAAGGGAATCGAATGAGAGACAAATTGCCAAGAATACGGGTCCTAACCCATTAACCCTCGGTGCAGTGATCGTTCCGCCGCGCCGTTTCAGGAGCACTCCCATGCTTACGATCTCGAAACCGCTGTCAGCCAGCCAGGCTCGTACTTACCATGCGCGGGAGTTTGCCGCGCAGGAACAGAACTACTGGAGCCGCGATCAGCAGGGCCATACGGAATGGCAGGGCAGGCTCGCCGAGCAGTGGAGGCTCACTGGCTCAGTTGAATCTGAGCACTTCGCGCGGCTGAGTGAAGGCCAGCATCCGCAAACGGAAGAGCAGCTTGTCCGGCATCAGGTTTCGAGAACGTACGAAGGGAAATTCGGCAAGGAAGTGACCAGCGCCGAGCACCGCGCCGGGTGGGACGCGACGTTTTCCGCGCCCAAGTCGGTATCGCTCACCGCGCTTGTGGGCGGCGATGACCGGGTGCGAGAAGCCCACAGGGAGAGTGTTCGCGCAGCACTTCGAGAACTTGAGCGTTACACGCAGGCGCGGATCGGCAATGTGCATGCCCCAGAGACGACAGGGAAATTCATCGCCGCCACTTTCGAACACGATACCGCGCGGCCCGTAGATGGCTACGCGGCGCCGCAGCTTCATACCCATGCCGTGATCTTCAACATGACCGAGCGGGAGAACGGCTTCGAAAACGGAAAACAAATGCGAGCTTTGCAGCCGCACGAGATGTTCGTGTCCCAGCGCTACGCCACGGCCGTCTACCGATCCGAGTTGGCACTGCGTCTCGGAAAGCTGGGCTACGACCTGGAGCGCGGAAAGCATGGGCAGCCGGAAATCCGAGGCTACACGAAGGAATATCTGGAGGCTTCAAGTCCGCGACGAGAACAGATCAAAGATCATCTGCGGAAGCAAGGGATCGACGGAGCGGCGGCAGCGCAGATCGCGGCCCACCATACGCGCGACCGCAAGGAACTGCTGCCGCCTGAAGAAGTCTTACAACGGCACCGCGATCTGGCCGCCCAGTATGGGCATCAGGCGGACCGCGTGGTCGCCCACGCGCGCGAACATGGGCAGTATCGGATGCAAGACCCGGAGATGCAAGCGCAGCGGGCCGTGACCTGGGCGCGCGATCACGTCTTCGAGAGATCGGCTATAGAGGATCGCCGCGCGATACTTGAAACTGCGCTCGGGCGCGGCATGGGAAAGACCACGTATGCCCAGGTCCGGCAGGAGTTCGAGCGCCGAATCGAGACCGGGGAGTTCCGTGAAGTTTCGCACGTTGGCACTGGCAGACAGTACACGACCACAGCAATGGTACACATGGAGCGCGAGATTATTGGCCGGATGCGGGAAGGCAATCGGCGCGACTACAGCGATCCCATGCTGGTCTCGTCGCAGGTGCGGATCGCCACGGAAGACCGTCATCCGGAGTTGAATGCTTCGCAGCGCCAGGCCGTGGACGAAATCTTTCTTTCGCGGGAGAAGGTTGTCGGTTTAGATGGCATCGCGGGTGCGGGCAAGACAACAACTCTGTCCGTCGTCCGCGAAGGCGCGGAGGCCGAGGGCTACAGGGTGGAAGGTTTCGCGCCCACGTCCCGCGCGGCGCAGAAGCTTAGCGAAGCAGGCATGGGGACATCCACACTACAGAAGCATCTGGCACGTGGACAGCAGCCGGATACCGGCGAGAAACGGCTCTATGTGCTCGATGAATCCTCGCTCGCATCGACCAGGCAAGCGCATGAGTTTGTGAACCGGCTCCATCCGAATGATCGTGTTTTACTCGTCGGCGACCGGCGACAACATGAGGCGGTTGAGGCAGGGAGCCCCTTCGCGCAGCTCCAGGACGCCGGTATGAAAACGGTGAAGCTCGAAGAGATCGTGCGCCAGAAAGACCCAGAACTGAAACTGGTGGTCGAGCAGCTTGCGCGGAGCGAAGTGCGCGAGGCGCTACAGAATCTTGACCGGCAGGGTCGAGTCCATGAGATTCACGGCCACGACGAGCGCATCGCCGCTATTGCGAAGGACTACGCAAAATCGCCGGAGAACACGCTGGTGATTTCTCCCGATAATCGCTCTCGCATGGAGATCAACGAGCGCGTCCATGCGGAATTGCAGCGGAGTGGTTTCGTCAGCATCGAGGAGCACCGCATCAGGACGCTGGTGCCGCGCCAAAACCTCACCGGCGCCGACCGCACATGGGCCGAGCGCTATGAGGTGGGCGATGTGCTGCGCTATTCGCGCGCATCGAAGGAGACCGGCATCGGGAAAGGCGAGTACGCGCAGGTGAAGAGCATCGATGCTCCGAGAAACCGGCTCGCAGTCGAGCTGCAGGATGGCACGCAGCGCACTTACGATCCACGCAGACAACAGGGAGTCTCCGTCTTCCGCGAGGAGATGCGGAGCTTTTCAGAGGGCGATCGCATCCAGTTCACCGCGCCCGCCAACGAACTGAAAGTCGCGAACCGCGAGTTGGGGACCATCGAGAGCATCGAGGAAGACGGGCGCCTGCGCCTGACAATGGACAGTGGCCGTTTGGTCGAACTCGACCCGCGCAAGCATCTGCATCTCGACCATGGATATGCAATGACCAGCTACTCCAGCCAGGGACAGACTGCCGACCGCGTCCTGATTCACGTGGATACGGAGTTGGCTAAGGATCTGCTCAACAGCCGCATGGCCTACGTCGCTGTCTCGCGTGGACGCTATGACGCGCAGATTTATACGAACAATGCACCGACGCTGGCGCAGGCACTCAGCCGTGATGTGTCCCATCCTCCCGCGATCCAGCAGGAGCCAGTGGCGCAAAAGATAGAGCCACAGCACACGAATGAGATTGGCCCGGGTCTCGGCCTTGGCCTGTGACGCTGCATTTCCGAGTAACATTCCCCGGATAGATGAAGCGTAGCCGAGGCCCGGTCTGTGTCAAGACTCTGCGACCGCATTATGCGGCGGGCTTCGCCCGGTCTTGACTCAGACCTCAGCGGCCTCGGCTTATCATTCCTCTATCCGGGAAATGTAAGAAAGAGACGACCAACGCCACCCTTCTGTTTCTTTAGCTGGCCGGAGCACACGATCTTTCCCGAAGGAGCGTGTGCTAAAGATTCGAAACAGGCAGATGAGCGTGTGCCACAATCCTCGATTCCGGCCTGGTCCATTCGCGCTGGGAGTACAGGACTTAAATGCCGTGCAAATCGCCTTCTGAGGCTGTACCGGAATCTACAGTTTTCGGCATATGTCAGACGGCCGTTTCGCCCGTCATCAATCCTGAGCGCAACAGACAGAGCCCTGTTTTTGTTTTTTCTCATTCACTTCAGCGTGTTCTTGTGAACGGTTCCGTTCTTAATGATTACTACGAAGTTTCGCTCAGGATCTGCGCGCCTAGCCTGGAATGGAGCGATACTCTCTCTTCGTGATGGACGACGCCGAGCGGAGAAACACCAGGTATGGGCGAACCTGTGCCGGGAGAGCGGATGGGTTTGTCGGATTTGCGGCGCTGTGCCTCCTCGCGGATAGCGTCCCGGCATGCCAGGCGAGAGACGACACAGCAATATCGAATGACTTACATAAAATCGCGATGTCGCTCATTGACGGGCCGACAGTAGAGAAAGTCTGGTTGCGTCAAACTATTAATGAAATGTATGCGCTACCAACCGAAGTGCGGACGCAACGACCCGTGCCCGTGCGAGATCGGAAAAGGTATTATTGCGGCTAGCAGATTACGCTTCAGCATAGGGCGAGTACCCAATTGTCAGGATGCTATCGGAACCTCTTGTGCAACACGAGCGAGATGCACGGCCCGCTCCTATGCGAAAGCGCAAAGCGGGCCTCTTGGACAAAGATACGCCCGGCATCCGTGAGTTCCACAACCCGTAAGCGCGCGTCCGAACTGTTGAAGCCCTGAGACGGCCGAGGACGCACGTCGGGCGTACACTGTTTTCGCACGCGCCTTCCTTTTGAATCGTGCCCAGAACTGGCCGGTACCTCTGTTTCAGTTGTTCAAACAGACCAGGTACGGGACCTCCTTTTTACTGTCTGGGTCGGTCTCGGTCGTGATCTACAACGAAAGACGTAGGCTGTTACAACCAACTGGGAATACCTACATTTGCACGCGAGTCTCAAGCTGTTGCCGGCGAGTTATGTATCGAGGCGGAGGCCCCGTCAGAGAATCCCTACCGAACGGAGGTCATCAATGCACTGGTTCATCTACGTTGCGCTGGCCATGGCGATCGGCGCCGTCATCGCGTCCACTATATTTTCCATTCGGGAAGCTGCACGCCGGATCAAGAGAGCCGCGGAAACCCGCACGGCTCTGCAAAAACTTCAAGTCCAACAACAGGCTGAGCACCTAGAGCGAGTACGCGCCTTGCTGGATGTCAAAGAGGCAGAGGCCCACGAGCGCGCCTTAGCAGCGCTGATGAACAGTTGCCATTCATCCGGCTATTTTCCCGATGATCACGACTGACGATTTGCAAGGAGCCTAGCTAGAACGAAAACGGCGCTGACCATCCTGGCGACCAAAGCGTTTGTTGACGGTCGAGTGTCGTATCGTACGAACGAGGTTGCTAACGAAATACCGATCAGAAGAGCTCCAAAACTGGACTACCGGGCTCGAATATTGCAGAGCCGCTGCTTAGGTCACGATGGGTCTGAGGGTGGGAGATACTTGACAAAAAGGACTTCGTTGCGCGCTTCGTTATATAAGACTTCGTCAGCCAGAGCGGTGACCATGACAATTCCTAGACCTCCGGGCCTCAACCCCTTCGCCTCGCGGGCGCGAAGGTAAGCCAACGGATCTGCGTTGGCGAACGAGGCATGGTCGATTTCTTCAATCGAGAATCCGGGGCCAGGGTCCGCAATGCGGTACAGCAACATTCGCTTGGTTCGGATGCATGCGATTCTAGTCCGGCGAGCGGAATCCAGCTTCCCGCCCCACTCCACTGCATTCATAACCAATTCGCGAAAGACCTGACCTACCTGCTGACTGAGTTCCAGATCTTGACACGAATTAAGCTGGCGGACGTAATTCTCGATCCGCTCCGCTGCATCGCGTGTGCAGGGAATGGAGATCTCAAGCCAATTGGGCTTTGCCGAGATCACTTCAAAATCAGGATCTTCGCCAGCGCGCAGCGCTCGCTCGATAGTCGCCTCGATTTCCTGCGGAGAAAAAGGCTTGCGAACATAGTCGTAGGCCTGCTGACGCAGAGCACGGATCACGGCCTCCGGCGTGCCGTTGGCCGTAATGACAATGACTCGGGCGGTGAGCGACGCACTTCTTAACTGTGCCAGCAGTTCCAGACCGTTCATGTCTGGGAGGCCAAGGTCGAGCAGAAGTAGGTCAAAATCAGACTTGCCCTGCAGCATCGCGAAGGCATCTCCTGCCGTTCCTGTGCTGACCAGATCGTAGCCATGCCGCCCCAAGATGTGCCTAAGTAGTTGATGGATATCGGGATCGTCGTCGACGATCAAGATGCGCTGCGAGCGTTTGCGGACTGGACCAGACATGGCGCTTCCTAACAAGCCGAAGAATGAGTTGATTCTATAGCAAGGTAGTAATAGCATTGAGTCCCGCCCCCGCGCCAGCTGAAGTAATCAGGTGGCTTTGCTTCCACCTTGATTTTTGGGTGAACTGGGCGGCATCTGCAGCCGAGGAGACAACTTTGAAACGTGCGATCCTGCTGCGAAAGGCAAGAACGACTATGAGCGAAGCGAAACTGAAAATAGTGGAACCTAACAACGACTCGGCTGCCGAGCAGACCGCCGGCAGCGTTGACAAAATTCGTGACATTCTCTTTGGGACGCAGATCAAGAGTTACGAGGCGCGTTTCGCCCGACTGGAAGAGTCGATTGCCCGGGATCTTGCCGAAATGAAGGACGCCGCGTCGCGGAGGTTCGAATCGCTGGAGAGTTTCATCAAGAAGGAAACCGATGCGCTAGGGTCGCGGCTGAAGGCAGAACGCCAGGAGCGGACGGAGCAACTTCGCGACATCGCGCACGATTTGAAGACGAGCAGTGATGCGCTGAACAAGAAGATTCTCGATCTCGACAACAAGACCGCGGAAGAACAGAGCAGCCTGCGTCAGGACTTGATGAAGGAATCGCGCAAACTGCTGGACGACATCCGGCAGAAGAGCGATTCGCTGACTGCGCTGCTGGAACGCCGCACCACGGAACTGCGCGACGTCAAGCTCGATCGCACAGCTTTTGCGGCAATGCTGAACGAATTGGCTCTGCAGATCAGCCAGGAGCCGGCTGAACTGCGGAAGCCGACGAAAGCTGCGCAGTAAGACCCGGACCGCGCCCATGAGTCTTGCCAGCCCATTGCGGGAGGTCGCGAGTCAGGACGCGGATAAAGAAGTCCCCACCGATCCATACCAGCGCCTTCGCCAGTTGCTGCTTGGCCCGGAGCAGACCGCCATTGCTGGTCTGCAGCAGCGGCTCGATAAAGCCCACCTGCGTGCCGAGGAACTGAGCCGCATTATTGCGGAAGCGATTGTGCTTCGCTCGCGCCGCGACCATGCCTTGCAGAACGCGCTCAACCCACTGCTAGAAGAGGCCTTGCGAGTCTCGGTTGCGCGCAACCCACAACTCCTGGCGGACACGCTGTTTCCGATCATCGGCCGTGCGGTGCGTAGCGCGGTGGCTAACTCTCTGCGCGCCATCGTCGAGTCCCTGAACGAAACCGTGGAGCGCAGCGTCTCCTGGGACGCCCTCAAATGGCGTCTCGAGTCGCTCCGCACCGGCAAGCCGTTTGGTGAGATCGTTCTAGCGCGAAGTCTTCGCTACCGGGTCGAGCAGGTCTTCGCCATCCATCGCGAAACCGGTCTGCTGTTGGCCCATGTTGCCCGCGAGGCGGAGAATGCACGCGAAAACGAGATGATCTCCGGCATGCTGACTGCGGTGCAGGATTTTGTCCACGATTCGTTTGTGGAAACGGAAGGGGCGGAACTCGATACTGTCGAACTCGGCGAGTTCAACGTCTGGATTCAGCACGGCCCCGAGGCCTTGCTCTGCGCCGTTGTCACTGGAACGCCGCCGCGCGAACTGCGCAATGCATTGCAGCGCACGCTAGAAGAATTGCACTCCAACTTCGCTTCCGTGCTGTCTCAGTACGACGGGGACACGGAATCGGCGTCTGGCATGCGGCCCTTGCTTGAGGCCTGTCTGGTTGGGCAGCAGCCCCGTGAAGGAAAGCGGACCGCCTCTCGCGCCTGGCTGTGGGTGGCATTGCCCGTTGCTGGCCTGCTGTTAGCTCTGGGAGTGAACTGGATGGTGCGGCGACACAGATGGAATCAGGCGATTGAGAACTTGCGAGCCGAGCCCGGTATTGTCTTAACTTCCGAAGAGAACGTCTGGCGTGGCTATCGTTTGACCGGACTTCGCGACCCGATGGCGGCTGATCCAGCCGAGATCATTCGCCGGGCCGGCGTCGATCCGGCAAAAGTGAACGCGCGTTGGGAGCAGTATGTTTCGCTGGACCCAAGATTCCAACTCCCGCGGCATGTAGCGGAAGAGAAAGCACGTATCGAAAGGCAGGTAATCTTGTTTCGCGTCAATTCCTCGCAACTCGATCCCGAACAATTGCTAAGGCTGGACGACGTCGAAAACAGCCTGCGTAGCCTTCAAGGCTACGCATCGGCGAGCGGCAGGAAGCTCGAAGTGGAAATCGCCGGGCACACCGACCCAAGCGGACAGGAAGTCAAGAATGCCACGCTCAGTCAGAAGCGCGCAGATGAAGTGATCAGGGCGCTCACCGACCGCGGGATCACCGTAGATACGTTTTCTCCGGTGGCCAAGGCCTCGCAGGCCCCCTTTGAGTGGAAGCCCGGATCGTATGTCCCCGAACTGAGCCGGCGCGTGACGTTCCGTGTCCTGATGCATAACGAACGGAAATGATTCAGAAGAAAGTCTGCATGATCGGCTCGTTCGGGGTCGGCAAGACGAGCCTGGTGGCGCGCTTCGTGCGCAGCATTTTTTCAGAGAAATACCACACAACGGTGGGCGTGAAGATCGACAGGAAGGTTGTTGAGATTGGGGACAAGCAGGTCACGCTCGTATTGTGGGATTTAGCGGGCGAAGATGCGCTAACGACTGTCCGTCCTTCGCAATTGCGCGGGGCATCAGGGTACATCCTCGTAGTGGATGGTCTGCGAAGAGCCACCTACGAAACTGCGCTCGATCTGCAAGGACGAGTCGGCAAAGCGATTGGGCCCGTACCTTTCCTCTGCGTGCTTAACAAAAGCGACCTTCGCGAGCGCTGGGAAGTAACCGAAGCCGACGTGGAGGCGCTCCAGCAAAGGGGCTGGCCGGTGCTTTACGGCAGCGCGAAGAGTGGTGAAGGGGTCGAGGACGTTTTCCAAGAGCTCACCACCGCGATTCTAAAGGTTCCGAATGTCAGAGATGACACAGCCAGCGAAGCAACCCCACGGGGCATATGAGGACGTCGCCAAGCTGACCGCCGCTGTGGGCCTGGTGATCTTTGAACGGACCCCGCGGGGTGAATTCACGCTTCTGTCCCCACCGCCGGACTGGTTCCAGAACCTCGTTCCAAATGTCCAGACGGGTTCCGTTGTTTCGGTCCTGGAGGCGTTCCCGGCACTTGACGCGTTCCTTCCAGAGGCGGAAACCGTCTGGAGTGGCGGGACCCGGGAGGCCGCGTCGGAACTTGTGTCAGATCTATGGTCGGAAGTGCAAACTTCCGGCGAGGACCTACATTTTCGCGCCCACGCTCTGAAGGCGGACGGCCGGAACTGGCTGCTTCTGGAACTAGCTACCAGCCTGTACCGCGAACGGCAACTCGTTCTCCAATATGCGCACGACGTGGCGCTGCAGAACGATACGATCGTTCGCCTGAACCTCGAAATCGAGCGCGCGACCCAAGCCAAGAGCGATTTCCTGGCTACGATGAGCCACGAGATCCGCACCCCTCTGAATGCGATCCTGGGCATGGCAGAGTTGATGTCGGAAACACAACTTACCGAGGAGCAGCAGAGATATGTTGGGGCATTTCAACGCGCGGGAAGCAATCTGCTCACTCTGATTAACGACATTCTGGATCTCTCGAAAGTCGAGTCGGGGAATCTAAAGCTCGAATCCGAGAACTTCGATCTGTTCGAGGTGGCTGGTTCCGCAATCGAGCTTGTCCAAGTGAAGGCGCGGGAAAAGGGGATTGCGGCCACCCATAAAATCGCTCCCGACACGCCGCGCTATCTTCGAGGCGACGCTCTGCGCCTTCGTCAGGTTTTATTGAACCTGCTCGGAAATTCCCTCAAGTTTACCCATCAGGGCAGTGTCCGGCTTGGAGTGGAGCCGGACGCTCCGGACGCCGGGATGGTGCGGTTTACGATTCAGGATACAGGGATCGGTATCGCGAAAGATCAGCTCCCCAATGTGTTTCAGAGCTTTACGCAAGCCGATTCCTCGATCACGCGCAAGTATGGCGGTACCGGCCTGGGACTCACGATTTCGAAGAAGCTTGTGGAAGCCATGGGCGGCCGCATCTGGGTGGAGAGCACACCTGGCGTGGGCTCCACGTTCTTCTTCACTGCCCGCTTCGGATTTGGCCAGGCCCCTGCAGTCGCCCCGGCTACAAGGAACGAGGCACAAGCCTCCGCGCTCGGGGCCCGTTTGCGCATCCTGGTGGCCGACGACTCGGAAGACAATCGCTTCCTGATCAGCTCGTATCTAAAATTGCTGCCCTATCAGCTCGATTTCGCTGAGAACGGAGCAATTGCTTTAGAAAAGCTCCAGAAAAACGCTTACGATCTCGCTCTGGTCGATGTTCATATGCCCGAGATGGATGGATACGCGGTCGCAAGAAGAGTGCGCGATCATGAAAGCAGGGGGAATAACAAGACACTGCCGCTGATAGCCCTAACAGCGGATGCGTACCCGAGCGTGATCGAGAAAAGTGTGGACGCTGGGTTCAACGCCCACCTGACCAAACCCATTCGAAAGCAGACTCTGCTTGAGGCAATCGCCATACATGCTCGCGTGCCCGGACAGCAGGATGTCAAGAACGCGGACGAATCGTATTCTCTGACCTCTCTGGCAAGCGGATACCTCAAAAGTTCCCGGGAAAAGGCGGCTGAGATCGTAGTTGCGATTGGGAATGAAAACTTCGATGCCATCCGCACGACCGGACACAACATGAAAGGCACGGGAACCGCGTATGGGTTTCCCCGGCTGACCGAACTGGGCGACAGTATCGAGAAGTCAGCCTTGGAGAAAGACGCCGGCGCAGTACGAACCGCTGTGCAAGATCTGATCGCCTACCTGGACTGGATTACCCTCGAAGAGGACCTGAAACCGAAAGCCCAAGCTGGAAATATCCCACACGTCAGTATCAAAAGTTCCTTGCGTTCGCTGGTGCCGATGTTTATCGAGCGGCTCCGTACGGGCGGTCCCGAGCTTCAAGATGCAATCAGACATTCCGACTTCGCGGCGATCCGCATCTTCGGCCATAACTTGAAGGGGAACGGCACGAACTTCGGATTCCCCTTGCTCAGTGAGCTTGGAGATCGCCTCGAGTCCGCTGCGCTGCGTAACGAGTTGGGGCCGATGGAGACGCTTGTTTATGAGCTTCGGAAGTACCTGGATTCCGTTGTAATCGAGTACGAATGACTCAGCATCCGTGTGTCTTGCCGTAGCAGAACCGAATCGCTCCCGCGACGTAGCGGATAGCGCTCCAACTACCCCGCCACCGCCAATCGATGCTCCAGCGCGAAGAGAGTCAGTTCAACTCGATTCGACATCCCAACCTTATCGAAAACATTGGAAAGGTGCCTCTTAACAGTTTCTTCACTGATGTTCAATTGGGTAGCGATTTCTCTGTTCGAGCAACCCTGCGTCACAAATCGGACCATTTCCAGTTCGCGCGGCGTCAGTCCATAGGACTCTGACGGTTGAGCAGTCTCCAGGGTGGCAGACAATTCTGTGATGACCTGCACGACATTGCCAACGCTCTTTCCTGCAATCCAGTACTGCCCTCGGAGTACTGCGGCGATCGCCTTTTCCAGTTCATCGACTGAATTCTTCAGGAGTATGCCGCGAGCGCCCAATTGAAGAGCCTTAACAATTTGCTGTTTCGAGATCGAGGAGCAGAGCACAACAATCCGAACGGGCAATGGCGAGGAGGCGAGTTCCTGAAGAGCGTCCATTCCGGGTGAATTGGGCATCAGCAGGTCCAGCAACAGCACATCGGGATGAAGTTTCGTCGTCAGCTTGACCGCTTCCTGTCCGTCGGCAGCTTCTCCAATAACCTGGAAACCATCCTCTTCAAGCAGTTGCCGCAAGAAACCCCGCGTGATCGGGTCATCGTCGGCCAGCAGAACGCGTGCCACGGCTGCCATCAGTTCGCTCCTTCACCAGGGGTGGTCGTTCCGGTGCCCCCTAAGTCTAGTCTTCTTAATATATTACACCCGCTGCCCAGGGCTTGCCTTGCACCCGCTGGGCTCGGTTTCGACAATTTGTTGGTTTGATCTGCGTGACATTGGAAGGGGCTCTGGGATCACCTTTCTTTTTAAGAGTGTGCAATTTTGAACATCTTCGGGTCGGCTGTGGCTTGTACGATTCGCCCGCAAAAGGGTTGCTTACTTTGATAGCGCAGCCTTCCTCTCTCACAGGGCACTGCGCCACACTTTCTGGTTGGAAGGTCGTTTAGGAGCTGGTTGTGCGTAGGATTGGATTGCAGAGGTGCCCTTATTGCGGCAAAGATGGCATATACGCGTCCCGAACAAAAACGTGGCACGATGAGGTGTGTTGCTTCTTCTTCCTCCAAGTGGTGCGATGCCATTCCTGCATGCGCCGTTACTACCGTCCGCTTTTCTTGCCGCCCGTCCCTACACTGGCTGCGAGGAAGCCCATCGAGACTGTAGCCAACGACGAACAACGGGAGCGTTCGGCATGACAAAGCTGTTTCTTACCAGTATGACCGAGCCGGGTGCATCGTCGGACAATTGTTGTATTACACACTGACCTTGGTCGACCTAGCGCGGCATGCGGCGCTGAAATTCGCTGATGATCCTTTGAGCGCTTGGGGCGGGAGTACGAACTCGGCAGAAAGAAGTGAACGCCGAGTAGCGGTAACGGACAATGCCCGACGCTTCGCGAGGCGTCGGGCTTTTTTCTTTGCACAGGTATTTAATTTGGCGCGACTGTACACCCGCCGACGACGTGGAATCAACCGTATGGCAGCATGCGCGGCATTTGATTTCGCAGGGTGGCGTTCGCCCATGTCGCGAACATCCGTTACCGCCCGTTCGGGTTCCTCAAACCACGCGCCGCCCGCGTTAGGGTTTCTGCTGCGGAGGCGCTACAGCGCCAATCCGACTTCAACTGCAATCTACAACGAAAGACGTAGGCGAGTACAACCGATCGGGAATACCGGCAGGGTGTCTCTCCGTGTCAAGGTGCTGGTTAGAAGGGCCGTGTCGAGCTTGAAACAATTTCTCAGACCGGCGGCAAGTAGAGCGGATGGGTTTGCGATCCCATTCCGGCGAGGCGGCTCATGAATGAACAGGATCAAGGCGCCCAAGTCGACATGACATTTAGTCAGATGGAAGGCGCAATCGAATCGTTCGTAGAAACGGCGCATCTTGCTGGCCTAGACCTTGACGACCTGCTGGCGCTACTGAACGCCGGACTGAATATCAAGGAAATACTCGAAATTATCGCAGTGAGGTGTTCTTCACCCCGCGAGATGGATATACTTCGGAGCCCGTGGAGTGACGCGCGTAAATCTTTTGGGAGCTGCCCTATGCGCCCGCTCATTGAATCGAAATCGAAGAAGAAAGTGATTCTCTGCATTGACGATGACCAGAGCGTGTTGGAGTGCGAGAGGGAATTCCTCGCAACCTTCGGGTACACGGTTTTGACGGCTCCAAGCGGCGACGAAGGACTGAAACTAGCCTCCAAGAATTGCGTTGATGTCGTAATCGTCGACTATTGTATGCCCCAGATGAATGGGCACGAGGTGGCCATCGAGATGAGACGCCTCAGACCACAAGCGACAATCATCATGCTCTCGGGATCGATGGATGTGCCTCAGGAGGCCATGAATACAGTAGACGCTTTCGTGCCCAAAGATCGCCTGGCGAGCCAATTACTTCAGGCGATTGAGGCCAATGTTCCCCTTGATGGATAGTGGCGCTATTCCGTAGTCAGCCTCTCAAGGGCTGAATATCGCTACAACAGGAGGTCTTGTGCCTGATCTACTTGAACAGTTGAAACAAAAGTACCAGCCGGTGTTGGACACAATTCAAAAAGAAGGTGCCCAACTCGAGAACCTCAACCTTGATGGAAACCAGTTGTATCTGAAGGCCACAGCAATCTCGGAGGCCAGCAAAAACCGGATTTGGGATGCAATCAAGGGGATGGATCCCAATTTTGCAGATCTCAAGCACGATATCGAATTTCGTCAGACAGATCAGACCTATACGGTGCAGCCTGGCGATAATCTTTCGAAGATCAGCAAGCAGTTCTACGGCGATCCCAATAGATACAAGAAGATCGTGGATGCGAACAAGTTGGAGGACCCCGACAAGATCAAGACCGGCCAGCAACTGATCATCCCGGCAGCGTAAACAAAAATGCTTGGGATGGCATGTTGCTCTCATAATGGACAACTGCCCTTCCATTCAGCGGCCCGAAAACCGCTCTTGACGAATGATCGACAAACCATCTCGCACAACTCAATTTCGGAGGAAACCATGAAGACAAAGATTCGCTTGATTGCGCTCGTAGCTGGAGTTCTCGTTTCTCAACTTTGCATAGCACAGGCACCCGCGGGTGCACCTGCCGGTTCAACCGGGATGTGCAATGACGGTACTTACTCTACGGCGGCAGCCAAAAAGGGAGCCTGCCGCGGCCATAAAGGCGTAAAAGACTGGTATGCAGACGCAGCTACAGCGCCTGCGAAGAAGCCAACAGCGGCCGCTGCGCCAGCAGCACCTGCGCCAGCACCCGCAGCGGCCCCGGCCTCAGCACCCGCAGCAAAAACAAGTGCCAATACGGCCACTCCAGCGCCGGGCGGCGGAGCGGGTCAAGTCTGGTTAAATACCGCCAGCAATGTCTACCACTGCGAAGGCACGAAGTGGTACGGCAAGACTAAAGCTGGTGCGTACATGACCGAAGCCGAGGCGAAAGCCAAAGGGGCACATGCTGACCACGGCAAGGCGTGTAATTGATCTTCCGGCGCCCTTCTTGCGTAAACACGTCGGCCGTGGGCTTGCAACATGAGACCACTAGCTGGTGTGAGCAGGGTTAAAGAAGGAAGTTCACGAACGAAAGCGCATGCCAACGCTGGTTCAAGAAGCCCAGAAGGGGTTAGGAGAAACGACTATGAGCAAGAGATTCATGACTAGAATTCTCATCGTGCTTTTTGCGTTAAGCCTGATCAGCGGGATGGCGGTGGCGCAAGCTGCCAAGACACCGTCCAACACTTCAACCGCCACGGCGGCCAATGCCGACCTGCTCGACATCAATTCGGCAACCAAGGACCAACTCGATGCGCTGCCGGGCATCGGAGCGGCCTACTCCCAGAAGATCATCGACGGCCGTCCCTACGCGAAGAAGACCGACTTGGTGAGGAAAAAAGTTCTCCCCCAAGCCACCTACAACAAGATCAAAGACAAGATCATCGCAAAGCAGAAGTGAGAATACTCACTGTCGAGACGAAGAGTTACACCGAAAAGGATCTGATCACAGACTCTTCAGGGCTCCACGTCTCTCTGTGCTATTTCTCGGAATTCAATGGAGGCAGTTATGGGGTTGCTCGACAATCTAGAAAACCAGGCATTAGGTAACGTGTTAGGTGGCAGCTCCAATCCGCTGGCAACGGGCCTGTTGCAGATGATCCAGAATCAGCCCGGTGGTTTGCAGGGATTGGTGCAATCGTTTCACGATAAGGGGATGGGCGGATTAGTGTCCTCCTGGATCAGTTCGGGGCCGAATCCGCCGATTTCTGCGGACCAGGTTCACCAGGTTCTCGGCAGCGATCAGGTGAAGACGCTCGCCGCTAAAGCCGGAATCTCTCCCGACGTCGCCGGTGCCGCTATTGCCCAGATCCTACCCGGATTGGTAGACAAGCTGACGCCGAATGGGTCGGTTCCCGCTCACAGCAACGTCCTGGAGATGGCGTCCACTATCCTCAAGAACCTTGAGACGAAAGCCTCTTGAATTTTGTGTGGCGCGCGGTCTGAAAGCGCGCCACCGTTTTTTCATCATCGGGCCAGTCCAAAATCGGGCCGTTTTGGGAGAGAAGGCGGGTGGCCCCGGCCTTCGCGTCCACTCTAACTCTGGAGGGCGCACCGCCCAAGCTCTTGAACGGGGACTGTTCCGCAGACCCACGCTATCGCTGCCTGTCCCGCTCCCTCTCCTCGCGCTCTTCGCCTTCCCATTTGCCGCTCCAGTGGTCGTTGCCACCGCCCCATTCGCCGCGGCCCCAGCCTCGGAACAGCGCGCCGTCAATCACGCTGCCATCGCGATACTCAAACATGCGCTCCTGCCTGTTCGGACCACGCGCATAAATCCGCAGCACTTTCGCATGACCCTCATCCGGGTCCACGCCGAACGTCCGGAAGTCCAATCGGAACTGCCGGTCGGTGCGCGCCAGTTCCTTCAGCCGGTTCGTGACATCCACATGCCGCCGCTCGCTCCCATACTGCGCACTGAGAATCAGGAACTGCCCGGCGTCGCCGCCATGGCCGCCGACACTGCCTCCGCCATTCCAGTTGCCACTCCAGCCACCGCCGCCCCACTCACCGGTGCCCCAGCCGCGGAAAATCGCCCCGTCAATCAAGCTGTTGTCCTGATACTCAAGCATCTGCTCTTGTCCGTTCGGACCCCGTGCAAAAATGCGTAGCACCTTCGCCATTCCTTCCGCCGGGTCCACGCCGAACGTACGATAGTCCAACCGGAACACCCGGTCCTGACGCGCCATTTCCTTCAGCCGGTTGGTAACATCCACATGCCGGTATTCGTTTCCATATTGCGCGGTCAGAATTAAGTACTCGCCGGCATCATTGTCGTTTCTGCCATTCCAGCCGCCGT
>Ga0209517_10005269_pt1 | contig 16546 bp, 9 predicted proteins | sample PeaSoiMetSII2010_FD_187695 | JGI IMG/M metagenome (GOLD analysis project Ga0209517, IMG submission 187695) | Peat soil microbial communities from Weissenstadt, Germany - SII-2010 (SPAdes) (version 2) | ecosystem: Environmental > Terrestrial > Soil > Wetlands > Peat | place: Germany: Weissenstadt...
CCCCCGCCGCCCGCGTATACGCCGCAATCGCCGATGGAAAATCCTCAAGACCCGTTTCGATCCGCCCCAGCACCATCGGCCATCGATAATCTCTAGGCGAATCGTTCGCCGCTCTCGCGTAATAATCCCGCAGCTTCGCAGCAACGCCGTTCGCCGACGCATACAGCGCCGCTTCCCGAGCCAGCGCTTCATCCTCGGGATATTTCTTCAGCACCTCGATGTACTGATCCACGGCGCCCGAATAATCCTTCATCCGCGTCAGCACCGGAATCAGCGCACGCCGCATCGCCGGCGCATTGTCGCCGTGAATCTTCGATTCGTAGAACGTCCGCAATCCCCGATCATCGCCTTGCCGGGCATAGGTATCCGCAATCACCGCGACGTACTCGGCATTGTCCGCACTCGCCGCCAGCAGCTTCGCCGCAAATCCGCGCGCCCGCGCATAGTCTCCCGCTTCCGTCGCCTTCCGAGCCGCCTCTAGTGTGAACTGATTCGCGTACACACCCGCGGCACGCCCGGCAGCTTCTTCGAGCACGTCCACCGCGCGACGCGCGTTCTTGTTCCGCCAGTGAAAATCCACCGCGGCCCGCACGACGCCCAGAATCGCCGGGTCCTCGCGATACAGCGCGTCGATCACGGCAGCCCCCTGAGTCGTCTGCCCTTGCCCCTCGAAAAACCTTGCCAGCCCTAACCGCAGACGCATTTTTTCCACCGCGTCCGTGGCGACCGCGACCTGCCGCTCAATCGCCGCCTGCTGCGCCTTCACGAATCCATCCACCCGCGCGTCATTTTCGATCGCAGCCAGCAATTCCGGACTGGTGGCTCGCGCGGAAATATCGAGCAGGAGTTTTTCCAGATCGTCCCGCCGGCCCTGATTCCGAAGCAGCGCGACCCGCAGATGATACGAGCCCATCTCTGGATTCCGCGCCGAAACCAAATTGTCTGTCAATTGTTCGATGTCCGCGCGCAGCGCCGGACGCCGCGCCAGCGACAGCAGACGCTGCTGCGCGGTCGAATCCGGCTGCGCGATCGCCCCCTTGGCATATTCGCGAGCCGCGAAATCGTACACTCGCTGATTCTCGCGAATGGCTCCGGCTTCATACGCGAACAACGCCGGCCGGCCCAGCCGCTGTCGAGCTTCATTGATCATGCGCAGCGCGTCGTCGTAACGGTAATAATCCCAGAACACCGTCGCGGCTTCCAGATACGAATCTGCCTTCGACGGATCGATTTCCGCGATCCGGTTCCAATCCGCGGCGGCGCGATCAAACCGCTCGCGCGCGGCCTCCATCTCACCCAGTCGGGTCAGGGCCGTGTGATCGCGCGGATCCGCCTCGACCAGCTTCTGTTCCACTGCGACCGCCGTATCCATCTGATCCAGAGACCGGTATGCCGCCGCAGTCCTCTGCCCGATCGCGCGATCCGCGGGAAAATTCTTCTCGATCGCGAGCATCACCGGAGCCGCCGCCTCAAAATGCCCGCGCCATGCTTCTCCCTCTGCCAGCATTCTCTTTGCCGCCGGATTCTGTTCGCTTGCGCGTACCGACGCCAGTTCCGCATCCAGTCTCCCCGTGCGGGACAATCGCTCGAAGAATCGCATCCGCAAATCTTCGGCGTAATACCAGTGTTGCCGCAGCAGCGCTTCATACGCGACGTCGTTTCGAGTGGGAGCCGACGAATAAGCAGCCAGCAAATTTCGCACGAACGTCAACTGATGCGGGAATCTCTGATGTGCGTAAACGTTCAGTTGCAGCGCCAGCGCCGGCCCGACGGGAGCCGTGGTGTGAACGATTTCCTTGAAATATCCCTCCAGCTCGGTGCCTGAAAAAGTCCGGATCACATCGCGCGTCAGCCGCGATACATCAGCTTGACGCCGCTGCCGCAGGTACCAGCGAGCCAGCTTGTGTTCCCAGGTATGATCCGGAAATTGAGCGATCGCCCGCTTATAAACTTGCTCGGCCTCGGCCCCCAATTTGTTCTGATCCAGAAACGCGGCCAGCGTGTCGTACAAACCTGGATCGTTCGGATTCCGGTCGATCTCCCGGCGGTACAGCGCCAGCGCATCGTTCAGGCGCTTCATCGAAACCAGCCGCGCGACGTATCGATCCAGCACGCGCGCGTACTCGGGGGACCGCAGTTTATCGAATTGTGGGGGAGTATTCTGAACGGCCGCGGGAATCGCGCCGAGCGGGACGCCCCCCGCGCGCTTTCCTAGCTCGACCAGCAGCGCATCGTAAGTCGCGAACTCCTGCTGTGTCCGATTCAGCCGCGCATACGCATCCGCCATTCGCATTGCCACCGCCGTGCGGTTCGCTGCATTGGGAAAATCGGCGAGAAACTTCGTTCCTGCTTGAATCACTCCGTCGCTTGACCCGTAGATCGCGTACGCCTCGATCACACGTTCCCGCAGATCCGCGCGCTCGGGCGAATTCGGGAACCGCGTTTCAAACAGAGTGACCAGTTCGGCCGCGCGCGCCCTTCGAAAATACGGCGCCGCGCTTTGCTCCTCCATCGCGTAGCGATACTGCGGACCCGTGCCGTTCAACAGCAGCGACGTTACGCCATTCAAAAATCCCGGATGCGGATCCATGGCGGCGACGTCGCGATACAACGAAAGATTCCCAGATCCGAATGAAATGTTCTGCTCCGGAGCGGACAACAGCAGCCGAGCCAGGGAACTGAGAGCCGTCTCCGCCATCGAATCGGTTTTATACAGCGCGTAATAATTTCGCGCCGCCTCGTCGTAATTGTGCGACGCTTCGAACAGGCGCCCCAGCGTCAACAATTCATCGCCGGTCCACGCCGACTGCCGCGCTTCTTTCCGGACCCGAAACTCGATCAGCGCCCGCTCCGCCGCAGCCGCATTGCCCGTCTGCTGCCAGTAGTAAAACAACCGGACCGCGCTCGCCAGATCCGCCGGATTCGCCGCCACTCCCGCCCGCGCGCGCTCGAGATAGGCCCGCAGCTGGCCCGTCTGCTTCAACAGTTCGAAATATTGCGCGACCAGTTTCGGCGGCCACAGTGGACGAAAACTGCTCTCATACACCGCAATCGCCCGCGCGGGCGTGCCGATTTTTGCTGCAACCTCGGCCTCCGCCTCAATCGGAAACTCCTCGTCTTTCGGAAATTTTCTGCGATACTCGCCGGCTACCGCATTCGCCAGATCATATCGCTGATGATCCATCGCGAATCGAAAATACCTGGGATACAACTGAGCCGCTGCGCCTGGATAGCGATCGATCCACGCGGCGAACTGATCTCCGCCCGTCGACGAATCGAGCCTCTGATCGTCCACCAGCTTGATCAGACGTTCATAGATCTTCCAGGTTCTTTGCTCCGAGTCCGCCAGCATCTTTTCCGCATCGGGCAAATCTTCGCGGCCCGCCATCGCCAGCGCGGTCAATTCGTCGTTTGAACGTAGCCGCCGGTGATAAAAATCCGCGAGCGCAATCCGAGCCGCGCCTTTATCCTTCGCAACGTCGATGTATTTCTTCCAATCCGCTTCCGCAGCCGCGAAATCCAGCGCCTGCTCCGCCTCCAGCGCGCGCAGCGAATACAACTCGGCATCCGATGGCGATGCCGCAATCAACTTCGAAAGATCCGCGCGAGTCTCCGTAGGAGGCCGACGCATGGTGCCTCTGAAAAAGATGTTCTCCAGCCGATTCCCAGCATCGATGTTCTCAGCCCACCGAGTAAGATCCGCCCGCAATCCCCACACGAGACAAATCAAGAAAATCGGTGTCGATCTAAGGAAGGATTTCAACATCCACCTCCCCGCTGCCGATGTTGTGCGCGAAATCTTCGGCGGTCACCGTGACTTTGTAGCGACCCGCAGCCAACGTCGCCGGGACCATTAGTTCTCCCACGCTCGACCCCATCTCCGCGCTCCAGCGCAGATACGCCGGAGCAGCGCCATACATCCGGGCCACAATGGTCCGCGTGGTATCCGATGCGCTCACGCGCAGCTTCACGACATCGCCGCGATGAAACTGCGTCCGCTCCAGCTTTACCTTCACGGTTGGAGGCTGGCTCGCGATCACGAAGGTCTTCGACTCGCGAAATACGTGCCCTTCCCGGTCCCGCAGAATCAGCCGGACGTGATAGGTGCCATCGGCCAGATCCTTCGGAGCAAGAAACCGCGTCTGCCATGTGTCTTCGTCTTCGAGATAACGCAGCTTCTTTACCAGCCCGAACGGAAACATCGCGACGACGGAGTTGATCGATTCATCCGTCTTTACGCGCAACACCGGATCGCCGGGACGAATCAGCCTCGGCCGCAGCAGCGCGCGCGGCGCGGCCAGAAACGATGTGTACGGCGTGACAAATTTGTATTTCCGCGACAGGCGCACGATCTCGTCGATAGTGGGCTGATCCTCGCCGTCGCGCTCGATCTTTTCGAGCAGCGCATCCACGCGAGCCTTCGCCCACATCCGCGGCAGATGCGGATGATCGGTATTCTGCGCCGGAAGCGCTGCCGTCGTGCGTGTCTGCCCCACCGTGAACGTAGCCTGCCCTCCCGGTTTCTTATATTCACCCGCCCAGGTCTGTACCGAGCCGGGGAAAATGGTTTCTTCGAGTGGATAAACGAGATCGAAATTCGCCGCAGGCGTAATCGCGAGTTGCAGATTGTCCACCGGCTGGCGTCCGATCTTGGCCAGAAAGGCGTTCAGCTTGAAGTCCACCGGCTCCGATGACCGGACAGCTTCAAACACTCCGCGACTGCGCGCGAGCATCCGCCCCAGCGGCAGATTCGCGTCATCCCCGGTCGCGAAAACATAGGTTCGAGGCCGGCGGGCTTCGGCGATTTGCTTCCATTTCGCCGCATACCATTCGCTCAATTTGCCGTTTTGCAGAATTCCGCGGGTCGCACCCAAATCGCCCAGCAGCACGATATATGGATCGGAGGCGAACGTCTGCGAAAGCGCCGCATCGAGTGCAGCCTGAAGGTTCGTTCCGCCGCGCAATCGCTCCGCGCGCAAGAATGCCAGTGCTTTCTCGATCGTCTCCGGAGCCGCAGCCACCGGAGCCGGCGCGAACGGGGTCACCTGTTCGTTGAACGCCAGCAGATTGAACTGGTCCGTCGCCCGCAGCGATCTAAGCAGCGACTCGAGCGCGTGAAAACTTCGCTCCAGCTTTTCCCACTGCATCGACAACGACGTATCGAAGAGAATCACAATGGATCGAGGAGCCACCGGTGCATTCGTCGAAGGCAGCGCCATCAGCGCCGAAGCCTCGAAGAATCCCGGATCGGAGCCATCCCGGTACGTCAGTACTTCCAGCGCATTCTTGCGCGCATCCAATCCATATTTCAGCGAAAAATCCTCCGTCAGCGCGACATTAGAGCCTTCAAACGAGGCTTCGACCGATTTCGGCGTCTGCGCGTTCATTTTCATCGGAAACGCTTTGCTGACGAACTGAAAATCGCGCATGGCGTGCGCGCTCTTCACGTTCACGTGAATGGTCAGCCGCCCGGCTGTTTGCGCGCGATAGACATCCGGCCTGAGGGGAATCGAAAAGAACGCTTCGGCCTGCTCGACGGACAAGCGTTCCTGATATTCGATTTCCAGACGCTTGGTCCCATAGGCCGGGATCGGGACGATGCGCGCCCTGAAAATCGAAGTACGCCGAGCTTCATCGGCGTCGCGCTCGCCCATTTGCAGCAGCCCCGGATCCAGCGCCTGCAAGCGAATTTCGCGATACGTTTCCTCGGCGCGCTTTCGCTCCAGGATCACGCCGGGAATCCGCGTGGTATCGTCCCACACGGCGAAATCGGAAACGAGCGCCGCGCCCGGCAGCGCAAAGACATAATTCCCTTCCAGCAATTTCGCGGTGTGATTCCCGAAAATCTGCCGGATGTTGACTTTGGCGTAGCCGTTGTCGATGACAACTTCGATCGACATTTCATCCAGCGACAGCACTTTCGCATCCGGCTGCCTGAGCGTCGACGGAATCAGGACTCCGGTATCGCCAAGAACCAGCGGCGAGATGGCGAGAATCAGCAGTCGCTTCATCGGACCACCGTCGATTCCGGAATCTTCACCAGCCCGTTATCCGTGCCGATGTACAAAACTCCGCCACGAGCTTCGATCGCGGTGACGTTCGATGAAGGCAATCCGGCCGTCCAGAAATTCCACCGCCCGCTCGCGAGGCTGTACACGGCAAGTCCACGATCGAGCGTTCCCGCGTACACCGCGTTCGTCGTCGAAACCATCGCATTGGCGTTGATCTCGACCGTCCCGCGCATTTCGTCGAAACTCTGCCAGCGGCCCGAGCGGTCGAAGCGCATGACTCCAGCGCCATAGGTGCCGACGAACCAGGCGTCGTTGACACGGACCATCGCCGTGATCCAGTTATGTTTCAGCGCGGAATTCGCGGTGGTGAAGCTGGCCTTCACCATCTCGCCGTCGAGGATCGAAAGTCCGCCGAGCGTTCCTACCAGCGTTCTCGCTCCATCCGGCCCGAGCGCATAGGCGTGATTGTTCACGAGCCCCTGAAACGCGTAAATACTGCTGACTCCGGACCCATCGATGAAGCTCACGCCTGCCGGAGTCGCCGCGATCGCGCTGCCATCCGGCCTCAGAACTACGTCGGTCACTTGATTCGCGATCAGACCGTCGTCATGCGTGATCACGCGGCGACGCGCGCCTGAGGCATCGAACATCACTAAGCCGTTGGCCGTCGCAACGGCCGAGACTCCGCGCGCGGCGTCATGCGCGATCCGGTTAATGCAGAACAGATGATCGTCTTCAAAGCGTTCGCCGCCCAAAATCTGCAAGCCGCGGTCGAAGTACCCGATCCATAGCCGCGCGCTTCCATCCATCGACAGCGCCGCAATATTTCGATCCACCAGCGTGGCATCCTCACGGCGAATCACTTCCTGCGACCCGCGCCACAACGAATCCTCCGCGAGCGCGAACACGTCGCCATCGATGCGCAGGATTTTGTGAATGGAGCACTCCGGGCACACACCGGCGTGGTGCGAAGGGACTTCCACCATCCCTTCATCCAGCGTCCCGACCCAAAGTCTTCCGTCGGCGGCAAAAAGAGACTGTGCGAAATATCCCGGCGCGAGGACTTGAGAGAATTTCCCGTCGCGAATTTCCGCCACTCCCATTGCCGTTCCCGCATAGACGGTGCCGCTGTCTTGCGCAAGGGAAAGCACCTGATGATCCGGCAGTTCATCGTCGATAGATTCCAGCGTTCCCGCGTTCCAGTGGAGCAGGCCGCGGTCGATGGTGCCGACCCATAGACTCGCGTCATCCCCTGCGAGCGCGGTTACTGGAACATCGGAAAGCGACGAATGAAACGGCTTCATTTCCCGTCCGTCGTAGACCAGAACTCCCATCTTTTCGGTTCCGATCAGAATTCTCGAGGTCGCCAGCGGCAAAAGAGCGGTGACTTTCCGGAACTTCGCATCATCGGCCCGAATCTGGCGGAAATCGCGTCCGTCGAAGGCGACGACGCCTTCTCCAGAGGTCGCGATCCACAGTTCATCGCCGTGCGAATCGCCCGCGGACCCGACGGCCAACGCGGTCAGCGGCGCGGCGGGAAGCTCGGCGCCGGCGCGATAACGCGCGATCAGTGAGCCATCCGGGTCGTATTCGGCTAGCGCAGTTGGTCCGGCAATAAAAAGATGACCATGGAACATCTGGGCGTCGCGAAACACGGCGGGGGCGCCGATAAATTCCAGGCCTGAGGGCAACGCAGGCTGGATGATGTGCTCGGTGAATCGAATGCGCCCTTCGCCGGCGACGCGTTCGCGCGTTTCGCTGAGGACGCCTTGAGCGCGCCACAGCGTCCACGCTCCGAACATCAACGCCGTCCCCAGTGCGATCGCCAGGGGCAGCCATACACGCCTGCGCGGCATTGGTTCAATCATAGAATAAGACTGTGTCCCGTTACGACGCCCTGCTGGTGATCTCTTTCGGCGGTCCCGAAAAACATGAAGATGTAATTCCGTTTTTAGACAACGTCCTGCGCGGGCGCAACGTTCCGCGCGAACGGATGCTCGAAGTGGCGGAGCATTATTATCATTTCGACGGCCGCAGCCCCATTAACGATCAGAATCGCGAATTGGTTGCCAGGCTGCGCGACGCCATCGACATCCCGGTGTATTGGGGAAATCGCAACTGGCATCCGATGCTGGAAGATACGATGCGCCAGATGCGGGATGACGGGATCCGGCGTGCGATTGCGTTTGCGACATCGGCATTCGGGTCATATTCGGGATGCCGGCAATATCTGGAGGATATCGAGCGGACGCGCGGCGGTCTGGTGATCGACAAGATTCCTCCGTTTTCAAGCAATCCCGGATTTCTTGAAGCAGTGACCGAACGCGTACGCGCTGCGATTGCGGAGTTGCCTGGAGGACGCCTCATTTTCACGGCGCACAGCGTCCCGACCTCCATGGCACAGGCGAGTCCGTACGTCTCGCAGCTTGAAGCGGCCTGCGCAGCGGTGGCACAAGCAGTGGGACGAAGCGACTGGAAGCTGGTCTATCAGAGCCGCAGCGGACCGCCGGGGCAGCCTTGGCTCGAACCCGACATTTGCGATTATCTGCGCGAGATTCGATCGGACGCCGTCATCGTGCCTATCGGGTTTCTGTCCGATCACATGGAAGTGCTATACGACCTGGATACCGAGGCGCGCGCGGTGTGCGAGGAAATCGGCGTGCGGATGGCGCGGGCGGGTACGGTGGAGACGCATCCGGCGATGATCCGGATGATCGCGGAGCTGGCGGGCGTGGAGCCCGTCGCCTGCGCCGCCGGGTGTTGCCCGCCGGCGCGCCGAACAAAATAGAATTCTAGAATGCGCCTGGTAACGTTACTGCTCGCCTGCGGCTCGCTTTTCGCGGCGGAACCGTTTCTAGTTGAGCCGTACTTGCAGTTGGGCGACGCGCGCGGGCTTCAGAAATCGGAGACCATGGCGCTGCTGTGGCAGACTCCGGACAATTCTTCGGGCTGGACGGTCGAAGTGAAATCGGGACCAATGTGGAAGACCGGGCCGTTGTGGAAAAAAATGGCGGCGCCATCGAACCAGCGTGTAGCGGTGGCCGGAATCGAGCCGCATCTGGTTTGGCGGGCGACGCTGACCGGGCTCGCGCCGGGACTCGATTTCGAGTATCGCGTGCTGCATGCTGGGAAAGTCGCGTTCAGCTCGCATGGACGCACACGCAAAAGTCGCGAACAGGCGTTCCGCTTTGTGGCGTTCGGCGATTGCGGAGCCGGGACGGAAGATGAAAAGCAGATCGCCGGGCAGACGTTAAAACAAAATCCGGATTTTGTGTTCATCCCGGGTGATATTGTTTACTCGCGCGGGCGGGTGGCGGAATATCGCACCAACTTTTTCCCGTATTACGCTGCTTTGGCGGCTTCTACGTTATTCGTCGCCGCTCCGGGGAACCATGACACGCTGAATCGCGATTTGACCATGGCGCCGGACGCGCTCGCGTATTTTTACTACTGGGCGCAGCCGTTGAATGGTCCCTCGCATGCGAGTTTCGAAGGGCTGCTAGGGCCGGACGCGGCGCAGGAGGCGTTCCGTGCGGCAGCGGGGTTGAACTTTCCGCGCATGGCGAATTTCTCCTTCGACTACGGAAATTCGCACTGGCTGATTCTGGATTCGAATCCGTATGCCGATTGGACCGATCCCAAGCTGCGGCGCTGGATCGCTGACGATCTGGCGGCAACCACCGCGACGTGGAAATTCGTCGGCTTCCATCATCCGGGATTCAACTCTTCGAAGGCGCATCGCAACGAACAGCATATGCGGCTGCTGAGCGACGTATTCGAGGCGGGCGGAGTGGATGTAGTGATCGAGGGGCATGTACACAACTATCAGCGGACTTTTCCCCTGACGTTCAAAGCCAAGCCTCCGTCGGCGCGGCCGATTCTGACGGTGGAGGGAGAATGGAAGCTCGACAAGAATTACGACGGCGCGAAGAACACGCAGCCGCATGGGGTGATTTATTTGATCACGGGAGCGGGAGGGGCTGAGCTTTACGACCCGGATCAGAATGACGATCCGTCATCATGGCTGGAGTTCACGGCGAAGTTCAACTCGAGGGTCCATTCGCTGACGGTGGCGGATGTGGATGGCCGCACTGCGAAGTTCAGGCAAGTCTCGGCGGCGGGGGATGTGATCGATACGTTCTCGATTACGAAATAGACGGCTTGATTAGTATACGGCATTGCCGTATACTGGAACGTGATCGCCGAAATCGTAAGCCTGTCGCGATACGAGTCTCAGGTCTCGGCGCTGCTAGACGACGATGAGCGAGTGGCCATGGAATTCTATATTGCCTGCGCGCCGGACGATCATCCAGTCATTCCTGGCTCTGGCGGATTTCGCAAGGCTCGTTGGGGGCGGCAAGGACAAGGGAAAAGCGGCGGATTTCGAGTCGTTTATTTCTTCCTTGCGGGACCCGGACGGATTTACATGGCGGCGATCTATGCCAAGTCTCGTCGCGAGACGCTTTCGGCGGCCGATCGAAATGTGCTCGCAAAGCTCGCGGCACAGATCAAGAAGACAGGAAAGGGAGGACGATATTCATGAGCCAAGGAACCAAGAGGCGGACTAAGCTCGGACTGGAACTCGAGAAGAGTGCCAGAGAGATTCTGGCGCACGCGAAGGGTGGAGTCAGATTGCCTACCCGGCGGATCGTGCTGCCCGATGAGGTCGATGTCAAGCGTATTCGAACGAAGGCTCGAATGTCGCAATCGGAGTTCGCAAGGGCGTTTTGCATCAATCCGCGCACGTTACAGGAGTGGGAGCAGGGGCGGAGGAAACCGGACTCGACAACTCGCGCTTACCTTGCGGTGATCGCAAAGAATCGCGCGGCCGTGTTGGACGCGCTCACGCCGTAGACGAAGCAGGGTCCAACCATGAGCAGGCGATCGTGCACGCCCGACGAAGCCCACCGGCAGGCGATCAGGGCCTTTGTACTGGCACGCGGCGCGAGGCAAACTCACAGACCAGACATCGGTCCCTCAATCTGCCGACGGGAATAATAAAATATCGCTCTGTCAGCCACGCGGACTTCGCGGCCGTGCTGTCCGGCTCATTGCCGAGCCCATAATACGACCCTTCGATCGTAAATAGCTTCTTTCCGCTTGCAGTATTGAACACATCGAAAAAGACCAGGTACTCCGGCTTTGGAAAACTCGCCTTCGTCTTCGTCGTACTCAGCAAGACCAACCATGCTCCATCGGGCGACAACTCCGATGCTTCAAGAGGGTTGAGCCAAGGAAATTCTCCGGTTTTGTTGAACTGAATACCGTTGAGTATCGCGTGGGATGGTGGAGTGACGCCCCACCAAGTCAGGATGGACTTCCTAATGAAGGGAAGCGGGGTGGCGGCGTTCCAGTCCGCATCGCCCGCAGGCAGCGCCGGTGCCGTTGGGTCGGAGAGATTGACGCGGTACCGGTTTGTTCGTTCGTAAGGGCCGTGGATGTCGCCCGGATTGAATACTCCAACTAGGAAGCGAGTCCCCAAGAGTCCTTCGACACGGAATTCAAAGTCCGAATAGCGATAGTCAATTCTTGCGTCCTCGGCGTGAGGAGTTCTGATTTTCCATCCAAGAGGAAATCGCACGACATGGCAATACTCTCGGCTTTCAGGGGGCAGCTTCAGTTCGATAAAACTGTCAGCCCAAACGCCACCGCGGAGGCTGACCGGAAGTAAACTAACAGCCAGGAAAATCGAAAGTCTGATCTTCAGATCGGGTTGCGTCATCAGTCTTGATTGCTCGAGAAGGCGATAATAGTGAATCACACGCCAAGCTTTGTTATCGGCGGGATTTCGCTGCATCGTTAGCTGGGCTCGGCGATGCCGTAGGATCACCGGCTCAACGTTCCCGTTCTCACCAAGCCGACGGCACCGCTGATGGCTGAATTTGCCGCGAGGAACTGGAGCCTTCTAGGACGAGAGGCTGAAGCTCGCTAATCACCAGGATAGATCCTCGGCCGCCTTATTCGTGCCGGAGCGCGACCACCGGATCGACGCGCATTGCCCGCCGGGCGGGGATTAGACAACCTAGTGTCGCGGCCAACACTAACGTTGCCGATGCGATGAAAAGGGTCAACGGGTCGGTGGGTGAGACTTGGACCAGCTCGGATTTCAGGACCCGGTTCACCGCGAACGATGCGGCAAGGCCGAGGATCAGACCGGTTCCCAAGGGGAGCATCCCCTGCCGGAACACGAGCTTGAGAATATCGCGCGCCGTCGCGCCCACGGCCATGCGGATGCCGATCTCTTGCGTCCGGTGGCTCACCGAATGCGCGATCACGGCGTACAGACCGATCGACGCCAGTAAAAGCGCCATCGCCGCGAAAATCAGGAACAGGATTCCATAGAACCGGCCGTCCCAATATCCCCCGTACATCTGCAAGCGATCCGTCATGGCAAACGGACCGTAAATGGGGAGATCGGAATCGAGCGCCTGAACTTCACGCCGGAACGCCGTGCCGAGGCTACTTGGAGGGACTCGGGTCCGGACGAAGGTCCACATGCCCGCTTGCGGCCGTTGCCGGTAGGGCATGTAAACCAGGGGATCGAACTGTTGTCGCGTGGTGTCGTTCTGAACGATGTTCGAGGCGACGCCGACCACGGTCAGCCACGGTTCTGGCGTCTTGCCATTGAAGAAGCGAAGACGCGTGCCGAGCGGATCTTCGCCCGGCCAATACTGGCTTGCAAAGCGCTGGTTCACGAGGGCGACCGGCATGCTTGACGCCCGGTCGAAATCGTTGAAGTCGCGGCCGGAGAGAATCGCCGCTCCGAGCGTCTGGAAATAAAGCGGACCGATGACCACGGCAGAAAGCTTGGGGCGGCGTTGTTCGTCTATCGGAGGCGCTCCGGCGAGTTCGTACGGAATCTGGCGTGACCCAGAGGTCGGAAGCCTTTCGGCGATGGCGACGGATTCTACGCCGGGCATCGATTCGAGACGCGTTTTCAGATGGTCGAAGAAGGAGATTCGCGCGCCGGCATTTGGATATTTGTCGGCCGGCAGTCCTAATTCCCCGATGAGCACGTTTTGCGTTTTCACGCCCACATCCGCGCTGTAGATCTTGAGGAAGCTGCGAATCATTACGCCGGCTCCGGCCAGCAGCACGACGGCGAGCGCCATTTCCCCGGTGACCAGGAGAGTGGACAAATGCTTTCCCCGGCCTCCGCCTGTCGCGCCGCGGGTGCCGTCCTTCAACATGGAGTTGACATCGAGTTTCGAAAGCCTCGCGGCCGGAGCGAGGCCGAACAGCAAGCCGGTTCCGATCGAAATCACGATCAGATAGCCCAGAACGCGATGATCCATTGAATAATCCAGGATCATCCACGACGCTTTGCTTGCCATCGCAAGCTGATAAGCCCGCACGCCCCATTTGGCGATCCACCAGCCGAACAGGCCGCCGAGGCTCGATAGCGTCACACTTTCGATGAGAAGCTGACGAACGATCCGCCAGCGACCAGCGCCGAGTGCGATACGCACCGAAACTTCGCGGGATCGGCCGATGGCGCGGGCGAGCAACAGATTCGCAAGATTAGCGCAGGCGATCAGGAGCACGAATCCGACGGCGCCCCACATGGATCCGTAGAGCATGACGGCGTTCGGGCCCATGAAGAATTCATGGAAATTCTGGATGCGTGGAACAAAGTCCTGATTGGTAAGCGGATAGGCGGCCGCGATGCGCGCGGCGATGGTTTGAATTTCGGCGCGGGCGGTCTCGATGGTCACGCCGTCGGCCAGACGGCCGAATGCGAACCAGGTATCGCGATTTTCGCGCTTCAGGACGCTTGGCGTGGGCACCAGCGGCACCCACAGATCCGTAGTTTGCGGGAATGAAAAGCCTTCGGGCATCACTCCGATGATGATGGCCGGGATGCCATTCATCCGGACCGTCTGGCCGACGATGGCGGGATCGCCGCCGAAGCGGCGTTGCCAGAAGCCGTGACTCAGGATGGCGACGGGCTGAGCGCCCGGTGTTTCGTCGGAAGGCGTAAAATCGCGCCCGAGAATCGGCCGCTGACCGGCCAGTTTGAAGGTATCGGCACTGATCTCGGTGGCGTCGTATTTCGCGGGGAATCCGCTCTGATCGCTCAGGATTTTCGCAACGCCGTGGACAATCGCCATGCCTTCGAAAGACTTGGCCTGAGCGCGGTAGTCCTGAAAATCGGGATAGGAGACGCAGCATCCGTTGCCGCTGATGTAGACGATGCGATCGTTGCGGTTGACGAGTGGGAATCCCTTGAAAAGGATGGCGTTCGTCAACGTGAAGACCGCTGCGTTCACGCCGATGCCGAGGGCGAGCATCATGACGGCGACGATGGTGAAGCCGGGACTCCTGGCCAGAGCGCGGAAACTCAATCGAAGATCGCCCAGCATCGGAAATTAGCAGTATAGCGGCTGGCGCTATGGTATTTCGCCGGCGCGCCTTCGATTTATACACGGCTTCGAAGGTCTGAGGCTCGAGAACGCTCACGAAGTGAGGGCGCGATAGACGTCGCGCTTGTGCAGGCCTCGCGCTTTGGCGACTTGCTTAATCGCTTCCATGCGAGGCACACCTTGTTGTTCCAGGGCGCGAACGGCGTCGGCGATGGGAGTGTCGTCGGGTTCCGGGATCGCGCTTTTTCCGATCAGGAGGGTGATTTCGCCACGAATCACCGGGCGTTCGGCGAGGCGGGCGCGGATGTCTGGGGCCGGGCCGCGCAGGAACTCTTCGTGTAGTTTGGTCAATTCGCGCGCGATCACAACTTCGCGCGGGCCGAGCACGGCGGCGATATCGTCGAGTGCGTCGAGAATGCGGTGCGGGGCTTCATAGAAGATCAGAGTGCACGTCTCGCGCTTTAACTCTTCCAATAATTTCTTGCGCTGCGTGGTCTTGGCGGGGAGGAATCCGCAGAAACGGAACGAATCGGGCGCGAGTCCTGAGGCGGAGAGCGCGGCCAGAGCAGCCGAAGGGCCTGGAATCGGGGTGACGGTGATGCCGGCCGCGATTGCGGCGACCACCACCCGATAGCCTGGGTCGGAAACTAAAGGAGTGCCGGCGTCGGAGACGAGCGCGATGTTTTCGCCGGAAAGGAGGCGGTCGACCAGCTCGCCGGCGCGGGCGGATTCGTTGTGCTCGTGGTAGCTGACGGTGGGTTTCGCAATGCCGAAATGATCCAGAAGCTTGCGCGTCTGGCGGGTGTCCTCACAGGCGATCAAGTCCGATTCGCGAAGAATCCGCAGCGCTCGGAAGGTGATGTCTTCGAGGTTACCGATCGGTGTCGAAACGACGTAAAGGACTCCGGGCATCGTAGTACGATGAAACGTTAACCGATATGGAGCCCGAGAAACAACCCGCGCCGGAATACTACGTTTGGGAAGTTCCTGGGAAGCCGGTAGTGGTGCACCTTTATTACGAAGCTGTGGAGGGGCTCCTCAACGAAGTAATGCGCGGATTCGGGGCGGTGCCGAAACGCGGCGCGGAGGTGGGCGGAATCCTGATCGGGACCATCGAGCCGGGCGAAATATCGATAGTACGGGTGGAAGATTTCGAGCCGGTGGAGTGCGAATACCGGCGCGGACCGTCGTATTTGTTGAGCGAGTTCGACGGAGCGGCGTTTCGCGAGACGTGCCTGAACTGGCAGCCGAATGAGGAGCGGCCGGCTTACGCGGTGGGTTTTTTTCGCGGTCATACGCGCGATGGAATGTCGCTGGCAGCGGAAGACATAAAACTGCTCGACGAATGTTTCCCGTCGCCGGAGCACATCGCGCTGCTGATTAAACCTTACGGGACCAGGGTCAGCATGGCGGGGTTCTTCTTTCGGGAAAACGGCGTGTTTCAAGAAAAGACGCCGCTGGAGTTTCCGTTCCGGACGGCGGAATTGCGGGGGGAAGCGCCGCCTCAACATAAGTCGCTGATCGAATCGCGGGTGGAATCACGGGCAGCATCGCGCGCGCTGGCCGCAGCGAGCCGCGAAACCGTGGAGCCGATCCGGCAGCAGCCGGCGCCGGCCTATGCGATCGCGACGCCTTCGCAATCGCGGATGCGGAGCGCGATGTGGATTCCGCTGTCGTTCGTGTTTCTGTTGTTCGGCGTGGCGCTGGGACTGATGATCGCGCTGGGGCGAACGGCGGCCCCGGCGCACGATGACACCGATTTTTCGCTGGGTTTATCGATTGTGCCGGTGGACGGGAATCTGAGCGTGAAGTGGAACCGGGAGGCTCCGGCGATTCACACCGCGGATCGCGGCGTGCTCGAAATCGAAGACGGGACTTTCAAGAAATCCGTGGATATGGACGCGCCGCAGCTCAGCAACGGAAGTATTCTATACCGCAATTCGTCGAAAAAGGTTCACTTCCGGCTGGTGGTTTATCCCAAGGCTCATCTCAGCGTGGCGGAGACTTTGGACTGGAGCCAGTAGGACGGGGCCGGGGCGTCGCGTTTCCTTCGGTCATGCCCATGGCCCATTTGACGGCTTCGCGATACATGGCGGGAACTTCGGGGTGCGTCCAGGCCGCGGCGGTGTGGCCGAAGGTGGAATAAAAGACGCGGCCTTTCCCGTACATCTT
>Ga0209517_10005271_pt1 | contig 16544 bp, 19 predicted proteins | sample PeaSoiMetSII2010_FD_187695 | JGI IMG/M metagenome (GOLD analysis project Ga0209517, IMG submission 187695) | Peat soil microbial communities from Weissenstadt, Germany - SII-2010 (SPAdes) (version 2) | ecosystem: Environmental > Terrestrial > Soil > Wetlands > Peat | place: Germany...
CGGGGCGGAAGGTGGGATAAAGTGGAATTGCCAAACTGGATTTTCAAAACAGAAAGCATGGTTCGACGCGATGGCTCGATCGACATGGTTTTCCGACTCCGACCCCTCGGCCGATTATGGCTCTACGCGCGCGCGCTCCTCGAGTTCGCGCGGACGAGCACGATCACGCTCACGATCGACCTCGGGGGATCGCGAGGGCGGCCGGCCGTCAAACACGCCGGCGAGCGAGTCGACCCAAGTCCCGATTACGTCCTCGATGACCGAGAAGTCGACGAACTCGTGAAACGCGTCCCGGCCGCAAAGCTCCCGTTTCTGATTCATCTCGCCCAGGCTCGACACTTGGCCGAGATGACGATGACCTCGGCGGAGCGAAGGACGCCGGCGTGACGAGGGCATTCTGGGGGGACCGATGGACGGGCGCTCGCCCGATGCAGCGGGCGTCGAATAGCGCGACGCGGTTCTCCCAGCATGCCCTCGAATAAAAAAAAGTCGAAGTCGCACAAATCCAAGTCGAACTCGCACAAAAAAGGCGCCCGGGTGAGTCCCCGGGTCCCGGTCTGGATCGGCAAGATCGAGGAGTGCGCGCACGAGCTCAACCTCGGCTCGCGGCGGATCCAGCAGCTCGCGAAGGAAGGACTCCCGCGGCCGGAGCGCGGCGTGTACGACATTATCGAGAGTTTCCGCTGGTACGTTCGGTACTTACAAAGGAAACTGATCGAGCGCGCGCAACCGGACGACGAGGACGGCGACGCCGGCGGGCCGGTGACCTCCGCGGCCGCGACGCGTCACAAGATGCTATCGATCGAGTCCGAGCTCAAGCAAATCGAGCTCGCCGAAAAACGCGAACAGCTCGTCTCGATCGAGAAAGTGAACAAGGATCTCGCGGCGATCGTCGTCGAGATCCGGACTCGGATCCTCGCGCTTCCCCCCAGGCTCGCGGCCGAAGTCCTCGGCGAGACCGATCTCGCGATCGCGCAAGTGAAAGTCGATCGATCGCTGAAAGGCGCCCTCGATGTCCTCAGTCAATACGACCCCGACGACGAGCCCCTCTCTAAAACTTCCTGAGTCGTTCCGACTCGCCGATGACCCGCGCGCGCTCCAGGTTTACCGCAGAGGGAGACAAGACGCGCTCGCGCTCTTCGCCCCCCCCGAGGACATCACGATCTCCGCATGGGCAGAGAAACACCGGGTCATGCCAAAGGGGACGACCGATCGACCGGGGCCGTTTCACGCGGAACGATTCCAGGTCGAAATGATGGACGTCATCCTCGACCCGAGCGTGCATGAAGTCGTGATCCGAAAGTCGACGCAAGTCGGATACTCCGACGCGATCCTGAACAACATCGTCGGTTATTTCATCGACATCGATCCGAAGCCGATTATGCTCGTGCAACCGACGATCGAGAACGCGAAGGACTACGGGAAAAAGCGGATAACGCCGATGATCGAGGCGACCGCGACGCTCAAGATCAAGATCCGCGATCGCGTCTCGCGCAAGGCCGGCAATACCCTTTCGCTGAAAGAGTTTCCCGGTGGGTTTTTGAAACTCACCGGAGCGAACGCGGGATCCGGACTCCGATCGGATCCTGTCCCGATCGTTCTCTTCGACGAGATCGACGGCTATCCGCTGGACGTCGAGGGCGAGGGCGATCCGATCATGATCGGGACGCGCCGGACGGATGCGTTCGCAAATTACAAGATCGTGAAGGGCTCGACGCCGGCGAAACCGAAGGGCATCTCCTCGATCGAGAAAGCGTACGAGCGAAGCGACCAGCGATCGTTTTTTGTGCCGTGTCCCGAGTGCGCGGCCATGCAACCGCTCGTCTGGAGAGATCCGGACGAGGGCGACAACAAACCGCGGGACTATCGGCTCACGTACGCGATCGATCATGACGGGCAAGTGATCGCGAGCTCGGTGTTCTATGTTTGTGCACATTGCAAGGCTAAGATCCCGGAGTATCGGAAACAGTCGATGCTCGACGCGGGGATCTGGTTCCCGAAATTCCCAGGCCGGCCGGTCGTCGGCTTCTACATCAACGCGCTTTACTCCCCCTGGAGACAGAACTGGAAAGCTCTCGCCCAGGAGTGGCACGAGGCGAACGAAGAGAAAAATCCGGAGAAAATGAAAGCGTTCATCAACCTCCGACTTGGCGAGACGTGGGAAGAGGCCGGCGATTCGCTCGAGCCCCACACGCTCCGACATCGATGCGAGGAGTATCCCGCGGACGTTCCGAACGGCGTCGCGCTCCTCACAGCGTCAGTGGACGTCCAGGGCGATCGACTCGAAGTCGCCGTCAAGGGATGGGGCAAAGGCGAGGAGTCATGGCTGATCGCGTACCAGCAGTTCTTCGGGGACCCCGGTCAGGGCGATGTATGGAACGATGTCGACGAGTTTCTCCTCACCGAGTTCGAGCATGAGTCCGGCCGGAAGATGCGGATCCATTGCACGATGATCGACTCCGGCGGTCACAACTCCGACGACGTGTACCGCTTCGTGAAAGCTCGACAACGCCGGCGGATCTATGCCCTCAAGGGATCGAGCGAGGCGGCGAAAGAGATCCTTGGGAAGTTCTCGCTTAACAATTCGTATCGCGTGAAGCTTTACACGATCGGGACCGACACGGCGAAGGATCGGATCTTCGCGCGGATGAAGATTCCCGCTCCAGGGCCCGGATACATGCATCTCCCGCATTTCATCGACGACGAGTACCTCGAGCAGCTCACGTCCGAGAAGCGGGTCCGGCGAGTAAAAAAGGGCGGACAGTTCGTTCGCGAGTACATCAAGACGCGAGCTCGAAACGAGGCGCTCGATCTGGAGGTCTACACGCTCGCCGCGCTCTATGCGATCGGACAATGGCGCCTCAACAAACTCGGCGAGCTCGCCGAGGAGATGGCTCTGCCGCCCGGCGATGTGGTCAAACCGGAGGCGAAACCCCAGACAGAGGCACCCGCACGGCCGGCGATTCGGCACCAAACAGGGGGCTCGTCCTGGGTGAAAAACTGGTAATTCGATCATGGGATCACTTCGAGGAATGGCAAGCGGCCGCGAGGAAACGGGGCAAGGCACGCGATCTTAGTTATTGGGGGGGGGGTTACCCCGGCGGATCGCTCCTGGGGGCTCTAATGCGAAACTCCCTAAAGTCTGGGGAGGATGTTCCACGTGGAACATTCCCCTAAAGTCCTGACCAGAACCCTGCTTTACTGAGGGGTAACCGACCCTCTGGTCACCGACGTGATCTTGCGGGTGAGTCGGCTTAGGAATAGGCTCGTTTCAGTAACGGGCCGAACGGATGCTGAACACACCCGCCCAGCCCTGACCAGATCGCCTTTACCGGAGGCAACATGGCTTACTCAAAAGTACCTGCATCTTCCCTACAAGACAACCGTCCCGCTTACACCGGAAACCTGATCGGACCCCTCTTCGAGCTGATCGAAAGAACCGTCCCGTCGACTCCTATCGAGGACGACGACGAGATCATGCTCGAACGCCAGATCCGCCTGGAAAAACAACGACAGCGCGATGCGGAAATGTTAAGCCGCCGAGGACCGATGACGATTGCCGAGGTCCTCGATCGCAGCTCGATCCGCGCGTAATGTCCGGCCGTAACTTGTGCTCGCAGTCAAAGGCGCTTAGGTTTATCACAAAAGGGAGAACATCACATGACGCAAATCGATCAACAAGAAGTGCCGCAACCGAACGCGAACGCCCGTTTCATCGTCAATAAACTCTTGCTGTGGCTCATCCTCGTGCCTCTGCTCATCGTGCTCGCGTTCGTTCTATTCGGCGGAATCGCGCATGGGCAAACAAACGCGGCCAGCGCGGACTCGTGCCTGATCGTGAAGCACAAGGGAACAGTCGGCCGGCGCCTGATGTGGACGGCACTGATCGGGGTCCCGATCGCTCCTGGGGCGAAGTACGATTACGTCGATTCGATTCGGCTCCCGAATGCGAAGATGAGCTACGGGGGAAAAGAACTCAAGAACATCGAGGGATCCGGAACACACGTCGTCGTGATCGACAAGTTCAGTCCCGACGTGCTCGCCTCGGCTCGACAGAGCTGTCCCGTTCAAATTCCATCCGCGGCGCCAACCCCTGAAGCTAAAGCACTCCCCGCGGCGGCGCCCGAACAGCACAGGGTATGCCTCGAAGAGATGACTTACGCAGACGGGAACAGCTTTTGCACGAAGTACGCGGATCGGCACTGAGGGAGCGAATCGATGAATAAGAAACTTTCGAGAACGGTCTCACTCTACCTCGCGGCGATCGGTCGCAAGGGGGGCCGCATGACGTCGCCGGCGAAGAAACGGTCCTCGGCCGAGAACGGCAAGCTCGGCGGACGGCCTAGAAAAAATCGCGGTTCCCGCACTATTACGTTATAATGGCTCATCTCGTTCGTGATTTCGGACGCTCCCGAGGCTCAGGTCTCGGGGGCTTTTTCTTTGTTACGCTAGTAACTACGTGAGAACCTGTCACCTAAAACCTTTCTGCTCTGCGGGTTACCTTCCGATTTAATGGCTCCGATTATCCCCGATGACGTTCCGAGTCGCTTCGCGGCCGGGACGACGGTGAAATTCCATCGATCGTTCGACGATTATCTCGCCTCGGACGGATGGGCGTACACGTTTTACGCGAACGGCGCCTCGGCCGTTTTCAATCAAGAGGCGACAACGAACGCGGACGGACAATCGTTCGACATCGTCATCCCAGCGACGAAGACGAACGTCCCGGCCGGCCGCTATCAATGCGCGGAAGTCTTGACGAACGCGACGACGGGCGAAGTCGTTCATCCGTCCGACGACATGCTCCAACTGAACATCGAGGCGAACGTCGCGACGGCCGCGGCCGGCTCGTTCGTCTCGCACATTGAGCGAATGCTCACCGTAATCGAAGCGGCTCTCGAAGGGCGATTGTCGGCCGATCTCATGAGCTATCAAATCGCCGGCCGTGCGGTCGTCAAGATCCCGGCGAAGGATCTTCTCTGGTTTCGCGGTCACTACCGCTCGAAGCTCTTCCAACTCCAGAACCCCGGACGCCTGGGATCCCCGGTCGTCGTCGCTTTCACGAATGAACCGGAAGAACCAACTTACCCGCCGACGTGGGTCGACGTCACAGGTCTCGATCGATGACAAAGCAAACCTCGTGGATCGGCCGCGTCACTCGATCAATCGTTCGCAATCTCGGATTGGCGGTCGGGCTTAGTCTGCGATCGAACGCGACGGTCTACTCCGGAGCATCGGGGAGTCGCCTTACGCTCGACTGGATTGCGACGATCCTCTCCGCCGATCAGGAGATCCGCGGGAACCTCCGACTCTTACGCGCGCGCGGCCGCGAGCTCTCGCGAAACAACCCGATCGCGAAAAACTTTTTGAACTTGCTGATCGCGAACGTCGTCGGACACAAAGGGATCGGATATCGTCCCCAGGTCCGAAACAGCGAGGGCAAGTGTCCCTCGTGCGATGGGAAGGGAAAGATCCCCGCGACCGCGGCCGGCGCCGCTGATCAAAAGTGCAAACCGTGCAACGGCTCGGGGAAGATCAAAGACGTCCTCAGTAAGCCGATCAACGACAAGATCTCCGCGGCGTGGGACGAATGGTGTAAGAAAACAAATTGCACAGTCGACGGAAGGCTCTCGTTTCGAGGCGTGCAAGAGGTCACCTTGAAAAACACCGCGGCGGATGGTGAAGTCTTCGTCCGCAAAGTCCGCGGGTTCCCTGGGAACAAGTTCCGATTCGCGCTCCAACTGATCGACGCCGATCAGTGCGATCACTTGTACTCGGTCCCGCCCTCGAAGGACGGAAACGAGATCCGACTCGGCGTCGAGGTCGACAAGTGGGGTCGGCCGCTCGCTTATTGGATCAATCCAGGGCATCCGAGCGACCTCGGCGGCTCGCTCTTGCGCGAGCGGATCCCGGCCGAGGACATCATTCACCTGTACGACATCGAGCGGATCTCGCAGACTCGCGGCGTCACGTGGTTCCATCCGGTCATGCTCCAGCTCCGCATGCTTGAAGGCTACATCGAGGCCGAGCTCGTCGCGGCTCGAACCGGCGCGGCGAAGATGGGATGGCTCGAATACACGGACGCGTCCGCATACGAGGAACCGAACCCCGATCAGAAGCTTGTCTTCGAGGCGAACCCCGGAACGATCGAGACGCTTCCCCCTGGAGTCACGTTCAAAGAGTGGAACCCAGATCACCCGGCGAACGCGTTTCCGAACTTCGTGATCACGATCCTCCGACAGATCGCGACCGGGCTCGGCGTCTCTTACAACGCGCTCGCCTCCGACCTTGTCGGCGTGAATTACTCCTCGATGCGATCTGGACTCCTGATCGAGCGCGATCAGTGGAAACGCGATCAATCCTGGATGATCGAGAACCTTTGCGCTCCCGTCTTCGAAGACTTCCTCGCGTTCGCTCTGCTTTCGGGCGCCTTAGTTCTCGACTCGAGGGACGACGCGAAGTTCAAGGCCGGCAAGTGGGAACCTCGCGGCTGGCAATGGGTCGACCCGCTCAAAGACGCGCAAGCGGCGATCCTCTCGATCGGCGCACGGCTCAAGTCGCGCGACTCGATCGTCTCCGAGACGGGCGAGGACATCGAGGAAGTCTTCGAGCAGATCGCCCAGGAAGAGGCGCTCGCCGAGACGCTCGGTCTCGATCTCACGCTCCCGAGTGCATCGAAACCGCTCGGAGCTCCGGCCGATCAAAGCGTCGAAGACGACGAGGGCGGAGGATCCTCGGGGACGGCCGGCGACGACGACGAGGGCGACTCAGGCGGCGACGCAAGCGGCAGTAAGTAAGTAAGAAAATTTCGCAGTAAGAGGAGCGGCATGTATGGCGACGACGACGACGACACTCGAGGAGCTTAACAATCGGGTAAGAACTCCGCTCGTGGACGGCGAGTTACTCCCGATTCAGACGCGCGAGTTCGAACTCACGGAGTTCGTAAAGCTCCCGAAAAAAGTGAAGCGGACGAAGGAAGACAAGATCGCCGCGAACCTCGCGAGGCGCGCGAAAAAAGCGGCCGGAGCAACCGGGCCGGACGACGATCCCGAGGAAGAGGACGATCAGGACGACGGCGCCGACGAGGATCGATTCGCGATCGCGATCTCTTCCGAGTACCCCGTCCGCGGCTGGTTTGGGACGGAGATCCTTGATCACTCGCCGGAGTCGGTCGATCTCTCGAGGGCAAAAAACGGGCTCTCGTTTCTGGACTCTCACATCTCGCGCGAGATCATCGGGATCGTGAACGACGTCACGCTCGACAAAAAAGATCGAAAGCTCCGCGGCGTGGTCCAGTTCTCGCGAAACCAGAAAGCTCAAGACGTGAAGCGCGACGTCCAGGACAAGATCCGGAAGTACATCTCCGTCGGCTATCAGGTCAATGAGTACGTGCTCGAGAAAATGTCGGAGGACGAAGGGAACACTTATCGAGCGACGTCCTGGGTCCCGATGGAAGCAAGTTCGGTCGCGGTCCCGGCTGATCCAACAGTCGGGCATAACCGAAACGCGGGGGAGCGCGGGTTCCCCGTCAAAGTGCGAAGTCTTAATCCTTCGGCCGAGGTCTCGGCCGAACAAACAACGGAGGCAAGAATGGCAACGGAAACGAGCAATGCTCAAGCAGTAGTCGATTCCCGCAAGGTCGCGTCCGAGGTCGTCAAACTCGGCAAGCGACACGGGATCGATCAGGAGCGCGTCGCGACGTGGATCTCCGAGGGGCGGTCGATCGATGCCGTTTCCGCTCTGATCCTCGAAGAAGTCGCATCCCGATCGGCGAAACCAAACACGACCGGAGCGGCCGCGGAACATCGCGACGAGATCCAACTCTCCGAGAAAGAACAACGCGAATATAACCTCGCGCGCGGGATCATGACGATCGTCGCGAACGAGGAGTCGGATGAAAGCGGCGGGAAGCGCGAGAACTCCCTGGAGCTCGAAGTCTCTCAGGCGATCGAGCGAGTGTACACAGGGAAGCGTCACGGCGGACTGTTCGTCCCCTGGAGCGTGAAGAACGTCAACGCGATCGCGGCGCGCGCGGGTCTCGATTCGAAAACGTCGACGGCGGGCGCCGAGCTCAAATTCACCGAACCGGGCGCGTTCATCGACTTCCTGTATAACCGTTTGCGCGTGAAGGAACTCGGCGCGCAAACGATCAGCGGACTTCGCGACAACGTCGCTTATCCGAAACAGACCGGGCGGGCGACCGGATCCTGGGTCGGAGAAAACCCAGGCGCCGACGTCACCGATTCGGCGCTCACGCTCGGACAGGTCCCGAGCTCGCCGAAGACTTATCAGTCCTCGACGAGCTATTCTCGCCAGTTACTCGCCCAGGCTGTGATCGATGTCGACACGCTCGTCCGACAGGACCTCGCGCGCGACATGGCTCTCGCGATCGACCTCGCGGCGATCGCTGGAGCGACCAGCGGAAACAATCCAGTCGGGATCCTCCACACGACGGGCGTCCAGTCATTCGTGCTCGAAGGCGACGCCGGCAACGGCGCCCAACCGGATTACGAGGATGTCGTTCACATGATCGAGGAGCTCGAAGATGTGAACGCCGATCAGCTCGGCGATCCGGGATGGCTCACGACTCCGGGAATCAAGTCGCTTTTGAAACTCACCGCGCGACTCGCGAACACGATCGCTCTTCCGGTGTGGGCGGATAACGACACGGTCTCGGGATACATGGCGCGCTCCTCGAATCAGGTCCCGAGCACGGCCGTCCGCGGAGACACGTCGAACAATCACGCTTTGATCCTCGGCGTCTTCGCGACGATGGTGATCGGGATGTGGGGGAGCGGATACGAGCTCGTCGTCGATCCGTATCGCCTCAAGAAACAGGGCATGATCGAATTGACCACGTTCATGCTCACCGACGTCGCCTTGAAGTATCCCCAGGCGTTCGTCGTCGCACAGTGTCAGAAGTAAGTAAGTCACTGAGGGGTCGAACTCAGTAAGTCGGACGAAAAGGTTCACCGGCGGCCGCGCGTTTTTCTCACTTTCGCGCGCGGCCGCGGGGATCCTGAAAACTCAATCTCGGAGGTTCTAGTGTGGCAGCAAAAACGAAACGCGCACGGATCAAACTCTTGAAGCATGTCATCGTCGAGGGTAAGCACGTGGACAAGGGCTCGAAACTGGAGATGGATCGCCACAAGGCGACCGAGCTCGTCGCCGCGGGGCAAGCCGAGTTCGTCGACGAAGACGCCGACGACGATCGCGAACTCGAAGAGAGCGAGCAACTTGGCGTCCGAATCGAGGCGCCGACACATGGCGATCCTGGGATTCGACACTTGGATCCGGGACCGCACGAGGTCTCAAAACGTGAGGAGGCAGACGAGATCGCCGCTCCCCACAAGGCAAAGGTCAAAAAACGAGCATGACGATCGCTTTTCGAGATGGTGATGTCTCGGCGCTATTCGCCGACACGGGGGTCCCTGTGACGATCGATGGGACCCTCGGGGTCGGGCTCGTCGACGAAAACGATCAGATCATCGTCTCCAATGCCGGCCGCGGGGAAGTCGTCGGGGGAGTGCACACGGTCACAGTTCAAACTTCGAAGTTCCCAGCGATTACGAACGGGATGTCGATCGTCGTCGATGGGGTCACTTACTCGGTCCGGCAAAAGCTCAAAGAGGGCGACGCCGCACTTACAAAAATTCTTCTCGGGAGCGCATAGTCATGTCGAAAAAAACAACCGTAGTTTCGCTCGAACTCCCCGACTTCGGGGAAAACCTCGTGGAAGCGAAAAACCTACAGAAGCTCGACGACGCGATCGCCGCGCTTCAGGGTACAGCGCAAGGAACTTTTCTCGTAACAACACCGGCGGCGGATCAAACCGTCGTGCACAAGATCATCTCGGTCGAAGGATTCGAAGGACCGCTCGCTGGAGCTGTGACAGGCAATGTCACCGGCAACGTCACAGGGAACCTCACCGGAGCTGTGACAGGCAACGTCACCGGCAATGTCACGGGGAACCTCACCGGAGCTGTGACAGGCAATGTCACCGGCAACGTCACGGGGAACCTCACCGGAGCTGTGACGGGCAACGTCACCGGCAATGTGAAGGGGATCATCCAGGAACCAGTCGCGAGCGATGTCGTCGCGAGTGGCGCGATCACGGCGAAGCAAGGGCTCGTCGGACTGGGATCAAGCGGAGCTCTCGCGGTTTCACTCGCCGATCCGACGAGCGTGACCGACGACGGGAAAATCCTCCGGCTCATGGCGACCACGGCTCAACCTCACGTGATCACGGTCACGGGCGGGATCGGCGGCGGATCGAATGACACGGCAACTCTCGGTGGCTCGATCGGGGACATGCTGATCCTCGAAGCGAAGGGCGGAAAGTGGTTCCTCCTCCCCTCGATCAATGCGACGCTGTCGAACTCAAAGTAACCGGACGTTGATACCGCGGGGTCGCGAGGCGTCGCGGGAACTGTCGGGGATCGATCATGTCGATCCCCGCTCTCCAAAGTAAAGGCGGATGAATGGCAACGGCAAGCATTCGGGAACAGATCCTCGCGGCGATCGTCACGAACCTCGCGGCGTCCGGAGCTCCAGCGGGGCTCACTGTTCACCGCATGCGCGCGCGGCCGATCGAGGACGATCAGCTCCCGGCGATTCTCGTTTATTCCGAGGACGACGAACCGAAACCTCTCGGGGGGCAAGTTTTTCAAGCTCCCCTCGTCGAACGGCAACTCGTGATCTATCTCGAGTACCGCGCGGCCGGCTCGCTCACGGTCTCCCCCGACGCGGCGCTCGATCCGCTGATCGTCTGGGGGACTCAAACGATGGTCGCGAACGAAAAGATCGTGTCGACGACGTATCCGGACGGGCTCGCGATGGGCGTCGTCGAATTGAAAACCGCGTGGATGACAAAGGAAGGCGACAAGATCCTCGCGGCCGCATCAACGCAATGGCTTGTGAAGTACCGGACGAGTCGATCCGATCCGACTTCGAGAACCTAGGAGGGCTCAAATGCCTGGAATCAAGTATCCGCTCGCTCACGTCCCGATGCTCGGCAAAGGATCGATTTTGTTCGATCGCTTCGACACTTCGGGAAACCTAACGGGTTATATGCCGTTTGGCAACGCAACCAAACTCGAGCTCGCGCACAAAGACGAGCGCGCGACCCTGTTCCAATCGCTCAATAAGTCCGCGTCGCTGATCGCGACCGGGCTCAAAAAGCGAACCGTCTCGGTCTCGATCGTCGGGACCGACTTCCGCTCCGACATGATGGCCGTCGCCATGATGTCCGGCGGGAAGACGACGCTCGCGACTGCGGTCGCGGTCGTCACCGCGGAAGTGCTCGCGCCGGCCGGCGTCTCGAAAGCGGGGAAGTATTACGCGCTTTTGAATCGGAACGTCGACAACGTCACGACTCCGCCCGTCCTCACGAACAACGCGGTCACGCTCGTCGCGGGGACCGACTACATCGTCGTCGATCCGATCGAGGGACTGATCTACTTCCCGACGACGACGACCGCGGACTCGGCGCACTCGGTCACGGCGACGTATCACACGCTCCTCGGATCCCAGGATCAGGTCGCCGGCGCGACCGAACCCCAGGTCGAGGGGAGACTCCGCTTCGTCCCGGATCCGACCGATGGGCAGAAGATCGGGCTCGAGGCGTGGAAAGTGAACCTCTACCCGAGCGGACAGGTCGGTCTAATCGCGGACGATTACGGGAACTGGACGCTCGACGGCGAGGTCCTCGACGACACCGCGAACCATCCGCTCTCGCCGTACTATCTACAGACGTTCTATTGATCTTTGCAAAAGGGGGGCGAGCGCGCGAACTTGCTCGCCCTCGACCGATGGGGGCGAGTGCGATTTACTCGTCCTCGTCCCCCGGAGGTTCACTTGTGAAGATCTCGATCAAACTCGCTCACGAGGTCCAGAATCGGCTCCAGCGCGTCGTCGGGTTCATCGAAGCGGGCAAGATCGACAAGGCCAAAGAGGAAGCTCTTCGACTCGGCGAATTAGTCAAAGGGCAAACGATTGTTATCGTCGACAACTGCGAGGAGTGCGGATTCATGCGCGTGATACTCGAACCAAAACGAGGAAAAGATGAAACTCGACGGACGTGAGTTCATTGGAATCGATCACAGCATTACGGCCGCTCAAAACGATTATGTGATCGGCCATCTCCGCGCGGCCGGCGCCCTCGAAGTCCTCGCCGGACTCGACCTCAAACAAACGGAAGGATCCGCGCTCGACAGAGCTCGAGAAGATCTCGTCACGCGCATTTTTCTGTCCGGACGTAAGTCGTTCATCCTGGCGGGACTGCTCGTCGAAACCGGGAAGACTTGGACGCGGGTCGAAGCCGATCGCAACGCGGGGAGGTTCGATCAGACGACGGATGCGGACGATCAGGAACTCATGACCTCGGCCGTCGTGAGGGCGGTGATCGATTTTTTTCGATTCGCGGGGACATCCTCGAAGAGTTTCCCGAGATCTTCGAGCCCGAACGCAGAGGTCCCCGCTACAGGGAGCGCGGCGCCCGAGAGCTCGGCGAGTTCGCCCAGATAATCCGCGAGCTTGCGGGATACGATCCAGCGCACTTCGACGCGGTCATGGAGTGGGCTCTCCGCGATCTCTTCGTCGCGTACGTTGAACGGCTGAAGGATGCGGCGCGGGAAGTGTACGAGCGGGATCTTCTCGTGTGGGCAATCTTCGCGGCCGGCGGAGCGAAGACGAAAGCTCCAGCTCTTCCGGACATTCTACGGGGTCCGAAAATTGTTTTAGGTGGGTGAGAAATGGCAGACGCGGCGCCTGAAATTAAAGTGAAACTAACGGCCGAGGACACCGGTGTCGCGGCGGCGATCCGCGAGCTCGGGACTCAGCTCCAAGGGCTCAAAGCTAATCAAGACGCGGTCGCCGGCTCCGCCGACAGGATGGGGAACGCCGAGGCGGGCGCCGGCCGATCGATGCGCGAGGCGCGCGAAGCGGCGCGACTGCTTTCCGAAGAGACCGGCGTCCGACTCGGCCGCTCGCTCGGCGGAGTCATCGCGAGATCGGAGACACTCGGTCCGCTCCTAAACATGGCGTTCCCCGTCGCCGCGGCGATCGGGTTCGGCGAGGTCATCGCGCACGGGACCGAGAAGCTCACGTCCCTGATCGCGAACACGTTCATCTACACGGCGGCGATGCAAGCGGAATACTCCGCGCAGATCGCGGCGAACCGAGAGATCGAAGCGTCGGCCGAGAAAATCAAACAGCTCAAGCTCGCGTACGACCTGATCGGGCTCAAGGGCTCCGCGCTCGGCGAGGCGAAACTCACTCAACTAAAAAAAGAGACCGACGACGCAATCAAGGAACTCGATCGCCTGAAAGCGAAACAGATCGAGGTCGAACAACCTGGACTCGCTTCTCGAGTCGTCGGCGGGGTTCTCTCGGCGGTCGGAATAAATACGGGGCTCGGGATCCCGGATCCGCAACCGGCGATCGACGCGAAGGCGCGCGAGGTCGGGCTCGCGCAAGAGAAGACACGCGTCCTCAATCAAGAACAGCTCAATCAAGAGAAAGAGCTCGCGAACGAAAAGGCCGAGGAAGCGAAGGCCGCGGCGGACAAGGCGAAGGCGCTCCAGGATCAGATCAACAAAGCGAGACTCTCGCAGATCGAGGCCGGGTTCGCGAACGAGCTCAGTCTCTACAAGGCGGAACACTCGCAAGAGGATCAGGAGAACGAGGCGTCGTATCAAAAGGGACTCGAGTCCCTGGCCGGCTATTACACCCGCAAAAAGCAGCTCGCGGCCGAGGAAGCACAAAAAGAGATCGACGCGCTCGTCGCCGAACGCGAGAGAGTTCTCGCCGCTCCAACGAAGGACAAGGCTCAGGAGATCGAGAATCAGACGAAGGCCGCGGCGCTCCAGAATCAGATCGACATCGCGAGGATCAACGCCTCGAAGACGCAAACTCAGCTCACGAACGAGCAAGGGCAAAAACAGGAAGAGCTCGATCGCAAGGTCCTCGAGTTCCAATCGCAGATCGCGAAGGGACAGGGCGCCCGATTCGACGAGGCATCCGAGAAGATCGAAGCCGAAGCTCTCACAATGGCGAAGACGCTTCGAGAGGCCGGGATCTCCCCCGAACAAGTCGACGCGATGGTCGCGAAGTTCAAAGCGGCGGCGACTCAGCAAGCTCAGTTCGCGAGCATGAAAACTAGCGGGAAGGGCGCGATCGCGGATCTCTCTTCGGAGGAAGAGGACATCAAGCTCAAAAACACGGCGATCGTCGCCGAGGAGAAAATCAGGGAGCTCGAACTTTCGCGGATCCCTGTTCTCCAGCAGCTCGCCGCGAACATGCGGGACGCGGCCGTAACTCCCGATCAAATCAAAGCGGCGGACGACTATTCGAAGGAAGTCGACAAGCTCGCGATCTCCGCGCAAAAAAACGCGGTAAGTTGGCATAACTTCGAGAACGAGGCCGGGACCGCACTCAAGGGTGACTTGACGAGCTTCCTCAGCTCGACGATCGATCACGTTCACGGCGTCGGCGATGCGTTTCGACAACTCGCGAGTTCGGCGGTCGCCTCAATCCAGCGGATCATCGCGCAAATGCTCGTCCAGATCATCACGCAAAAACTCGTCCAGAAGATAACTGGCGACGACGCCGGCGCAAGCGGCGTTGCGACTGCAGCCGCAAAAGGCACGGCGCAAGCGGCGCCTCTGATGGCGGCGGCGACGGCGATGTCGGCGTCGGGCGTCGTGATCGGGACGAGTGCGGCGGCTCTCGGTGTGAGCGCGGTGGCTCTCCAAGTCGCGGCCGACACTTTGATGATCGCGAACTCGACGGGCGGGGGTGGCGTCGGTGTCGCCGGCGGTGGGCTGATCCGAGGTCCCGGATCGGCGACGTCCGATTCGATCCCTGCGCGACTCTCCGATGGAGAGTTCGTCGTACGGTCCGCGGCCGTGCGAGCTTTCGGAGTTCAGAACCTCGCGGCGATCAATCGCGGACTACACGTCCCGGCGATCACTGGACTCTCGACGCCGCGCTTCGCCGAGGGCGGACTCGTTCAATCAGGCGGCGACGGAGGCGGATCGATGGATCTTCGCCTAGGCATCGGACTCGATGAAGGTCTGATTTTGAAACATCTGGCGAGCAAGCGGGCCGGACGGGTCATCCTTCGACACTTGTCGGACAACCCGAAAGCAGCGACCAGAGCACTACAGCGCGGACAATGACGACAAACGAGATCAGCGAACACGCGCGAACTCAGCTCCCGATCCTCCGCGGGATGCGCGAGCACCATTTGAGGGTTTGTCGTTTCTGCGAGCGTCGCGAGGACTGTGACGTGATACGCGGATACGACAACTCGATCGGATGGTTTGAACACCGGGTCGATCGGATGGAAGGGGAACTCTAAATGTCTTGTCAAACCGGAACGGCGACCGATTACTCGAACTTACTCGACTTACTCGACGCGTTTCTTACTTCCCAGGGGATGACCCTCGACCCATCGTTCGCCGGCGTCGGAAACGGAACGATCAGCGGACTGATCGGCGGATCCGCGAGCGTCGTCGAGACGTTTATGATCGCGTTCACCGACGCGACTCACTTCTCGGTCACTGGATCGGTCTCCGGCGCCCTTGCGAGCGGGACCGTGGGGACCGCGTACGTGTCGACGAAAATCAACTTCACGATCGCCGCGGGCTCGGTCGCTTTCGTCGCGGCCGATGCGTTCACCGTCGCGACGACTCCCCCCTGGACCTCCGAGCGGCGGACGGCCGGGACCGAGATGATCTGGCAAGCTCCAGGGAACGGAAACCTCGATCAGATCCTCGTCGGCGCGAAGATCTTCTCGAGCGTCGGCGGCGATTACTACAACTGGCGACTTGGCGGGTTCACGGGGTTCGATGCCTCGCTCGATTTTTTCCATCAACCGGGATACATCGGCGGTCCAGGGCAGGCGACGCCGTCTCCCGTGCTCAACCTTTGGAACTCCACGATCCCCTATTGGTTCATCGCGAACGGCCGGCGCGTGATCGTCGTCGCAAAGGTCTCGACGGTCTACGTCTCGGCTTACCTCGGATTCCTGTCGACGTACATGAGTCCCGGCGCGTTTCCGTATCCGCTCGTCGTCGGCGGATCAATGGCATGGACGGCCGAACCCGCGGCTGGCGATGTTCGCTGGCGATGGTCGTACGCCGGCAATGAGCTTCGGAACTTCCCGAGTCCGTACCCGACCGTGCTCGGATCGGATAGTCCGTCGACACTCCGTCTTCGACTTCCGACTGGGGTGTGGAGAGGATTCTCCGGCTCGACCTCCGATCCGACTTATGGGCGGCTGTGGCCGTACGGTGACGCGAACTCCGGCGGGATGGCGGACTGGAGACCGAACCTCGACGGCGGGTACACGGTTTTCCCGATCGTGCTCTTCGACGAGATCCCGAACGTGTACGGCGAGCTCGACGGCGCCGTCGCGACGACGGGGTTCGCTCAGTCGAGCGAGAACACGATCACGATCGGGCTCAGAAAGTACCTCGTCGTCCAAAACGTCAACCGGACGACAAAGATCGATTACTTCGCGGTGAAGCTCTAGGGGGGCG
>Ga0209517_10005272_pt1 | contig 16543 bp, 13 predicted proteins | sample PeaSoiMetSII2010_FD_187695 | JGI IMG/M metagenome (GOLD analysis project Ga0209517, IMG submission 187695) | Peat soil microbial communities from Weissenstadt, Germany - SII-2010 (SPAdes) (version 2) | ecosystem: Environmental > Terrestrial > Soil > Wetlands > Peat | place: Germany...
GGCGAGCCACGGGCTGGCGGCCAAGCTCGCCGCGTATCTGCGGCAGGCGCCGGCCGTGACGCTACGCAGCATCCGGCCGCTGACGCTGGCACGGCTTTGGCACGCACCGCCGACCGACATGGTGGAGCTGTTTCTCGCCGCGCAGCATCGCGGCATTCTGGCGATGGGCTGGGATTTGCTGTGCCCGCGCTGCCGCGGCGCCAAATCGCGGGTCGAGCGCTTGCACGAATTGCCGCAAGGCGCCCACTGCTCGTCGTGCAATATCGACTACAAGCGCGATTTCACCCGCAACGTCGAGCTCACCTTTCGTCCCGAGCCGTGGTTTCGTCCGCTGCCCGAGGGCGAGCTGTGCATGCTCGGCCAAGCCTCTACCCCGCACGTCAAGCTGCAGGCCGAAGTGGCGGCACGGGTGCACAGGAGCTTTGCGCTGACGTTACCGCCGGGCGCCTATCGGTTTCGCACTGTCGAGGCCGGCGGCGAAGCCGATGCCGATATCGGCGCCGACGGCATCATCCCGCAGGTCACGGCAAGCGGTGCCGATATTTCTCTGGCGCCAAATGGCCATGCCGACGAACTCGTCGTGCGCAACGACACCGACCGGCCGCTGTACTTCGTCGTCGAGAACCGCAACTGGGCGCAGGACGCTTTGACCGGCGAGCGGGTCATCGCCATGCCGGCGTTCCGGCGGCTCTGCCCGGAGCAGTTGTTGCGCCCCGGCGACGACGTCGAAATCGGCCGCGTCGCCATCATGTTCACCGACCTGCAAGGCTCGACCAAACTTTACGACGATCTCGGCGATGCCACCGCCTATCGGCTGGGGCGCGATCATTTCGCTTTTCTGTCGGAGCGGGTGCAGCGCCACAACGGATTTATCGTCAAGACCGTCGGCGACGCGGTGATGGCGGCGTTCGGCGATCCGGCCGACGCGGTGCGCGCGGTGCTGTCGATCCAGGACGAGGTCGAGAATTTCAATCGCGGGCGCAGCGACGCCGGCATCGTGCTGAAGCTTGGCCTGCATCAAGGCGCCTGCATCGCCGTCACCGTCGGCGGCGTGCTCGATTATTTCGGCTCGGCGGTGAACACGGCGGCGCGGCTCGAACATCAATGCCGCGGCGGCGAAGTAATCATATCCGAAGCCGTCATCGCCGACGCCGAGGCGCGCGAAGTTTTGGCCGGGCGCGTGCTGACGCGGGACAGCGCCAGCCTGCGCGGCTTGAGCGAGCCGGTGCGCTTTGTCCGCGTCGGCGCCGCTGTGTCGCTGTGAGCAAGATTTTTCCTCGCGTCAATTCGCTTGCTCGAACCAGCGCAGGAAACGACCGCCAGCGACGCCGCGCGTCAGCGCCAAATTATATTCCTGAAAGATTTTGGCCGTGTGCCAGCCGCCCGTGGGCCAGTTTCTGATCGCACGCTCCAGCCGCTCGAGGTCGATGACACGGCGCACCAAGGCGGACTGCGAAAGCTCGGCGACCTGACGCGCAAGCTCACCGCGCTCTTTACCGAGCTTTTCGTACCAATCCGCCGCCTGCAGGCCGCTCATGCGGTTGGTCAGGATTTTGTCGGGCAGCAGTCCCCACATGGCGCGGCGGATCAGCGAGCGGTCGATGCCTTCGGCAAGATACTGCTGTTGCGGAACGCCGAAGCAGTACGAGACCACGTCGATGTCCGCGGTCGGATCACGCACCTCGACGCCGGTGACGGCTTTTTCCGCGGCATGCCAGTCGCCGACATAATCGACCTGGGCGAGCGCGCGCACGCGTTCGTCCTGGCGCAGGCGATAGAGAAAATCATGGCCGTTGTTTTGCGCGCGGTCGTCGACCGCCATGGCAGCGGCAAAATCCGGCCGGATGGTTGCGTGATCGTGCCAAGCCGCCGGTCGCGCCGGACGGCCGCGGCGGTCGGCCCAATTCCCCCACCGTTCCGGCAACAGCGGCTCGACAAAAAGTTTTTGCAGCGCTGTCCAACGTGAATAGGGCGAATGGCGATAGAACAACCGCCACTGGCGCAACGCCGTCAACAAACGCCCATGCTTGAGGTGCGTGACGGCTCCCGACCAGCCGTTCCAGCTTATGGTGCAATTGCCGTGACAGCCGCCGAGTAGCACGCGCCGCCCTTGCGCGCGCGCCAAACGTAAGGTCGCCAACATCCAACCAAAATTGGTCGGATTACGCACCGGTCCTTCCAGCGCGATGAAGAAGCGCTCAAGCTCGGCAAAATCGTTGCAGCGGTCGTTTTCGACATAGCTGACATCGATATTGCCGGCCGCGCGCGCGATTGCCTCGACGTAAGGTGTCTCGTCGGCATAGTGACCGGCCGGCACCGCGCCGTCAAAACCGCGGCGCGGCACGCCAGTGAAGGCCGCAAGCCGTTCGTTCTTCTCCGCGAGCGCCCGGGCGGCGAGCGCTGCAACCGACGAGGAATCGAGTCCGCCGCTGAGCAGGCAGCCGACCGGATGGGCGCTGCGCATTTGCCGGCGCACTGCGACATCGAGCCGCTCGCGCAAACCCTCGGCGTAGGCCTGATCCGAGGAATGCTTGACCGGCGCGATCTCGGCCGGCGACCAATAACGAAATTGCCAAAACGTACCGTCGGCCGCGATCCGCATCGCATGCGCCGGCGGCAGGCGAAAGACGTTGCGGTAGATGGTCGTTGCGTGATCGGCGTGATTGAGCACCAGAAAATCGGCGAGTTTTTCTTCGCTCAATTGGCGCGGCACATCGTCGAGCGCGAACAGCCCGTTCGGCATGGTGGCGAAGGCGAAAAATCGCGCGCTCTTGTGCCACATCACGACGTTGAGCCCGAGATGGTCGCGCGCCAACGTCAAGGCGCGGCGGCGCTTTTCCCAGATTGCGACCGCGAAAGGCCCACGCAACATCGGCCACAGCGCGTCGCCGAGTTTTTCCCAAGCTGCGAGCAGCACGCGCGAGTCCGGCCACGCTCGCGCCTGCCGCGGCACGATGCCGATGCGATCGAGCACCTCGGCGCGATTGTCGAGCCGCACGTCGGCTGTGATCAGCGCCTCGCTCTCGCCTTGCCACGGCTGGCGATCGAACTGGTCCTCCGGCGTCATGCGCATCAGCACGTGAACGAGACCTATGCCGTCGGCGACGGCGACATCGGCTCGGTCGGGACCGTATTGGCGCAGCGCATTGGCCGCGCGTTCGAGGCCGTGCCGGGTCACGGTTCCGCCGTCGAAGCGCAACAAGCCTGCGATTGCGCTCATGGCCGTACTCCGCCGAACCTGGCCAGCGGCGTAAATCCGATAGCCTCGGCACCGCCGACGATCTTGTCGTCGCCGATCTCGACCCAGGCATGGGCGCTGAGCGCATGGCAATCGCGCGCGACGCCGAGGCAAAGCCGGCTCGCGACGCCGCGCCGGCGCAACATGGCCTGCGCCGCCAGCGCACGCGGCAGACAAAGCGCATTCATCCAAGGTTTTGCGCCGAGATTTTCGACGGCCCAGGAGACCCAGCCTATTTCGTCCGCGGCGAAGCGGCGGAAGCGCCGCGGCGGGCGGTCCGCCCAGGCAAAGATGCGCGCCGGAGGAACAAACCGCACCGCGAGCCGCGCCAGGACGAGCATGACGGCCGCCTCGCGCAGATAAACGCGCCGCATCGCCCGCGGCGTCATCGCGCGTCGCTTCGATCGCGTGCGGCGGTCATCGGCTCGCCGTCCAGAATGCTATGAATCGTGACGTTCAAAGCCGTCTGGCTCCACTCAACGTGGATCTGATCTACCGTTCCAAACGAGCGGACAGCGGAAACGCCCACTCCAAGGCAAACCCGAGTTTGGTGGCCGGCGCGGCCGGCGGTTGCGGCTCTGTTTGGCTGGAACCGGGAGACTGCGTTGCGTTGCGATGGGACGATTTTGTTTCGCGGCCGATCGCAAGTACAGTCAGCGCCGGAGGCTGCCACGGGCGCCGCTTTGCTATGCCAGCACCGTCTGATTTCGTCGGTTGCATCGCCTGCCCCCGCAACAATCGCGCCTGCAAGCGTTCTATGGGATCGCCTTCGCCATGGCAAGACCGTCACAAAATCATGCCAAAGTGCCCGCCGACACCTCCTCTTCAATCTAATCCCGCGGACTCCCACGTGCGCCGACAGGCTTGCGTCTTACCGGCAAAATCGTGCACGCTGCATCGATACCGCGACCAAGCGGAGACGGCTTCGAGCCTGTTGCGAAATAAATCCTTCTTGGGGAGCGTCCAGTGAATCGCCGATCTCTGCTCACATCCGCAGCGCTGGTATTTGTCGCGCGCCAGCTACCGCTGCCGACATGGACAACGAGCGCCGCGGCGCAAACCGCGGGTCCGGTATGGCGACACGGCGCTTCGCCCTTTGGCGACCTGAAATATCCGGCGAGCTTTGCCCGTTTCGACTATGTCAACGCCAAAGCGCCGAAAGCCGGCTCGGCGCGGCAGATTGCGCTCGGCACCTTCGACAATTTCAATCCCGTTGTCGGTCTGGTCAAAGGCGCTCTCGTCCAGGGCACCGACCTCCTCTACGATACGCTGTTGGCGCCGGCGCTCGACGAAGTTTCGGCCGGATACGGCCTGCTTGCCGAAGCGCTGACCTATCCGAACGATTTTTCTTCCGTTTCCTTTCGGCTGCGGCCTGAAGCGAAATGGCACGACGGCACGCCGGTCACGCCCGATGACGTCGTTTTCTCGTTCAACGCGCTCAAGAAATCGAATCCGCAGGCGATGGCCAATTACCACCAGGTGGTGAAGGCGGAAAAAACCGGCGATCGCGAGATCACCTTCACCTTCGACGGCCCCGGCCATCGCACCCTGCCGCAGATCATCGGGCAGCTCACGGTTTTTCCGAAAGCTTGGTGGGGGGGCACCGACAAGGACGGCAAGGCCCGCGACATCGGCTCGACCACGCTCGAGCCGCCGCTCGGCTCCGGCCCCTATCGCATCAAGGAATTCCAGCCCGGCCGCAGCATCGTCTACGAGCGCGTGCCGGACTATTGGGGCAGCGCGCTCAACGTCAACCTCGGCAGCAATAATTTCGACGAGTTGCGTTTCGACTATTTCCGCGACGCCACCATCGCCATCGAGGCATTCAAGGCCGGCACGGTGGACTGGCGCATCGAGAACAGCGCCAAAAACTGGGCCACCGCCTACGATTTTCCGGCGGTCAGCGACAAGCGCGTTATTCTCGAGGAATTTTCCATCAACAATGTCGCCATGATGCAGGCGTTCACCTTCAACCTGCGGCGGCCGAAATTTCAGGATCCGCGGCTACGGCTCGCTTTCAACTATGCGTTCGATTTCGAGAGCATGAACAAGGAGATTTTCTTCGGTCAATACAAGCGCACCGCCAGCTATTTCGAAGGCACCGATCTGGCGGCCAACGGCCTGCCCTCGGCCGCGGAGATCGAGCTGCTCGAACCGTTTCGCGACAAAATCCCGGCGGAGGTGTTCAGGAAGGCCTACACCAATCCGGTCTGCCAAAATCCCGGCGAGGTGCGGGACAATCTGCGCGAGGCGCTGCGGCTGCTCAAGGCGGCAGGCTACGAGATCCGCGACCAGGCGCTCACCAACGTCAAGACCGGCGAGCCTTTCACCATCGAGCTCTTGAGCAATGTCCCGCTCTTCGAACGCGTGTTCTTGTTCTACAAGCCTTCGCTTGAGCGCCTCGGCATCGATGTCACGGTGCGCACCGTCGACGAGGCGCAATACGAGAACCGGCTGCGCAACTGGGATTTCGACATCATCATCTATGCGTGGGGCAGTACGCTGTTGCCCGGCAACGAGCTGCGCGACGATTGGAGCTCGGAGGCGGCCGACCAGCCGGGCTCGGAAAACATCGCCGGCATCAAGAATCCCGCGGTCGATGCCATGATCGACCGCGTCATATCGGCAAAGAACCGCGCCGATCTGGTCACCGCCGCGCGGGCGCTCGACCGTATCCTGTTGTGGAACCATTATGTCGTGCCGCAGTGGAACTACAACAAATTGCGCACTGCGCGCTGGGATCGCTTCGGTCATCCCGAACCAATGCCGAAATACGGCATCGCGGCCTTCCCCAATATATGGTGGTGGGATGCCGACAAAGCGGCCAAAGTGGGCGAGCGCTCTTGAACGCATCGTGGCGCAATGTATCGACACGTAAGTGCGCCTAAACTCACAGCTATTGCAAGCGCTTGGCACCGGCCAACCGCCGTGATAGCGTTGATTATCCGTCGTCGAACAAGCGCATAATTCAATTGCAATCGGCTCGATCGCGTGGCGAGCACGAGCGGAAGTGGCGAGAGAGGATCTGCTATGGCACAGCAACCGACAGAGTCCGTGAGTCCCGAGACCGGCCAAGGCCCGGCGGAGACGCCCCAGCAGCGCCATGAAACGGCTGCGAAACTGGTCGACCGCTTCGCGGTGTGGTCCGGCGTCGCCGGATTGATACCGCTGCCCGTCGTCGACGTGCTCGCGGTCGGCGGACTGCAGTTGCAGATGCTGCGCCGGGTCTCGCAACTCTACGACGTGCAGTTCTCCGAAAACCGCGGCAAGGCGCTGATCGCAAGCATCGCCGGCACGATGATCCCGGTGACGAGCGGCATGGGCGCCGCGAGCGCGCTCAAGGGCGTGCCGCTGTTCGGCATGCTGGCGTCGGCCTTCGTCATGCCGGTGCTGTCCGCCGGCGCCACCTATGCCATCGGCAAGGCGTTCATCCAGCACTTCGAGTCTGGCGGCACGCTGCTCGATTTCAATCCGCCGGACTATAAGGAATTCATCAAGGCGCAGAAGGAAATGTGGGATTCGCGATCCAAACGTTCCAGCGCCGACGCGCAAACGTCTCATCCCGGCTCATGATACGCGCGAGCGTATGCCGGCCAATCGAGGAGCGGTTCCACCCACAAAAGCGCGCCAGCTGCTGACCGACGAGATCGACCCCATGGTGGAAGCCACCATATATGTCGTCTTCTGCATTCTCACCGGTTTTTGCGGCATCAACCGCCGAATGGGTTTCTTCGGCACCTTCGTGATCGCGCTGGTCACCACCCCGTTGGTGGTACTGCCTGTGCTGCTGCTGACCGGCCCATCTCGCCGCGTCGAGTGGCGTAGCTGAACGTCGTGCAAGTGTTGATTGGGGCGGGCAAGTGTATCCCTCGCTGAGCCGGCAACGGCCTGCTGTAAAAGCGTAGACGAAGGACAGCGCAGCCATGTCCTTCCTCCAGCTCGTTCAACGCGAAATGCAGGGCTCGCTGCCGCGGCTCTTGTTCATGTCGGCCTTGGGCGGCATCAGCACCGCGGCCGTGCTTGCCTCGATCAATGCCGGCGTGCAGAGCGTGAACGGCGGCCACAAGCCGAGCCTCTGGGCGGCCGCGCTGTTTCTGGTGGCGCTGTTTCTGTTCATGAAGACGCAAGCCTACGTCACCATCACGGCCACCGCCGAGATCGAAGGCATCATTCACCGGCTGCGTCTGCGCATCATGGACCAGATCAGGCGCTCGGAGCTCCTGGCTCTCGACGGCATCGGGCGCGCGCGCATCGTTGCCGCGGTGACCGGCGATACCCAGGTGCTCACCCAAGCCAGCAACATGCTCTGCTTCACCGTGCAGGGCGCGGTCTTGATTTTTTTCGTCTCGTTCTACGTGGCGTATCTGTCGCTGGCCGCTTTCGTCATGACCTTCGTCATCGTTTTCGGCGCCGGTATCATGTTCCACCTGAAGAACCGCCGGCTGAGCGCGCAGAAATCGGAGTCGGCGGCGTGGGAGCGCCGGCTGTTCGACCGGCTGACCGATTTTCTGGACGGCTTCAAAGAGGTGCGGCTCAACAGCGCGCGCAGCGCCGATCTGTTCGAGGACGCCGTCGATGTGTCGCGGACCGCGGCCAATATCAAGATCCGGACCCAGGCCGAAACCTTCAAGATGATCGTCAACTCGCAGATCTCGATGTATGTGCTGCTCGGCGCCGTCGTATTCGTCGCGCCTACTTTCAGCGACTCGCTCGGCGGCTCGTCGATCTCGAAGGCGACGACCGCGCTGTTGTTCGTGGTCGGCGCCTGCTTCGGCCTGGTGCAATCGATCCCTATTCTGCTCAACGCCAATGCGGCGGCGAGCCGCATCGCGGAATTGGAAACCACGCTGCGTGCGGCAGGTCCGAGCGAGGCAAAAGAGATCGCGATACCGAAGCGCTTCGAGAAGATCGAAATGCGCGACATCACCTTCCGCTACGTCGACAAATTTTCCGACGCCGCCTTCAAGATCGGACCGATCGACTTTAACTTGCAGCCCGGCGAGTTGGTGTTCATCACCGGCGGCAACGGTTCGGGCAAATCGACGTTCCTGCGCGTGCTGGCCGGGCTCTATCCGCCCAATGCCGGCGAGATCACGCTCGACGGGGTGCGCGTCGACGACCAAAACCGCGACACCTATCGCGCGCTGATGTCGGCGATTTTCTTCGACTACCACCTGTTCCAGCGGCTCTATGGCATCCCCCCGGAGGGGGCGGCCGAGCTCCAGCACCTGTTGGCGCAATTTCGCCTGGCCGACAAGACCGGGCTGGTCAACGGCGAGTTTCGCACCCTCGACCTGTCCGGCGGCCAGCGTCGCCGCCTTGCCTTGATCGTCAGTTTGCTGGAGAAACGTCCGATCCTGCTGCTGGACGAATGGACCGCCGAACAGGACCCCGAATTCCGCCGCAAGTTCTATGACGAGCTATTGCCGGATTTGATGGGCGCCGGCGCCACCATCGTGGTCATCACCCACGATGACCGCTATCTTGACGAGTTGACATTGCGGGCGCGCCGGGTGCGCATGGACGAAGGCCGCATCGTCGAGCAACGTACGATGAATATGGGCTGATGGTCGGGCGCGATGGATAACGGCTGATGGCAACGTATTCGGAGTATCTCGATAGCAAGCCGCTGCCGCAGCGCGGCTGGCGCCGCATCAGGCGCCATCTGCCGCGGCTCTCGGTCCTGTTGATGACGCTGCTGCTGATCGCGGTCGTGCTGTGGCCTTACGTCGTAGTTTCGGTTCCGACCGGGCAGGTCGGCGTGCTGTGGTATCGGCTCATCGGCTTCGACCCTTACTGCATGTGCCTTGTCCGCGGCACCGTGCTCGATCCCCGGGAACTCAGGGAAGAGGGCCTGCACCTGATCATGCCCTGGAACAAGCTGTATCTTTACGATCTGAGACTGCAATCGACGACGCAGACATACAACGCCATATCCAAGGATGGCGTGAGCATGTCCGTTCAAGTGAGTATACGATATCAACTGCAGCATAATTCCGTCGCGGTGCTGCACAAGTTCATCGGCCCGGAATATTTCGCCACCGTGATCAGTCCCGAAATCGGCAGTCAGACCCGCCAGGTCATTGCGCAATACACGGCCGAGGAGGTTTACACTTCGCGCGAGGCGATCCAGGCGGAGATTCACGACAGCGGGCAAAAGGCGCTCGGCGCCAGTCTCAACAAACTGGTGCAGCCCGAGGCCATGGAGCAGCCCGACCCCAAGCATTACAACGACTTCCTGCAAAGCGCGATCCAGCTCCTCGACACGCTCGTGCTCAGCATTGAATTGCCGCCGGCCATCGTCGCCGCCATCAATCGCCAGACCGAGCAGTACTACCAGATTCAGGAATATAAATTCCGCGTCGAGCGCGAAGCGCAGGAATCCAAGCGCAAGCAGATCGAAGCCAACGGCATCGCCGCCTTTCAACGCACCGTCAGCCAGGGCATTTCGGAGTCGTATCTGCGCTGGCGCGGCATCGAGGCGACGCTGGCACTGGCACAATCGCCCAATGCGAAAATCGTCATCTTCGGCACCAACAAGGATGGCCTGCCGCTCATTCTCGGCAATGTCGATACGCCACCGGGCTCGGGGATAACGCCGCAACCTCCTGCAGCCGGCGCGGCACCGCCGTCCGGAGCGCCGCCGGCCACGAGCGACAAGTCGTCGTCAGGCGCGCCAACGCCCGGCGGCGGATCGACCGACACCGACAAGGTCGGCCAGGCGAGCGGCAATGCGCCGTCGGCATTCGATGCCGCGCCGGCCGCATCGGGAGCGAGCGGCATGTCCGATTTCGAGGCTATTCTCTCCCGGCTCTACAGTCCGTTCCGCGCACCGGAATCCGCTCCGCCAGCGGACGCGAGAGCGGCGCCGAAACAGTAATTTGCGGGGCAGTTGCCGCTTTACGATCGTACAGAGGTCACTATGAGCAGCCGACAAAATGACCCTGTATCAGCGCCGCGCAGCCGGCTGCGCAGCCCTGCCGCCATCGTCCTCGTCCTGTTCATCATGGTCAGCGGTTATTTTTGGGGCCGCCAGTTCAACGCTCGCGATATCCAGCAGCGCGATGCCGCCATTCAGCAGCTGCAATCCGACAACCAGCGGCTGGCGGCGGATATTGCCGATCAAAACGCAAATCTCACCGCGTTGCGTGCCGAGCTTTCGAGCACCAAAGCCACGCTCGATGCGATCATGCCGTCGCAGAACACCTACAACATCAATCCCAACCAGTCGCTGCTCGCCGCCAATGGCCGCTTGACCATCGGCATGATCGGTTCGCCCGGCAACGACGGCATCAACCTCAATGTCAACGGCAAGCAGCAGAAGGTGGCCGCCGGCGACGTCGTTCGCGTATCGCCCGATGGCTCGACGGAGTGCCAGGTGGAAATCCAGTCCTTCGACATGTTCAAGGCTGTGCTGGTTGCATCCTGCGCCGCGGCGAAATCGCAGTAGCGTTTGGCATCAAGACGCCACGCCCACAAAAACTCGGCTACTGCCAAATCAGCACGTTCGGCAGCGAGCCGTCGACGCGCCGCAGCAATGTGTAACCGACGCCGGCAAGGCCGCGGAACATGCCCAAATTGAACCGCCCCTTGCCGCTGTTCCAGCGATAATCGCCGGCCGCGGCGGCGGTGCGCAGAACCGCGGTCAACCGCTGCGCCGCAAGCGCGCCAAGATCGTCGCGGCCAAGCGCGTCGCCGGCCTCGCAAAAGAATTCGACGCCGCCCAGCGCGCCGCAGCACAGCGTGTCGACGGCGGTGGCCCGGCCCTGCTCCACGCCTTCGACGGCATTTTGAATATCGATTGCGAGGCGCGCGTCATCCATGCCGCGAAGCCTGGATGTGGCAATCCGCGCCAGCCCGATGCCGGGCGCGCCGTGACACCATTGGCAAGGCCACGATAAACCGCCGGCCTCGCGCAGATCGGGCCAATTGTGCCGCTCCGCATCGTAGCTCGAATTCTCAAAGGCAATGCATTCGGCGGCGGCTTGCGCGAACTCTGCACGCCCGGTCGCCTGTGCCAGGGACATCAGTGCGTAGGCAAAGCCCGCCGCGCCGTGCGACATGCCGTTGAGCCCGCGCGATCCGGAGCCCTGCCCGACCCAGGTCCGTTGCCCTTCCGGCCCGAGCCGAGTCTGGCCGAGCAAGTGCTCGCCGCACTTCACGGCCACGCGCAGCACGTCGTCGGATCGGGAGTCGCGATAAAGCCGCAGCAGGCTGAGAATGGCGCCGGCACTGCCGCTGACCACGTCCAACTGCTTGTCCGCGGCAATGAGGTCGTCGGTGAACAATTGCGCCGCCTGCCGCGCATCCGCAAGCAAGGCGTCGTCATGCAGGCATTTCGCCATGACGGCCAGCGCGTAGATGATCGAGCCCAATCCGACGGCGCCGCCGAGGCCCAGCGCCCGGGCCATGCGCGCGGCATTGCGGCTTTTCAGATTGTTGCGCAATTGCGCCAGTCCCGCATAGGCAAGCTCGGCGGAGGCTTTGTTGCCGGTCACCGCCGCATGGGCCGCAAGAAAGACGCCGATGCCGCAAATGCCGTTATAGAGGTCCGGACCGAGGCACACGAGCTGGGAAAACTCCGAATCGCCCAGCCAATCGAGACCTATCCAGGCGACGCTCGGGCCGCGGCGTATGGCGTAATGCGACAATTCCGCCGCGATCCGATCGGCTTCGGCGATGAAGGTCTCTTTCGTCGGCGCGATTGCGGAATCTTCGCGCGCGGTTTCCTGCGGCTGCACCACCTTGGGCTTGGCGGAACGCGGGATCGAGTTTGTATTCTCGCGAATGACCTCGGTCTGCCAGGTGATCTCCCGCTCGTCGAAATTCGCAAACCGCGCCCGGGCGCGATCGAGGCCTGAGGGCAATACGGTATGAACGGAATTGCCGTTCGCATCGCCGATGTCGTGGCCGTCGCTGGGCGAGACGAAATGCGGCACGTTGAGCGCGACCAGCGCCGCGCGTTCCGCCCGCTGCAACGGCCACAGCGGATTATGCTCGCTTTGCCAATCGGACAGCCTGGCGATGAAATCCGCTTGCGCCGACCAAAACACGCCGTCGTCCATGGCTTTGTGATTGCGAAGCCGCTGCAGCAGCATGTAGTAGAAACGGGTCGCACGAATGACGTTGCGGACGGGAACGCCGGCAAAACCGTCGAACAGCTCATCCGGCCCCGCCCCCCGGGCGCGGCGCAACAAGAAATTCGCGTATTGCGCAAACCCTTCGACGAAGTCGTCGACGTAATCGCCGAACCTGGCGTTGCGGCCGGCGACGTGCGGCAGATTGGGGCTGGTCTTGGCGGCCAGGTTGGATTTCGCCGGCCGCATGGCGTCGGAATTGATTTTGTCCCAGGTGATTTCCGTCTTGGCGTTCCAATCCGCGGTCATGCCGCCGACGGCAAAAACGATGTTGTCGGGAGAGCGTCCATAGGCGGGAAGCAGACCGACCGCGGTGACGGAATTGCTGACGATCTCGGCGGCGGCGGCGAAGGCGAAATCTTCCGGCGCTTCGGCGCTGCGCTCTTCGGCACCGGCTTGCAGGATCATTTCCAGATCGATCGGCACCGGGTGATCGCCGCAGGCGATCATGTTCTCCTGATGCATGTCGGTCGCGGCAAAGCAGTGAAACAGCGCCAGCCAGCCGCCGGCGCGCCGGAAAAACCGGGCGAAACCCTCGGCATCGGCGCACGCCGCGTGATCGATGAATTCGGTCCAGCCGTAGCCATCTTGCGCGATCGCGCGCACGGCTTTGAGCTCGATCGGGGCCTGCGCCCCGTTCAAGCGCTCGACCAAGGCGTGCCAGGCGGCATCGAGCCGCAGATCCTTCGGCTTATAGACGACGCGCGCACCGTCCTCGAAGCTTATGATCCGGACCGAGCGGCCGTTATTGTGCGGATCGGAGAGATTGCCTTCAAATCCGGCAACGCGTCCGGCACTGCCGGAATGCAGGATATCGCGGCGGATCGCCGCAAGATCGGCATCGAGACGCAAGACCATTTCGCGCGAGGCGTCGATCCACTGCCGCGTAACGGTCGCGAACAGCCGCAACAGCACCGGCTTGTCTTCGAACAACCGCCGCCAGCCGCCGGCTTGCATGTCGCCGACGAAGCGAGCGTAGAGCGCCGTGCCATTGCGCGGCGATGGACCCGCTGCATCGTGTTGCGGCGAACCGGCATTGCGCGCCTTGGCGAAGCGCTCGTAGAGCGCCGCCGTGCCGAGGCTGGAGAGCTCCCGAAGCAGCGCCAGGCGCAGCGACGCGCGCGCGGCTTCGTTCAGGTTATCGCCGACCCGCGCTTCGAGTCCCGACCACAGCCGCGCGTCGGCCTGCGCGAGCAGTGATGTGAAAAGCTCCTCGAACGCACACGGATCGGTTTTGTCGGAAGCCGCAAGCGGCGCTGCGCTGCCGCCGGCGTCTTGCAAAGCCGCTTCGACCCAGACTGCGTCCTCGATCCATGATGGCAGAGCAGCGGAGGTACGGCGAACGGCCGCGAGCCTCGCCAGCACCGGCGCAAACGCCAAACCGTCGCGATCGAGCCGCCGCCCGAACAGCGACCAGTCGCCGCTGGCGCATGCGCGGCACCATGCCGCAAGGCGCCGCGCAGCCAAATCGGCGTCGCCTTTCTGGCCGGGCAACGGCTCGAAATCGTCGGACAGGACTTCGTCCAGGGTTGCGGCCCGAACCGCGAGCCGCTCGTAAAATGCGTCCATCCGATTGCCCTCTCCGATCGGGCCGTGCGACCCAACGCGATTACTCTATTGCTGCGGAACCCTAAGTCACCGCGTCCGGCAGCGTCTTTCCGCAGCGAAACCTTGCACAATCACGACTGCCAATTGTTAAGGCAACAGCGCCCGCGCCGCGCGCAACGCGCCTTTAGCGGACAAAAATTGGGCGTGAAAATTGCGCGATTTATCTCGGTAAATCAGTCACCTGCGGCACAATGCTGCGTCACTGCCTAGACTTTACACCGACTGCCGCCGATGATTAAATGACTTTCGTGGGGCATTAGAGCAATTTCTGCTCCTATTTGCCGACACTGGCGAACAAAAGGATGACTATCATGAACGACGCTATGATCGGACTCGACCAGATTGAAGAGCTTGCCGCCTATGAGGTCTCCGACGAGGCCCTTGAGGCTGCGGCCGGAAGCGAGAAGGCCGGATACACGCTGGCCTATTGCTCGGGCTTGTCCGTCTGCCCGGCTTGACCGGTTCAACGGACCGATCCTGACTTCATCATCTTGCCGCTGATGACTGCTCGGGTTGACGAAGTCGCGCGCGAGGCGCCGCTCATGGCGGCGCCTCGTTTGTTTTGAGCGTGGCCGCTAACTCGACGCGTTCGCCAATTGGGGCCGGTGCGGCCAAGGAACGGCTAAGCAGCGGCGTTGAACGCGTCGGCGCCGACCCTGATTTCTTGAAAAACATTCTGGTTGCTGCGCAGCAATGGAATTCGGGCTCGATACATTCGGCGATGTCACCGCCGGCGCCGATGGCCGCCTCAACAGCCACGCCCAAGTCATCCGCGAGGTGATCGAGCAGGCCGTGCTGGCCGACCGGCTGGGCATCGATGCCTTCGGCGTCGGCGAGCACCATCGTCCGGATTTCGCCATCTCCGCACCCGAAGTGGTGCTCGCGGCAATCGCCGGGCGCACCACGCGGATCCTGCTCGGCTCGGCGGTGACGGTGCTCTCCTCCGACGATCCCATTCGCGTGTTCGAGCGTTTCGCCACCGTCGACGCCGCCTCGAACGGGCGCGCCGAGGTCACACTGGGGCGCGGCTCGTTTACCGAGTCGTTCCCGCTGTTCGGGTTCGATCTGGCGCAATACGAGGCGCTGTTCGAGGAGAAGCTCGATCTGTTCGCTGCGCTGCTCAAGCAGGAGCCGGTGACGTGGCAGGGCCGGTTGCGGTCGCCACTCGCCAACCAGCGGGTTTTCCCGCCGCTGGAAAAGCCGCCGCTCAAGACCTGGATCGGGGTCGGCGGTAGCCCGGAATCCGTTGTCCGCGCCGCGCGTTATGACCTGCCGTTAATGCTGGCTATCATCGGCGGCGAGCCGCGGCGTTTCATGCCGTTCATCGACCTCTACAAGCGCGCCTATGCGCAGCTCGGCCGCCCGCCAAAACCCATCGGCCTGCATTCCCACGGCTATGTCGCCGACACCGACGCGCAGGCCCGCGAAGAGCTTTGGCCGCACCACAAGGGCATGCGCGACCGCATCGGCGCCGAGCGCGGCTGGCCGCCGGTGACGCGGGCGCATTTCGACCAGGAAGCCGATGGCGGCTCGCTCTATGTCGGTGCGCCGGAAACGGTGGCGCGCCGTATCGCCGCCACCGCAAGGGCGCTCGGCATTGCGCGCTTCGACATGAAGTACTCCTCCGGCACGCTGCCCCACGACAAACTGATGCGCAGCATCGAGCTTTACGGCACCAAGGTGATGCCGCTGGTGCGTGAAATGCTGGCGTGATGTGCATCCCGTATGGCATTGAATTCGACATCAAACGATGATAAATTCGTGCCTAACCTTGGAGATTGCAGATGCGGACGACTTTAGCGCTGGATGATGAGCTCGTGACCCAAGCGCAGGCATTTACCGGCGTGAAAGAGAAATCAGCCCTGATCCGAGAGGCCCTCAAGGCGCTGATCGAGCGCGAAGCCGCTCGCCGCATGGCGCGCCTCGGAGGCAGCCAGCCCCGATTGGCGGTACCGCGACGACGGCGGCCGTCGCGGTGATCTTGGTCGATACCTCAGTCTGGGTCGACCATCTGCGCAAGCGCAACCTAGCCCTTGTACGGCAACTCGATGCCGGGGAGATTCTCGTACATCCCTTCGTGATTGGCGAACTCGCGCTAGGCCATCTGGAGCCACGTGGTCTGATCCTGAATACGCTGCTTCGCATGCCGCAGGCCATCGTCGCATCAGATGATGAGGTGTTAAGTCTCATCGATCGTGATCGGCTGTTCGGATTCGGTATCGATTATGTCGATGCGCATCTTCTTGCGGCCACGCGGCTGACGGCTGGTGCAAGCTTGTGGACACGTGACAAGCGATTGCGCAGCGTCGCCGAGAGTCTGTCTGTGGCTGCGCCTACTCCGGCTTGATCCCCGCCTGCTCCACCACCCTCGCCCACTTGGCGGCATCGCGCGCGAAGAGCGCGCGCAGTTCGGCGGGCGAGTAGAGAAGCGGCACGCCGCCGACTTCGGCCATGCGCGCGCGGATGCCGGGATCGGCGAGGCCCGCATTGATCTCGCGGTTGAGCCGCTCGACGATCGCGTTCGGCGTGCCGCTTGGAACGCCGAGCGCCGTCCATGGCG
>Ga0209517_10005273_pt1 | contig 16534 bp, 10 predicted proteins | sample PeaSoiMetSII2010_FD_187695 | JGI IMG/M metagenome (GOLD analysis project Ga0209517, IMG submission 187695) | Peat soil microbial communities from Weissenstadt, Germany - SII-2010 (SPAdes) (version 2) | ecosystem: Environmental > Terrestrial > Soil > Wetlands > Peat | place: Germany...
AGTTTTTCGGCGAGCCGCTGCAGCGTCTGCGGAAGCAGATCGAGAGCCACTTCGGTTTTCAGGTCCTGCTGGCGCGCACCGAGGTGGGCGGCTATTGCGCGCACTGCCAGACGCTGCGAGCCCGCGAGGTCGAAGAGTTGCGCAGCCGTCCGCCCGAAACCGGCAAGCGCGAGCCGGGCCCCGTCCGTCGGGCGGGTGCGCGGCGTACCTGAATGAACACTGTCCCTAATATGAAACCTGGGGCCGAGCCTTCATCCACCGCTCCGCCGGCGTCGTTGGTGGTGACCGATCCGAACGGCCATCGCACGCGCGTGGCCATCGACCCCGTGCCGTTTCATATCGGGCGCCAGCCGGAGAGCCACCTCATCATTCGCGACAGCCGCATCTCGCGGACGCACGCGCGCATTCTGGCGGAGAACGGCGAGTACGTCATCGAGGACTGCGGCAGCCGCCACGGCACATACGTGAACGGCGGGCGCATCGCGCGGCACCCACTTCGCAATTCCGACAAGATCGAGTTCGGCGCGCCGGATTCCTACCAGCTCATTTTCGCCCTGGACGGTGTGGAATTGAAACGGCTGATGGATCAGATGGGCGCGGCGGAGAAAGGCGCTCCGGTGCCAGGGGTAGGCGGCAACCTAGCCAAGCTGCGTGCCATCCTGGACCTGGCCCGCACGCTGCAGAGCTCCTTCTCGGTCAACGACGTTCTGGGATCGGTGGTGGACACCGCGCTGGCCATCACCGGGGCGGAGCGCGGCTTCCTGATGTTGCGCTCGGGCCACGGGCTGGAGACTCGCATCGCCCGGCACCGCAGCGGGCACCACTTGCACGAGAGCGATCTGCGCGTGCCGCGCGAAGTGATCCATCGGGCCCTGCAACACAGGCGGGAATTGCTCTCCATGAACTTCGACCCGATGGGGGCGGCAGACACGCGTCCGCAGAACAGCATCGCGGACCTGGAGCTGCGCAGCGTGATCTGCGTTCCGCTGGTGCGCATTCGGACGGGACAGGGCGAGGCCACCAGCGTCCTGTCCTCGGGAAGCGAGACGGTGGGCGTGCTCTACATGGATTCGCGGGTGATGGCGGCCGATCTGGCCGGCGGGAATCGCGAATTGCTGCAAACGCTGGCCATCGAGGCTTCGACCGTGCTCGAGAATGCCCGCTTGCTGGAGGAGGAGCACGCCAAGCATCTGATGGAGGAAGAACTCCGGCTCGCACGGACCATCCAGCAGAGCCTGTTGCCGCGGAAGCTGCCCGCCGCCGGATGGCTGCGGGCTTGCGGCAGCAGCGTGGCATCGCACGAAGTAGGCGGGGATTACTACGACATGACCGAGGTCGGGCCACACTGCTGGTCGGCGGTGGTGGCGGACGTCTCGGGCAAGGGCGTGAGCTCGGCGCTGCTGGCTTCGCTGTTGCAGGGCGCGTTGATCACCGCCAATCTCGATCCCCATGCACTGGGCCTCCGAATCGAGCGGCTGAACCGGTTTCTCATCGATCGCACGGCGGGCGAGAAGTATGCCACGGTGTTCTATTGCATGATCGACCGGAGCGGCCGCTTCAGCTACGTGAACGCCGCGCATTGCCCGCCGCTCGTGGTGCGCGCCGACGGCCGGCAGGTGGCGCTGGACGCAACCAGCATGCCGGTCGGATTGATGGAATCGGCGGAGTTCCCCGTAGCGGAGGAGATCCTGGCTCCCGGCGACAAAGTCGTCATCTATACCGATGGTGTGACCGAGGCCCAAAACACAGCCGCGGAGTTCTTCGGCAAGAAGCGCCTGCGGGAGGTAGTGGCTGCGCACGCGGGTGAGTCCTGCACGGTGATTCACGACGCCGTTCAGGAGGCGGTTGCCGCGTTCACCGAAGGGGCGGAGCAGTCGGACGATATTACGGTGCTGGTGCTCGAGTTTCGGAGCGCGGGTGACGTGGTGTGACCCGTCCCGGCCCTCAGATCTCGGTCTCCGCTTCAACGCTGTAGTGTTTGTAGTATTTCGGGTGGTAGTGATAGTAGTAGTAGCTGTCGCTGCTGTCTGCCCGGACATCATTGAGCACAATCCCCACCGTATAGGCCCTTAACCGCTTCAAGGTATTGACAGCCGATCCGAGGGCTTTGCGGTTGGTCTGCCCGGCCAACGCGACCACCAGCACGCCATCCACGGATGCGGCCATTTGCAGCGGCTCGGGGAATCCGAGCAACGGAGGTGAGTCCAACACCACCAGGTCATACTCCGCGCAGGCGTCCTCCAAAAGTGCCGTCAGTTCGGCGCCAACCAGGTCCGCGGCGCGTCGGGACGGCGGGCCGGCAGGCAGAATGTCCAGGTTCGGAACCCCCTCCGGACGCACCAGAACGGTGCGCCATGGTATGCCCGAGGTGAGGACGTTGGAGAGTCCGCGTGTGCTCGGAACCTCGAAGCGCCGGTGGATGCTGGGCCGCCGCAAGTCGCCGTCGATCAGCAGGGTCTTGCGGCCCTGTTGAGCGTGAGCCAGGGCCAGGTGAGCGGCCGTAGTAGATTTACCCTCGGCGGGCCCGGAACTGGTGACCATCAGGCTGCGGATTCTGCGGTCGAAGTCCGTCAACAGAATCGAGTTCCGCAGAGTGCGGATGGCCTCCTGGAACGAGCTCAGGCCGGTACCGCGGGATGGATCGCGCGGAACCAGTTCCCTGCCGGGCTCGCTGGCCGCGGTGATTCTGCCATGCCATTCTTTTACAGAGGGGAGCGTGCCGATCACCTCCGTGGAAAGACTGCGAGACACCTGTTCGGGGTCGCGGACGGCATTGTTCAGCATGTCGGCGCAGATCGCCGTACCGACCGCCAGCAGAATCGAAAGCAGGAACGCCAGCAGCACGTTGAGCCTGGTATTCGGGAAAACGGCTTTGATCGCGGGCCTGGCCAGATCCGCAATGCGGATCGCGCTGTTCTGAAAGCCGGAGTTGATGCTGGCTTCCCGGATCTTGCGAACCAGTTCTTCATACAGGGTCTTGTCGCCCTCGGCCTCTCGCTTCAGCGACTGGTACTCGAAGGAACGAGCGTTCAACCGGTCGAATTCAGCTTTGGTTTCGGTGACCGTCTTGCGCAGCATGGACTCGCGGTTGAGCGCTTCCCGATATTCCACTTCCACCCGCTGTCCGGTATTTTCCTTGCCGCTTTGCAACTGCCGCTCCAATTCCGCCAACTGCAGGGAGGCCTTCCTGTACTCCGGGTGATTGGGGCCGTAATGGGCCTTGATCTCGGCGAACTTCTGCCGCTCCTCGTCCAGCCGCTCCGACAGCCGCTTGAGAGCCTCACCCTGCGTGGAGACCTGGGCGGCCTCCAGCGAGCCGCCCGCGACCGATTTATAAGCCGCTTCCTTGCGCACGCGGTCGGCCTGCGCATTGGTGTATTCGGTGTTCAACTGCAGCAGGCGCGACGACAGGATGCTGGTCTTTTCTTCGGGGCTGATCACATTCAGCTCGCGTTCGAACTGTACCAGCGCTCCACTGGACCGCTCCATCTTCGCCTTGAGCTCCTCCAGTTGTTTTTCCATGAAGGCGGAGAGGCTTGCCGAGGACTTGAAACGAATGTTGTAAGTGTGCTCGAGGTAGGAACGAGCGACCCCATTGGCAACATTCGCCGCCAGCCGCGAGTCGGTGGAACGATAGCCGATCAGCAGGAGGTAGGTGTTCGGCGGGCGCGTGACCTTGAGGTTTCTCAAGAGCACGGGCGCCTCTTCGGCGCCAGGGGTTTTCGACAGAGTAGCGTCGGAACCCTCCGCCTCGGTGTCCAGAAGCCGGTACTGTTGAGCGACCGGCCGTAATACCGAGTCCGACTGAATGAGCTTGGCCTGCGTCGCCAGGAATTGATCGGAGTCGTTAGCCACCGTGCGCGTGGATTCCTGGCCGATAATCGCGCTGGGCATCTGGCGGTCGATATCGATCGTGGCAATCGATTCATAGACCGGGACCAGCCGCATGGAAATCATCAAGGTAGCCGCAACCGCACAGGCCACGAACAGCAGGATTCGCCACCAGTTGCGCCTGAGAATCCAGAGGTAGTGCGACAGGGGAACGGAGGAGGATGCGGCCTCGATCTCAGGCGTGAAACCGGAGGTGCGATAGACCTCCATGGGAACGGGAAGGTTCCTTCCCGGCAGGCCCTCGAGCGGGGCCGGCAAAGCGGGAGTGAGATGGTTTTCAGTCATTGGTTTTGTCACCGGCCATAAATGAGAGCGGTTGCACCCGCGGTTGAGCCAAACATCAGTATTTTTTCGAGGACGGCCAGGCCCAGCCGCTTGCCGTGATTGTCCGGGACGTAGAGCACATCGTTGGCCAGCAGGGTCGCATCGGGGGCCTTCCGGTCCATAATCCGGCCCAATTCAATGGGTATTTCGTTCTTGGATCCGGAAGCTTCCCGCCGGTAAATGTACGCCTGCTTTCCAGCGAAGGGCGCCAGCCCCTCGGCCAATGCGAGCACTTTGAGAACGCTGGTTTCGGCGCCGTCCTGCACGGGAAAGGCCCCCGGCTTCTTCACGTTTCCTACGACGAAGACCTTGCCCGCCTCGGGAACGCGGATTTCCTCTCCGCCGGTCAGCTTGAGGTTGGATTCGGCATCGCCCGAGTCGATCAGAGCTTTGACCGGAACACGCTGGATCAGCGAGGTTGGCTCACCATCCGGCCCCGGCTGCGATTTACTGATGAGGATCTCCGACCCCGCCTCCGGAGTCAGCCCGCCGGCGCGAGTCACTGCCTCGAGAAGCGTCACCGGCGCGCTGGCCTGAAAGGTCAAGGGGGTTTTGACCGCCCCCGCGACGCTGATCGGCCGGCTGCTGTACTCCGCAACCGTTATGGTGACCAGCGGTTCGACGAGGATTCCTTCCTCTTCGAGCGCGTTCGCCAGGGCGCTCTCGAGGTCGCTGGGCATCAGGCCTTCCGCCTTGATGCGCTGCTTCAGCATGGGCAGACGGATCATGCCGTCGGCGCCGATGCGCACCGTGCGCGTCAACTCCGGAGAGTCATACACCTGGATGGCAACCAGGTCTCTCGGGCCGATTTTCTGGGCGGGCAGGTTGGCGGTCGCCTCCGCCATGGGAACCCCGCGCCCCTGGGGTAGTATGAGGGGCGCGCACAGCATCAACAGAGTGATGAACTTCATAGCGAATCGTCCTCGATTGCGATCAGTACCGGTTTATCGTTTCTGTGCGGTTTGCCGCACCGTCAATCAGCCAACCAAATCTCAGCAGCCAAACCAAAATCTCAGCGGCGCTGGTAGTTCGGTGACACCGTGGCATCCGGGTCTCAAATCTAACTATCGGCGGTAGGCGGGATTCCTGTAGGGGGGGCTGGGCAAACTTTTGCTTGCGGTTCGCGGAAGGCTGTATGGCGAAGTTCAAGACAGACGACAGAGGCCGATCGTCTGTCCCACCAGGAGAATAAAAAAGGGCTCCAGGACAATGCCTGGAGCCCGTCGAAGGAGGACAAAAGTGCTCGCTCGCAATAGTTAACGGCTCGCGGATGGCGGGGAATCGCTCTGGCCGGGCAGGCTGCCGACGGCAGCCAAACCGCCCACCGTGGCGGCAGCGGCGACACCGCCCAGCACGGCAATAGTTCCCACGCCGATTCCGCCGGCCGCGGCTCCAGCAGCTCCGGCAGCTCCTGCCGCAGTGCCGGCGGCGGCCGCAGTGCCCGCGGCCGCAGCAGTCGCACCCGCTTTCTTCGCCACGGCGCTGCATCCGCCCTTGCTCACGAGTTTCAGCCCAGCCACGCGAATCAATTGCGACGCGCCGGGAACGGACGCGGGCTCGTCCGCAGCAACCCCGGAGATTTCGACGTGGTTGCCAATCTCTTTCTCGAGGCCGGGCCCTCGCAGCTCGACAACCACATTTGTGGTTTGCTCCACCAGAATGACTTTGCCCGACTTCGACAGCAGACACCCGGATACGCGCGTCGGCGCCGCCGCCCCGGCCGCCTGCGGCTCAAAATCCAGACTCTTGCCGGCCTCCACATTGGCCACCAGCAGACCAGAAGCGTTCCTCACCCGGACCGAACCGCTGAGCGCTGCCACAACCACTTTTCGGCCGCCTTCCAGCTTGATTCGCGCCACCGTTTGTCGAGTCGCCGCGGAAATGTGCAGGGAGCGCGCTTCCACATCGAAATCCGCGGCCGATTCCAGTTGGCCATATCCGGCTTCCAGCACCAGTCTGCGCTGGTAGACCGTGGCACGGCTATCCGACGACAGCCGCATCTCGACGCCGCCATCCAGTCGAAGTTGCGAGGGAGCCGTAGCCGTCTCGATAATACTCCCGTCGAACAGGGTAGTATTACCCCATACGCGCGAATGATCGACCTGAAAACTTCCATTCGCCACCGCCATTCCAATGGCAGCGCCCGCTGCCGACAGCCAGCTAATCGAACCGATCGCCAGCAGAATCAATGCCGCTCGTACGAGCAAGGTCAACTTACGTGTCCTGTTAATCATAACTAAGAAATATATCGGCACGTTCCGGATTTTCATTAGATCCAATCCGCATCCGAAAGGAATTTGTTTGTTATTCTGGAGTTCGTTGCAGAGGGATTTTTCCCTCCGAACTGGGGATCCGCGCCGGGCCGTTTCCACCGTCCGTCCGCTGCTCAGTTGCGGAGTTGTTTTGGGCCTGGGGCTGGGAATGTACTGGACGGCGCGGCTAGCCTGGGCCGACCATCTCTCGCAAAGCCAAGATCTTACCGCCCGCCTGAAGGCCGTCCGTCTGTTTCCCTCCGCAACCTTATATGAGAGGCTCGCAGAGAAGCGCGAGGAACTGGGCGGCGACCCGCTTCCCGACCTGGAGCAGGCAGCGGCCCTGGAACCGGAAAACGCCCGATGGCGCCTGCGCCTGGGCTTGCGCGCCGAGCTGTCCGGCGATCTGGGCCTGGCGGAGCGCAGCTATCGGCAGGCTGCCCGGCTGAGCCGGCTGTATCAACCACGGTATCTGCTGGCGCAGTATTACTTCCGGCGCCAAAATGCCGATCAATTCGGTGAATGGTCTCGCGCGGCATTTGCGACGGCATATGGCGATGTTGCACCGCTTTTGGATCTCTGCTGGCGTATCGAGCCGGATGCCGAAGGGCTGGCCGGTCAGGCGCCCTCCGGCCGGCCGGAGATAGCGAGCCAGTTCCTGATGTTCCTGGCCCGCCATCGTCAAACCGGCGCGGCCCGCGCACTGGCACTGCGCCTCACCGCCACGGCCAGATCCGAGGACCTCCCGGGGCTGCTGGAGTATTGTAACCAGTGCCTCTATGAGGGAGATGGCGCCTCCGCTACCGGCGTCTGGAACGCGCTCTGCCTGAGGGGTCTCCTGCCGGATCGAGCGTTGGACGCAGCACGGGGCGTGTCTCTGACCAACGGCAGTTTCGAACACCCCCCCTCGGGCTTCGGCTTCGACTGGCGAATGGAGAAAGCCCCCTGGCTCGCGTTCGTCCGGTTCAACGGCGGCATGCGGCTGACTCTTTCGGGAAACCAGCCCGAGAGTTGCCTGCTCGCGTCCGAATACGCGCCGGTTCAGCCAGGCAGCCGCTACCGGCTGCGGCTTGCCCCGGTGCCGTCCGCTGTGCCCGCGGATGGCCTGGACTGGATCGTCTCCGACCCCTCGGGCAAGGCGCTGGCAGCCGAACGAGACACGGATGGTTGGCTGACCTTTACCGCGCCGGCCGGGGTCGTACGCCTCGGCCTGATGTACCAAAGACCGCTCGGGTCCACACGCCTGGCCGGAACCGTCACCATCGCGGGAGTGCAACTGGAGATGGCGCCATGAGTATGGCGGCGGCTCTGGCCGCGCTGCTGGGCTACGCTGTCCTGACGATTTGGGTGGAGGAGCGCTGGGGATGGTGCCTGTTTCAGGCGGGGATCTTCGCCCTGGCGGCATGGCGGGCCGTGCGGCCACCGCGCTTCCACGCGCGTCTCGCACTGGCTCCGCTGGCGGCCGCCGCGGTTTGGCCGTTCGTCCAACTCGCCCTGGGGACCAGCGTCTCGCGCGCCGCAACGTGGAGTGAAGCGCTGAACTGGTGCACCTTCTTCCTGGTTTTCGCGCTTTGCTGCGAGGCGTTTGCGGAGCCCGCGGTGCGGCGGTGGTTCCTGGGCGCCATTACCACCTTCGGAGTGTTTCTGGCGTTCCTGGCAGCGCTGCAGAAATACTCTTCCGGCGGAAGAATCTTCTGGCTGTTCCAGAGCCCATACAACGAAGGGGTGCTCGGTCCGTTCGTGAACCACGGCCAGTTTGCGGCTTGGGTGGAACTGCTGCTTCCAGTGGCACTGTACCTGGCGGCCAGCGGACGGCGCCTGCGGCCGCTCTACGGCTGCGCGGCCGCGGTCCTGTTCAGCTCCGTGGTCGCCAGCGCCTCACGAGCCGGCTTCGTGCTGGTGAGTGGTGAGATGGTGGTGGTGTTGGCGGCGGTGGCGGCGCGCCGGGCAGCCCCGCGCAAGGCACTGGGCTTGGCGGCGCTGCAGATCGTGGTGCTGGCGGCCGTGGCAAGCGCCATCGCGGGATGGCAGGATCTGGAGGCCCGTTTGGAACTCAGGCAGCCCGATGCCGTGCGCATGGATGCAGTCCGGGCCTCCCTCGAGATGGTACGGGACAAACCTTGGATGGGCAGCGGGCTGGGAACCTGGCCGGCCGTGTACCCGCGATACGCGGGCTTCGATGCCGGCGTATTCGTAAACCAGGCTCACAACGACTGGGTGCAATGGGCCGCCGAAGGCGGCCTGCCGTTTGCGCTCTTCCTGGCGGTTTTCGCGGTGCTCTTATGGAAACCGGCAGTCCAGTCGATATATGGGGTGGGCACGGTGGCGTTTCTGTTGCACGCATTCGTGGACTATCCGATGCAGCAGAGGCCCGCGCTGGCAGCGTGGTTCTTCGCTGTCGCCGGCGCTGCGATGGCATGGCAGAAGCGCCGCACCCCAGCGTATGATGGATCACTACGAGGAACTGGGCCTGGATCGCTCGGCCTCGCCCGAGGCGATCCGGCAGGCTTACAAACGCCTGGCGCGGCTGCTCCATCCCGACCTTTGCGGCGATGAGCCGGTGCGGCAACTGGCGGAACTGCAGATGAAGAGGCTGAATGGCGTTCTGGCGGTCCTGACCAATCCCGCGGAACGTGCCCACTACGACTGCACGCTGGCCCGCAGCCCGGCGCCGTGGCAGTTCCCGCGGCTGCCCGCCGTGAGGCGCGCTCTGCGCCTGCCGAAGTGGTTCTGGACGGTTGCGGGCGCGGTCGCAATCCTGGGCATGCTGTCGTACTTGTTCCACCAGGGGCCCCATCCCCCGGCGGCCTGGCAAATCGACCAGGCGCCGGCGGCCACGACCGCGCCGGCGAAGGCGCCTGCGCGCCAGCCCGTTCCCCAGCGTTTTCGGGCAGCAACGTCCACCGTCCCGGAGCGGCTGGCAGAATCCAATCCAGGCAGCGAACCGCCAGCGGAGCTCCTGCCCGGCATGGGGTCGCGGCCGGCAGTCGAAGCTTCCCACACAGACGCAACCTCGGGCCATCCCGTGGAAAGGCCGTTGCCGGCAATTCAGCCGGTCCAATCCGCTGGTGCGCCGGCACACCCCACGCTGTCCGGAGAGTGGCTGTTCGTGCCGTCGGCGCATTCGAAAAACGCCGGCTTGTATCCCCCGGAGTACATCGAATTGCGGGTTACCGAGGAGGCCGGTATCGTTCACGGCCGGTATCGCGCCCGCTACCGCATCACCGACCGGGCCATCTCGCCGACGGTATCGTTTCAGTTTGCGGGGCCAGCCGAAGCGGACGCGGCCAGCCTTCCCTGGATCGGCGTCGGGGGAGCGAAAGGCGACGTCTCGCTGCGGTTGATCGACAGTGGCGCTCTGGAGGTGACCTGGGTGGCAACTCAGATGGGAGAGGAACTGGGGCTGATTTCCGGAACGGCAACCCTGATCCGCAGACTGGATTGAATCGTCGGCTCCGGAGCGGAATCAAATCACCGCACGAATTCGACCGTCACGCGGCGGGGAATCAGGCCCGCTTCGTAGCCCATGTCGAGCAGTTTCTGAACGGCCTTGGGCACGATCTCTCCGGCGTCGAGCGTGTAGTGGTTGACATACATCCCGACGAACTTCTCGGCCAGCCGCGGTTCCATGTCGCGCGCGAACTGCAGGGCGTACTGCAGCGCCTCAGCGTGGTTGTCCAGGGCGTATTGAATGCTCTCGCGCATCAGGCGGCAGCACTCGCTCCGGATTTCGGGATCGAGCGACCGCCGCAGCACATTGCCACCCAGAGGAAGCGGCAAACTGTAACAGGTCTTGAACCAGCGGCCCAGATCGACGATGCGATGGAAGCCTTCCCGGTCGAAGGTCAACTGCGCCTCGTGAATGATGAGGCCCGCGTCCACGCTACGTTCCCGGACGGCGTCGGTGATCTTGTCGAAGCGCGTGATCACGGCTTCGAAATCCGGCTGGTACAGCTTGCAGGCGAGGTACGCGGTGGTCAGGGTCCCGGGGACGGCGATCCGCTTGCCTTTCAGTTCTTCGGGCTCCATGGGGCGGCTGGCAATGATAGACGGGCCGTAGCCGTCGCCGATGCTCGATCCGCTGGCCATCAGGACATACTTGTCCGCAACGTAGGGATACGCATGAAAGGAAATGGCGCTGAGCTCGTACTGTCCCTCCATGGCTCTCCGGTTCAACGTCTCAATATCTTCCAGCACGTGGCGGAACGTGACCTTCGACGAGCGGACTTTCTTGGTTGCCAGTCCGTAAAACATGAACGCGTCGTCTGAGTCCGGGCTGTGCGCGCTGACGATTTCCTGGGGAACGGCCGATGTCATAGATGGGAGAGCTCATCTCAGTTTACAACACGGAGCGTCGCCGCCCGGCTGGAAATGCGCCCGATTTGCGCCTGACGCCGGCATTCCGTATCTCCCGAAGACCACTCCCTTACGGTCGTGGCTCTGAACGGTGTAGCACGGTCACGCCACGGTCTTCTTGGCTTCGTGGATCTCCTGCAGGCTCCAGACGCGGATGGGGTCGCGCAGGCGGGCAGCCACCGCGTCGGCCGCAGCGCGGGCGCCGCTCATCGTCGTGATACAGGGGACGCGGTACATCACGGCGCTGCGGCGGATGGCCTTCTCGTCTAAGAAGGCGGGCGCGCCGGTGGTGGTGTAGATGGCCAGTTGGATGGACCCGCCTTTCAACAGGTCCACGGCGTTCGGACGGCCCTCGTTCACCTTAAGGACGGTGCGGCATTGGAGGCCGGCGTTGCGCAGGGCGGCGGCGGTGCCGCGCGTGGCCACCAGCTTGAAGCCGAGCTCGGCGAATCGCCGCGCCACGTCCACCGCTTCCGCCTTGTGGTGGTCGTTGACGCTGATGAAGACCGTGCCTTTTTCGGGCAGCGGGCTGCCGGCGCTGATCTGGGCCTTGAGGAAGGCTTCGCCGAAATTGACGCCCACGCCCATCACTTCGCCGGTGGAGCGCATCTCGGGGCCGAGCGCGGGGTCCACTCCGTGGAATTTGTTGAACGGGAAGACCGGCGATTTCACGAAGTCCTGCGAGACCGAAAGCGTACCCGAGCTGAAACCGTAGTCCTTGAGTTTGCGGCCCCACATCAGCCCCACCGCGATCTTGGGCAGCGCCACGCCCGTGGCTTTGCTGACGTAGGGCACGGTGCGCGAGGCGCGCGGGTTGACCTCCAGCACGTAGACGGTGCCGTTCTGGATGGCATACTGCACGTTCATGAGGCCGATCACGTGCAGCGATTGGGCCAGGCGTACGGTGTAATCCTCGATGGTGCGGAGGGTTTTCTCGGAGAGCGATTGCGGCGGCAGCACGCAGGAGCTGTCGCCGGAGTGGACGCCGGCCTCTTCGATGTGCTCCATGATGCCGGCGATGAGGACGTCGTCGCCATCGGCCAGGGCATCGACGTCGACTTCGGTGGCGTCTTCGAGGAAGCGATCGACCAGGACGGGCCGCTCCTGCGAGAAGGTCACGGCCTCGCGCATGTACTGGCGGACGGTCTCCTCGTCGTGGGCGATCACCATGGCGCGGCCGCCGAGCACGTAGCTGGGCCGCACCAGCACGGGGTAGCCAATGCGGCGCGCCACGTCGCAGGCCTCTTCGACGCTGGTGGCGGCGCCGTTGGCGGGGCACGGGATGGCGAGCGAGTCCAGCAGTTTGCCGAAGAGCTTGCGGTCCTCGGCGAGATCGATGTTGTGGGGATCGGTGCCGATGATGGGCACGCCCAGGCGCTTGAGCGGCAGCGCGAGGTTCAGGGGCGTCTGGCCGCCGAACTGCACGATCACGCCGTCGGGCTTCTCGGTGTCGTGGATGTTGAGCACGTTCTCCAGGGTGAGCGGCTCGAAGTAGAGGCGGTCGCTGGTGTCGTAGTCGGTGGAGACGGTTTCGGGATTGCAGTTGACCATGATCGATTCGACGCCCAGCTCCTGGAGCGCGAAGGACGCGTGGCAGCAGCAGTAATCGAACTCGATGCCCTGGCCGATGCGGTTGGGACCGCTGCCCAGGATCATGACCTTCTTTCGGTCCACCGGGTCGGCTTCGCAGGAGCTTTCGTAGCAGGAGTAGAGGTACGGGGTGAAGCTCTCGAACTCGGCGGCGCAGGTGTCCACGCGGCTGAAAACGGCGCGCACGCCCAGCTCCTTGCGGCGATTGCGGACGGAGATTTCGTCGGAGCCCCACATTTTCGCAAGCTGGATGTCGGAGATGCCGTAACGCTTCGCTTGGCGGAAGGTTTCTTTCGGGACGGAAGAGACAGGCGTGCCCAGAGGGCCCCCAGCCTGTCCTACTTCGAAGTCTACGACTTCTTTCATCTGCTCGAGGAACCAGCGGTCGATGGCGGTGTATTCGTGGATCTCATCGACGGTATAGCCGGTGGCGAGGGCGAAGCGGATGTAGCCGAGACGCTCGGGCGTGGGGGTGATCAGCTTGTTGGCGATGAGGGCCTTGTCGAACTTTTCCGAGCCGAATGCCCTGCCGGTCTCGAGGCTGCGCATCCCCTTCCACAGCGCCTCCTTGAAGGTACGGCCGATGGCCATCACCTCACCCACGGACTTCATCTGGGTGCCGAGCGTGGGGTCGGCTCCGGGGAATTTTTCGAAGGCCCACTTGGGGATCTTGGCGACGACGTAATCGATAGTGGGCTCGAAGCAGGCAGGCGTCTTGCGAGTGATATCGTTGCGGATTTCGTCCAGCCGGTAGCCCACCGCGAGCTTGGCGGCGATCTTGGCAATCGGAAATCCAGTGGCCTTGGATGCCAGCGCGGAGCTGCGGGAGACGCGCGGGTTCATCTCGATGATCACCATGCGGCCGTTGGCCGGGTTGACGGCGAACTGCACGTTGGAGCCGCCGGTATCGACGCCGATTTCGCGCAGGCAGCGGATGGCGGCGTCGCGCATCATCTGGTACTCGCGGTCGGTGAGGGTTTGGGCGGGCGCCACGGTGATGGAATCGCCGGTGTGCACGCCCATGGGGTCGAAGTTTTCGATGGAGCAGACGATGATGCAGTTGTCAGCGAGGTCGCGCATCACCTCCAGCTCGAACTCCTTCCAGCCGAGCGCGCTCTCTTCGATGAGGACTTCATGCACCGGGGAAAGCGCCAGGCCGCGCTCCAGGATTTCGTCGAGGTCTTCCTTATTGTAGGCGATGCCACCGCCAGTGCCGCCGAGGGTGAAGCTGGGGCGCAGGATGCAGGGAAATCCGATGCGCTCGGCGAATTCGAAACCGGCCCGGACGCTGTTGACAAGCTGCGACTCGGGGGTCTCAAGACCGATCTTGCGCATCGCGTCTTTGAACAGCAGGCGGTCTTCGGCCTTCTTGATGGCGTCGATCTTGGCGCCGATCAGCTCGACGCCGTATTTGTCGAGGATGCCGGCCTCGGCGAGCTCGACGGAGAGGTTGAGACCGGTCTGGCCGCCGACGGTGGAGAGCAGGGCGTCGGGACGCTCGCGGCGGATGATCTCCTCGAGATACGGACGGGTCAGCGGCTCGATGTAGGTTTTGTCGGCCAGGTCGGGATCGGTCATGATGGTGGCCGGGTTAGAGTTGACCAGAACGACTTCGTATCCGTCGGCCTTCAAGGCCTTGGCGGCCTGCGTGCCGGAGTAGTCGAACTCGCAGGCCTGGCCGATGACGATGGGGCCGGAGCCGACGATCAGGATGCGGTGGAGATCGTTGCGTCGGGGCATCGGCTAAGACCGCTCCCTGACGGTCGCGGCTCTGTTGGGTAGGGTCGCGGCGCTCATGAGCTTGACGAAGTCGTCGAAAAGGTAGTGCGAATCGTGAGGACCGGGCGCGGCTTCGGGGTGATACTGGACACAGAAGACCGGGTGGTTGCGGTGGCGGAAGCCTTCGAGCGTCTGGTCGTTGAGGTTCACGTGAGTGATTTCGACATCGCTGGGGAGCGAGTCAGGATCGACCGCGAAGCCGTGGTTGTGCGAGGTGATCTCGACCTTTTGGGTGAGCTCGTTGCGCACGGGGTGGTTGGCGCCGCGATGTCCGAATTTCAGCTTGTAGGTCTTGCCGCCCACGGCGAGTCCCAGCAATTGGTGGCCGAGGCAGATGCCGAAGATCGGCTTTTTGCCGATCAGCTTCCGGATATTGGCTACCTGGGGCTGGAGCGGCTCGGGATCGCCGGGGCCGTTGGAGAGGAAGATGCCATCGGGATTGAGGGCCAGGACGTCCTCCGCGGAAGTGAACGCGGGGACCACGGTGACGCGGCAGCCGGTCTGCACCAGGCGCCGCAGGATGTTGCGCTTGATGCCGAAATCGTAAGCCACGACGTGGAAGCGGGGCTCGGGCGCGCGGCCGACGAGCTCAGAGGGCGAGCAGGCGTCCACCGGGCGGGTCCATTCATAACTCTGCGGGGTGGTGACGACGCTGGCGAGATCGAGTCCGGCCATGGAGGGGACGGCGCGCGCCTTCTCGACGAGCCGGTGGGGGTCGGTATCGACGGCCGAAAGTACGCCGCGCATGACGCCGCGGGTACGCAGGTGGCGGACCAGCGCGCGGGTATCGAGGTCCGAGACTACGGGGATGCCGGCGTTGCCGAGAAAGGCGTTGGCCTCCGCATCGGAGCGCCAGTTGCTGGCGATGGCGGAGAATTCGCGGACCACGAGGCCTTCGATGTAGGGGCGGGCGGCTTCGTTATCCTCGACATTGGTGCCATAGTTGCCGATCTGCGGGTTGGTGAGGATGACGATCTGGCCGGCGTAGGAGGGGTCGGTGAAGACCTCCTGGTATCCGGTGAGGGCGGTGTTGAAGACGACCTCTCCGGACCGTTCGGCGGGCGCACCAAAACTCCTACCCTCGAAGACCGTTCCGTCCTCCAAGGCGAGGATTGCAGAGTTCAAGTTAGGCTGTCCCTCCAGGGGTGTCGCTCCGTGCAACGGAGTCGCTCCGTGCAACGGTGTCGCTCCGTGCAACGGAGTGGGTAATTTCCATTCTAGCGCAGGCGGGGATGGGGGCGTGGGCGGGGCGGCGGGTTCGGGGGCGGCTTGGGGTGACGGCGATTTGCCGGTATGTCGAATTTTTGGTTCCTGGGCTTTACGTTCTTTTGTTTCTGTTGGTTGCGGAAAGCGGTCGAAATTGGGAGACGGCGATTTGGGGTGTTTTTGGGAATCGCCGTCTCCCACGTGGGGGAGTGGGGGAGAAGTGATCCCGATGAGCGGGGGCTCGGACGTAGAATCAATGACTTGCGGGGAGAAATGCTTCAGGATTGAGGCATTTGCGGGGTGAGGACGGTGGCGGTGCGGGAAAATCGTTGACGGACGCTGGATCGAATTCCTTTGACGCATTGGATCTCCCTCCCAATTTAAGTACAGCACACAGGAATCGGCGGAACCGCGGCGAGGGGCGGTGAGTTTTTACTAAGTTGTTCAGATTAAAAGGTAAGTTAGGGGCAAAATTTTGGTGCTGGGGCTGTGACTGGTTTTTGGGGGTACGCCGGAGGGAGCCCGGTTCGAACCCAGTTGCCGGCGACCGGCAGTGTTTCCGAGTGGCGCGTGATCCGAGCGGAGCAGGGCTAGCCCCGTCGATTCGCCTTCGTCGGCTGTTCCTGGTGGGAAGGGGATTTCGCGCCAGGAATCCAAGGGAGCCGCCGACAGTCTCGGACTGCGCTTTACGGCTCCCATGCGGCCGAGCATCCATCAGCGCCTACAAGCCGACTGGTGGGGAGTAATCCGGGCAGATATCCCCGCCGTGCCAGATCCAGGCCGCTTTTCCTCTGGCTGGCGAGCGCCTCAAAGTGGTATAACAGTCATATCAGATGCGGTTAAGCTTCGATCCGCGGAAGAGCGGGCGCCTCCGGGCGAATCCGCGGCGCGGCATAGCGTTTGAAGAGGTGCGCGAGTTGTCTCACGGCCTTACTGGCTCGATCAGCGATCCGACGTCCCGGTGGGCGACCGGCTGTATTCCGTCATTGATCGTGTGGTTCTGGCCAATGAGCCTCTTGCAAAATTAAAACAGGAGGGGTATTTTTTGTTTTGCGGAGGGCCGCTCCCGGCTTTAGAATAGGATTTCCAAAGCCAATTCCAAGCGGAAAGGACCCTCCTCATGAAGCTTACTCTCC
>Ga0209517_10005274_pt1 | contig 16531 bp, 16 predicted proteins | sample PeaSoiMetSII2010_FD_187695 | JGI IMG/M metagenome (GOLD analysis project Ga0209517, IMG submission 187695) | Peat soil microbial communities from Weissenstadt, Germany - SII-2010 (SPAdes) (version 2) | ecosystem: Environmental > Terrestrial > Soil > Wetlands > Peat | place: Germany...
AGTGCCGACAAGAGCAAGTTCCGAGGTTGCGGAGGCAAGCCGAAAAAGGACTCCATACCCAATAACTGCCACTATTCACGTTGCCGTGCATAGCGCTGCCCTCAGTTTTTCAAAATAAATGAGATTTGCCGTCGACCTACCAGAATAAATCGGCCCGTGAAGCATCGCCTGACATCGTGGCGGCTTGATTCGCCATCGAATGCCACTGCGCCGCCAGTTGTCGCCATTCCTGTTCGGTGGTTTGGTCTGTTGCGTGTTCGGCCTGTTGCTCACAGCCAACCGCTTTCAGATGATATTTCTCAGACAAGTCAAACTCGGGGACGCTTTGATATGCCGGCATTCTGCCGCTCCCTTAGAAAGGCGGGAGCACAACACTCTCTGTCACCGGTAAATGCCGAGTATGCCGCACGGTGATAACAGAGATTATCTCCCTCAATATCGGCCGCTGCTCAAATTTGCTCAATTCCACAAGGTTTTTTGCCAAAGCGCCAGGAGCCGAGGTATCTACGCATTCTGTTCTAGCTGGGGCTTTTCATGCAAGACTGCGTTCAACAGCGAATTGTGAACCTCGATGTGTCCGTTGTAGTCGATGAGTCCAAGTTTGCGAAACTTGTTCATGAAATGGCTGACGCGTGATCGGGTGGTGCCGATCATCTCCGCCAGTGTTTCCTGGCTAATGCTCGGGCTGATCCGTTGCGGGCTGCCTTCTTTCCCAAAGTTAGCAAGCAGCAACAGCAGGCGCGCAAGCCGCCTTTCGCTCGAATTGAACAGCTGGTCGATCAAGTCTTCCTCAATCCGGCTGTTGCGGGTTAGGAGATAGGTCATGAACATCTCGGAAAATTGCGGCTCGTGACGAAGCGCGGCGATCATCGCTGTCTTCGTAATCGCCGTGATGACGCAATGTTCCATTGCCGTCGTCGTGGACATGCGGAGCTTTTGGCCGTTCATGCAGGCTTCACCGAAAAACTGACCGGGTCCCAGTATACCGACCACTGCTTCCTTGCCGTGATCGGATAGGACCGTGAGTTTGATCCGGCCTTTCTGGATGTAAAAAACCGTGTCGGCGCGGTCGCCTTGCACGAATACGTTCTGACCTTTTTTGAATTCAAGGATGCTTTTGCCTATGCCCGCTTTGGCAAGAAAGGCCTGACCATCAAATGTGCTCTTAGCTGGCTTCCCCATAAGAGCTTCCATCGGCTCGTAATTGCCAAACTATCGTCAGGCGGAGGCACAATCTCAAGCCATCGGCAAAGCTGAGGGCCACGCGCGGAGGGAGATCGTTTAATTAGAACGCGAAGGGGCGCCTGTCTGCCCTCTGCAGTGTAATGTGAGCAACATGCCCCGATCCACGCGGTTCACTCTATCCAACAGGGAATCCCTCGCCGGACACCGATAACCGGCGTCATTGTCGCAGCTCACGCTGGCGGGTCGTTTTCAGTCTGGCGTATCTGGCAAGTCGTCCTTGAAACTTGATCTGCGGTGCGGACCAAAAAGTGAGCAATATTGCTCACTAAGCATGGTGCATTGCAGACGCCGCTCTAGCGAATCCCTTAGGCTCAGTCAGGGGTTGTGGCGTCGCTATATGTCGCGCCGGACGGTCGAAGGACATGCTGTCTACGTCACTTTTGACGGCAAGACCGGCGACCTGATGGAAGCGTTGGGCGTCAGCAAGTTTTTGGTCGGCCACGCCCAGGGCGTTGATGGCGTGCTGCTGCTGATCGATGGCGATCTGCCGAGCGAGACGATCTATTCGGTTTCGATTGATGATGCGATCGGCATCGGCAAGCTGTTGATGGCCGAGGGCCAGAAGCAGCGCAACATCAAGGGCGCGGTGAGCGGAGTTGCGACGCCGAGGCGCAAACTGACCCTGCCAGGGGATTTGCACTGATGAACGACTGGCGCGCTTATTATAAATTGTGGACCTATTCGGCGCTCGGTGCTGAAATTCGCCGCATAGCGATGTCGCAAACGATGGCCGTGCGAGAGCGAGACGCAAGAATGATCGCGCTGCGCTACCATCGGACCGTCGCGTGTGATGATGTCGAGCGCGCCATGCGGGTGAGTCGTTGAGCAAGCCAGATCACGACGCGCCGTTGCAACGGCAGATCGAAGACCTGCGCTACAAGGCTCGGGCGCACGCCGCCGCCGGTTAAAAAGCCCACATCCGCTGGAGATGATCGGCCCAATACCGGGCAGACTCGGCGTCGCCGGGGATTACCAGCGGAGGCGACTGTCAAATCAATCGTCAATATCGACGGTCTAGCAGCGTAACGCCTTTGGCTACTTCATCGGCCAGCAGCTTTAGTAGCCACTTGTGCTGGACTTCGTCCTTCGTCACGGCAAGATTCGACTCGGCTATCAGCCGTCGGTAATTCGCGAGATTTTGTTCGTGGATGAAGCGCTCCATTTGTGACCTCCAAGGGGTACATGGCCGAATCACAGGCTGGACCTATTAGGGGTCCTCGTCGAGGCCGAGTGAGCAATATTGATCACTAAGAACCTAATCAGACAGACGCTCACCGACGAGCGGTTATGTTCAAATTGCGGCGCTTGGGACCGCACGAACCTGAACTTTTCGCATGTTAGTTTTGGCGCTGATTGCGGGCCGATGTGCCCAACGTGTCCCTGCTTTATGCACGTCAGAAGGCGCATGCTACACGCCATTTACGGTAAACGCCGTCCAGCTAGGAAGCGAACGAAGATGAACAAACGGGCAGCATATCATCATCTTGGATAAGACGCTCAGAGCAGAAATGACTGATGTCTCATCGCGCGCCTCCAGATTTTTGTGGCAACTGTGCAAGAATTGCGAGGGGCAGATGGATGAAAGCAATCTCGAAATTGTCGTGCAGCCCGAATTGGTCGAAAGAGGTTTCGATGTCGTCGTCGCGCACGACGGTAGCGAAGGATTTGCAGCGATCTTCCTTCACGGTTGGTGCGGCGACGAGGCTTCGATCTCGACCATAATTTTTCCGGTCGTCACCTGATCTCCTTCTATTACTTCGATGGCGGAAATCGCACCTGAAACCGGCGCGGAATGAATGTGTTCCATTTTCATGGCCTCCAGCGTAATGACCGGCTGGCCGACTGTAACGCGCTCTCCCTGTTTGACCAGAACCGCAACGACGCGGCCGTTCATCGCGGCACGGATCCTGCCGTCGCTGCTGCTTGTCCCCACCGCAGCCGGCGCTGACATCGTGAGATCGCGGACCGAAACGGTGATGCCATGGCGCAGGATATAAAGGTGATTACCTTCGCGGAAGAATCTTGCCGATTCGGTGAGGCCGTCGCTGCGGAACCGAATGGCTTCGCGGCTGAGTTCGTCGATCTCGAACCTGTACTCGGTCCCATCCAGGCGGGCCGCATAACCGCCGTCGCGCTCACGCACGATCTCGATAGCGTAGACGGCATGATCAAGCTCAACGCGGGCGGGAAGCGGAAACGTCGCCGCCAGCGTCCGTCCGCTCCGCCATGGCGGCGCGAAAGGATCCGTAATGTAAAGTAGCAGTGCCGCAAAGGCTGCATCCGAACGCGCGTCGTTGCGCGGAGCGAGTAGATCGGCGCGGTTTCGGTCGATGAAGGCGGTGGTGGCCTCCCCTGTCGCAAAGTCGGGATGCCGCAGGCAGGCGGCTAGAAACGCCTGATTCGTCGTCACGCCGAACGCGACGGTCTGTTCCAGACCGTGAATGAGCCTGCGCCGCGCTTCATCGCGGGTGCCGCCGTGGCTGATGAGCTTGGCGATCATCGAATCATAGAACGGCGGAATCTCCGAACCGGATCGCAGCGCGTGCTCGACGCGAAGCCCGTCCGGCATCTGCCACAATGCCATCCGGCCGGACTGCGGCATGAAGTCGTGGACTGCATCCTCCGAGCACAGCCGCACCTCGATGGCGTGGCCGGAAAATCGGATATCCTCTTGCCTGAGCCCAAGCGGCTCGCCGCTGGCGACGCGCAGCTGCAACTCGACCAGGTCGAGCCCCGTGATCGCCTCGGTGACGGGGTGCTCTACCTGCAGGCGCGTATTCATTTCCATGAAATAGAATTCACCGTTTTGGTCGAGCAGGAATTCCAGTGTGCCGGCGCCCTCATAACCAATCGATTTGATCGCGTTAACCGCAACAATACCCATGCGCTCCCGCAATTCGGCGGTGACCTTCGGCGACGGCGCCTCTTCGATCAGCTTCTGGTGCCGTCGCTGCACCGAGCAGTCGCGCTCGCCGAGATGGATGGCATTGCCGAAGGCGTCGCCGAATACCTGAATTTCGATGTGGCGGGGATCAATGATCGCGCGCTCCAGGATCACGGTGGCGTCGCCGAACGCGCTTTGCGCCTCGGAGCGCGCACCGCGCAAGGCATTGGCGAAGGCTGTTGCATCCCCGACAAGCCGCATGCCGCGCCCGCCGCCGCCGGCAACGGCCTTGATCATAACGGGGAAACCGATCCTTTGGGCCTCGGCCAGCATCGCGGTTTCGCTCTGGTCCGCGCCCTGATAACCGGGGACGCAGGGCACGCCGGCGGCCTGCATGATCTCCTTGGCGCCGGCCTTGTTGCCCATCGCCTTGATGGCTTCCGGCGACGGCCCGATGAACACCAGACCCGCACCGCGGCAGGCTTGCGCAAAATCGTCATTCTCGGCGAGAAAGCCATAGCCCGGGTGAACCGCATCCGCACCGCTTGATTTAGCCGCCGCGATGATCGCGCCAATGTTGAGGTAGGATTGCGCCGGCTGCGCCTCGCCGATGCGGACGGCTTCATCCGCCCCGCGAACATGCAAGCTTTCCCGGTCGGCATCGGAATAGACCGCAACCACACCATAGCCGAGCCGGCGCGCGGTGCGCATGATCCGCAACGCGATCTCGCCACGGTTGGCGATCAGGATTTTGCGGAACGCCCTAGCCTGCGTCGGTCTCGTCATGGCCGCGCGACCGAAAACTGCATGCGTTGCGGGATACGCGTCTCAGCCTCGCGGCAGATCGCCAGCACCTCGCTCAATATCGCCCTTGTATCGCGCGGATCGATCACGCCGTCGTCGAGCACGCGCGCGCTGGTCGAAAATGCGTCCATCTGGCCATCGAACACCCCGATGATCTGCGCCTTCATCGCATCGAGTTTTTCCTTTTCGATCGGCTTGCCGCGCCGGATCGCGGCGGCCTCGGTCACAATCGCCATGGTTTCGGCGGCCTGTTCGCCGCCCATCACCGCGGTCTTGGCGTTAGGCCACGAGAAACAGAATCGCGGGTGAAAGCCGCGTCCGCACATGCCGTAATTGCCGGCACCGAAGGACGCGCCGCAATAGATCGTGATCTGCGGCACGGTGGCTGAGGTCACGGCCTGGATCATCTTCGAGCCGTGCTTGATCATGCCGGCTTCTTCATAGGCCTTGCCCACCATGTAGCCGGTGGTGTTGTTGAGATAGAGCAGCGGCGTGCGCGACTGGCAGCAGGCCTGGATGAAATGCGTCGCCTTGTTGGCGCCGGGCACGTCGAGCGGACCGTTGTTGGTGATGATGCCGATCGCCTGCCCCTCGACGCGGGCGTGGCCGCAAACCGTGGCCGGGCCGTAATTGGTGCCGAATTCGACGAAATCGGAATCATCGACAATGCGTGCGATCACCTGTCGCATATCGACCGGCCGCTTGTGGTCCATCGGCATGATGCCGAGCAACTCCTCCGGATCATGGCGCGGCGGACGATGCGAGGCTTCGCCCCTGGCCGGTCGGTCCCATTCCAGGTTGGCCATGATGTCGCGCGCGATGCGCAACGCATCGCGATCGTCCTCGGCCAAATAGTCGCCGAGCCCGGAAATGCTGGTGTGCATTTCGGCACCGCCGAGTTCCTCTTCGGTGGCGATCTCACCGGTCGCGGCCTTCAGCAGCGGCGGCCCGGCGAGAAACGCCCGCGTCCTGCCGCGCACCATCACGATGTAATCCGACAGCCCGGTCTGGTAGGCGCCGCCGGCCGTGGACGAGCCATGCGTCACCGTGACCACCGGCAAGCCTGCCGCGGACAGCCGCGCCAGATTGCGAAAGATGTTGCCGCCCCTGATAAAATCCTCGACCCGGTAGCGCAAGAGGTTGGCGCCGGCGCTTTCGACCAGCTGGACGTAAGGCAGCTTGTTCTCCAGCGCCAGTTCCTGCACCCGCAGCGTCTTGTCGAGGCCGTAAGGCTGCAGCGCGCCGGCATCGATGCCGGCATCGTTGGCGCTGACCATGCAGCGGATGCCGGCGACAAACCCGATGCCGGCGATCACGCCACCGCCGGGTACGCTCTTGTCGGGGTCTGGCACATCGAACCGGTAACCCGCGAGCGTGGAGAGCTCGATGAACGGTGCGCCGGGATCGAGCACAAGCGCCACGCGCTCACGCGGCAGCAATTGCCCGCGCTTGTGAAAGCGGTCCTTGGCGGCGGCCGAAGCCGCGCGCGTTCGCTCTTCGAGCGCACGCATCCGCGAGATCAGCGCCAGCATGCCGGCGCGATTATTCTTGTAGGCGTCGCTGCCGGGCGCGATCGTTGATTCTATGACGGCCATTTCCGACTACACCTTCCGGGGCTAGGTGCCCTCTTTCGCAAAGTGTTCGGCAAAAGCCTGGCGCAGTTCGACCTTGCGGAGCTTGCCGGTCGCGGTCATCGGCATTTCATCGAGGATCCTGATGAATTTTGGCACCTGGAAGCCGCCGAGATGCTTGCGGCAGTGCTCGGCGATGCCGGCTTCGTCGGCCTTCGCACCCGGCTTCAGTTTGACGAAGGCCGAGACGGCCTCGCCCCATTGCGGATGCGGCAGGCCGACCACGGCGGCGTTCTGCACCGCGGGATGGGCGAGCAGGGTTTCCTCGATCTTGACGGAGGCGACATTCTCGCCGCCGGACTTTATCATGTCCTTCTTGCGGTCGAGGAACAGCACTTCGCCGTGCTCATCGATGACAGCGAGATCGCCGGTGTGATGCCAGCCGAATTTGCGCGCCTCTTCGGTTGCCTTCGGATCCTTGTAATAGCCCATCATGACGTTCGGACCGCGATGCACCAATTCGCCGGGCTGGCCACGGGGCAAGAGATTGCCGTTTTCATCCATGATCGCCGTCTCGTTGACGATCAGCGACTCGCCCCAGTAATTACCGAAACGCTGGAGCTGGACCTCGGGGCGCGACATCGTGGTGGCCGGATACATTTCGGTCTGGCCGCTAGTGAGAACAAAATTCGGGCACAGATCGGCTATCGCGCGCTCGAGCAGCGGGCGGCCCATCGGCGCCATGGTATAGATGCAGGTCCGCAAGCCGGAGAGATCGAACTCCTTGCGGCGCGGATGATCGAGGATCGCCTGATACATCAGCGACAGGCCGACGAAGACGGTCAGCTTGTCGCGTACAATGGCTTCCATGCACACCACCGGATCGAAGCCGCGCATCAGCGCCATGCGGCCGCCGACCGAAAGATAGCTCAAGAGCAGCACGTGGCCTGCGCAGTGGAACAGCGGAAACTGCCCGGTAATGCCGTCGTTGCGGCTAAGCTGCATCTCGACGGCATTGCTCATGACGGCCATGACGACGGCGAGGTGGCAATGCATCGCGCCTTTCGGCCGCGAGGTGGTGCCTGAGGTATAGATGATCATCGCCAGATCGCGGTCATCGATGACGATTTCCGGCTCGATCTCGGAACGCCCTTTCAAGAGATCGTTGAAATTTTCCAGGCCTGCCGCGGCGGCCGTGCCAGTCAGATCGACCGCGATCAGGTCGATGCCGCGCTTCTGCAGCACGGCGCGCCGGTCCGGCTGGCCGTAGAGATTATCGTCGATCAGCGCGAAACGCACCTCCGCATGATCGAGGATGTAGTCCATCTCGGCAGGCCCGAGCATGGTGTTGATCGGCACCCAGACGAGGCCCGCGCGATGAATGCCGAACAGCGCTTTGACGAATTCGACCGAATTGTTGCAGATGGTGGAGATCTTCTCGCCGGGCCTGAGGCCGCGCGCGACCAGATAATTGGCAAAGCGGTTGGCGTCACGCTCGATCTCCGCGAAGTTCACGCGCCGCGTGCCGTCGGTGACGGCGGTTCGATCGGGAAAGCGCGCCGCCGCGCGTTTCAGGAGATCGCCGATCGCCACCCGGCCGATCCGGCCGGGACCGGGTACGCCGCCGGTTGCCGCGAGATTGGTCATGACGTCACACTCCCTCGTCTGCGTCACTCCGGGTTCGCGCGATGCGCACCGCGGTCCGACGGCTTAGTGGAGAATTCCAAAAATCTGCCGTGCCTCGGCCGGGGTCGCTATTTCACGGCCGGCGCGGCGCGCGCAGGACGCAATGCTTTCGATCAACTGGCCGTTAGACGTCACCTTGGCCCCGTCGGGCTGATAGAAGGTATCTTCGAGCCCGGTGCGCAAATGACCGCCCAGTTCGGCGCAGCGCTGGTGCAGCGGCCAGATTTCCGCCCGTCCGATCGCCGTGACCTGCCAGCGGGCTTCGGGCAATTTCAATTTCAAGAGGATCGGCAGCAATTCGGGATCGGCCGGCATGCCGGAGGCGACCCCCATGACGAAATTATATTCCAGCGGCCCCGAATACATGCCGGTTTGCCTGTACATCCCGACGCAGCGCACGATACCGACGTCGAAACATTCAAATTCGGGGATCGTGTCGACTGCCTTCATCACGTCGAGATAGTTCTGTACCTTCTCGACCGCGTTATCGAACATCATCGGCGGCCAGGCCCAGGTGTTGTCGGCCTTCACTTTGAGATAATTCAGCGAGCCGGCGTTGCAGGCGGCCATCTCCGGCCTGGTCTCACGCACGCAATCGAGCGCGCCCTGATAGTTGGGCCCGGAGGTTCCCGTGGTGTGATTGATGATCACGCCCGGGCAGGCCTCGCGGATCGCCTGCTGGATCTCGCGGGAGACCGCAACTTCCCAGGACGGCAGATGTCCCTTGCCCGGCGCCTGCTGGCGCAAATGAATATGCATCACGCTGGCGCCGGCGTTGAAGGCGGATTTCGCCTCGCGCGCCATTTCCTCAGGGGTAACCGGGACGTGATGCTGCTTCGGGTCGGTCAGCACGCCGTTCAGCGCGCAGGTGATGACAGCCTTGTCGCTCATAGGGGCCTTGTTTCAGTTGAGGTTTCTAAGTCAAAGACGCGTTCGGGTGTGATCAGCATCAGATGGCCGGTTTCGCGGCTTTTGTCGTCCATGGTCGAACCTCCCCGCGCGGCTCTTTATCGGTCGCTGTGCTGGGTCGACCATAGCGTCATTCCGGGGCGAAGCGAAGCATCGAACTCCAGTGCCAACGCAGCCTGCCGGATTGACGGAGCACCCCTCAGGATTTCGGCGCGAACGTTCGGAGCACCTTCTGCTGCTCGCCGGCGAGATCTTCCGCGGCGACCGCCCTTTTGTAGCCGTCGCGGTGCTGCAGGCGTTGCCAATAGGCCGCGACATTGGGTCCGAAATCTTTCGCCAGCCCGATAATTTCGGCGAGCCGCAGCGCGAAACCGACCACGATATCTGCCGCGGTGAACCGGTCGGCGGCAAGCGTCTCGGCATTGGCGGTAGCGGTCTCAACCGCCCGCAGCCGCCCCAAGAACCATTTGGCGTAATCGGTCGCGACCTGCGGATTGCGCCGTTCTTCCGGTTCGAGCTGGGTGTAGCGCAGTACCAGCGTTTGCGGAAACGTCAGCGTGGCGTCGCTGAAATACATCCAGTTCAGGAAAGCGCCATAGGCCGGTTCGTCGACGCCAACGATCAGCGGCGTCGGGCCATGCCTCGTGCCGAGATAGTGACAGATGCCGGAAGACTCCGTCATTTTGGTCTCGCCGTCGATCATCAGGGGAATGGTACCGAGCGGGTTGAGCGCGAGGTATTCCTTGGCGAATACCCGCGGCGGGAACGGCAGCATTTTGAGGTCATAGGGCAGCCCCATCTCCTCCAGCATCCATAGCGGCCGGAACGAGCGCGCGGCGCGGCAGTGATAAAGCGTAATCATCCGTCGCTCCCCTGTTCCTGGTTCATTTCACTTCTGACTCATTCCGGGCAGCGTGCCCATCATCTTGCACAGCACCGACAGCATCACCTCATCGGCACCGCCGCCGATCGAGGTCAGGCGGGTGTCGCGATAGGCACGGCTGACGGGGGTCTCGTTCATGAAGCCCATGCCGCCCCAATATTGCAAGCAGGCGTCGGTCAGTTCGCGTCCCAACCGGCCGGCTTTCAGCTTGGCCATGGTCGCAAGCTTCGTGACGTCCTCGCCGGCGATCAAGGCTTCAGCCGCGCGATAGGTCAGCGCGCGCAAGAGTTCGACTTCGGTCTGCATTTCCGCGAGCTTGAAGTGAACGACCTGGTTATCGAGAATGCTTTGCCCGAACGCCTTGCGGTTGCGGGTATATTCGATGGTCTCGGCAATGATGAACTCATGAGCCTTGAGGCAGGCGGCCGCGGCCCAGAGCCGCTCCTCCTGGAATTGCAGCATCTGGTAGGTAAAGCCGTGGCCTTCCTCGCCGATCCGGTTGCGCTTCGGCACCCGGACATCGTCGAAGAAAATCTGCGCGGTGTCGGACGAGCGCATGCCCATTTTGTCGAGCTTGCGGGCAACCTGCACGCCCCTGGTCTTCATCGGAACGCAGATCAGCGATTTGTTGCGGTGCTTGGGCGCATCGCCGGTATTGGCGAGCAGACAAATCCAGTCGGCCTGGACACCGTTGGTGATCCACATCTTGCCGCCATTGATGACGTAGTCGTCGCCATCGGAGCGCGCGCTGGTCTTGATCGAAGCGACGTCGGAACCGGCGCCCGGTTCGGAGACGCCGATGCAGGCCACGGCGTCGCCTGCGATGGCGGGCGCCAGGAATTCGCGGCGCACCTCATCGGAGCCGAACCGCGCCAGCGCCGGCGTCGCCATGTCGGTCTGCACGCCGATCGCCATCGGCACGCCGCCGCACCGGATGGCGCCAAGTTCTTCCGCCATCATCAGCGCGTAGCTGTAGTCGAGGCCCTGGCCGCCGAATTCGACGGGTTTGTTGAGGCCGAGAAAACCGAGTTCGCCGAGCTTCTTGAACAGCTCGTGCGCAGGGAAGATATCCGCCTTCTCCCATTCATCGACAAAGGGATTGATTTCGACGGCGATGAATTTTTGCAGCGCGCGGCGGACTTCTTCGTGGTCGGCGGTGAAGAGCATTTTGTCCCCTTGTCAGAACCCCATCTGCCGGCTGGCCAGATCCTTCATGATTTCCTCGCTGCCGCCGCCGATCGCGTTGACCTTGACCTCGCGGTAGATACGCTCGACCTTGATGCCGCGCATGAACCCGGCACCGCCGAAAATCTGTACGGCTTCGGAGGCGCAGAACGCCATGGTCTGCGTCGCCTGATTCTTCAGCATGCAGATCTCGGCGACCGGTTTTTCGCCCTGATCGAGCCGCCACGCCAGCATTTCAAGCATCGCCTGCGACGCCGCAACCCGCTGCGCCATGTCGACCAGCTTGTGCCGGATCACCTGATGCTGCGCCAAGGCCTTGCCGAAAGTGTGCCGCTGTTTGGCGTATTCCATCGCCTCCTCGAGGCAGACCCGCGCCGCCGCGATACAGCCGGCCGCCATCCCCATCCGCTCGCCGTTGAAATTGTGCATGATGATCTTGAATCCTCCGCCCTCTTCCCCGAGCAGGTTTCCGGCCGGCACACGGCAATTGTCGAAATGCAGCGTCGCGGTATCCGAAGCCCACCAGCCCATTTTCTTCAACGGCGTACGCGAGAGCCCGGGTGCGCCGCCCTCGATCACCAGCAGGCTGACGCCGCCGGGCCCGGGTCCGCCGGTGCGCACCGCGGTCGTGATATAATCGGCGCGCATGCCGGAGGTGATAAAGGTCTTCTCGCCGTTGACGACATAGAAATCGCCGTCGCGGCGAGCCGTGGTGCGTAAATTGGCGACGTCGGAGCCGCCGCTCGGCTCGGTGATCGCCAGCGCGGAAATCTTCTTGCCCGACAGGATCGGCGGCAGCACCCGCGCCTTGAATTCCGCGGTGCCGGCGCGCGCAATCGGCGGCGCGCCGATCGAATTGCTCTTCAGGCTGGCGCTGACGCCACCGGAGCCGGCCCGCGCCAGTTCTTGCGCCGCGACGATCCCCATGAAATTATCGACCTTCGTGCCGCCATACTCTTCCGGAAAGCCCAAGCCCAATAGTCCGATTGCGGCGGCCTTCTCGTAAAGCACCCGCGGAAATCCGCCCGCCTCGTCCCATTCATGGGCGTAGGGCTCGATCTCCTTTTCGACAAAGCGGCGCACCACCTCCCGATAGGCTTCGTGCTCCGTGGTGTAGAATGGGCTGGCCATTCGTTTCGCTCCTGGATGCTTTTTGTCGAGACAGCTTACGATGTCCCGAAACCCTACACCTAACTTGCGTCAACTGGCTGGCCGCCGTCAGGCGAGAGGCGCCCGCGCGGTAGATTGGGCCACCGCCGCGTACAATTACCTACAAATAGACGATCTCGTGGCGCATCACGAAAGGGGCAAGGATGGTATCGACTTCGTTTGCGATTGCTTCCCGCTTGTGCTCCGGGACGTGCGTGATCGTGACCGTGGCGATGCTGCCATGGCTGCCATGCGGCCCCACCTGAACCTCACAGTCGATGCCTCTTTCCACGAGAGGCGCGAGAACGCCGGTGAAAACTCGTTTGGCGGCTTCCCATCGAAGCCTGGGCTTGAACACCTTGCCGACGCCGGTAAGCGGCATCGGATCGATTGGGATAATCTGCGCGGGAACGGCGGCGCGCTCCGGCGTGCGCTCCCGGACCCACGCTTCCAGCTCACCCGGCCGGACAGCCGCACCTGGTTTCAGTTGCACGTAGCCCACCGGCAACTCGCCGGCATAGGCGTCCGGTTGACCCACTACGGCAGCAAAGCCTACGGCCGGATGCTGGAACATAATCTCCTCTATCGGGGCCGGGTCGATGTTGTGGCCGCCACGAATGACGAGATCCTTGGCGCGGCCGGTGATCCAGAGGTAACCATCCTTGTCGAGACGACCTAGATCCCCGGAGTTGACCCAATCCCCGTCCACGAACGCACCCTTGTTGTGTACCGCGTTGAGATAACCGCGGAAGACACCGGGTCCAGCCATGACCACGACCCCGATCTCGTCAGGATCGCAATCGCGCTCGACGCGATTGCTGGCGTCCAACTTGACGATGCGAACACGGCCATAGGGCACCGGGAGCCCGACAGACCCGAGACGGATGGGACGGTCCGCGTAAGCCATGGTGTGGACGCTTGAGGTCTCGGTCATGCCGTAGACCTCGATCACCGGGATCTTGAACCTTTCCTCGATCGCCTTGCCGACGGCCACGGGTATGGCCGATCCGCCGCCGGCTGCGTATCGCAAGCTCGACAAATCGGCATTGCCGGGCGGAATGGAAAGCGCTGCGGCCAGAACCGTCGGGACGCTGCTAAAAATTTCGGGCTTGAAGCGTTCGACAAGGCCCCAGATATTCTTTACGGCCGCGGGATTGCGCCATCCGGAGGGCGACAGAACGACCAAGCAGTTGCCGGCTGACAAGCTGCTTAACGCCTGCGTGAGCGAGCCTCCGACATGGAAGAGCGGCATGCCAAAAAGCAGATTGGCTCCGTGTCCCGCCTTGAGCAGGAGATTGCAGGCCCAGGCCTGATAAACTTGATTGGCGTGGGTGTGGCAGACCAGCTTCGGTGTGCCGGTGGTGCCTCCGGTGTGAAAGTAAGCTGCGGTCTGCTCGCCGGAAATCCGCCTGTTGCTGACAAGCCTGTCCGACGGTTGCTCCTTGATCAGATCGCTGAAGGAATAAATCCCATTCGCGGGATCGCCGGGGCCGTGGACCTGCACGATGGCTTTGAGGTGCTTCAGCTTGCCACGGACTTGCTCGACCTTCTTCCATATGTCCGTTCCGGGCACCGGGCCGAGGGCGACCAGGACCGTGGTATTCGCAGCCTCGAGGATCTCCGCGATTTGATGCGGCTCCAGAAGCGGGTTGACGGGATTGGCGATGCCGGCAGCTTCGGCGCCGAACAGGGTGATAAAAGCTTCCGGGAGAAGCGGCAGCATGAAGCTCACTACGTCATTATCGCTAACTCCCAGCGCATGGAACATGTTGGCGGCCTGCGTCACGCGTGCGACGAAATCGCGGTGGGAAATCACGATCGGCGTGTCTGCCGGGTCGGCATTGGCGAGGAATTGGATAGCGGGAGCATCGGGATTCTTGGCTGCCCCGAGCTTGATGGCATCATAGGTGCTTTGGGCGACGATGCGCTCGGCGTAGGGGACCCGTTCGAAAGCACGGACGTCGGCTTCCGTCGCAAAAGTCGGATATTCGTCGCCGATGAGTCGATCGAGCGAATGTATGCCCGCCATTGTCTACCCTCCCTGGTATCATTTCCCCCGGCTGTTCATTTTAAGACCTAATCTTTGGGCCGAGGTCTTGATCCCGCACCTCGCATCTTTCCAGAAGGACGGCGGACCGCGACAACAGAATTATCGATAATTTGCCTTGCGTCTACCCGGACGAAGTGATCGCTAGCCGGATGGAGCCCGCCTGCAGCTTCATTTTTCAACGGGCCGCGCCCTCACCGATGATCGCGAACGGCCCCCAGAACGCCGGATAATCCGTCATTGCGAGCGCTTCGAAGCAATCCATCGCGCCACGAGGAACCGGGCGCGCGTTCGCGCGACCCGTTGGCTCGCAATGACGTGGAGACAAGCGCCCGCGCATTCCGCGACGCAATTCGCGCCCGGGCCATGCCGAAAACACCGTCCCTCTAAAACAGAGGGCGCAGGGAAAGCCGGGCGCGCGACGCACCCATAGCCTCGCGTGCGAAAACAAAAAAGCACACGAGCATAGTCACCACAGGTTTGCCGGAAACACCCGGCCTTCCCTGCGCAATGGTTTTAACGGTTTCCTTCGTACTCTTGGGTGACCGGGCTTGTTTGCCACCCTCGCCGGCGAAGTTGCCTCCACCGGCTTGACGCCAGCGTCGGGGCGTCAGGACCACACGACTTCGCCGTACGCGCGCCGGATGCCGATCGTCGCCGACATCGGCCGCGTCCACCGCATCCCGCACCCAACGTCGTGACGATGCGCAACGCCCCTCCTGAAGCGGCACGGGATGGGCGAGATATACAACTGATTTGCATTTCGGAAAAACAGAAATATTTTTGCGGAGGGGGCTGGACAAGAGGCCGAGAAGCGGGTTCGCGAAAACGACCCGACGGGCAAATCACTTAAGCAAGCCTGCAGGATGGGTTGAGCCCTCGCGAAACCCATCGACGCGGTGGCGGGAAATGATGGATATCGCTGACGCTCCACCTATCCTACGAACTGCCAAATGTCTCTCCTCCGTCATGCCCGCGCTTGTCGCGGGCATCCACGTCTTGTTTTCTTTCCGCAGAGAAAAAGACGTGGATGGCCGGGACGAAGCCCGGCCATGACGAAAGTGGAGACGACGCGGAATGTTGTAGCCCGCTTGAGCCAACGGGTCGCGCGAATGCGCGCCCGATGACAGGCTCCGCGATATGCTGGGATCGAGAGGGGAAGCCCCGGATGTCGCTGCACTTATCTACGCTTGCTTCAGTCAAGGCGCGTCGAAACGCTAAACCGCGTTCGCCAAATGCAGCGCAACGTCTGGAACTTGAGATTACCGAAAGCGTGATGCTCGATCTCGGCGGGACGGCGCTCGAGACGCTGCAGGATCTTCACCATCTCGGAGTACGCGTCGCGCTCGACGATTTCGGGATAGGATATTCGTCGCTGGGTTATCTGCGCAGCTTTCCATTCGACCGGATCAAGATCGACCAGTCCTTCGTTCGCGGCGCCTCGGACGACGCCGTCGGCCGGGCGATCATCCGCGCGATCGCCTCGCTCGGCCAGAGTCTCGGAATGGCGACGGTTGCCGAAGGCGTTGAAACCGAGGAGCAACTGAACCGCGTCGTCACGGACGGCTGCACCGACGTCCAGGGTTACCTGATCGGCCGGCCGCTGCCGCCAGATCAGATCGGCAGGTTTCTGTTGTCCCGGAGCGACGGGGTACTTGGCGACGCCGCGGAGTAAGACCGCCGAATTATTCCGGCAAAGGCGACCGGACAGCGGTCTTCTTCAATCGATCTGACCCCGGCGCTGGCTCAGGGCACGGGTTTCCGCCGTCGCGGGAGCGGTGCCAAATGACCGCGGCCGGGTCAGCACCTCCGGTTTCAAGATATCGTCGAGCTGCTCGCGGGTCAGCAGCTTCTTTGCCAGCACCAGATCGTAGACGCTTTGATCGGTGAGCAGTGCCTGTTGCGCAATCTCGGTCGCGTTGGCGTAGCCGATATAGGGATTGAGCGCGGTCACGATCCCGATCGAATTCTCGACGCCGCGGCGCAGATGCTCGCGGTTGGCGGTGATGCCGTTGACGCATTTTGCGGCCAGCGTCAGGCAGCCGGAGCGCAGATGGTTGACGCTCTTGAACAGGCTGTGCGCGATGATGGGCTCGAAGGCATTGAGCTGCAATTGACCGGCCTCGGCCGCGAAGCTCACCGTCACGTCGTTTCCGATCACCTCGAAG
>Ga0209517_10005275_pt1 | contig 16528 bp, 10 predicted proteins | sample PeaSoiMetSII2010_FD_187695 | JGI IMG/M metagenome (GOLD analysis project Ga0209517, IMG submission 187695) | Peat soil microbial communities from Weissenstadt, Germany - SII-2010 (SPAdes) (version 2) | ecosystem: Environmental > Terrestrial > Soil > Wetlands > Peat | place: Germany...
TGGGTGGAAGCCAACAACCAACAGGCCAATTACAACATGGCTACCGGTAATATTGACCTCGCCGGCCAGAACGGGGCCAGCGATGGCCTTTATAACGGCTTCTATGGCGGGAGGGACTTCCAGCCGCGCATCGGTTTCGCATGGACGCCCGCGATGCTGGGCGGCCACACGGTCGTGCGTAGTGCCTTCACCATCTCTTCTTACTTGGAAGGGACGGGCACCAACCTGCGTTTGCCCATCAACGCGCCTTTTTCCCCAGCCGAAATCAATGCCATCTATAATAATGCTGCGCTACCTAGTACGAGCACCTCAGACGGCATTGTGGGCTCTGCAACGGGTGCCTCTTGCGCAGCGCCAGCCTATGCTTGCTACGCTGGCGCCTTCCTCCGCATTTGGGATCCCAACGTACAGCCAGCGATCGCCGACCAGTGGAACCTCACGATCCAGCACCAATTCTGGGGCGATACGACCTTCCAGATTGGCTATGTTGGGCAGAAGGGCACTCATTTGATGGTGCCATTCGATTACGGGCAGAGAGTACTGCTTCCCAATGACACTTGCGCGACTATGAATCCACCTGTGACGGATCCGCCGACTGCGCCGGTGCCGTGCACCGCTCCGAGCCCATTCTTTGCCAAGAACCCGACGCTCTATGCCGTCCTGGGTAACCCTGCCCAAAATGGTGAGGGCGCTACTATCTCGGGCACGCAGTCCAACGGCACGATGTCGTACAACTCGCTGCAGGCTGTCCTCCAGAAACAGCTGGGTCACGGTCTGCAATACCAGGTGGCCTACACCTTTTCCAAGTGTATGTCCGATAGCACCGGTTACTATGGCGCTTGGAATAACGCGCTCAGCGCATCGGCATATTGGCAAAACGTCTATGATCGCAAGTCAGAGTGGGCACCGTGCTATTACGATGCCACCCACGTCCTGACAGGTTATGCCATTTATGAGCTACCGATTGGCAAGGGCAAGAAACTTGCTGGCGGCGCGAACAGCGTGGTCAATGCCGTTATCGGAGGCTGGTCAGTCAGCCCCATCTTCATCGTGCGCACCGGCTGGCCGTTGCCTGTTTACGGAGCCGCTGATGAGTCCGGGACGTATTCTCGCGGTTCGCGAGCGGATTGTAATTCCATCCCGACGGTTACCGGAGAAACTCCGATCGACCAGACCCTCTTCCCAGGAGTTGGTGGTTACCAGTGGTTCACCAATAATGGCAACTTCACCAACCCAGCCGTTGGCACCTTCGGCAATTGCGCCCCACAACTCGGAAAGCTCCGTGGGCCGCATTACACCAACGTAGACCTGAGTTTGCATAAGGACTTCCAGATGACGGAACGGTTCAAGTTGCAGTTCCGAACTGACTTCGTGAATGCGTTCAACCATGTAGAGCTCAACGCACCGAACATGAGCCTTGGTTCCACGATGGGACAGATTACCAGCGCCCAGCCTCCAAGGAACATCCAGCTTGCGCTGAAGCTCTACTATTAAACATAAACCGCGTACAATGAGGCAGGCGATCACCCCCGCCTGCCTCATTTTTTATGCAAAGACTCCTTCGTGAATTTCTCATTGCCGCCCTGGCGTGCGCAACTTTGGCGGGAGCCAGCGGCGCACAATCCCCTCAGAAGGCTGTGCCCCTCGATGCCTCCTCTTCCACACAAAAGGGCCTTAGCTTGGCCGAGGGTGGACGCTGCCGGGAAGCGTTGCCAATTCTGAAGAGGTACGCCCCACGCGCGGCGGAAAAGCAACTGAAGGTGAAGGGGGGGCTTGCGGCAGTTCGCTGTGGACTGGCATTGGACCAGGTCGATGATGTCGTGAGCGTGCTGCTGTGGCTGACCCGTGAATTTCCCGCGGACCCGGATGTCCTGTACCTTAGCACGCATACTTACTCCGATCTTTCGACGCGTTTCGCGTTGCAACTGGGGCGCATGGCGCCTCTTTCCCATCAGGCCCGCGAGCTAAATGCTGAGGCTTTGGAATCGCAGGGAAGATGGGACGATGCCGCGGCGGAATACAAGCAGATCCTGAAGCAGGAACCTGGCCTGCCGGGTATCCACTACCGGCTGGGCCGCGTCATTCTCTCTAGGCCGGCAACGGCGACGACCGCGGAAGATGCGCGAACGGAGTTTCAAGCCGAATTGCAAATCGATCCGAAGAACGCGGGAGCGGAATACGTGTTGGGCGAATTGTCTCGCGGGTCGCAGCAGTGGGAAGACGCTATCGAGCATTTCTCCCGCGCTTCCAGACTGGATGCGAATTTTGCCGATGCTTTTCTGGGTCTCGGTTTTTCGTTGAATTCCGCGCACCGCTATGCGGAAGCTATCCCGCCATTGGAAACCGAAGTAAGGCTGCAACCGGCTAACCCCACGGGGCACTATCAACTTGCCATTTCCTACCACAAGATCGGGCGGGAACAGGATGCGGCGCGCGAAATGGCCCTGTTCCAGCAGACTTCCGACAAAGCGAAGGAAATGCAAGGGGAAGTCCAGCATCCACAGGAGCCCGCTCATCCGCAATGAAAACGCGCCAGCGGAGCCGTCGCCGGAGCGAGCGCCCCGAGACACTCATGGACACGGCGAATTTAATGCTGGCAGACTTGCGCGGGCGATGAAGCATGGCGCCCGTGCCATTTTAGCTGGGCTCCCATGCCAAGTGGACCAGAGCAAGAGCGCGCTGCGTTTCAGCACCTGAGCCGGCAGTCGGCCAGTGGTTCAAACGTCGCGTACCAGCGCGGAATGTCATGCTTTGGCGGCGCTCAGCATCTCAGCATAAGGAAGGAGGGTTCGCCACGGAGGACACATAGAAGAAAGAGACATGGGAGTGCCGGCCTGTCAGTTGCGAGGCTCTTCAATCGTCAAGATACGATCGACGGCCACATCCATCAGAAGTTGCTTCGTGCCGCTGGGCCAACGAATTTCCATTTCCTTGATCTTCTCGTTCTTGCCCAATCCAAAATGAACCCGAGGATCGCTCGAAGACGCATATCCCACCGCCGTCGTTACCTCGTTCCATTGCTTCTTCCCGTCCTCCGTCGTGATCCGGATCTGCGCACCAATCGCCATCCGATTGCTCTTCGTTCCCACAAGCTTCAGCAAGATCCAATGATTCCCATTCTCCGTAATGTTATGAAACAATTCCGCGGGCCCATTCAGCACAGACACCACCATATCCACGCGTCCGTCGTTGTCTAGATCACCAAACGCGACTCCGCGGTGCGCCGCCTCCACCTGAAAATCGGGCCCTGCTGTCGCGCTGACGTCCTCGAACTTGCCGTTGCCCAAATTCCGGAAAATGGTATTCGGCTCCGGATACCGCCGGGCCGGGCTTTGCTCGCTGATGTTGTCCATAACGTTGGCGCGGGCCACGAATAGGTCCTTCCATCCATCGTTGTCAAAATCGGCCATGCCAGCGCCCCAGCCGGACATATCATTTGTAGATCGCAGCCCGCTCGCAATGGTCTTATCCTCAAATTCACCCTGGCCATCGTTGATCCACAGCGGAAACCCCTCGTGCTCTACCGCGGTATGCCAGATATCCGGCAAGCCATCGTTGTTCACGTCGCGAAAATCGGCACCCATGCCGGAGCGCGTGTGTCCATCCTGGGCATAGCCAACGCCCGCAGGCAGCGCCACTTCCTCGAATTTCTTCCCTTTCAGGTTGTGAAATAAGAAGTTCTGTGTCGTATCATTGGCCACAAAGGCGTCCAGGTAGCCGTCCCCGTCGTAGTCGGCAAAGGTTACGCTCATGCCTTTGCCAAACTGCTGCGCAATCCCCGTTTCCACGGAAACATCTGTGAAGGTCCCATCGCCATTGTTGCGATAGAGTGTGTTATGGGTCGGCGCGTAGTACCTCGGGTGGCAATAGCCGCGTACTCCTTCCTTGACCCGGCAGTAGGGGTCTTTGTTCACTTCCCATACGCAATAATTCACCACGAACAAGTCCAGCAACCCGTCGTTGTTGTAGTCAAACCAGCCTGCGCCGACTGACCACATCTTCTTTCCGTTTAGCGTTGCCCCTCCCACTCCTGCTTTCGCCGTTACATCCGTAAACGTCCCATCTCCGTTATTGTGAAATAACTGGTTTCCCGTGACATTGGCCACAAACACGTCCGGCCAGCCATCGTTGTCGTAATCCCCAACCGCCACCCCGCTGCCGTACCCCGCTCCCGCGAGTCCCGCTTTCTCTGTCACGTCCGTGAACGTGCCGTCATGGTTGTTGTGGTACAAGCGATTCCAGTAGGCCGGCGTTTCCTTTTGCAACGAGGGAATCGCGGCCCCGCCCACCAAATACACATCCAGGTAGCCGTCGCCGTCGTAGTCGAGCAGCGCCACGCCCGCCACCATGGTTTGCGGCTGATTCTTGTTCTCGCTGTTCCCGTTCGCGGTGATGTAGTGCAACCCGGTCTTCTGCGCAATTTCTTCAAACCGGATGGGGCCCTCGGGCTTTGCGCTCTGAGGATTGGACGCCAGCTTGTCCTGCCCCGTGGGAGGCAGCAGGAGTAAGCCCAACAAAACTAACAGCCGCCGCATTTCTTCATGTCCGACGAAAACCAACCTTTGTCATGGCGGCCTGTGCTTCAGTGTTCTTCATAGACGTATTCCACAGCAAACCGCTACGACAATCTTCCGCCATTAGCATAGTAATCTGCAATCTCCTTTTTGACTTCCAAAACAGCGCCATAGTACGCCCAACACGCCTGCTCGCGATGTTGTGAGATCATTTTCATCGGAAACACCCGCGAATCGTGGACGTCTTCGTTTCTATTAACAACGGGGCGCCACTTCTGCTAGAAAATACGGCGGCAGCGGGCAATCAATGGCTGGGTTTGCAACTCATCGGGGAAAAGTCCAATCCCTATGCGGTTGGCGCGCGCATCAACTATCAAGCTGGCGATCTGAAGCGCGGCCGCATGAAGGTGGGTGGTGGGAGCTACCTCTCCGCCCACAATCCCCGGATCGTCCTTGGCTTGGGCAAACACGAAGAACTCGATTGACTGGAAATTAAGTGGCCGCTTCCGTGCGGCAAGAGTGAAACAATATACGAATCTTTCCATCGACTGCTCCATCACCATCGTCGAAGGCGATGACAAATGGACGTAGTCCAACGCCGAACCCGAAGGCATCTCATCAAGAGCATCCGGAAATCATCTGACCGAAGTGAATGAGTCCAGCGAGAGTGAGAGAGGATCACTCGTTGATCGGACAGGCTTTTGGACCATTTCCAGGGCGAAATCGCTCTCATCATCACGCGTGCGCCCTCCATCGCCCGAACTGCACCGGGTTGCTGTGATATAAAAGGCTATGTGGGGTCTCAGGATGGTTATGTGGCCACCTCGCTGTTGAGGAGCGCGAATCGTGGACAAAAATCTTCGCACCGTATTATTCGGGTTAGCGTTCCTCGGTCTGCTAGCTCTTTCGCCCTCTCATTCCCCCGCGCAATCCTCAGGCAAGAGCGACAATTCCACCCACGCTGCCGTGCGCGTCTGGCAGGACACTATCGAACTGCCCACCTACCAAGAGGGACTGCCGGACGAAAATCCACCCTTCGATCAGTTCGTTACCAACGGCAGGTACAACTATCCCTATACGATGCGCGAAAATCTCACGAACGGCGTCGCACCCCGCCACTGGCGCACACTCAATCTCGAAAATGAGTATCTGAAATGCGTGATTCTGCCGGATCTCGGCGGCCATCTATACCGATGCCTCGACAAGCGCAACGGCGCAGATCTCTTCTACGCGAACCCTTCCTTGAAGTTTGCGCGCATTGCCTACCGGGGCGTCTGGGCCGCCTATGGAATCGAATTCAATTTCCCAGTTTCGCATAACTGGATGACCGCTTCTCCCGTCGATTTTTCTACCTCGGTTGCTCCCGATGGCGCCGCCTCGGTCTGGGTAAGGAACATCGACCGGGTTTACGGCATGGAATGGTGCGTGGAATTGAGACTCCATCCTGGCCAGGCGGTCCTGGAACAGCGGACCACGCTCTACAATCCCAGCAGCGCCCGGCATCGTTTCTATTGGTGGACGAATGCGGGCGTGCAGGTTTGGGATGACTCCCGCTTGTACTACCCGCAAGAGTTCAGCGTCTTTCATGGATTCACGGATCTGGATACTTGGCCGGTAGATCGTACCGGCGTGGACTTGAGTGTCGTCGGAAATCATAAGTATGGTCCGGTTTCGCGCTTCAGCTTCGCGAGCAACGAGCCCTACATGGCGGTCTACCATCCCAAGACCAACGCTGGCGTGGTGCACTATGCCACGCGCACCGACCTGCCATCGAAAAAAGTCTTTTCCTGGGGTGGCGATGCGGAGGGTTTGGAATGGCGCAATGCGCTCTCGGATAATCACAGCGCCTATGTCGAAATCCAGGCGGGACTCTTCCGCGATCAGGAGACCTACGGTTTTTTGGATCCTCAGCAGGCCATCCATTTCACGGAATATTGGATCCCAATCCGTGAGATTGGAGGAGTAACGCGTGCGAATCCAGAGGCAGTGCTGAATCTCACGCGCGAGCCATCCAATAAGCCGGATGCGATTTGCCTCAACGTCGCCCTCAATGTGACCAGAGATTGCCGCAAAACAAAATTGGAACTTCGCAACGCATCGCAAGTAATCACCACGGAAAACGTTTCACTCACACCACGCGCCACTTATCAAAAGCAATTTTCAGACTTGCCGGCCGGGAAAACGTACACCGTCACCCTGGCAGATGAAGCAGGGAAGACCATTCTCATGCACACCGAAGGAAAATACGACTTCGTGCCGAAATCCGAAGTGCCCAAGGAGTTGCCACCGGCTTACGTCTATCCACCAGCCGAGAAGCGCACAGAGAGCGATTTTCTGGAATTGGGGGCGGAACAGGAGCGGAATGGGATGGAGCTGGATGCTCTGTCGACCTACCGCGAAGGAGTGAAACGTTTTCCTGTAAGCGTGATGATGCGTCGTGCTGCTGGACGTCTGGAGGTCGCGCTGAAACAGTACGCGGAGGCAACAGAACAGCTCTCACATGTGCTGATGCGCATCAGCAACGACAAGGAAGCTTCCTATTACTTGGGGATTACCTACGCCGCAACCGGAAACTGGGAGAAATCTCGCCGTGCGTTCGAAGTCAGCGTACAGTACGGAACTTTTCGTGCTCCGTCGCTCTATGAGTTGGCGGCGCTCGACGCACGCAACGGTGAATTGAAAAAGGCGCATGAGAAGCTGGCGACAGCCTACGCGGAATTTCCCGATGCGGCACGCGTGAGCGACATGGATGTTACGTTGCTGCGCATCCTGGGCGACACGAAGGCGGCTGAGGAACATTTAAGAAGCTTGCAGCTTGTTGACCCCGCGAATTCCTTCTTGGGCTATGAGGCGACACGTTTGGGCCAGAAGGATGCAGCACTTTGGGAGCACCTTGCAGCGGATCCGGAGAGAATCCTCGCAATCGCAGCCCTGTACATACATTTCGGCCTCTACGACGAAGCCCTTGAAATCCTCGCGCGGCAATATCCCTCGGGAGCAGGAATGGTAAGCGAACCCGGCATGCCTAGGCCGGAAAGGTATCCGCTGATTGCCTACTACCGTGCCTACTGCCGCGAAATGTTGCATCAGGATGCCATCGCCGACTTCCTGGCTGCTTCTCAGATGCCGACGACATACGTATTTCCGAACCGCTCTGACTCCTTGGATGTACTCAAGCGAGCCATTTCCGTGAATCCCAGAGACGCTAATGCCCATGCCCTCCTCGGCTCGCTGTATATGTCCGGCGGTATGCAAGACGCCGCGATGACCGAATGGAACGCGGCCCGCGAATTGAACCCAGCGATTCCTGCGCTGCTGCGAAATATGGGCTACACCGTGCTGTATTCAAAACAGTCCCCCGAGCACGCGATCCAGCTATTCACTGAAGGAACCAAGTCTGATCCTCAAAATGCCGAAATCTATCTGGGCCTGGAACAGGCACTTAGGGAAGCAGTGCACTCCCCTGAGGAACGTGTCGCCGCCCTACAGAAATTCCCAGGGCCGAGTCCACCGGCAACTCTGATTTTTCAGCTCGCGCGCGATCTTGCAGATGCTGGGCACTACGAAGAAGCCCAAATGGAGCTGGCGAAGCCCTTCATATCGCTCGAAGAGGGAGGCGCCAGCCAGTTGGATGTGTATCTGGAGATCAAGCTGAAACAAGCCCAGGGGTTGGCGGCGAAACAGCGATGCGGGGAGGCCCGCACCCTGATCCAGCATCTGAGCGATCCGGTGCCCCAACTCTCGCTAACTAAGGACGCCTTAGCGCTCGCACTGCAATCCCCACGCACTCAAAAAGAAATTGCAGAGGCGCAAGCACCGTGTCCGAAATGACTGGGCGCCCCACAGGCCGGTGTTGCATGTGGGTTCTCGGGGCGCGCTACTGTCTTGACCACCTGCCCTCGCACCGTCTTTACACGCCGGCACCTTAAGCCTGTCGTCCTGTAAAGCGATCCGATGGGGATCGCCGAAGGACCTCAACCAAGGCACCGTGTAAGATTCCGATGTCCGGCACGAACTATAGCCTTTGCACTTTCCAGCAGGACATCCTGCCTTGTTTCGTGTTTTACGAACCGTGAAGTGTTGATGGGGAACCATTCCGCGATACCACCGAAATCCGTTCGCAAACCCAGTTCCCGCTGCACGTTTCTACCCGTGACCTTCAGCTGATCCTTCCGATCGCGTTGCGCAAAGTGCCTACAACGGGTTCACGAAAAACCGTTTTGGTCCGTGACCGGGTGTGCCCATGTGGAAAGGAAAACCCTCTTGGGACGCGGGGGAATGACTTGAGCGCGCGCTACTCGACCATGACTCCGTATTGAAAACGTGGGCGCAGTTTCGCGCCAGATAGTTCGATCATGCCTAACGTGAGGGCTTGCGGAACGATGACCGAAGTGATGCTCTCCCATGGTTCCGGCACGACGCTGAGCTTGACCGGGAACAGTTTCTCGGAGGGTTGATAGTCTTCCGTTGTGACGAGAATTACTTTGCCACCACGCGCATTGCAATCCTGAGCTAGTCTCACTCCAAGTTCAGCCGTACGGCCCAGCGCGAGAACAATCGCGAGGTGCGATTCGTTGACGTCGAGCAGCGGTCCGTGACGGAACCCGGCCCCGGAGTGAGATGCAGAGCGGTGACCGGTCATCTCACGAATACACAGAGAACCCATGATGGCGCCGCCATACGATGGTCCGCGCCCGATGACCTCCATGTTTGCCGCCCCTCGACAGAAGCTCTCCAGTTCACCGCGCAGGCGAAATACCCGATTGAGATTGTCGGAATAGACCTCAAGCAGACATTTGCTATCTTCCTGCCATGGATGCCCCTGTATGTGAGAGGCGAGCACGATGGCTGCCGCTGTGGCATTGGTGTACGTCTTGGTCGCATTGGCATACTCCGGCCCCGCCAGCATCGGCAGTCTGATCTTTGCGGCGGACCAACATGTGCTCTTTTCGTTGTTACAAAGCAGAGCGACCGGCCGATTGGTGCTTCTGCGGCAGAGTTGCACCAGTTCCGCGCTTTCCCCCGAGGCGGTTGTGAGAATGGAAGCCGCAATATGGTCCCACACTAGAGGCGCATAATGCAGCCACTCACCTGCATCCACAGTGAAGGAAGACCTCCCGCAGGACTGCAGCCAGACAGAACCGACAATCGAAGAACAATAGGAAGCGCCCATCCCAATGAACACCAGGGGGTCAGGTGAAAGGGCAAGTTGCCGCAGCTTCGACATCTCATCCACGATCGGTTCTTCCTCGCCATAAGCGCGCAATAGTTGGGCGAGTTGTCCGGGTTGTTCCATGCACTCCTTCTCGTAAATTGCGGTTATGTCCATGGATTGAATTTCGGGGGGAGGCTTGACACCTGCGATCCAGCGCGGCTCGGGGTTTGTGTTGTGTTCCATGATTCTCCTCGTGAAATCGAATCGCCCAGTTCGAATCAGTGCCGCAAGGGGAATGGTCTATCCATTCCAGCTTCCCCTACTCTTCCAATGTGGATATCTTGGACCCCGAAGGCCAAAGCGGTCGCGGAGCGAGAAAACAGGTTTTGTGCACGATGGGATCTCAAGCAAGTCGCCACAGCAACACCCTGAAAACCGGCAGAGCTTCCCGGTGGCGTTGGGGAGAAAGTCCTAACTTCTTCATGAATCATTATAAAGATTACGATATCATGTTTCCCGGGTGAACACATGTCCGAGATCCCTTCCATTGCGCGGCCGTACGTGAATCACGGTTTTCTGATTCGAATATCCTTGATAGCGGCCCTCGGTGGCGTGCTTTACGGTTATGACATGGGTATCATCGCGGCCGCTGCCATCTTCGTTAGGCACACTTTCATGCTCTCGACGTTGATGGTGGAGTTGGTCGTCAGCATTGTACTTGTCGGAGCGATGGCGGGAGCACTGGTGGGAGGGGCTGTCGCCGACCGGATTGGCCGGCGAGCCACGCTAGTATGGGCCGGGGGCATATTCATTGTCGGCTCGCTCCTTGCACCTTTTTCTCTCAACGTGGCGATGCTGATTATTGCGCGCGCAATTATCGGTGTCGCTATCGGTTTCACCTCCGTTACCGCACCGGTTTATGTTTCGGAACTGGCCCCGCCGCAGTCGCGCGGCATGCTGATTGGCTTATACCAGTTCGCGCTAACGGTCGGGATCGCACTCGCCGATCTGGTGGGCTACTGGCTCTCGACGCAGCAAGCGTGGAGGCTCATGTTTGGCATCGGCGTGGTACCGACGCTATTTTTCCTGGGTGTCATTCTTGCCGTCCCGGAGAGTCCGCGCTGGCTGCTGGCGCACGACCGCCCGAAGGAAGCGGAATCGGTACTACGCAGCTACACGGATTCCCTAGGAGTCCGGCAATTCCTCGAGGATATCCAGGAAGGGCTGAAGTCGCCAATGGAGCAAAGTTGGCGGGCACTCTGGAGTCCAGGGGTGCGCGGCGCTCTCTTCATTGCAGTGGGGCTTACCGTGCTGCAACAGGTGACCGGGATCAATACAATTATTTACTACGGACCGCAGATTTTTGAGTTTGCGGGAATCGCTTCGCATTCCAGTTCTATTCTAGCGACGCTACTCGTCGCCGTGGTGAACGTGCTTGCGACGGTTGTGGGGATCGCGCTTGTTGACCGCGTTGGGCGCAAGCCGCTCCTCTATGTTGGCGTTGGCGGGATGACCATCGCGTTGTTTGCGCTGTCTTTCGCATTCAGCCACAAAGCAACACTGGGCGGGTCGTTAGGTTCCATAGCGATAGGCTGTCTGGTGGCCTATATTGCTTGCTTTGCGTTCAGTCTGGGGGCGATTGCCTGGATCCTAGTCTCGGAAGTTTTTCCCCTCCGCGTACGCGGCCGTGGTGTGGCGATCGGAACGCTGTTCTCCGGCATTGCAAATTTCTTTGTATCGCTCACATTCTTGACTCTCATTAACGCTGTGGGCAGCGCCTTCACGTTTGCCATTTACGGCGTACTGAGCATCGCGACAATCATCTTCGTTCGATTCGCCGTTCCCGAGACATGCGGCCGAGAACTCGAAAGCATCAGTGCCTCAAAGAATCAAGGGACCATATCTCTGGGATAGCTACAAATAGCAGCGGAGCCAGTGCATCCGTGGCGATAGCGAAATTGTTATCTGGAACCGATTACATCCGGATTTGACTTAAGAATGTTCATCGCGGCAGTCAGGTAATCGAAAGCCAACGGTGCCGGACGCTTTTGCTGAGGGATGCAGGATATATCGTGAAAAAGCTCTTGAGTTCGCCTTAGATCTTCGATCCGATATAAGGCTCCGACTTGTCGAGTGCTAGGCGAATGGCACCCATTAGTTGGGCGTCGGGTCCCAGCTTGCTTAGGGCGAGTTTCGGCACTGACGGTTCTTTGAAGCGAGCCAAGACGTTTTTGGTAGCGTTGAACAGCGGTTTGCTCATGCCGACTCCCCCGCCCAGGACGAAGAGCGAACAGTTGAGGACTAAGGAGATATTGTACACAGCATAGGCTAGAAGGTGCGCCGAGGTCTCAAGCACACGCTTAGCTAGCCGGTCACCGGCGTGTGCCCGGTCGAAGATCTCGGTCGCGGCCAAGACTTGCAACTGTCTAACGCGTTTCCCCTTGACGGAGCGCTGCCACCGAAGTTTGATTCCCTCGCCGCCGATTATGCTTTCCAGCGAGCCAGGCATGCTGCGCTTGGCGGCTACTTGAGGCGTGCCGGGAACAAGCATATAGCCGACCTCACCCGCAGACCAATCTGAGCCATGGAGCAGTTTGCCGTTGATGAAGATGCCCGCAGCAATGCCGGTGCCGATGGCAAGGAAGGCAAAGTTCTCGATGCCACGCGCCGCCCCCATCCAGTTTTCCCCAATGGCCGCCATTCTTACGTCGTTCTCGACAGCCACCGGGATGTGCAGTGCCGACTCCAAGAGGCTCCGTAGAGGGACATCTGTCCATCCTCTCAAATAGGAAGTGGCGAGCACTTCCCCTTTGGTGGCATCGGTAACGCCTGGAGCGCCAACGGCGATTGCCTGGAGGGAACTGCGCGGCACGGAAGTAGCGCGCAATATCTCGCTCAGCCCCTCGCGAATCTGGGCGATCACCATGCTTGGAGAAGACGTTTGTTTCGTGGAGGCGGACCACTTGCCGAGTATTGCTCCGCGCATGTCGGCCAGGGCAATTCGCAAATTGCTGCCGCCGATATCAACGCCGATAACATGTCCGCAGCCTGCGTTGGCACGCAGATGAACGGGCCGTTGGGCGGCGTCCTGTCCGTCCTGATGCGGTGCAACGAGAAAGCCATTTCTAAGGAGGAGCGTTACTGCCGCCCGTAACCGGGAAGGGGAGAGCTTGGGAAGCCGCGCAACTTCGGTGCGCGTGCCGAAGCTGCGATTACGGAGCAGCCGGAAAACGTCGCGGGTATCTTTGTCCTCCGTGAGATCGTATTGTTGCGCTCCGCGGGAGCGTTTGCGGGTGGGCAGAGCAGCAGAGTTCTTGGTCATGAACGAGTCAGCCTAGGCACAAAACTAAATTAACTCTATTTATAAAGTCCGTCAATTGGACTCTCGCGCCAGGAGGCAGGCGAGGCGCTTCGTGGATAGGCAAACGGTCAATCCGGTGAGCTGGTTGGTTGTAGGAGGCCAATTACAGCAGACTCGAGCGCGGTATAAATGGCGCCCCACAGAACGGCGGAGGTACCAAGCGCTCCCAACTTCACAGGCGCAACGGCGATTTCGCTCCCCTCCAGCAAGGCCTTTACCTCTTGAAGCAAGCGCGGGTGATTGCCCACATCTCCGCCGAGCAAAATGAGGCTGGGGTTGAGAATAAGGGCGAGGTCTAACACGATGTCCGCGAGAATCGTGGCGCGCTGGCGCAATACTCGCTTGGCTCGTGCATTGCCCGCGTTGGCAAGATCGAAAACGTCGGCGGCTGAATTCACCTTGGGATGCGCACGAGTTTGCTTGCCGCTGGCTCTCCAGCTTCGGAGGATTCCGTTAGAGCCCAAGACCTTTTCAAGTCTCCCGTACTTGTGGATGGTGGGATGTTCGCGGGAGATGTTGGGAACGCGGAGATAGCCAATTTCGCCAGCGGACCATTGAGCTCCCCGATAGATTTTCCCGTTCAAGAAAATACCGGCGCCCACGCCCTCGCCGATGATGATGAAAACGAAATTGTCTTCCCCTTGGGCAGCGCCGCGACTGAACTCTCCCTGGGCGGCAAGGTTCGTGTCGTTCTCAACAATCACCCGGCATTTGAGTTCGTTGGCGAGCATGGGCCCCAGAGGGACGCCACTCCATCCCTTCAGGGCAGTGATGGAAAGCACTGTTCCTTCCTCGACATTGGCAATGGCGGGAACCGCCACCACGAGCCCCATCAGTTGCTTCTCGGATTGTTTCTGCTTGCGAAGTAGTTCCCGAACCTCCCTGGTGATTAGGGCGCAAACTTCCGGAGGAGTTGAGGCGGACCACTGGAGTACGGTTCTTGCTCTTCCCAGTTCGTGGCCATTCAGGTCCACGAGAAGGAAGCGGAGGAAGTCCTGCCGTATTTCAACGCCGACGACGCAACCACGCTCGGCCTTGAAACGGAGGATATCCGGTGGTCTGCCGCCGGTCGAGTCGCCTTCACCGATCGGTGCGATCAGTCCGGCAGAGGCAAGGTGAGCCACCACATTTGTCACCGTGGGAGCACTCAAGCCGGATGCGCGGACCAGGTCGGCCTTGGAACATGGGCCAATCTGGCGGAGAAGCCTCAAAAGGATTTGAGCGTTCCTTTGACGAAGCAGAGGGGGTCTGCCGACCGAGAGGGGTTCCTTTGTCACAGAAGGTCACCTGGCTATTCTTTAGTGGCGTATGCACACTGTCCATCATGTTAAGTCATTTTCGGATTCGTTAGGAAGTACCAGCCGGGAAATGGGCGATCGTCGCCTCCGATCACCTAAGGAAGCCGCTGCGCTGGGGTTGTTCAAAAAGAGTAGGCAGGACTGGGAATAGCAAGGCGGCTGGAATGTCTTCGTGCATTCAAATGCGAATTTAGTTGGGTCGCCCGCGGTTGCGGAACAATCTAATGAATCATAAGTATGTGCGTGTATACTGTGTGTAACGAACCTCGTTCCAATCTGTGCCGCACATGTTGAAAAGGAAATCAAAGTTAACGGGCAGGCCTAGCGTGGATTTCATGGCAAGGCCTCGCGAGCAAACTGCGGTTGACCGAAGGGCGAAAGATGAGGGCTTCCGATGAAAAGACTTTTCATTCTACTCATGCTTTTGTTTGCAGTCGTATCTTCCCCGAAGGTGGCGCTTGGCCAACAGTTACGTTTTCGAGTGCTTGTTCTTTATTCAACAAGTGTAGAACCGGATCACGTCCAATTCGCGGATGACGCGCTGAAATATCTCACGGCCCTTGCAGGAAAAGGTAAATTTGCCCTTGATGCAACCACTGATTGGGGAAACATGAATGATGCGTATTTGAAACCGTACCAGGTGGTGGTTTGGCTCAACGATTCTCCCACCGATGCGGAGCAGCGGCGTGTGTTCCAACGCTACATGGAGTCCGGCGGAGCGTGGCTGGGATTTCATGCGGCCGGATATAACGATAAAGACACCAACTGGCCGTGGTTTGTCGATTTCCTTGGAGGCGCGGTATTTTACATCAATAGTTGGCCGCCACTGCCCGCGACTCTGGTTGTCGACCGGACGCACGCCGCCACAATAAACCTCCCTGAAAAGTACGTGTCGCCAGCCAACGAATGGTACGTCTGGAAGCCGAGTCCCCGCTTGAATAAGGATGTGCGAGTCTTGGCGGCAGTGGACTCATCAAATTATCCATTGGGGCTGAAGGACGTGCTTGAGGGCGGAGATCTGCCGGTCGTGTGGACGAACACGAAATACAAGATGGTTTATATGAATATGGGACACGGGGATAAAGTCCTCACCAGCGCCACACAGAACAAACTCGTCGAAGACACGCTAGACTGGCTCGGCACAATCCCCTCGCGGACGGGAGCTCCGCCTGCGAGAGGCACGGAAATAAGCCCTCGGGCGGTTGTGGTGAATCCGAAAACTGGAAAACTCTATGCCGTGAACACCGACAACAACACGGTAACGGTCATTGACGGCGCCACCCGAACCGCCTCCATCGTGAAAGTCGGAGCGGCTCCCGAGGCAATCGACGTGAATCCACTCACGAATAGAATCTATGTCGGGAATTCAGGCAGCGGCACTGTAAGCGTTATAGACGGCACCAACGACGCGGTGACCTCGACGGTGAATGTGGGCGATCTTCCCTACGTCGTGGCGGTGAACCCCACGACCAACAAAATTTATGTTTCGAGAACCTTCAGCAACACTATGACGGTGATCGATGGGAAAACGAATATGACCACCACGCTGAAGGCAGGGGTGCAGGCGGACGCGATTGCGGTGAACCCGATGAGCAATAAACTGTACCTGATCAATTACCAGGGGAATGACGTGAAGGTCATGGACGGCGCCAGCGACCGCACAACGAGTGTGTCGGCGGGAAACCATTTGTGGGGTATTGCGGTGAATCCGACGACAAACAAGATCTACCTTGCAAATATAGGCGGATCGAAAGTCACGGTACTCGATGGAGCGGCGAATACGGTCACCTCCGTCAACACCGGAAACATGCCTTGCGCGATTGCAGTCGATTCATTTTCGAACAGAGTCTATGCAGTCAACTATGAGAGCGACAGTGTAACGGTAATCGATGGGGCCGAAAACTCGGTAATCGCGATCATAGGTGTGGGGGAACATCCTCAAGCGATTGCCGTGAATCCGGTGACTCACACAATCTATGTAGCCAACACGCACAGCGACACTGTTTCTGTGATCGATGGAACGACGAATACCGTGGCCGCGACAGTGAACACCGGGAAGGGCCCCTTTGCGATCGGGGTGGACACCGTGGCGAATAAGGCCTACATAAAAAGCATGGATGAGAACTCCTTAACGATCATTGATGGCAAAACTCTGGTTGCCACTCCCGCGGGCTTGCCGGAGAAGTAGTAGCGGACCAAA
>Ga0209517_10005276_pt1 | contig 16527 bp, 9 predicted proteins | sample PeaSoiMetSII2010_FD_187695 | JGI IMG/M metagenome (GOLD analysis project Ga0209517, IMG submission 187695) | Peat soil microbial communities from Weissenstadt, Germany - SII-2010 (SPAdes) (version 2) | ecosystem: Environmental > Terrestrial > Soil > Wetlands > Peat | place: Germany: Weissenstadt...
CGCCTCGGTGCCTACTATTTCGACGGCTGGTCTGGCCCGCTGACCAACTATCACTTTCAGGGTCTGCCCTTGGGCCCCTATCAAGATCGCCAACCCTTCTCCGCATGGCAGGACAATTCGTCATGCGCAGTTGAGCAGCAGTTGGCCACGGCGCACAACTTCGGCATCGATTTTTTTGTCTTCGACTGGTATTTCAACGCCGAGGTGAACGATCCAGGCGAGAATCTAAACTCCGCTCTCCAAATCACTCGGGCACTGCCCGACCGCCATGGCATGCAATACGCCATCCTGTATGTGGACGGGGGTGTGTTCGACGTTGGGCCAAGCGATTGGACCACTGCGGTGAACGAATGGGTGGACCACATGACGGACCCGGACTACCTGCGCGTCAATGGCAAACCCGCGTTTTTCATCATCAATGTAGGTGAGATGCGTCAGGTCTTCGGATCCTCTGGCGCCGTCTCTAGCGCGCTCGCGCAATTGCGCGCAGCCGCCCAGGCGCAGGGTCTTCCCGGTGTCTACATTGTGGGTGGCTTCGGAATACCCGACGGCACGATGGGGCAGCATTCTCTGTCCGATGGTTTTTCCACTGCGCAAGCCGACGGCTATGATGCGATCGGTTTTTACAACTATCCTTTTGCTCCCCCGGCGGTGAACGGAATGCTTCCTTTCTCCACCCTTTCCGAGGCCGGACAATGGACGTGGAATGAAGCCACACTGAGTAGTCCGCTCCCATTTATTCCGACTGCAATGGCCGGTTGGGATCCCCGCCCGTGGAACGAAACAGAGCCGAACACTGGGGACTTGATGTGGTATAGCCGAACACCGCAGGATGTGGCGACGTTTGTCCAGGGTGCTATTGCGTGGACTGCGGCCAATCCACAGCTTCGGCCCGAACCCGCCCCCGCGCCGCCCCTTGTGTTGATCGAGGCCTGGAACGAATTCGGGGAAGGAAGTCACGTGGTCCCTACGGCTGGCGACGGGACCAGCTATGGCGATGCGCTGGCGGCAATGCTGCAGATGCCATGACTCGGGTGATCTCCGGTAATATGGTGCCTTCCTCCTTCCTCCATGATTTCGGTAAGTGACGGGCAAACAACGTATGGTCCGCCGGTCCGCCCTCAGAGAAAGCTGGTTCTACAGTTCTACAAACGCTGGAGGGGGTGATTGGCGAAATCAGGGTTCCGCTCTGCTCGACGTGCTTCGGCGGCGTATGGAGTACCCCGAGCTGAAGCGCGCGGTGCGAGAGAAAGCAACGAGATTCCACGCTACGACAGTTCTGATCGAAGATAAGAGCTCTGGCGCCCAACTGATCCAGGAACTCATTCGCGAGGGTCTGCACGGCGTGACTCGCTATGAGACGGCGATGGACAAGATCATGCGGATGCACTCGGTCACCAGCACGATCGAGAATGGCTTGGTCCACCTGCCGGACAATGCCCCCTGGCTCGCAGATTACCTGAATGAGTTGAAGGGTTTTCCTAGGGAAAATTCGATGACCAGTGCGACTCGACCTCTCAAGCGCTCGACTGGCTGAAATCTGGCCGCAATTTTGACCATTTCTTGCGGGTGTGTAAGTTCACAGCAGAGACGGCCGAGTCAGATTTGTATAGTGATCAGGTGGGACCCTGTCCCGTCTGTGGAAGCAGATCAACGTCTCCCGAGGGTTCTGAAGTGCTCTGTCGCGATTGCGGCAAAAGCTGGGATCGACCCATCCGTCCCCACAGAGTGACTCGGGCAGACATGCTTGATGGTCGATGTGGGTACTAATGTGGCCACGCGTCGCTTGGTATCTTTGGTTGCTGCGCCCCCTTCCCCAAATTTGCCTGTCTCTCGGGACAACAATCCACTTAACAGGCACACCGTTTGGTACACGAGCTTAGCAAACGAAGCTGGCACTAGCCGATAGTAGAGCGAATGGGAAGTTTGGGCGCTAACACCACCGCGATCAACTTCTCGACGGTTCGCAATTGTCTTTCACGATCCATCGAAGCGGATTCGGCCTCAGCGCCGCAGGAAATAGATTCGATTCGTCCAGTCCCAATTCCAAGTTTCCTTCGCCGTCCCAGTTCCCCGTCGAGTGTGCCGGAAATACAGGAGGCAGAGTATCGACAGATCGAAAGAGCGAGCGTAGGTATATGAAGGCACACTGCTAGTCGTTACCCCATGCGCTTCGAGGAACAAGTTAAGGTTTTGTGCGCCCAGGCTTTGGCCGCGCAGGATGAGGCGGAGGTTCGGAGGCTCCTTGCTGAATTGCGCCTCGTGCTCCACCAGCGGATCGAGGAACTCCGGGCTGGGCTGCTTTCCGCGTACTCTGCCTCGGTGCGCCGTTCCATCGTCTTCGAAGTTGGGCCGCACCTCAGAGATGAGGAACCCGGGAGCATAGCCGGAAAGGATGCGACAGATACTTGGCGAGGCGCAATAGTTGAGTTGGCGGAAGCATCGCGATAGGTGTCTGGGTGTATGGTCAGCAACCCTTACCTTACAAGATTAGGTAAGAGTTGCCCGTCATCCGCCCAGAATCGATGCCGACGACAGCCCGATTGCTGTAACTCCCAAATCGGGATTTCTGAACAACGGACAACGCATCATTGGCAAGCCGCGGGATGCCAGCGCGAAGGGGTATGTATTGCCCTCCTGGTTTTGAAGATCACGCGCTGTATTCTGATTCGTTTGGTGAAGTCTTTATTTTCATTCGATTCGCCAATGCCCCCAGAATGAGGTTCTTTCGCATTCTGGTCGAGGCTAAGCCGTTCTGAGCGTGCAACCTTATGTTTTGTCACACCAGAAGGAAGAGACTTCTTGGAGAACCAGGTTTGAGGTTCCCAAGTTATGGAAGGGAGAGCGAGCGTGAATTTGCAGTCACCCGGGACGTGCCCGCCGTCACTGCAGCCACTCTAGGGGAAAGGCATAGAATAAACCTGAAGCGCTGAGGTGGGCTTATGCCGAATACCCCGAACGCCACCCTCGCCCTGTGCCACTCCTTGCTGCAGGGTTTTCGCCAAGAGTATGAGTCGATGGATCGGGTTTCTGAGTTGGGATTCTCCATCCCACCATCGGCGATCGCTACCTCGTCCACGGATCGCAGAACGTTCTTGAAGGTAGCGACTCTTCCCTGCCTGGCGGCTTGCGCTGCAGCCTGCCTGCACAGCAGCCCGGCAGTTGCTTTCGCAGCGCCCTCCCTGGCGGAAGATGACGCACACTTTCGCGTGGAGGCCAGATTCTACGAAAAGCTGCCGGGCAAGAACGTCCAGTGCAAGCTGTGTCCGCGCGGCTGTGTGGTTGGAGATCGACTGCGCGGGCACTGTCGTGTCCGCGAAAACCGGGGAGGGACGTACTATTCGCTCGTCCATTCGCGGGTGTGCGCAGCGCATATCGACCCGATCGAAAAGAAGCCCTTTTTCCATTTCCATCCGGGGATTCTGGCGTTCTCGCTGGCCACGGCCGGATGCAACGTGAACTGCAAGTTCTGCCAGAACTGGGAAATCTCACAGGCCAACCCCGAAGATTTGCCGGCCCGGTATATGCCGCCCGCAGACGTGGCGGCGCTGGCCAAACAGAACCAGTGTCCGGCGGTAGCTTTCACCTACAGCGAACCGACCGTGTTCAACGAGTTCGTTACCGACGCCGCGGATGCGGCACGGGAGCAAGGGATGAAAGCTGTGGTGGTGTCGAACGGCTTTATTCAGCAAGAGCCGCTGAAACGACTGTGCAAGCACGTCGATGCCATCAAGATCGATCTGAAGGCATTCTCCGCGAAGTACTACCGCGAGGTGGTGAATGCCGAGCTTCAGCCCGTGCTGGATACGCTGGTCACGACACGGAAGGAAGCCAAGTGGATGGAGATTGTGCACCTGGTCGTTCCGACGCTGAATGACGGCGATACCGAATTTCGCGATCTCGTGCGTGGATCAAAGCCAATCTGGGAAGTGACGTTCCGATCCACTTCACGCGCTTTCATCCGCTGTACTTGCTGAAAAACCTGCCTCCTACGCCGGTCGAAACCCTGGAACGAGCCAAGGCGATCGCTGACGCCGAAGGATTGCAGTACGCCTATATCGGAAATGTGCCCGGGCATCCCGCCGAAAACACTCGTTGCCCGAAGTGCCGCCGTCTGCTCATCGAGCGCGCCGGGTTCACGATCACGCAGAACCATATTCGCAAAGGAAAGTGCGAGTATTGTCAACATGTGATTCCGGGCGTTTGGAGTTAGTTGAGGTAGCGACAGGATCGGAGTTTCCTATGAATGCCAAAATCAGAGTTATGCTCCTGATCGCAATTCCCTTACTGGTGACATGGCCAGTGATTGCGAAAAGCCCGCCCGCGGGGTCGGGGGAACAGGTTCGGCAAGCGGCTGTGGCAGGAGGTTTTTATCCTAGTGACCCCAAGGAACTGGCGGCGACAGTTGACGGTTTCCTAGCCCACGCCAGTGTGCCCGCGCAAAAAGGGCAGATCATTGCGTTGGTCGCGCCTCACGCCGGCTACCCGTTTTCCGGCGCGGTGGCGGCGCACAGCTATGCTTTGTTGAAAGGGCGGCCGACGCATCGAGTCGTCGTGATCGCACCCTCCCACTATGAGGCGTTTCCGTTCGCTTCGGTTTACGAGGGTGACGCCTATGCCACTCCTCTCGGTACGATCGCTGTGGACAGGGAATTCGCCCGGAAGCTGGCACGCTCGGACCCCGAGATCAAACTGTCCAGCCGCGGCCATGTTCCCTCCCAAGATCGGGCGGAACATTCTCTCGAAGTGCAACTGCCGTTCCTGCAACGGATGCTCTCGGATTTCCAACTAGTGCCCATCATCATGGGCGACCAGAGCTATGAAATTAGCCGTGCCCTGGGGGTCGCGCTCGCAGAATTGATTCGAGGAACGGATACGCTGATCGTGGCCAGTTCCGATCTTTCGCATTACCACCCCTACGAGCAGGCGGTCGCTCTGGATGGAAAAACCCTGAACGCGATTGGGGAGTGGGATTACCTCACGCTCTCCGACAACTTCCAGAGCCGGACGTGGGAAGCCTGCGGGGGAGGCCCCATCGTTGCCGCGATGATTGCCGCTGAGCGGCTGGGGGCTACGCACGCCAAGGTGATCAAGTATGCGAACTCGGGCGACGTCACGGGCGACCGTAGCCGCGTCGTTGGGTACAGTGCGGTGGCGCTGTTTCAGGACGAGGGGCGAGGCCCAGAGACACCCAAGTTTTCTTTGACCTCGGTCGAGAAACGGCAACTGCTGGAGATCGCCAGGAAATCCGTCGAGTCTGCGGTAAAGGACCGTAAGCTCTATGAGCTTCCCGCGAACCTGCCTCCGAGCTTGATGCAAGATCGTGGAGCTTTCGTCACGATTACAGAAAATGGAGACCTTCGTGGTTGTATCGGGAACACAGCAGCCATTCAGCCTCTGGCACTCACGGTCCGGGACGTGGCCGGGTTTGCCGCGTTGCGAGACACGCGCTTCCGGCCGGTGACGGCCGGCGAACTACCACAGCTGAAATACGAGATTTCCGCCCTGTCGCCGATGCGGCGAGTTTCGGACCTGAATCAGATCAAGGTCGGAGAGCACGGTCTCATGATCAAGAAGGGCCGCTACCGCGGGCTGTTGCTTCCTCAGGTCGCGCCCGAGCAGCATTGGGATCGAAATACGTTTCTGGACGAGACAGCGATGAAGGCAGGGTTGCCTGCCAAAGCTTGGCGCGACAAAGACGCGGACCTCTTCCTGTTTACGGCTTTGGTGTTCGGGGAATCCGAAACCTCGCGCGTTTTCACGCCTGAGGTTCCAGTTTGGACCGGCCCACCCAAACGGCCAGAAGAGCGGGCACCAAGTTCACCGCCGCAATAAACATAGCTGCCTTGAGAAAACCAAAGAGCGGGAGCAGGAACGCGCTCAACACCAGGGTGCCCAGGCACGCTCCCAGCAGATCAACACCGTACAACATTCCCATACTCGTCTGCGGCACTGGCGAGCCCGCAAAAAAGACTTCTGTGGCAAGCGCGAACTCATATCCACCGAGCACACCCGCCAGCAGTGCCGTTGCGGGAAAGATAATCTGACTCACGACGACCAGAAGGCCAGAGCTTCTGATTCCCGCGAGAGAACTGAAGAACAGGTAGAGCAGCACTGGAGACATCGCAGCCAGAATCTGGAGGCCGGCCAACCGCATGAGACCCGCACGAGGAGTCAGTGAGCGTGCAGAGCGGGTGACCCGCAAACGCCACCAACTGCCGAGGGCCATGCCGGTCATGAACAGAGCAATCAGGATCGCGAGTTCGTGGTAAACGTATCCGTAGATAGCTTGAAAGCCCAACAAGAGCAGTACCTCCAGGCTGATCATGGTCAGGCCTGCAAGAGCGATGCAGAACCCCGCACTCGCGTGCACGCGGGCGGCAGGCCGCGGCAGGCAGCGAATGATCGCAGCCAGACCGAAAAGCAGAGCACCCGCCAGTGCCACCAGCAGCCCAAATCGCACTTTGGCTACGGACTCGAAGATGTATTGATACTCCCGATTGAACTGTGTGCTCCACAAGGCAACGTCGAAGTAGTAGGCAATCGGGGCCAAGTCGCGGTTGACGGGCGTGTCGAGCCGAGGCTGGATTTTCTGCTCGAGATCGGCGACGCGGTCGGGCATCATGCGAAACGGAATGTAGTATTCGCGGACATAGCTCGTTTGCAGATGCCGGGCTCGCAAGCGAGACAGCAATTCGATGGGATCGGCGGCCAGAACGCCCTCCCGCTTTGCGGCAAAGAAATGTACTGTATCGCCGGGGATCGTTCGCACCACGGGAAATGCTTGCTGCAGCGATTTGACCACACAGCGCAGGAAGGCGCTCAGGTCGGGACTCAGGTACTCTTCCGCAGCGTGCAAGTGAAACGAGAAGACTCCCCGGTCCGCAAGCTTCTCCGCTGCCTCGCGAAAGAAATCCGAGGTATAGAAACGGTTCAGCTGCGCGGTCTGCGGAGCGGGAAGATTGACGATGATTACGTCAAACAACTGGTCGTTGGTTTTCAGGAATAACCGTCCATCTGCATGGTGAACATGAACGCGCGGGTCGGTGCGCGCGGCGACCCACTGTTGCGGGAAATATTGCTGTGCAAGCTCGAGCACGGTGGGATCAAGCTCAACGTAATCCACCCGCTCAAGACTGGGATGCTGCAGAGCTTGCTGCAGGCTTCCACCAGCGCCGCCTCCGATGAGAAGAAGGCTCCGGGGAGCGGGGTGTTCAAGCAGGGCATAGTGCACGCTCTCTTCTGCGGTGGCGGGATCCGGCACATTGAACATCAGCAGCCCGTTTTCAAAAAGATTGCGGATTCCGCCTGCTTCTAGAACCATCAAATTGCCGTATACGGAGTTGCGCGTGTCCACCAGGCGAAAGCCCGGCCACAAGCGAGCCAGAGAGGCGGTTTCCATGCGGCCGCCTTCCGGCAGACCGATAAGCACCCACCCGACCAGCAAGGCTGAGACCGCGACGAGCCGATGCGTGCGTCTTCGCAGACTGAGAGTCGCGGCGGCCATGAAGTTCAGCGTGCTCACCAGAAATGCAATCTGAAGGGAATTCAGGGAACGGAGTAGGATCAGGCTGGCTAGAATGCCCCCCAATGCCGATCCAGCCGCCTCGAGTAGGTACACCGAATTGACCGCGACCGGAGCCGAGGAGCCGGATTCGTGCACATGGAACCGGCTTCCAGCGACAAAAACCCAGCCTGAGACGGCACAGAAGCAAATTAACGTGGCCAGGCAGGTCAGAAAGATCGGCGTGGGCCCGAGGAGTTCTCCCGGAAGGGCATGAAACAAGCCGCGGCTGGCACGCACCGCCAGGATTGTCGCTGGGAAGAGGAGGGCGAGCAGCGTTTGCAAGGTCGCCATCAGCTTTGTCGGATTTGATCCCCAAATCGCCACCCGACCGAGTAAGCTGCTGCCCAATGCAGTCCACAGAAGCCAACAAGCGAGCATCACCCCCAGCGAGATCTCGTTGCCATAAAAGACGATCATCAACTCGCGCAGTAGAACAATTTGGGCGACTGTCGCCGTGAAACCGATGAGAACGAGAATGGCCCGAAGCTTTAGGGTTGTGAAGCTTGCCGAGAGTATCCGCGCCCCGCTCACAGCACGATCATTAGAATTCAAGCCCCGGCTAAAAACAAAGGGGGTAGCGCAGATTACTGAGAGAAGCTGGATCAGAGCGCTACTCTCTTTGATTCTTCAACCGTTTACCAGAAAGGGTCGCGGGAGGTGGAACGCCTCTCTATCATGAAGAATCAAGCCATCGCGACTCGCCATCGGGACGGCAGCAGAAGAATGGTGCCAACTCCCGAGTGGTCGGCAACCCTTCCTTTACAGGATTAGGGAAGAGTAGCCCGTCATTCGGGAAGAACCGGGGCAGAGTTGCGGCAGTTGTGGATGCAAGACTAGAATCGCGCCTAAAGATGATCGACTGACACCTCATCCTCAGGTGCCCGTTCGCGGAGGGAACCATGGCGTCCGCACCTCGCTATCCCGGGATACGGGTCACGGCAAACGGGAATCAACTCGTCTCCTACCATACGGAAACACGAATCACCGATGCCGGCGTGTTCTATCCCATCACGCCTTCGACCGAAGGCGGTGAACTCTACCAGCAATCGTTTGCCGAAGGGCATCTCAATGTCTTTGGCCGCAGCACCCTTGCGGTGGAAGCCGAAGGCGAGCACGCGGCTCAGGGCGGCGCCATCGCACACTCGGTGTGTGGGAAACGGGTGGTCAATTTCACCTCCGGACAGGGAATTGTGTACGGCGTGGAACAGTACTACCACGCGCCCGGCAAGTGCTCGACGATGGTTCTCGAAGTTGTCGCACGGGCGCTGACTAAGCACGCGCTCAACGTTCACTGCGGGCACGATGACGTCTATGGCGCGCTCGATACGGGATGGATCATCGTGTTCGGCAAAGACGCGCAGCAAGCTGCCGATCAGGCGCTCATTTTGAGGCGCGTGACCGAACTGAGCCTGACTCCCGGCATGAATGTTCAGGACGGTTTTCTCACGTCTCACCTCGAGCGAACTTTCTACAAACGCGAATCGGAACTAATCCGCGAGTTTCTCGGAGCGCCGGACGACATCATCGACTGCCCCACCGAAAGCCAGCGCATCCTTTTTGGGCCGACGCGCCGCCGGGTGCCGCGGATGATCGATCTCACCAACCCCGTGCTCCTCGGGCCGGTACAGAATCAGGAACACTACATGCAGGGTGTGGCTGCTCGCCGGAACAACTTTACCGAGCCGATCCTGCGCTTCCTCGAAGAGGCGCACGCTGAGTTCGGCAAGCTGACCGGACGCTATTACGGCTTGATTACGCAGTACAAGACCGACGATGCAGATACGGTGTTCGTTTCGTTGGGATCCGCCGCGGAGAACATCGAAGCAGCGGTCGACTATCTGCGCGAGAGAAGAGGCGCAAGAGTCGGGTCGATTCACCTCAACGTCATTCGGCCGTTTCCCGAGGCCGCCGTGGTCACGGCACTCGCGGGCAAGAAACATGTCATCGTCCTCGAGCGTACCGATGAACCGATGGCTGGCGATAACCCCATGGGGCGTGACATACGAACTGCTCTGAATAAGGCTTTGCGCATCGATGGCAATCCAGTCCCCGAGAAGCTGCCCGCGATTGCTGCCGGCCAGATGCCGCGGCTTTTCTCTGGTATTTACGGCCTCGGATCGCGTGATTTCCGGCCAGAACATATTCTCGGCGCCTACGAATTCGCCACGGGCGCTCGCTCCCGGCAGGACGGTAAGCGAGCAGTCGACGGCACGTCGTTCTTTGTGCTGGGCATCGATCATCCGTATGCAGTGAAGTCGGAAGAGACGCCGTCGCTGCTGCCCGAGGGTGCGGTCGCTGTGCGTTTCCATTCGATTGGTGGCTGGGGGGCGATCACGACCGGCAAGAACCTCGGCGCAATAATTGGCGATCTGAACGACCTGCTCTACGAGCGCGACAAGATTGTCGATGAACTGGGCAATCCGAAAGAGATCATCCACGTCAGCGCCAACCCAAAGTACGGGTCGGAGAAGAAAGGCGCGCCCACGGCTTATTTCATGGTCGCCGCACCGGAACGTATTCGCGTGAATTGCGACCTTCGGCATGTCAATGTAGTGCTCTGCTGCGATCCGAAGGCGTTCACGCATACCAACCCGCTGGATGGAATGTCGGAGGGCGGCTGCCTGGTGTGGGAATCCGAAGAGGAGGGTGAACAAGCTTGGGAGCGCCTGCCGCTGTGGGCGCGCAAACAAATCATCAACCGGAAAATCCACGTCTTCACTTTGCCGGGCTTCGAGATTGCCCGCAAGGCGACTGATCGCGCCGATCTTCAACTTCGCATGCAGGGCAACGCTTTTCTGGGCGCGTTCTTCTCGGTCTCGCCGCTCCTGGCGGATTTCCGCATCACCCCGGAGCAGTTCCGCGAGGTCGTTCATCAGCAGTACGTGAAGAAGTTTGGCCGGCTCGGCGAAGCGGTCGTCAACTCGAACATGGAAGTCATGACGCAGGGCTTCGAGCGCGTCCACGAGATTCGCGTAGGTGAACTACAGGCTCCCGATCATTCGACGCTGCGTGGAGAGGCACTCCTGCCTGTCATGAGTGCTGGAGACAGCGGCTGTCACACCGGATGCCGTTCTGTTCCGATTCCTGCCACCCAGCACGACCGCACACCGGTGACCCGGGTCGCAACTTTCAATGCTGAGTTTCGCTCAGGCTACGGGTACAACCAGCCGTCTTCAGCCTTTGCTTCGGTCGGCGTGATTGCCGCTGGCAGCGGCGATACCGCGTCCAAGTATGTCGCGCGTCGCGAGACGCCGCTCTATATCGCCGAGAACTGCACGCAGTGCATGGAGTGCATCGCGGTCTGCCCCGATACTGCACTGCCCAACTGTTCGGAGGATCTGGAGACAATACTCCGCACTGCAATCGCGCATTACGTGACCGATTCGGGAGAGCGCCAGAAGATGTTGCGCTCCCTGCCCGAAATCGAGAGCCGTACCCGCCAGATGATGCGCGATGCCGTTGCACAAAATACAGGGACGCCGCTGCCGCAGATTATTCATCAGGTCGCCGACCAAGTTGACGGATTCTCCGACGAAGCCAAGCGCCAATTCTTCGCCATCATCGACAAGGTCCCGATGGCGTTTCAGAAAGCGAACGCGATCTTCTCCACCCCAGAGAGAAGGAGTCCCGGCGGTGGCGGCATCTTCTCCATCTTCGTCTCCGATCTGTGCAAAGGGTGTGCGGCCTGTGTGACTGCATGCGGTGATCATCAGGCGCTCAAGATGGTTCAAGAGACGGAAGTGGTTAATGCTGAACACGAGACCGGCACTGCGTTCCTGAATCTTCTGCCCGATACTCCGCAGAAATATCTCGGTCTGTACAGTGATCAACATCCGCAGGACTCCAAGACAGCGACGCTCCGCAACATGTTGATGGTCCGTCGCAACTATGACGCACTCGTTTCCGGCGACGGCGCTTGCGCGGGCTGCGGCGAGAAGAGCATTCTGCGAGCGATTGCCGCCGTGACCGAAGCCTATATGCGGCCTATCTACCACGCGAAAGCCGACCGGCTTCAGGCCACCGCCGCCCAGCTTGAAAAATCTGGCGTCCAGAAGCTGGCCGCACTCAAAGCGAGAAATCAAGGGGAATACGACCTGTTGCGGCTGGCGGTTGCTCACTTGCTGATGGGGTTGGGCGGTGAGGATGAGAAAGATACCAAGGCCCGTATCGCACGGAATGGGCCGACCTCGGACCAGGAACTGATCGACGCGATCGTGGCTATCCTGCTGCAAGAAGCTTTTAACCACAAGGGTCTGCAGGCGGTCGACGGCCGCCTGGCCAATGGCATGTCAGTCATGGCGATGGCCGCCCACACCGGCTGCAACACGGTTTACGGATCCACCCCGCCCAACAATCCGCACCCCTATCCGTGGATGAACTCGCTCTTTCAGGATGGCATCACAGTCGCGTGGCTCCTGGGGGAGAGCTTCATTGTCGATCACGCTCGACGCGCTGTAATTCCTGAGCGGCTGGCTGATGCCCTGCTCCATCGCGAAAAAGATGCGATCACACCACGTGAGTACTACGAACTCGCGCACTTCAGTGACGCGTTAATGACCGATCAAGAAATACTAGAACTCCCGAAGGTATGGGCGATCGGTGGCGACGGCGGCATGGGCGACATTGGCTATCAGAATACGTCGAAAGTTATTCTCCAGAATCGTCCGAACGTCAAGGCGGTCATGCTCGACACCCAGGTCTACTCAAACACCGGCGGGCAAAATTCCGATTCGACGCCGATGTTGGGTGGCAGCGATATGAACGTGTTCGGAGCGGCCACACAGGGCAAAAGCGTTGAGAAGAAGATGGTTGCCGAGACGTTCCTGGCAGGGCATGGGTCCCCTTTTGTCGCGCAGGTCTCCATCGCGAACGCGCCCAAACTCTATCGTGCGATTCTGGATGGCCTCGAATATCGTGGGACAGCGTTCCTGCAATGCTTCACGACCTGTCAGCCGGAACATGGCGTGGCCGATGACATGGCCCTCATCCAGGCGCAGCGAGTGCGCGATTCGCGGGGAGCGCCCGAGTTCGTTTTCAATCCGCGGCTGGGGGAGACATATCATGAGGCGCTCGATCTCAAGGGCAACCCATCGCTCGAAATGGACTGGTACGAAACGAAATCGAAAGCGACTGGCGAAGTGAGCCGCTATACGGTGGCTCACTGGTGCGCTACCGAAGCCCGATTCCGCAACCATCTGAAAAAGATCAAGAAGGATGACGCAGCAAAACTGGTCCCGCTGGAGAATATGCTTGTCCGCATCACTCAGCAGGATGTCGTGTACCGCCGCCACCTGATCCCTGAACATCGGGCCTACGTACCGGACTTCGGGGTCTATATCAAACTTCAAGGCACGAACGGCGACGCCGAGTATCGCGCCATTTCGCGCCAGCTTGTATTGTTCTGCGTCGAACGCCGGAAGGCGTGGCGGATGCTGCAAAGCAAAGCTGGCATTGAAAACAAGGAATACAAGGCACAGCGCTCGATCCTGGCCGACGTCGATGCCGGTAAGGCTTCGAAGGAGGATCTGTTTGCTCACGGCGAGCAAATTCTGAAGGAGCGCCTACAAATCTCCATGTCTGTAGGACCTGGCGGGCGCACCCTTGCATCGGCTTCTGCGACCGCGCAAGCGTAAATTTTCTCGGTCCACAATTATCGGGTGGATTCAGGGTTCTCGTCGAATTTCGTCCTTACCTTCTCCAAGGACGGTCATAGCGTGGACGCGTTTTGCTACTCAACCGGATTCAACCAGTACTAGGTGCAACGAGGAGAGAACCACATGTCTGCACTGGCGTTGCTCGGGGGGAAGAAAGCAAAAAGCAAGCCGTTTCCCGTTTGGCCGTACTACGACCAGAATGAAGAACGCGCACTAAAAGAAGTTCTGGAGAGCCGAGTCTGGTGGCGAACACCCGGAACCAGGACGCTGGAGTTCGAACGCGCGTTTGCCAAGTTTCACGGAGCTCGCCACGGGATCGCAGTAACCAACGGAACCGCGGCCTTGGAAGTCACTATGGCAGGACTTGGCATCACAGCGGGCGACGAAGTGATTCTGCCGGACTTTACTTTCGTCGCTACCGCCAGCGCGGTTTTGTTTGCGAATGCGCTTCCGGTACCTGTGGATGTTGACCCGGAGACGCATTGCATCAATCCCGACCTGGTGGAAGGTGCGATCACTCCAAGAACGAAGGCGATCATAGCGGTGCACATGGGCGGGCATCCCGCGGACCTCGATCGGCTGACAGAAATCGCCAACAGCAAGGGACTGGCGTTGATTGAAGACTCGTCGCACGCGCACGCCAGCGAATGGCGCGGGCAGCGTGTTGGGACATTTGGCGTCGCAGGCACCTTCAGTTTTCAATCCAGCAAGCTGATGACCGCCGGCGAAGGTGGGATCATCGTTTCCAGTGACGACAAATTCGAGGTGCAGGCGCGCTCTGTGCACGACTGCGGCCGCATGCCCGGGGAATGGTTCTACAGCCATTTTGTCTATGGTTCGAACTACCGGCTCAGCGAATGGCAGGGGGCCGTTCTGAATGTGCAGTTGAGCCGTCTCGACGAACAGACCAGGCGGCGGCACCAGAACTCACGGCTGCTGGACCGTTTGTTGCGCGAAATTCCTGGCATTACGCCGCAAAAGCTCGACGAACGGTGCACGCGAAGCGGACAGTACGCCTACATATTTCATGTGAACAAGAAGAAGTTCGCGGGCATCTCAACGGCACGTTTCATCGAAGCGATGAACGCGGAAGACATTCCCAACCAGGCAAGCTACCCGCCGCTCCACGAGTTGCACATGTTCCGCAATGGCGAGTACCGAAAGCGCCTCAGCGGAAAACAAGCTAGAGGGAAGCACGCTTTCCTGAGGAAAAACTTCCCTGCGACCTCCAGGGCGGCATGGGAGACCGTTTGGATTCCACAGCCTGCATTGCTAGGAGATGAAGAAGACATGCACGAAATCGCGGCGGGTCTGGCCAAGATTCAGAAAAACGCAAAAGAACTTGCGTGATGTTCAAGGTAGATTTCACGACACTGCTTGAGCGTTTCTCATACCGTGGCAGGACCAATGCGTACCATTTGTCGAAATGGAGTCGTCTTGTCGAATTCGAGATTCGTCAATGGCATACGCGTGGGCAGATGTTTCCAGCTGGAGAACAAAACGAGAGGAAACTATGAAGAGATCCTTGACACAATCTGGGAGTCAACGGGTTGCGGTTTTCGCTTCGCTTGTGTTTCTGCTTCTGTTTCCGCTGAGTTCGCGGGCTCAAACGTCGCGCCAGGTTCCTGACCATGTCCCTCCCAAGCGGTCGTCGCAAATCCGCAACGGGTTCGGAATCAATTCTGATCTGCCGCGCGATCCCTATCTCCCCTGGAACCGCTGGTGGTGGACGCGCATGTTCGACGCCGGTTTTAAATGGGTCCGCATCGGACAATATGAAAACAGTTCGGACCGCACCAGCTGGGATTGGATCGAACAGAAGCGTGGCGTGTTTTCCAGTTCGCAGGAGCTCGAGGACTTTGTGGACTCGCTGGTGGACAATGGGATCGACATCCAGGTGCAATTGATCTATGGCAATGTGATGTACACGTCGCCGAGTGGCAAGCGGCCCGATGTGAGCGTCCCCGAGCCAGGATCATTTCATAATGATGACCGTAGTCTGTATTCGGTCTATTGGCCGCCGACTACACCCGAGCAAATCGCCGCCTTTAATCGTTACGCGGCGTGGATGGTGAATCATTTTCACGATCGTATCCACTACTGGGCTTTGTGGAATGAACAAGATATCGGTTATTGGAATCCCTGGGGCAATCCAGAGCAGTTTGGAAAACTCTTGGGTCCTTTTATCAAAACCGTGCGCCGAACCGATCCGCAAGCCAAAGTGATCTACGGCGGTCAGGCGGACCCCGCCCGGGACTTCACCCAACGTGCCTTCGATACCTGTCAATGTGCTTCGGGAATCGATGTGTATGCCTATCACACCTATCCGGGTTATGGTCAGAACATGAATCCGGAAACCATGGACTACGGGGCTTACCAGTCGGAATCTCCGCAGGCGTTGCGGACTCTGGTGACGCATTACCCCAGCGTCAAAGCAGACATCCCCTTCTTCGATGACGAATTCAATTCGATTCCCTCGTGGGTGGGTTCAGACGAATCGGTGCAGGCAAAGTACGTTCCTCGAGGTTTCATCTATAACCTGGCAGCAGGAGTGAAAACGTTTGTCTGGCTGCTGGCGGCGGGAGCGGATGGCAACGAGTACGACGATTTTGGAATCATCCACGGGATGACCAATCACGACACCGACTTCACGCCTCGGCCGGTCTTTCACGCTTTGCAGAACACGAACGCGCTGTTCTCGGATACCAAGTTTGATCCGTCGATCGAAGTCGGTGGGTCGGACCTGCCTGCCCTGCAGCGCCAAGCAGGCTTTCCCTTCCTGGGCTATGGGTTCCGATCGGACAGCGGAAAAGCGATCGTCGCGTACTGGCTGGCGGCTCATAGTCTTCCAGGGAACGTGTTTCCGCCGCTTTACGCCACGCTGTCACTGAAGAACACAGGGATTACGCATCCGGTTCTTGTCGATGTTGTTTCCGGCGAGATCAAACCGGTTTCGTGGAAGCCGGGCACGACCGACACGCTAGAATCGCTGCCGGTCAAGGACAGCATCATGGCAGTCACCGACGAGAGCTACTTCGACTGGCCAGTTCTTCCGGAAGCCCCAAGCTCGCTCAATTTTTCCATTGCAGGCAATACAGTGAAGCTGGACTGGCAGGTTCATGGTGGCAGTCCCACCGGCATCGTGGTCGAGCGCCGGATCGATGAAGCTGACAGCGCGAGGGAAACTTGGAGTCGTGTCGCAAAACTACCACCCACAGCGACCGAATATCGCGACTCCAGCCTCAAGAAGGGGGAGCGGGTAGCTTACCGGGTGCGCGCAATCAATGGCGATGGCGAGTCTGCTTA